>Ga0136617_10002319_pt1 | contig 16959 bp, 11 predicted proteins | sample AntDrymUQ3222106_2_FD_129672 | JGI IMG/M metagenome (GOLD analysis project Ga0136617, IMG submission 129672) | Polar desert sand microbial communities from Dry Valleys, Antarctica - metaG UQ322 (21.06) | ecosystem: Environmental > Terrestrial > Soil > Desert | place: Antarctica: Dry Valley...
AAGAGCAAGCACGCCTTCCGCGCGCCAGCATGCAGCAGTTCGCGGAACTCATTCGTGAAGCAAAAAACGCGGTGCTCGTCTGGAGCATGGGAATCACGCAACACGCGTTCGGCGCCGACACCGTGCAAATGATTCTGAGCCTGGCGCTCGCCCGCGGCTACATCGGTCGCGACCAGAATGGCGTCATGCCGATCCGTGGCCATTCGTCGGTGCAGGGCGGCGCCGAGATGGGCGCTTATGCGACCGCGTTCCCCGGCTATCAACCGGTCAACCCAGAGAACGCCGCTGCGTTATCGCAACGCTACGGTTTCGCGGTCCCGGATTGGGTTGGGCTGACTGCGACCGAGATGGTGGAATCTGCCGAGCGGGGCGAGCTGGATCTTCTCTACTGCCTCGGCGGAAATTTTCTGCGCACACTGCCCGAGCCCGATTACGTCCGCGGCGTTCTGGCCAACGTGCCGCTGCGTGTCCATCAGGACATCATCCTGACCGACCAGATGTTCATCCCCGCGAAGGAAGAGGTAATCCTGCTTCCCGCGAAGACGCGCTACGAGCAAGACGACGGTGGAACGGAAACAAGCACGGAGCGACGGGTCATGTTCTCGCCGGAAATCCAGCGAGAACTCGGCGAAGCGAAAGCGGAATGGAAAATTCTCCGCGAGCTGGCGGCAACGGTCGATCCCGATCGCGCCGCTCTCCTTGGGTGCGAGACGGGTCAGCGCACACGCGATGAGATTGCGGAAGTCGTTCCGTATTATGACGGCGTTCAGCACTTCCGCGCGACGGGAGATGCCATTCAATACGGCGGGCGGCATTTGTGCGCAGGCGGCAAATTTCCGACCGCCGACGGCAAAGGACATTTCCGCGCCGTCGATTTGCCCGAGCTGAGACGCCCGGCGGGCACCTTTCACGTCAGCACGCGCCGCGGAAAGCAGTTCAACACCCTCATCTATGCGGAGATTGACCCGCTGAACGGCGCGCCGCGCGATGCGGTCTTGATCAGTGCGGAAGACGCCGCGCAATTACACCTGCGCACGGGCGACCGTCTCGCGCTGCTCAACGACGTCGGCCGCTACGAAGGCCGCGCCTTCCTTGCGCCGATCGCGCCCGGCAATCTTCAGGTTCACTGGCCGGAAGGCAACGTGATCATCCAGCGTGGAATCGTCGACAAAGTTGGCGGAGTGCCGGATTACAATGCCGTCGTCCGAATCGAGCGTTTGTCGACGAGCGGAGGGCAAGCTTCCCCGCACGCGAATCCGACGACTTCTCCGCCGCTCGTCGAGGAACCAGAAACCGATGACGGTGACATGAGCCAGCTCCCATCCTTCGGTCAAAAGAAATGAAAGTGGGACCGAGCCGCAGCGCGGCGGTCCTTCGCTATGGCGAAGGCAGAACGCTCGTCGAACGACCAGATGAAATTGCGGCCGAGGAGCCGCTCGAGATTCGGATTGAAGGCCAGAGCGTGGCCGTCGTCATGCGGACGCCGGGTGATGATCGCGAGCTGGCCGCAGGTTTTCTCTTGAGTGAAAATTTGATCCGCGCCGCGACCGACATTTTCGATATCACGCAGTGCGGCCGCAGCAACGAGGATCACGTCGTTAACGTTACCCTCCGCAATCCGGCATCCTTCGATCCCGGCAAGCTGACCCGAAACGTCTTTAGCTCTTCGAGCTGCGGCGTTTGCAGCAAGGCCACCATCGAAGCCGTGCGCCAGTCTTTTCCGCCCATCGCAAGCGATTGCCAGATCAGCGTCGAGACGCTGCTTCGATTGCCGGCGGCTCTGCGCAAAAAGCAGGAGACGTTCAACCAGACCGGTGGCCTGCACGCTTGCGCCCTCTTCGATCTAGACGGGAATCTGCAAGCCATCCGCGAGGACGTAGGCCGGCACAATGCTCTCGACAAATTGATCGGTTATGCCGTCCTCGAGAATCGATTGCCGTTGCGCGATCAGGTTCTGTTGCTGAGCGGACGCGTGTCTTTCGAGATGATGCAAAAATCACTGGCCGCCGGCATCGCCATTGTCGTCGCCATCTCTGCACCGACGAGCTTGGCCGTCGCCTTCGCGGGCGAAAGCAATCAGACGCTCGTCGGATTTCTTCGCGGCCAAACGATGAATGTTTACGCAGGTCGGCAGCGCATCGTGCCTTAAACCCGATCGCCGGAATGTTTGTGCCGTGACTTGAAAGTCAGCTCGGCGATTCCCGATTTATCCAACTCTCCGAGCCCTTCACCGATCATGTGCTCGTATTGCTCCTTCGTCGCGCTCGCCAGGGGTAGATCGAGGCCAACTTCTTCTGCTAAATTGAGCGCGATGCCACTATCTTTTGCCGCATGCGCCGCGGAGAAGAAACAGGCGTGGTCCCGGTTCTGCATATCCTCGCCGTCCGTCTGCAGGACACGCGAGGCGGCTCCCGTTTGCGCGAAGATTTCGCGCAACATCGTCAGATCGAGCCCGAGCGCGTCCCCCAGACCAAGGCCTTCCGCCAGACCCGCGGTGTTGATGTTCATCACCATGTTGACGAGCGCCTTCACTTTCGCTGCCTCGCCGGTTTTGCCCACATAGCGCAACGACGCGCTCAGCTCTTTCAAGAGCGGCTCGGCCCGCCGAAAGTTCTCCTCGCGCCCGCCGCACATCAGATAGAGCGATCCTTCGCGCGCCTGGGTGATACTCGACGCCATGCAAGCTTCGAGCGTTTCCGCGCCTGCCTTTTGGGCAAGCTGCTCGACCTCTTCGTGCACCGCGGGCGAGATGGTCGCGCAGTTGATGAATAACTTTCCTCGCGCGTTGACGAGCAGGTTGTCGGCGTCGCTGAAAATCTGCCGCGTGGCTGCGTCGTCTGAAACGACGGTGAAGACGACGTCCGCGCCGGCTGTGACATCTCCGAGCGTGGGGCAAGCGGTCGCTCCAATTTCCTGCGCCAGCGCGGTGACGCCAGCGCGGTTTGCGTCGTAAAGCGTGGTAACATGGAAGCCGCGATCCTTCAGCCGGCGCGCCATGTTTGCGCCCATTCGCCCGACTCCGACGAAACCGATATTCATGGGTTGATCCTGCCTGCAAAGAACGGGTTGTCCTGCTTTTCCTTTGCGACGCTAGTCAAGGGACCATGGCCCGGGCAGACGATTGTTTCGTCTGGTAGGGTGAGAATCTTCTCCAGGTTGTTCCGCAACGCGTCGGCGTACGAAACGCTCCCGCCGCCCATGGAGCCGGCAAAAATCGAGTCGCCCACAATTGCGAGGGGCTGCTCAAGTCCCTGCACAAAGTATGTCACGCCGCCTTCGGAGTGGCCCCAGGTCAGGAGCGTTTCAACCTCCAGCGCATCGATCGAAAACTTTTTCCCCTCCGGGATCGCCTCCGCGCCCGGAACTGACTCGCGCTCGCCGATGTAGACCGGCACAGGGACTGCCTGGCGCAATTCACTCAACGCAGCGATATGATCGGCGTGCGAATGTGTTAGTAGAATCGCGTCGATCTGCAACTGCTCAGTTTTGATTCTTGCCAGCATTTCGGAGCAATCGCCGCCGGTATCGAAAGCAATCCCGCGTTTCGTCGTCGGATCCCAAACGAGATACGAGTTCACCGTCATGTCGCCGTAAATGGTGTTGAACTGCGCGAAGCTGCTCGGCAGATCGAGCGGAGGCGGCGTCCAATTTCCGCTGGCCAGATCGCACAGGGCGCGGCCGGCCAAACCGAGCACCGGCGCCACTCGGTAGATCGCCATCTCATCAAATTCGCCGCAGCGCAGACTGCGCACCTGGGCTGAGCTGACGCGCGCGTCTTCCGCGAGTTGGCTGTCGGAAATGCCGAGTCCGCGCTGCGCTTTGCCGATCACATCGGTGAAGTTGTCTTCGAGTGGGATCATAGTTCCTTTCTCATACCTGCGCGATTTGCGGCGCGACACGTAGTTCGCCCATCCTGCTCGTGAAGAGCGGGCCCGCGCGTGCCGCTACCTGTTCTACTGACCACCTTCCGCCGGTCTCGTTTTCGATCGACGTCATGGAGACATTCGCGATCCCGCACGGCACGATTTGCTCGAAGGCCGAAAGATCGCCGCGCACATTGAGCGCGAACCCGTGCATCGTGATCCAATGCCGGACGCCCACGCCGATGGAGGCGATCTTTCGATCCTGCACCCAAACGCCGGTCAACCCAGGGCGGGTTTCCGCGCTCATGCCGTAGTAGGACAGCAACTCAATCAACACGCTCTCAATCCAGCGCAGATAGCGATGCAAATCCTGACCGCCGCGCCGCAAGTCGATGATCGGATACCCCACAAGCTGCCCGGGTCCATGATAGGTCGCCTGCCCTCCCCGATTGATCGGGAAAAGCGGATGCGGGAGATGTGCGGCCCCGCGTAGACTCGATTGATCCGGTGTTCGGCCGATGGTGTAGACCGGATCATGCTCCAGCAGAAGGAGCTCGTCGCCTAACGAATCATCGGTGCGCTTCCGGGCCACGAGATCCTCTTGCATGGCCAGCGCCTCCGCATAGCCGAGTCGCCCGAACCAGCGCGCCTCCAACCCTCGGTTCATATCTGCGCTCCCGCCGGAACGCCGAGCCGAGCGGCTTCCTGTGAACGCAAATGAGTGAGGCCAATCGCGAGCGCGTCCGCTTCGTCGGGTCCGGGAGTTTCGGTCAAACCGAGGAGCGCGCGGACCATAAACGCGACCTGCCCTTTATCGGCGCCACCTCGTCCGACAGTGGATTGTTTGATCCGCGCTGGCGCGTACTCGAAAACCGGTAGGCCCCGTTCGGCTGCGGCAAGGATCGCCGCGCCGCGGGCAGCGCCCAGAGCGATCGCGGTTTTGTAGCTTTGCACGTAGATGACTGCCTCGAGCGCACAACAGTCTGGTTCATGAGCATGAATCAATTCCGCCAGTCGGTCGTGAATCGCGACCAGGCATGAGGAGGGCCGCAACGAAGGGTGGTTCGGAATCGTCCCGAAATAGATTGCGCTCAGCTTGCTCCCATTCGCCTCCACCACAGCCACGCCGCTCTTGCGCAAGGAGGCATCGATCGCGAGGACACGCATTTCGTGCAAGATGCCATCCCTTGCAGTGGCGGTCTATGACCGTCGCATTCATCGCTCACAGTGGCGCGCCAGCGAAGGGGCGAACAATTGCGACGGTTACAGACCGCCGCTACAGATAAACTTCCCCATGTCCCGCCAATATACCCTGCAGCGCGCCCCTTCCGCCGCAGGGATCGCCATCGATTATGCGGCGGAACTAAACGAGCAACAGTTCGCGGCCGTGACGGCGCCTCCGGGACCGCTGCTCGTAATTGCAGGCGCAGGCAGCGGCAAAACTCGCACGCTGACTTACCGGGTCGCCTACCTACTCGAAAACGGCGTCGATCCTCGCAATATCCTGCTGCTAACTTTCACGAACAAAGCCGCGCGCCAGATGCTCGACAGGGTCGCGAACCTGTTGCCGATGGACGCGAGCGGGCTCTGGGGCGGCACCTTTCACTCGATCGGAAATCGCATGCTGCGACGGCACGGCAGTGTTCTTGGTTACTCGAGCGGTTTCACGATTCTCGATCGAGAAGACCAGAAGGATCTGATCGATACCGTCGTCGCGGCCTCCGGCATTAACCCAAAGGAAATACGTTTTCCGAAGGGCGATGTGCTCGCGGACATCTTCAGCTTCACCGTCAACACCGAGCGTACGATCGAAGAACTGCTGGCGGAGAAGTTTCCCTATTTTCTGCCGCTCGTGGAGCAGATCAAAGATGTGCACGCGCGCTACGAGCGAAAGAAAAAAGCGACGAACTCGATGGACTTCGATGATCTCCTCGAAAAGACGCTGCGCATGCTGAAGGAGCACGAGGAGATCGCCGAATTCTATCGGCGCCAGTTCCAGTTTATCCTCGTGGACGAATATCAGGATACGAACAAGATCCAGGCGGACTTTATCGACACGCTGGCGGCGGAGCATCGCAACGTCATGGTCGTGGGCGATGACGCGCAATCGATCTACTCGTGGCGCGGCGCGAATTTCAAAAACATCCTGGCCTTTCCCGAGCGGTATCCGGACGCGCAGGTCTTCAAGATTGAATTGAACTACCGGAGCGTGCCGGAAATCCTCTCCGTCGCGAACGCCGCCATCGCCGCGAACGTTCAGCAATTCCGCAAGCAACTCAGTGCTACGCGCCAGACAAACGCCTTCCGGCCCGCGGTCGTGGCGCTGAATGATGGAAGCGAGCAGGCGCGATTCATCGCGCAACGCATTCTCGAACTGCGCGACGAAGGCATCGAGCTGGATGACATTGCCATCCTCTACCGCGCGCACTATCACGCGGTCGAATTGCAGCTGGAACTTTCGCGCCGGGGCATTCCGTATCAAATCACAAGCGGCGTGCGCTTTTTTGAGCAGGCCCACATCAAGGATGTGGCGGCGTTCATCCGCTTCGTTGCCAATCCCCGAGATGAAGTCGCCTTCAAGCGCATGATCAAGTTGTTGCCGGGCATTGGCAACAAGAGTGCCGCTTCTCTCTGGCGCGCTTGGGAGGAGTCGCTCGATGTTGTAGCCGGGGTCGCTGATCCCGGCAGCCCACGCGATGCCGCTAGCGAACATTCTGCCATCACGCCGACCGGGATCGACGATCCCGGCTACAACACGCCGATCACGTCTTGGAGCGAGCGTCTGCTTGCAATGCAGGTCGGCGCGAAATCGAAAAAGTCGTGGACGCAGCTTGCTCACACCCTGGATGAAATCGCGCCGGCCGGAGTGCCCAATCCGCCCTCGGAGATGATTATCTCAGTGGTCGAAGCAGTTTACGATGACTACGCCAAGGCAACCTTCTCGAATTACGAGCTGCGGCGGGAAGACTTGAACCAGTTGGCCGCCTTCGCGCGCCAATTCAAGAGTATCGACGAATTCCTCTCCCAACTGGCCTTAATCAGCAACGTGGACGCGGAAGCGGCCCCGAATCAAACAGCCGACACGGAAGCGGTCAATCTCTCCTCCGTTCACCAGGCGAAGGGTCTCGAATATCACACGGTCTTTGTGATCTGGCTGACGGACGGAATGTTTCCCAGCACGCGTTCGCTCGAAACCCGCGAGGCTATTGAAGAAGAGCGTCGCCTTTTTTACGTCGCGATCACCCGCGCGCGCGATGAGCTTTACCTCACCTATCCGCACATGCGTCTGAATGCCGGCTATGGCGATATGTTCCAGCGTCCCTCGCGTTTCCTGAAAGAGATACCGACGCAGCTCGTCGAGGACTGGCAGGTTCGGCGCGGCTGATTTGCTCAGCGGAATGAATCGAGCCGGAGGACTTACATCCACGGACGGCGCGATGTAGGCCGCGTCTCCTGACGCGGCGGGAGGTTGGTTTCGCAACATCGATCGGCAGGCGACGTCCTCACCCCGCCCGGTCGGGAGACCAGGCCTACATGGCAACGCGCACAGGTCAGACCGCGAACCGAAGCCGTGTTTCATCCGTGTTCATCTGTGGCTAAAAATGATTCCGCAAGCCGCGGCTGAGTTGCTCATAAAGCAAGCAACCGAGAAGCAACACGGTGCGTAACGTCTGCACAATGATCACAACAGCATCCCGTCAGAGTTCGAACCGCGAAGACCACAGCGAGGGATTTCTCGCCAAATCGATCGAAGAACAGACCGCCAAACTCCCATCCGACACCTTCCTTTGGCTGGCGCTCGGCTCCATTGCCGCTTCGCTCACTCTCAAAATCAGCGGCCGCGGAAAAGATGCGCTCTTCGTCGGCCAATGGGCACCCACCTTTCTGCTTCTCGGCGTTTACAACAAGCTCGTGAAACAACTCGGCTCCGATCGGACCGAAAATCGCGTCTGATCGCGGCGTTTCTTCGTCGGTAGGACAGCCTTTGTCCGCCCGTTCTGCTAAGTTAGACGGGTGCAGCTTGAGTTAGAACTTCAACCCGCGCGCGGTCCCACCCTGCTCCTCGCTTCCTCCGCGGAAGCGGCGTGGCAGGGCGGGATTGCGCGGTGGTTTGGAGATGTCGCAGCGCACTCGTGGCAGACTGAGCGACCGGCCGTCGTGGTCGTTCCAACACGCGGTCAGGCGCTGGCGCTGAAGACACGTCTCCTCGCCGCGCGACAATCCGCGCTCGGGCTCCAATTCCTGACGCCGCCATATCTGCGCGCGCTCCTTTGGAAGAAAGCGGAGTCGCCCCTGCCGCGGCGCGAACACTTGCGTTTGCTTCTTGCGATTGCCGCCGAGGAGCATCTGGAGGACGACTCCATTTCCGAGGCGGAACGGCTTGCGGCTGTTTCCGTCCGTCGCACGCCGGACCATCTGCTGCGGCTGCTCGAGCAATTGCACGCCGCAGGTTGCGAATTCGAGCAGGTCGATCTGCCGGCCTTTCGACCTGTCGTTAGGCGATTCCGCCAGCAACTGGCGCGCTCGGAATTCAGCACCTTGGCCGAAGCCGACCGCGCCATGCTCGCACGTGCCGGGAAGCAAACTCCTATTTTCAGCTATCTGCTCCTGAGCGGTTTTCACGGCGCCCATTGGCCGCTGTGGCATTTGCTTCAGGCCGCCGTCCAGGCGTCGGAGCAGAGCACGATTGCCTTGCTAAACCCGCGCTCGGAGGCAGCCGAACTCGACGCGGCCTGGATCGGCTCCTGGGAGGAATTATTTGGTGAAGCGCGACAGACAGATGCGGTCGAGGACGACATTGCGCCTGGACGAAAAACTGTCTTCCTCGCCGGAATGGACACGCGTGAGCAGGCGGAAGCGATCACGGCCGCAACGCATCAATTTCTCGCTGAGGAACGTTGCACGCGTCTCGGGATTGTTTTCCCTGCTGCCGGCGCGCTCTGGCGTCTGGTCGCGTCCGCGCTCACCCGTCAGGGCATTCCGCATTACGACGCCATGGGCCAGATGGCGCCCGGCATTTTCGAGGCGCCGGATTTTTGGAGCTGGATGGAATTGCAACGCACGCCGCGCTTGAACGTGCTCCTCCGTTTTCTCAACGGCTTGCCTGACGAGCATTCATTCTTCAGCAAAATCTCGCGCCGCCGGATTGCGGAGGGCTTGCAGAAAGCCCTCGGGGAAATCGCGCTCGACGATCTTGCGGTCCTGACCGCATCGGCCCGTGGGCGCGACGCCAGGGGCGAATTGATTTCCGGCGCGCTCGAGGCAATTCACTTCCTACCGGCACACGGCACCTTCGCCGAATTCCTGCGCGCGACTGCAGACGCATTCGAGCGCCTCGGCTGGGGCGAGCGCTGGCGCGAGATTGAACAGCGATCATCGTGGACCGCGCCTCTTGACCCTCCATTTTCGCGCACGCTCTATCTGCAATGGCTCGACGAAGTAGCGGTGAGCGCTCGAATCACGCGCGACCTGCTCGGCCAGCACCCTTACGCGCGCGTCCAGCTTCTCACTCCGGCACAGGCCGAGGATCAATCGTGGTCGCATCTTATCCTCTGCGGTTTGAACGAAGCCGCCTGGTCCGCCAGCGCGCGCGGCGATTTCCTGCCCGCCGCGCAGATCGACGCGCTCAATCAAAGCGTGCAAAAAATCAACCGCGCCGCTACCCGACGTGGCAGGCAGGGTGAAGGACATGTGGTCGTACGGGAAGGCGCGACTCTTTTCCTCGGCGCCGCGCAACTGCGCCAGCTCGCGCTCGCGCAGTTCGATGGCCTGATCGAATCCGCGTCGCACGGCCTCGCGCTCACCGCCAGCGTGGTGCAGGAAGCAACCCCGGAACGCATCTCCAATCCGAGCGAACTCTTCGGTCGGGTTTATCACGAGGTGCACGGACAACCTGTTTCCCAGGCGGCCATGCGCACCCTGCGCGACGAGACACGGAGCTGGCTCGATTCTGCGAGCTTCGCGCGGCAACACGAGTACGAACAAACACCGGGCATCTTGCAAACGCGTGTCGCGTACTCCGCGCGCCGCGACACCGCAAAATCCGGCGAGTACGATTTTGCGCTCCGCGAACGGCCTAACGAGATCAAACCGTTGAGCGTGAGCGACACCGAGGCGCTGCTAAAATCGCCCGCGCTCGTTTGGATGGACCGTTACCTCGGCGTGGCAGGCGCAGAAGACTCGACCTACGTCTGGAACGCCACCGTGGGAAAATGGACGCACGAGTGGCTGGCTAGCATTGTCGGTCGGACGGAAAACTTCACCCCTTTTCCGACGGCCACCGACATCGCGCCGCGAATTCTCGCCGCCGCAGAAAGAAAGCGCGCGGAGGTGCGAGAGCTTTGCCGACAGGCGGGCAAAGTGGTGCCCGACTGGTGGGATTCCGGTTGGGAGAACGCACTCTGCCTCGCCCAAACCCTCGGTCGCATCGTCGGTGCGATTGAGGGCTGGAAATGGGCCGTGCCGGAATGGCGGCTCGAAGCACAACCGATCGCAGTCGGCGAGGGCCGCAGTCTGACCCTCCGCGGACGCGCCGACCTCTTGTTAGCCAAAACGGAAGTGCCTCCAGACTCTCTCGCGGTACCAGATCTTTGGATCCTCGATTTCAAGACTGGGAACAAAAAGTCACTCGCTCCCAGCACGCGAACGAAGGACAAGCCGCGCGGTCCCCTCGTCCGCAAACAAGTTTTGAAAGGCGATGCACTCCAGCTCGCGCTCTACAGCCTGGCCGCAAAACAACTCGGCGCGCAAAGCGTCAGCGTGAGCATTCTTTCACCTCTTATCGCGAAGCCCGAACCGCAGCTGCAGGACGGCGATTTTTCGGAATGCATTAGCGCCTTCGCTGAACTGGCGCGCATGCAGACCACCGGCATTTTCGGCATGCGCGGATCGCTGCGGGGCGCGTTTACTTTCACGAAGGATTACCCGCTTGCCACCCTCGCGATCGATCCCGAGGTCATCGATGAGCGTTGGGAACTCACCCACCCAGATCTGGCAGTCGAGGAGGATAGTTGGGTATGAAGCCGCGCGACCAAACGGCGCGCGATCGTTTCGCGCAAACGCTCGACCGCAATTTCTCCGTCGTCGCGGCCGCTGGTTCCGGCAAGACGCGCGCCGTCACGGATCGCATCGCACAGCTCGCGCAAGCGACCGACGCCGTGCGCACGTTGCCGCGTCTTGTCGTCCTTACCTTCGCCAACCGCGCCGCCGATGAGATGCAGCAACGCGCCCGCGAACAAATTCTGCGCGCCAAGCCCGGCCCGGAAATTCTGGCCGCCTTCAACCGCGCCTGGTTCGGAACCATTCACGCCTTTTGCCTCAAGCTGCTGAACGACTACGGCCATTATCTCGGCCTGCCTGCGCCGCTCGAATTGATCACGGACGACGACGATCTCTGGAATGAATTCGTCCAGCAACAAACCAGCGTTGGCCGTTCGCTCTCCGCGGAAAATCGTGTCGCGCTTCTGCGTCTCGCCTCGATGCGTCACATCATGGAACTCGGGCGGCAAGCGGGTTCGGCTCTGCTTCGTCCCGGCGAACCATGCGCATGTCCGGAAATTGACCTCAATGAAATTCGCCGCGCTCACCTAGTGGCGCGGAAAACGGATGCGGTCGCAAACTCCATGGCCCAACTTGAGACTTGGGAAGAAGGCTACCGCAACGACACGGGCTTTTTGCGATGGCCACTCTGTTCCACCAGCGCGAAAACTCCATTCAGTGAAATTTGGCAGCGCGCTTTCATTCCGCTGCGCCGTTGGGTAAACCAAACCGCCATCTGCGTCGCGGCCGAAGTCCAGCGCGATTATCGCAACTTTCGGCTAGAGCGCGGCGTCGTCACCTATGACGATCAGATCGCGCTCGCCGACGAGCTCCTGCAACATCTCGAAGCTGCGCACCGCATTCGTCAGCTCGATCCGATCGTCATCCTCGACGAAGCACAGGATACCGATCCCGCGCAGTTCTCCGTTCTACTCGAAATCACGCGGCCGCCCGATGCCACCGGCCGCTGGCTCGAAACGAAAGTCGATCCGCCGCGTCCCGGAAGTTTCTGCATGGTGGGCGATTTCCAGCAGTCAATCTATCACGACCGCGCCGATCTCGCGCATTACCAGCGCGTGCACGACGCGCTCGTGGAAGCGGAAGCCGGCGAAGCGGTCACGTTTTCCGTCACCTTTCGGCTGGATCAAAAACAGCTCGATTTCGTGAACGCCACCTTTGGCGAGATTCTCCACAATACCGGCGGCCAGGTGAAGTTCGTACCGCTGCAGCCGCGGCCACAGGTTCTCCCAGGTCAGGTCATTCGCCTGTCGCTTTCCAGTGACCTTCTCGGAGGCGAGGAGAAATTGAAGGACCGTCAGATCGCACGCATCGAGGCGACCGAACTGGCGCGCTGGTTGAAGGAGCACGGCCCGGAAAAGCTGCGTGCGCGGAACTGGCGCGAAGTCGCGATCCTTTGTCCACGCCGCGACTGGCTGCGCACGATGGCAATTGCGCTGCGGAAAATTGGCCTGCCGGTCGAAGTGCAATCCGAGAGCGACCTGCAAGCGGACTCGCCCGCCTACGCCTGGCTGACCGCGCTTTGCACGATCATGGTCGAACCGCAAAACCACTACGAGATCGTTGGCGTCCTCCGCGAAGTCTACGGGCTCTCCGATCACAATCTCGCCGTTTTCAGCGAAGGGAATGGTGCGCGTTTTCAAATCGAAACCGCCGTCGCCGCAGCCGGCGTTGTCTCTTCGCAAATCGCCGAGCTGACCGAGTTGCGGGCCGCGATTCAGGCGTTGCCGCTCTTCGCCGCGGTCGAGCAACTGGTCGAACGCGTCGCCTTGCGTGCCCGGCTCGCTTCACTCCCGCCGGAAGATTTCAAAAGTCCACTCGCCGATCTCGACACGCTCCTTACCCTAGCAGCCGAGTCCGGCGCCGCCGGCGCGACGCTCGCCGATTTCGCGGAGCGCCTTCGTTCCGAGATGGAGCGTCAGCGGCCTGTGCGCCTCTCGGATGAAGACGCCATCCAGCTCATCACCCCGCAAAAGGCGAAAGGCTCGGAATGGGACGCGGTCATCGTCCCCTTTCTGAGCCGTCGTATCACCGGATTTTCGCCGCGCTATCCGTCGATCATCCGCGTGCCGGGCGGCGACGAAGTCATCGCCGCATTGCACAAAGAAGATCGCGAAGAGGAAATCAGAGAGAAATTCAAGATCGCGCGCCGGCAGGAAATGGAGCGGCTCCTCTACGTCGCTCTTACCCGCGCGCGCCATACGCTCGTGCTCGCGCATGATCGCGCCCTTTTCTCGCCCGTCCACGACCGACTGGCGGTTGATTCGCAACTTAAGTTTCTCCGCGGCGACAAGGGAGAATCGAGCTGTGCTGCCCTCGACACCTTGTCCGAGAAGGCAGAGGCGTGTGCCGAAACCTTGGCCGCGTCACAGAAAATAGCCGACACGCCAATGGCCCCCGCCTTCGCCTTCACTCCGCTCGACGCGAAGCTGCTAACGCGCGCGCGCGACCGCGCGTCCAGTTTCATCCGCAAACAGAACCCGAGCGGCTACGACGAGCCGGCTGATCTGCCGCCCGAAGCAACGCCGGCAACGATTTCGCGCACAACGATTCGCTCCTTAGCCGACAACCCGGCCACGCTCTACGGCGCTTGGTGGCACTCGCTGCTGCAACACCTCCCTTGGCAGGACGACCCAAAGCAATGGCAGGCCGTCTTCGAAGCGGCCCAGCAGGATTCGCCTGATCCGAAAAGGTCGGCGCGCGAGTGGCTGCTCTGGCAAGAATCACTACAAGCCTCGCCGGTGAGAGATTTCGTTAGGCGGCGCGGAGCCATTGTGCACACTGAGCTTTCGTTTCTCTGGCCGATCAATGACGCGAGCTGCCTCGAAGGCATAATCGACTTTGTCGCAATCGATATGGATGCCCGTAGGTGCCTCCTTCTCGATTGGAAGACCAATCAGATCGCGCGCGGTGGGGAAGAGAAGCTTCGGCGGGATTATCAGCCGCAGTTGGCCGCGTATTGGAAAGCGATCCGCGAGATCACTGCCCTCGAAGTCGAAGCCGGTCTTTACTCCACCGCCCTCGGGAAACTTTTCATCTATCGCACGATCGAACTGGAAGATGAATGGACTCGGCTCGCCAGGTTATCAGCCGATCAACTCCAAACGGAAATTGCGCTGTAGCCACGTTCCTGCGAGACGTGTGGGTGCGGGCATCACTGCGCAAAATGACGGGTATCTGCGGATCATGCCGATCCGCACATCCCCAGGGACGTGGCTACAGCGCGATCATAATCGGTAGACCCGTAATCCCGGGTGGAGGTAAACCAGCCGGCCGGGCTGACTCTCCCAGAGAAGCTGTCCGCGTTGAAACAGCCCGCCGTAGAACGCTTCGCAACGCGCTTTGGTTTCCGCGTTCCGAGCCGTGACGGGCGCGTTGAAAATGTGCGCGTAGTCTTCCCCGGTCACGACGAAGTAGTGCACGCCCCGCTCGACGAACTCTTCCAACGTACCGAGATCGGAGAGGAGTCGCGTGGCTTGCAGGGTTGGCTGAGGCAACTCGTAATCCAAGCTGAGGGCGGCCTCCCTTCCGCGTGTCAACGCGACCCGCCGGTCGTGCGCGATGATCGCGTCGGCTGGAACTTGTGCGCGGAGGAATGCGATCAGCTCGCGCCTGCTATCGCCGTGAAATTCTTGCCAGCAAACAGCCCCGCCAGGCAATTGCCATCCCACTGCGACGAGGGCCAGCGCGGCTGTGAGCGGCGCCCCCCATCTACGAAACCAGCCGAGGAGATCAACGGCGCCAAGGGCCAACCTGGCCACACACTACCGCTGATGTCCCCGGACGCGGACTTCGCAATGCCCATGGGATTCAATTTTCGCCTGCCGGTTCACGGGGTAACCGCTGGATTCCGTTGGAGACGGTAAAGCATCGCCTCGTTGTGTTTGCGATAGATAAGAGACGAGCGGTAGAAGCGTCCGCTCAATTGCCATGTCGTTTCTGGCGGAGATGGTGCGGCCGCGAGCAGAAGGTCGTCTGTGTAAATCGTTCGTGCGTCTTCCCAGCCATCCGGCCAGCGAGTTGCATCCCAATTCTCTGCGCGGACGAGATGAAAATCCCCTGCGTACCATTCGGCGTGGCGGCGGGCGTCGCGCAGAACAAGCCACACGTCCGGTCTTTCCGTGGGTGGATGCTGACGTTGCAAGAATCGAATCAGCCGAACCGGAGGTGCTTCGTCCTTATGATTGGTGGGGACATATGGAAGCGAAGCCACCAATACCGCCAGCGGCACGATCCCAGCGCTCCAACGCCAAAAGCCTGGCAAGCTCCACCAACCCGCGACTGCCGGTAGAACAAGAAGCGGAAAAATCGGCAGGTAATAGCGTTGATCACCTGGCAGACAGCAGAAAATCACCGCCACATACGCCACAGCCCAGGGCAAATTGTGACGCCAGAACGCAGCCGCCGTTCCATCGCTGTGCGCCCTACGCCGATCAACGAAGTGCAGCGCCCATCCGATCGCGAGCACGCCGATGCCCAGCCAGCCCGAGATGAGATTTGGCCCGAAACCGAATCCGCGCTTCAACCATCCGACGAAGTGCCGGTCTAATTGAGCCAGGAGTATTTCGGTCGTTTGTCCCGTCGCGCCGAGAAACACTTTCGGTTTTTCAAGCCGCCAGAGCCACTGATTCCAGAGTTGGTGGGGGTAAGCCAGCCAGTCGCCATTTGCGGCGGAGGTTTGCGCCTGGAGCCACATTGTCGGAACGAGCCACGCCAGGCATCCAAGCACGAAAATCCCAATACCAAACGACCAAATCTTCGGTGAGGAACGCCCTGTCGTGAGCGTAAGGATCAGAATAAGAAGGATGACGGCGAAATTCTGTGGCCGCGCTCCAGCCGCGAATGCCCCAGCGAGACCGACGAGCGCGAGCGGGCCCAACGACTGCCGCTCGGAATGCCGGTAGGCTTGGGCCGCGAACAATTGCAACGCGAGCAAACCGGCTCCGAGCGAGTCGGTGAGGACTTTGGTCGCGGTCATCCAAGTGACGAGAAGGCCTGCGGTCGAGATGACCGAGAGCCACACAACCGGGGCCTCGAATCGCCGCGCCAGCAGCGCGAACCAGCACGCCACGAAGAGCCCGCCACCCAGCGCGCTCACGAGCGCCAGCGCAGTTACAACGTCCAGACCGAAGAGTCGTTGTGCCAGCCAGCCGAGCGCGATGTAAAGCGGATAGCCAGGTGGATGCGGCTGATGTTTCCAGAGGTTGAACTCCCCCGCGCCCAGCGCGAACTGGACGGAATCCCATTCGTCCAAAGCTGGGCTACGTGTGGCAAAGTAAACGAACGTGCAGCTCAGGAACACGAAGAGCGCCGTCCGCCACGGCAGACGGTCGGTAAATGCGACCTCGGACGGCTGGACAGCGGAGCCCGCGGGGCCGCCCACGGCTTCAATGCGATCCATTCTTCTTTTTTATCGCAGAATCCTTGTGGCCGACGAAGCCTATTGCGCGCATCCTCATCCTCCTTGTCATTCCCGGTTTGCAACATGTGCCCTCTGAGGAATTTCGGTTGAACAAACAAGTAGCTGATGCGGAGTTAGACCGATGCGCCTAGGCGGTTCGGTATTTTTCATTCTGACCGCCCTCGCCCTCTGCGGACGTGCCGCGGGCCAGGGAGCCCTGTCCCTCGAGGAAGCTGTCGCGCTGGCGAGAAAGCAGAACCCGGAGATTTTGATCGCGCGGAAGCAGCTGGAAGCAGCGCGCGGCGGCCAGATCGAGGCACGCGCCGGCTATCTGCCTTCGGTCATTTCCGGCGGTCTCCTGCGCAAGCGCGAGCGCGCGGCGGAGTCGCGCCTGCGCGAGGAGGATTACAGCGCATCCGTTCGGATTGTGCAGAATATTTACACCGGAGGCGCGGTCAGGGCGAGAGTGGCAATCGCGCGCCTGCTCGCAGAGAAGCGCTCGCTCGAGTTGGCCGCGATCGAAAATCGCGTCGCGATGGAACTGCGCATCGCCTATCACGAGCTCTTGCTCAATCGCGCCAAGATCGGAGTGCGCGATCAGTCGGTGCGAGTCCTGCGCGAAGAACTGAAAACACAGGA
>Ga0136617_10002320_pt1 | contig 16959 bp, 11 predicted proteins | sample AntDrymUQ3222106_2_FD_129672 | JGI IMG/M metagenome (GOLD analysis project Ga0136617, IMG submission 129672) | Polar desert sand microbial communities from Dry Valleys, Antarctica - metaG UQ322 (21.06) | ecosystem: Environmental > Terrestrial > Soil > Desert | place: Antarctica: Dry Valley...
AGGTCCTGCCCGGGACGCGCCTGCGCGAGATCCTGGGCCAGGAGCGGGTCGCCGTGAACAGCTTCCACCACCAGGCGGTGAAAGAGATGGGCAACGGCCTGGTCCTCTCCGCGCGCGGGTGCGACGACGGGATCATCGAAGGAATGGAGATGCCGGACCGCAGGTTCATCATCGGCGTGCAGTGGCACCCCGAGTCCTTCTGGGATCGCCCGCAGGGATTCCAGCCGCTGTTCGAGGCCCTGGTGAACGCCGCCCGATGACCGCGTCCGTCGCCCTGGCGCTCGTTTTTCTCGGAAGCGGGCAGCAGTCCGTCCGCTGGGAGCACCGCTTCGACGAGGCGGTGAAGAAGGCGCGGGCGGCGCAGAAGCCGATCATGATCGACTTCTGGGCCGACTGGTGCGCCTGGTGCCATCGCCTGGACGCGACCACCTACGTCGACCCGGTGGTGGTGAAGCTGAGCGACGACTTCATCGCCCTGAAGATCGACACCGAAGGGGGCAAGAAGAACCAGGAGATCGCCCTTCACTACAACGTCGCCACGCTGCCGACCATCACCTTCATCACCCCTGGCGGACGGCAGATCCTCACCCTGAAGGGGTTCCAGGGGCCGGGGCAGTTCCCGCGCACCATGGAGACGGCGCGCGACAAGGCCGTCCACGTCATGGGCTTCGAGTCCGCCCTCGACCGCGACCCGCGCCATGCCGCCGCGCTGTTCGGCCTCGGCGTCCACCTGTTCGAGCAGGAGTTCTACGAGGAGAGCCGGGCGCTCCTCTCGCGCGCCGTTGCGCACGACGCGCCGCGGCCGGTGAACGACCGCAAGCAGGCGCGGATGCTCATCGGCATCATCCAGAACTACGACCGCAAGTACGCCGAGGGCGAGTCGATCCTGAAGGACGCGTTGGAGATCCGGCCCGTCACCGAGTACGACCCCAAGATGATGTTCGTGCTGGCGCGGCTCTACGTGGCGTGGAACAAGAAAGACTCCGCGCGCGGCGTCCTGAAGACGCTCGTGCACGAGCATGCCGACAGCTCGGTGACGCCCAAGGCGCGCGAGCTGATGAAGTCGCTCGAGCGCGAGCGCAAGTAGCTGGCGCCCCGCCGCGAACTGCTAGAGCGTTCCTTCGCCACGGGCGGCCAGCGCGCTCGCCACTTCGAATAGCCGTCGGAAGGCCACCGGGCTATGGGGATCGACGTCTACGGCCCGGCGCAGAAGCGCCTGCGCCTCGGCCAGTCGACCGCCCGCCACCATCCGCTCGGCTTCCGCGAGCAGGTCCGCGAGCGTGCTCGGGGGCGTGGTGGTCTTCGCCGGCGCAGACGGAAACGTCTCGCTCCGCGCGTGCTCCAGCGCTTTCACGAGGTCGGCGGCGGTCTCGTAGCGGTCAGCGGGGCTCTTGGCGAGCGCGCGCCGGAGCACGGGCTTGAGCGCGGCGGGCAGCGCCGCATCCTCGATCGGCGGCGCCTCCTGGAGGTGCTTGAAGATCGTCGCGATCGGCGTCTCGGCGCGGAACGGCACCTGGCCGGTGAAGATCTCGAAGATGACGACGCCGAGCGCGTAGATGTCGCTGCGGAAGTCGACCTTCTCGCCCCTCGCCTGCTCGGGGCTCATGTACTCGGGCGTGCCCACGATCATGCCCAGCGCCGTCACCGCCGGGCCGGCGGCTTCCCCCGCCTGCTTCGCGATGCCGAAGTCCATCAGGCGGACGTGCCCCTTGGCGTCGCGCATGATGTTCGGCGTCTTCAGGTCGCGGTGGATGATGCCCGCCTCGTGGATCGCGTGCAGTCCCTGCGCGAGCTGGATGGAGATCTCGTACGCCTCCGCGGGCAGCGGGGCGCCGGTACGGGTCAGCGCGTGGCGCAGGTCGACGCCCTCGATGTACTCCATCGAGATGTAGCGCAGCCCGCCGTCCTCGCCGTACTCGTGGATGCCGCACACGTTGCGGTGGCGCACCTTGCGCGCGAGCTTGATCTCGGAGCGGAAGCGCCGCGCCATCTCCGGCTCCGCGGCGACGTCGGGGCGCAGCAGCTTGATGGCGACGGTGTCGTCGAGCACGCGGTCATGGGCCTTGTAGACCATCCCCATGCCGCCCTTGCCGAGCGTCTCGAGGATCTCGTAGCGGCCGCCGATGATCGAGCCGGGCCGGATGACGGGCGGAGTGCTCACGACGGGGCTAGTCTACCCGTCCCACGGAGGCGAGGAACGAGGCCACCAGGGCGACGAGGTCCGCTGGCTTCTCCTCCTGCGGGACGTGGCCGCAGGCGTCGAGGATCACGGCCTTGGAACCGGGGATCGCGGACGTGAAGCGCTCGGCGTGGGCGACCGGGATCCAGGTGTCCTCGCGACCCCAGACGACCAGCGTCGGGGCGCGGACGCGTGCCGCGGCTGCCGCGAAAGGCGGGCCTAGCGAGGTCAGCAGCTCCGCCGCCGCCCGCGTCGCCCCGGGGCGCATCATCGGCGCCGCGTACTCGTCCACGCGCTCGGCGGTGACGAGGTCGTCGCGGAAGAAGACCTGCTTCAATCCGGCCTCCACCAGCCGGCGCCGCACCGGAAGCCGCTCCACCACCGCGGCCACACCCGGGGCGGCGATGAGCCGCAACATCCACGGCCGCTCGGCGGCGTCGAAGTTGAAGCCCGCGGAATCGACGAGCACCAGCGCGGTCACGCGCTGCGGGTTCTCGGCGGCGACCGCCACCGCGACCGATCCCCCCAGGCTGTTCCCGACCAGCGCGGCACGTTCGATGCCGAGCCGGTCCATCGCCGCGAGCACGACGGCCGGATACGAAGCGCCGGCGAGAGGGCGCGGAATGTCGGACCCGCCGAATCCGGGAAGGTCGATCGCGATCACGTCGTGGCCGGCGGCCAGAATGGGCAGCACGTCCTTCCACGTGTACATCGACGAAGCGAAGCCGTGGATGAGCACGACCGAAGGTCCGTTCCCCTTGCGGACGTAGCGCACGCGGACGCCGCCGGCATCGACGAATGCCGGCTCCACACCAGCCGCGGTCATCCAACCCCCCACCGGACCGATCGCGGGCTCGGTGCGCACCACCCATGCCACAACGAGCACGAGGATCAGCCCGGACAGGCGTCCGACGCCTCGCTTCTGCTTCACGGCCTTCGCGGTCAAATGCCCATCAGCCGGCGGATCTCCGGCAAGGCTTCGACCAGCGCGGCGTCTCCGGCGGCGGCGAACTGCGGGATGCGGGTCGGCCGCATCCAGCCCGACTCGCCGATCGCGGGAGCGATGATCAGGTCGGCCCCGGACAACTCGCTGCGCGTCCGCCCGCGCAGCATGGTGAGCCCCGCGCGCAGGGCGATGGCGACGAAGGAGTCCGCACCCGGCCAGCGCCCGCCCGCGTTGCAATCGACGGCGAGCACGATGCCGCTCTCCCCCGCCATCTCCCGGGCTACGCGCACGGGGACGACCTCGGACACGCCGCCGTCCACGAACCGCCGCCCCTCGAGGATGGTCGGAGGGAACACGCCGGGGAAGCTCGCCGACGCGCGCACGGCGTCGCGCAGGTTGCCGCTGGTGAAGACGACGGCCTCTCCGGTGTCGACGTCGGTGGCCAGCACGCGCACGGGGACGCGCAGCCCTTCGAACGTGGGCACGGGCAGGAACTGGTCGATCATCGCGCCGAGACGGCTGCCCGACAGCAGCCCGCCCCCCCAGCCGCGCACCCACATCCACGGATGCAAGGCAGCGGCGCCCTCGACCAGCTGATCGAGATCCGCTCCCCCGGCCCAGGCCGCGGCGATGAGCGCCCCGCCGCTGACCCCGGCGATGCCCGCCACGGGAATCGCCGCCCGGTCCAGCGCCCGCAGGACCCCCGCGTGCGCGGCGGCATGCGCGCCGCCTCCGCTCAACGCGAGGCAGAGCGGCTTCGACGTCATTGGCGTCCTCGGCCTCGCACCTCGTCAGCAAGCGGACGCGGTCGGAATGAATCCTCCCGCGCCGACAGAGGAGATGTCTCGGTCGAGGAAAACGCTCGCTTCACCCTCGACGCGCCACACCCGCCTGCTCGTGTATTTCCTGCAGCGACACGATGTCGAGGGCACGCTCGCGCAGGGCTTGAATTGCACGCACGGTCGCCGCGGCAGCGGTGAGGGTCGTGACGACGAGCACGCCGTGCAGCGTCGCGCTCTTGCGGATGGCGCCGTCGTCGTAGAACGACTCGCGGCCGAGCGGCGTGTTGAAGACGATGTCGATGCGATGGCTCTTGATGTGGTCGACGCAGTTCGGCCGGCCTTCGTTGACCTTGTACGTCATCTCCGCCTTGACGCCGTTGGCGGCGAGGTAATCGGCGGTGCCGCGGGTGGCAAGGATCGTCCAGCCCATCTCGTCGAGCTGCCGGGCGAGGGGCAGCACCTCCGCCTTGTCGTTGTCGTTTACGCTCACGAACACAGTGCCCGTGGTCGGTATGTCGAACCCGGCCGCGGATTGCGCCTTGGCGAAGGCGATCCCGAAATCCTCGGAGACACCCATGACCTCGCCGGTGGACTTCATCTCCGGCCCGAGGAGGATGTCGGCGCCCGGGAACTTGAGGAACGGGAACACCGACTCCTTGATGAAGATGCGGTCCACGGTCAGGTCCTCGGTCAGCCCCTGGTCCTTCAGGCTCTTGCCGGCCATGATCTTCGCCGCCACCTTGGCCAGCGCGACGCCGGTCGCCTTGCTCACGAACGGCGTGGTGCGCGACGCGCGCGGGTTCACCTCCAGCACGTACACGATCCCGTCCTTGATCGCGTACTGGACGTTCATCAGCCCCTTCACCTGCAGCGCGATGCCGAGCCGCCGCGTGTAGTCGCGGATGGTCTGGAGGTGGTCGGGCTCGATCTTGTAGGTCGGCAGCACCATCGCGGAGTCGCCGCTGTGCACGCCGGCCTCCTCGATGTGCTGGAGGATGCCGCCGATCATCACGCGCTCGCCGTCGCACACCGCGTCGACGTCGACCTCAAAGGCATCTTCCAGGAAGCGGTCGACGAGGATCGGATGCTCCGGGCTCGCCAGCACGGCCTCGCGCACGAAACCCTCGAGCCGCCCCTGGTCGTAGACGACGGCCATGGCGCGGCCACCGAGAACGTACGAAGGCCGTACCAGCACCGGGTATCCGATGGACTTCGCGACCGCCGTCGCCTCTTCCAGCGACGTCGCCGTCCCGCTTTTCGGCTGCGGGATGTCCAGCTCGTCGAGCAGCGCGCTGAACCGCCGGCGGTCCTCGGCGAGGTCGATGGCGTCCGGGCTGGTGCCGAGGATGGGCACCCCGGCGCGGAACAGCGGCAGGGCGAGGCGCAGCGGTGTCTGCCCGCCGAACTGGATGACCACGCCCTCCGGCTTCTCCAGCTCGACGACGTTCATCACGTCCTCGAAGGTCAGCGGCTCGAAGTACAGGCGGTCCGAGGTGTCGTAGTCGGTGGAGACCGTCTCCGGGTTGCAGTTGATCATGATCGTCTCGTAGCCCTCTTCCTTGAAGGCGAACGAGGCGTGGCAGCAGCAGTAGTCGAACTCGATCCCCTGCCCGATGCGGTTGGGCCCGCTGCCGAGGATGATCACCTTCTTGCGGTCGCTCACCGCCGACTCGTCCTCGGTCTCGTAGGTCGAGTAGAGGTACGGGGTGTGGGACACGAACTCTCCGGCGCAGGTGTCGACGCGCTTGTACACGGGCTTGATGCCGGCGGCGAGGCGGCGCGCACGCATGTCCGACTCGCGCATTCCCATCCCGGCGAGCTGGGCCAGCCGGTGATCGGAGAAGCCCATGCGCTTGGCCTCCCGCAGGGTCTCGTCGCCGAGCGGCTTCTCGGCCTCGACCTTCTTCTCGAGGTCGACGATCTGCTGGATCTGGTCGAGGAACCATGGGTCGATCCCGGTCATGCGGTGGACCTCGGCGTGCTCCCAGCCGAGGTCGAGGGCGCGCTTCACGTAGAAGATGCGGTCGGGGTCGGGGGTGAGCAGCTTCTTGCTGATGCGCTCGTCGCGCAGGTCCTTCAGGTTGAAGCCGCTGGTGCCGATCTCGAGGCCGCGCAGCGCCTTGTGGAGCGCCTCCTTGAAGGTGCGACCCATGGCCATCACTTCGCCGACCGATTTCATCTGCGTGCCGAGGTGGGGATCGGCGTCGCGGAACTTCTCGAAGGCCCAGCGCGGGATCTTGACCACCACGTAATCCAGCACCGGCTCGAAGGCCGCCGGCGTCGACTTGGTGATGTCGTTCCGGATCTCGTCGAGGCGGTAGCCGATGGCCAGCAGGGCGGCGATCTTTGCGATCGGGAACCCGGTGGCCTTGCTGGCCAGCGCGGACGAGCGCGACACGCGCGGGTTCATCTCGATGATGACCATGCGCCCCGTCTTCGGGTCCACCGCGAACTGCACGTTGGAACCGCCCGTCTCCACGCCGACCTCGCGGATGATCGCGCGGGCCGCGTTGCGCATGGCCTGGAACTCGCGGTCGGTGAGGGTCTGGGCCGGGGCCACCGTCACCGAGTCGCCGGTGTGGATGCCCATGGGGTCGAAGTTCTCGATGGAGCAGATGACCACGAAGTTGTCCGCGTTGTCGCGCATCACTTCGAGCTCGTATTCCTTCCACCCGATCACGGACTCCTCGACGAGGATCTCCGTGCTGGGGGACAGGTCGAGCCCGCGCGTCACCGCAAGGTCGAATTCCTCCATGTTGTAGGCGATGCCGCCGCCGGTGCCGCCGAGGGTGAAGGACGGCCGGATGATGGCGGGAAGGCCAGTCTGCTCGAGGATCGCGTGCGCCTCGTCGATGTCGTGGGCGAACCCGCTTTTCGGGAGGTCGAGGCCGATGCGGATCATCGCTTCCTTGAAGAGCCGGCGGTCCTCGCCCATCTCGATGGAGCGGCGGCTGGCCCCGATCAAGCGGATGCCAAGCCGATCGAGCACGCCGCGCCGCGACAATTCCACGGCGAGGTTCAGCGCCGTCTGTCCACCGACGGTGGGGAGCACGGCATCGGGCTTTTCCCGCTCGAGGATCTTTTCGAGGACCTCGGGCGTGAGGGGCTCGAGGTACGTGCGGTCCGCGTACTCGGGGTCGGTCATGATCGTCGCCGGGTTGGAGTTCACCAGCGAGACGCGGATCCCCTCCGCGCGCAGCACCTTGACCGCCTGCGTGCCGGAGTAGTCGAACTCGGAGGCCTGGCCGATGACGATCGGGCCGGACCCGATCACCAGCACCGATTTGATCGATGGATCTCTGGGCATTGGTTAGTGCTGGCCGGTCAGCGGGGCTTCCGGTGCTCCGACATGAGCTTCACGAAATCGCCGAAGAGGTAGTGGCTGTCATGGGGTCCCGGGCTCGCCTCGGGATGGTACTGCACCGAGACGACGGGCAGGTCCCGGTGGCGGAAGCCCTCGACGGTGCCGTCGTTCAGGTTCAGATGCGTGAGCACGAGCTCGGGCCGGTCGAACGCGGAGGCGTCCACCGAGAAGCCGTGGTTCTGGGAGGTGACCTCGACGTGGCCGGTAGCCAGGTTCTTCACCGGGTGGTTGGCGCCGCGGTGGCCGAACTTCAGCTTGAATGTCCGCGCCCCGCAGGCCAGGCCGAGGATCTGGTGGCCGAGACAGATGCCGAAGATCGGGACCTCTTTCTGCATGAGCTTGCGCGAGGCCTCGATGGCATAGGTGAGCGGCTCGGGATCGCCGGGGCCGTTGGAGAGGAAGACGCCGTCGGGCTTCAGGGCCAGCGTGTCCTCGGCCGACGTCATCGCGGGGACGACGGTCACGTCGCAGCCGGCGGCGGCGAGCATGCGGCCGATGTTCGTCTTCATGCCGAAGTCGTAGGCCACGACCTTGAACGGTCCCTGTCCCGGCGGCATGACGCGGTACGGCGCGGCGCAGGTGACCTCGCGGGCGAGATCGAGCCCGATCATCGAGCGCGACGCGCGCGCTTTCGCGACCAGCGCGGCGTGATCGTCGACGAGCGCGGAGATGATCCCCCGCTTGGCGCCGTGGTCGCGCAGGTGACGCGTCAACGCGCGCGTGTCGACCTCCGTGATGCCCACGACCTCGTGCTCGTCGAGGTACTCGTGCAGATCGCCCGAGGAGCGCCACGACGACGACGTGGTCGAGGCCTCGCGCACCACGAAGCCGGCGACCTGCGTGTCCGCGGATTCGGCGTCGTCCACGTTCACGCCGTAGTTGCCGATGTGCGGATAGGTCATGGTGACGATCTGCCCGGCGTAGGAGGGATCGGTCAGCACCTCCTGGTATCCGGAGAGCGCGGTGTTGAACACCACCTCGCCCGTCGTCTCACCGGCGTGCCCGAAGGAACGGCCCTCGTAGACGACGCCATCCTCCAGCGCCAGCACCGCCTTGCCGCCCGCGAACCTCGTCATCGGATGAACATCATTCGATGAAGCCTATCTTGGGCAGGGGCCAGAACCGGAACACCGCCTTGCCGTAGATGTACTTCTCCGGCACCTCGCCCCAGCTGCGGCTGTCGTTGCTGCTGGTCCGGTGGTCGCCGAGCACGTAGTAATACCCCTTGGCCACGAGGACCTTGGAGTGGCTCTCGTCGTCCTTGAAGTGCGGCCGGACGTACCCCTCGTCGACGCGGCGGTCGTTCACGAACAGCGCGCCGCGGCGCAGCTCCACGGCGTCCCCGGGAATGCCGACCACTCTCTTGATGAAGGAGACGGAGGGATCCTTGGGATACCAGAACACGACGACGTCGCCGCGATGGATGGCATGGAACCGGTAGACGAACTTGTTGACGATGATCCGCTCGCTGTCCTCGAGCAGCGGCAGCATGCTCGTGCCCTGCACGCGGAAGGCCTGGGCTACGAACGTGATCAGGAAGAAGCAGAAGAGCACCGCGACGGAGAGGTCGTGCACCAGCTCCCACAGCGCGCGCCAGATCTGGGATCGGGAGGCATCGCGGTCCGGCGCCAGCGCGAGGTCGGGTTCGTGCGCGATCTCGACGCCGGTCGTGTTCTCCAAGAAACCCCTAGTGTCTCGAAACCGCAGTCCTGTGACATTCGAGCGCCGATGCATCCCGGCTCGCTTCGTTGCTCCTCCCTGGCGTACCGCACGGGTACGCGTCGGTCGTCGCGCCTCGCGATCCGGGCGCCTCGGCGCCCTCGGTGTCCACACGACTGCGGTTCCGAAACACTACGCGACTGTACCGCGCCGGACCACACGCGTGCCGGCCATGCGGTCGTGGAGCGCGGTGCCGCCAAAGGCGATCATCAGGAAGCCCATGCCGAGGAGAAGCGTGGAGACGAGGTAGCCGAGCACGCGCAGCGTGGCGCGCGACATGCCCATCGGGGCGGTGCCGTCCTCGGCGACCACGGTGAGGCCGACCACGCGCTTGCCCGGGGTCGCGCCCTTCATTCCCCAGAAGAAGGCGAAGTACGCGCCGCCGATGAGGATCGCGACCGGGATCATGGCCAGCGAGACGAGGATCGGGAAGTAGGGCACGTCGGCCGGAGACGGGGGCAGCTCGCGGGCCCACCAGTGCTGCGCGACCGGGGCCAGCAGCAGGGCCTGGAGTGCGGCCACGATCGCGAAGTCGATGACGCCGGCGACGAGGCGCGACGCGAAGCCGGCCTCGGCGATCGGGCTCGCCAGCAAAGCCGTTCCCGTGGGGCCGGCCGCGACCGGGTGCTTCGGCACCGACCGCGGACCGCGTGCGACGGGCGGCGTGGTCAGGCGCGCCGGTGACTTCGGGGGATCTCGCCGCGGAGGCGCCGGGATGTCGATGGCAGGGGCGGCAGCCATCGCGGGGCTGCTCGCGCCGCGAGCGGCCCCCGAGGGCACGGGCGAGTCCTCGGCGCCGTCGACGACGGCGGGACGCGACCCCGCGATCCCGATCTCGGGTCCGGCCATCTGCGGTGACGATGACGCTGGCGCGTCAACGGAAGGCGCTACCACCGAGGCCATCGGCGGCAGGGGCCCGGGCGCCATCGCCGGCGGGCCGAGCGGCACTGGCGAAGGCGAACCGGGCGTCATCGCCGGCGGCGGGCCCGCGGGCGCGGACTGCGCCGCGTCCGCCGGCAACCCGTGGCCGCAGGCGTTGCAGAACTTCGCGGGCAGCATCACCACCGTCCCGCAGGACGCGCAGACGGCCTTGGCGGGCGCCGCGGGAGCGACGCTCGCTCCGCATTGCCGGCAGAACTGATCGCCCTTGCGGTAGTCGGCCTGGCACTGCGGGCAATGCAGCCGCGGCGCGGACGGATGCTGCACAACCTTGGCCGCGGAGTCCTCGCCTTCCAGCTCCTCGCGGAAGAGCATGCGCGCGGTGCCGATGGCCAGCAGGTCGCCGTCGCGCAGGTTCCTCTCGCTCACCCGGTCGCCGTTCACCAGCGAGCCGTTGGACGAGTTGCAGTCGCGCACGAAGTACTGGCTGCCGCGGAACTCGATCACGGCGTGGCGGCGCGACACCATCGCGTCGGGCAGCACCACGTCGTTGGACGGATCGCGCCCGATGGAGATCAGCGAGCGGGCGAGGGAGATCTCGCGCCGCGCGGAGGACGTGGGATTGACGATGAGCTTCGCCAACCGATCAACTCGCGCGGAAGGTCTGGCGGAAATCGACGCGGACCTTTACCCTGGTCCCCTTCTTCACCGCCGGGCTGTACTTCCAGGTGCGCACGGCCTTGAGGACGGCTTCGTCCACGAGCTTCCCCGCGGACTCGACGACACGCACGTCGGTCACCTCGCCGCTCTCGGTCACCACGAAGCCGAGCCGCACCGAGACCGAGCTCCCCGACTTCAGGCGCGCGTTGCGGTCGGACGGATAGGACGCGGACATGCCGGAGATCCTGGCCGCCGGCGTGTCGACCTCGGCGGGCGAGTTGACGTAGATGCGATTGACGTCGACCTCGTCGACCACGGGAGGCGGAGTGGCGGCCGCGAACGCCGTCGATCGCAGGCGCGCGTCGACGCGGGCACGCTTGCCGGCCTGGACGGTCACCGTGCCGGACCACGGCTCGAACCCTTCCTTGATGACCTCGATGCGATGGGTGCCCGTCTTCATCTTCGGATCGGAGAAGGGCGTCTGGCCCACCGGCGTTCCGTCGATGCGCACGGTAGCTCCCGCCGGGTCGGAGGAGATCTCCGCGATCCCGGTCGCGGGCGCCGTCCGCGAAAGGGCGACGGTGATCGCGGCCGCGGGATTGTCTTCGAGGACGAGCACGCGCTCGTTCGCCGCCGCGTACCCCTTGAGCTCGAGCTTCACCTCGTGCGATCCGAATGGCAGCCCCGGGATGTCGACGGGCGTGATGCCGCGGGCCTGCCCGTCGACGGTGACCGTGGCGCCCGCGGGCTCGCTGCTGACGCGGAGGGAACCCGCGGCCGCGACGGCGGGCGGCGTCCGGGTCCGCGCGCGCACGGGGGCGGCGGTGGACGGCGGGGCCGGCGGACGGACTTCCTGGGGCTGGCCGCCGGCGTACTTGCGATAGACGAAAACTCCCGCGCCGATCAAGCCCACCAGCAGCAGCAGCCCCGCGGCGCCGGCGATGACCGCCATCGGCGGCCCCTTCTTCGGCCCCGCCGGACGAGCGACGGACACGGGAGGCACGGAGGCTGCCGATGAGGCCACGGCATCGGGCCAGTCTGATTCGGGCGCCGTTGTCCGTCGCCGAGCACCGGGCACAGGGACGGAGGCCATCACGACCGTCGGGCCCGCGGGGGCCTCGGCCTCCGGAGGCGCCGCCGTTGCCGGACGTCGAGATTGCGGCGCGGGTTTTGCCGGCCGCGGGACCGGCTTTACGGACGGCGCAGCCGCCGGCGGGGTCAGGGCCCTGGCGGCCGGGGCCGCCGGCCGGGGCGGCGCCTTGAGCCTCACCGTGCTCGAGTCGCCATCGTCGCCCATCACGGGCGCAACCGGCGCCGGCGGCCTTGGCGTCGGTGCGCTCTTCAGGATCACCGTCGCGCTGTCTTCTTCCGGGACCGGCGCGGCCGTGGGCGGCGCCATCTTCGGCAGCGATCCCGCCTTGAACATGACGGTACTCGCGTCGTCGTCGCCGCGCTTCAGCGGCACCGGGGGCATGGTTTTGGCCGCCGCGACGCGCACGCCCCGCGGCATCCCCGGCTGGGCGGGCGGCAGCGGTGGACCGGGCTTGGGCGGCGGCGTATCGTCGGGGGTCCGCGCGGCGGCGGCGGCGGCGGCGGCGGCGGCGGCGGCGGCGGCGGCCGCGGCCGCTGCGGGCAGCGCCACCGTCTGCGGCCCGGAGTCCCGCTTCTCGCTGATCGTCTCTTCCCCCATCGCCGAGCCGAACCACGCCCCCAGGCAGTACTCGAGGTCCTGCACGAAGTCCGTCGCGCTCTGGTAGCGGTCGTCCGGCTTCTTGGCCAGCACGCGGCTGAATACCTCGTGCCACTTCTGAGGTACGAGTCCGTTCATCTCGAGGTTCGACGGCTCGATGGGATCGGCGTGGACGAGCTTGTAGAGGATGGCCGTCACGTTGCTGCCCGGGAAGGGCTGCTCGCCGGACAACATCTCGAACGCGCAGACCCCGAGGGAGAAGATGTCGGACCGGCCGTCGAGCTTCTCTCCCATCGCCTGCTCGGGGGACATGTAGGACGGCGTCCCCAGCAGCGTGCCGGACTGGGTCATCTCGGTGTCGATCAGCTTGGCGATGCCGAAGTCGGTGACCTTGACCCGGTCCGTGTCGTACAGGATCAGGTTCGACGGCTTGATGTCGCGGTGGATCACGCCCTTGCCGTGGGCGTAGTCGACGGCGGAGGCGATCTGGCTGACCAGGCTGATCACCCGCTCGGGCTTGAACTTCACCCCGCGGTCGAGGATGGAGGCAATCGTCTCCCCTTCGACGAACTCCATGGCCAGGTAGGGCAGCCCGCCTTCTTCGCCGATGTCGAACAGCGTCACGATGTTCGGGTGCGACAGGGTGCCCGAGATCCGGGCCTCGTGGTAGAAGCGCTCGATGAAGGACTTGTACTGGGCGCTCTGCCGGGGGATGTCGAGCCGTATCGTCTTTATGGCGAGGGTGCGCTTGATGAGGGGGTCGAAGGCCTTGTAGACGGCGCCCATGGCCCCGAATCCGACGCTGTCCTGAACCTGATAGCGGCCGATCGTCTGCGGCATCTGATCGGTCGCGCGGCTGTCGTCCATGGGTCTCCGAACGTTAACATCGCGATCAAAAGCTGTCAACGCACGGCGCGTTCAAGTCACGGTGCAGGAAGGGGTTGCAGCCGGAGAAGGGAACGCCTGGAGCGCCGGACTCGTACACGGATGCGATGCGATATGATGGCCGCACATGACGGATCGCCCCCCGACGATCGTCGAGTACGGGGCGTTCCAGCAGCCTCCCAGCCTCCTCTTTCGCGACTATCTGGCCGGGTCGGATCGCATCGCGCCTTTTTATGACGGCGGGCGCTGGGACGCCCCCGCCCTGCACGCCGCCGCCGACCGCACGCTGACCCTCCCCCGCCGTCGCCGCGAGCTCTGCGAAGCCCTGGTCCGGCAACAGGAAGCGCGAGGGGCCGCGGGAGCCGCAAGCCGCGCGCGCGAGCTGGTCGACGAGCGCGCCACCGCCGTGGTGACCGGCCAGCAGGCGGGGCTGTTCGGCGGGCCCCTTTATGTCCTGTACAAGGCGCTGGCTGCCATCAAGGTCGCCGCGCGGCTGCAGGAGGAGCGGGGAGCCGCCGTCGTCCCCATCTTCTGGGTCGCCGCCGACGACCACGATTTCGCCGAGGTGCGCTCGACCAGCGTCCTGGACGACGCGGGACAGATCCGCACACTGCGCTACGCGCCGCGCCGCGAGCCCGTCGGTCTGCCCGCAGCGAAGGTGATCCTGGACGACACCATCACTCCCCTGGTGGCCGAGCTCGGGCGCGCGTTGCCTGCGGGGCTGCATCGCGACACCGTCCTCGACATGGTGCGCGCCGCGTACCGTCCCGGTGTCTCGCTGTCCGACGCCTTTGCGCGCCTCATCTCCGGGCTCATGCCCGACCTGGTCGTGCTCGACGCGTCCGATCCCGCCCTGAAGCGCCTGTGCGCACCCGTCTTCGCGCGCGAGGTGGCGGAGGACTCCCCGACGTCCCGTCTCGCCCGCGAGATCGGCGGGCGCCTTCTCGGCGCCGGGTACCACCAGCAGGTGCCCGTGCGATCGGGATTCCTCAACCTGTTCCTGTTCCTGGAGCAGGAGCGCCGGGCCCTGGGCGTGTCCGAGGGATCGATCGAGGTTCGCGGCGTCGGCAAGCGCCTCCCCGTCGCGGAGGCGGTGGCCATGATCGAAGCCGACGCCGGACCGTGGAGCGCCGGTGTCCTGCTCCGCCCGCTGGCCCAGGACGTGATGATCCCATCCATTGGATACGTGGGCGGGCCGGCGGAGATCGCGTACCACGCGCAGATCGGCCCCTCGTACAGGCATTTCGGCATCCCGCGGCCCGTGCTGCTGCCGCGGCCGAGCGTGACCCTGGTCGAGCCGGCGCAGGCCCGCGTTCTCGACGTCGAGGGGGTCGCGTTGCCCGATCTGCAGGCGGACCCGGAGACCCTGCTGTCGCGTTGGACGCGGGTGGCGCATCCCGAGGTCGAAGCAGCCTTCACGCGCACGCGCGAAGCGATCGAGAGGGAGATGGCCGTGATCGAGCAGCGCCTCGGCGAGCTGGACCCCACCCTGCGCGCCGCCACCGACGGCGCGCGCGGTCGGGCGCTGCACCAGGTGCAGACCCTGCACGAGAAGGCGACGCGCAATCTCAAGAAGCGCGATCAGACGCGGGCGGACCGGCTGCGGCGCACGCGGGACGCGCTGCTTCCCGGCGGGTCGTTCCAGGAGCGTGGGCTCGGCGTCATCAACGTCGTCGCCCGCCACGGCCCCGCGGTGGTCGACGACCTGCTGGCGCGCATCGACCCGTGGGCGCGCGGGCACCAGGTGATCCACCTGTGAACATCGGAATCACCTGCTACCCCACGGTGGGCGGATCCGGCGCCGTCGCCGCCGAGCTCGGCAAGCAGCTGGGCCGGCGCGGCCATTCCGTGCATTTCGTGTCGTACCGGCTGCCGTTCCGCCTCGACGACTTCCACGAGAACATCCGATACCACGAGGTCGACCTCAGCACCTACAGCCTCTTCGAGTACCCGCCGCACGATCTCGCCCTGGCGGCCAAGATGGCCGAGGTCGGCCGCGAGCAGAAGCTCGACCTCTTCCACGTGCACTACGCCATCCCGCACGCCATCACCGGACTGCTCGCGCAGCAGATGCTCGGCGCCAATCCCCCGAAGCTGATCACCACCCTGCACGGCACGGACATCACCCTCGTCGGCCAGGACCGGACCTTCTTCGAGATCACGAAGTTCGGGATCGCGAAATCGCAGGGCGTCACCGCGGTGTCGGAGTTCCTGAAGCGGATGACGGTGGAAGAGTTCGGCGTCGGCCAGGACATCGAGGTCATCCCGAACTTCGTGGACCTGTCCGTCTACTGCCATGCCCGCGCCTATCGGGATCGCGCCGCGCTGGCCCCGGAGGGATCGAAGATCCTCCTCCATGTGTCGAACTTCCGTCCCGTGAAGCGCGTGATGGACGTCATCCGCATCTTCGAGCGCGTGCAGCGCGAGGTGCCGGCGGTGCTGCTCATGGTCGGCGAAGGGCCGGAGCGCGCGTCCGCGCAGGCGCTGGCGCGGCGGCTCGGCCTCGACGACCGTGTGCGCTTCCTCGGGCGGCAGGATCACATCGAGGAGCTGACCGGGATCGCCGACGTCTTCCTGCTGCCGTCGGAAATCGAGTCGTTCGGGCTGTCCGCGCTGGAGGCGATGGCCTCGGGAGTGCCGGTGATCGGATCGGACGCCGGCGGGTTGCCCGAGGTCGTCAAACATACCGAGACCGGCTTCGTCCTTCCCGTCGGGGACATCGAGGGCATGGCCGCCCGCGCCATCGAGATTCTCAAGGACGACGAGCACGCACGCGAGCTGGGCCAGGCGGGCCGGCGGCGCGCCGCGTCGCTGTTCGGCGCGGAGAGGGTGGTGAGCGAGTACGAGAAGTTCTACGAGACGGTGATGGCGAAATAGTCGACATCGATCTTTCGAGGCTGTCGCCGCCCTCGGTCCTGCCGCGACTCCGCCCCACGCTATTCTCTCGCCGGCGCTTCGCGCCACGATGAGCACTCACCTTCCGCCGAACACGCCGACCATCCTGTTCGATGCCCTGCGCACGATCCCCGCATGGGCGCTGGACGTCATCGATCCGCTGCCCGACGCGGTCCTGGACCGGATCGCGCCCGCGGCTCCGGAGGCGGTGCGCCTCGTCTTGCAGCGCGTCCACGGGATGCTGCGCTCCCGTCATTACAGCCGGCGCACCGAGAAGGCCTATCTCGGCTGGATCCGCCGGTTCATCTCCTTCAACGGCGGCCGCAACCCCGCTGATCTCGACGCGACGGAGGTCTCGCGGTTTCTCTCCATGCTCGCCGTTCAGGGGCAGGTCGCCGCCTCCACGCAGAACCAGGCCTTCAGCGCCCTTCTCTTCCTCTATCGCGATGCGCTCGGCCTCAGCCTCGAGGGGCTCGACGACGCCGTGCGCGCCAAGCGCCCCGTGCGGCTGCCGCAGGTCCTCTCGGCGGAGGAGGTGCGCGCCGTCCTCGCCAAGCTGCACGGCCCGCCGAGGACCATGGCCATCCTGATGTACGGCTCCGGCCTTCGGCTGCTCGAATGCGCACGCCTGCGGATCAAGGACGTCGACTTCACGCGCGGCGAGATCACCGTGCGCGACGGCAAGGGACAAAAGGACCGCGTCACCGTGCTGCCCACCAGGATCGCCGGCGCGCTCCGCACTCACATCACGCGGGTGAAGCGGCTGCACGAGGCCGACCTCCTCATCGGCGCCGGACGAGTCGCCCTGCCCGATGCCCTGGCGCGCAAATACACCCGCGCCGCCCAGGAATGGGCATGGCAGTGGATCTTCCCCGCTTCACGGCTGTATTCCGACGCGCAGACTGGGGAGCGGCGGAGGCATCACATCCACGAGTCGGTCCTGCAGCGCGCGTTCCGCGA
>Ga0136617_10002321_pt1 | contig 16954 bp, 16 predicted proteins | sample AntDrymUQ3222106_2_FD_129672 | JGI IMG/M metagenome (GOLD analysis project Ga0136617, IMG submission 129672) | Polar desert sand microbial communities from Dry Valleys, Antarctica - metaG UQ322 (21.06) | ecosystem: Environmental > Terrestrial > Soil > Desert | place: Antarctica: Dry Valley...
CGACGTCGCCCTCCCGATGCTCGACGCCCTGGCTGGCGACGCCCGCCTGGCGAGCTCGCACCGCCTCTACGCCGCTCGGGCCGATGTGCGGCGGCGCATGGGACGCGCCGGCGAGGCTCGGGCGCTGTACATCGACGCCCTGGCCCTCGCCCCGACGGGACCCGAGCGGGCCCTGCTCCTCAGCCGCCTCGCCGAGCTGGACGTCGAGGTCGCCGCCCGCTCCTGAGACGCCTCGGCCGCGGGTCAGTCAGCCTCGGGCTCGAGCTGGTCGACCGGGTCCGCCTCGGGACGCTCGGGTGGGGGTAGGAGGTCGTGGACCGAGCCGATGCGATGGGCGCCCGGACCGAGGTCGAGACCGCCGTACAGGTCGTAGGGGTCGAGCAGGAGCGGGACGAGGCCGGCGGCGCGGGCACCGGCCACGTCGTAGCGGAGGCTGTCGCCGACGTACCCCGTCTGCTCGGGGGCGACGCCTCGAGCAGCCATCACCTCCAGGGCTGGAGCGAACACCGCCGGGTCGGGCTTCTCGACGCCGACCACACCGGAGTCGACCACCACGTCGACCGGCACGCCCCCACCCGGTCCGACCTGGCACAGTCCCAGTCCGCCGATCAGGCCCTCGATCTGGCCCGTGGCGTTGCTGACGACACCGAGGGGCACGCCCAGCTCACGGAGCCGCTCCATGGCCGTGACCGTCTCGATGACGGGGAACCGCCAGCAGTGGTGGCCGAACACCCGGGTAAAGGCCACCCATCCGTCGTCGAGTCGCTCCGGGGGAACGCCGGCGGTGGCCAGGTAGGCCTCGATGTAGTCGAACCAGGGGCCCCGGCCCTCGGCCGACGAACCGGCGTGGGCGCGCATGGCAACGTAGTGGGCCCGCACCAGGTCGAGCGATGTCCCGGTCGCCCCGAGCGGGGCCAGCGCCATGCCGATCGACACCGGGTCGGGCAGGGTGATCACTCCGCCCACGTCGAACAGCACTGCATCCAGGTCCCGCGTGACGATGGGATGGTCCGGCCCAGCCGCAATCACCAGGGGGTCCAGCCGACCCCAGCGGCACGCGATCGGGTCAGCGTGCCGAGCAGTTCGCGTCGCGTGAGTGGGCCGCGCGGCTGCCATGGGTCGGGCATGGCGCCCCGGGCGACCATCTCCCTCAGCTCGCCCCGGGCGGCGTCGAGCCCATCCGCGTCGAGGGCACAGCGTGTCGCGTCGGGCTCGATACCGAAGAGAGCGGCCGCGTTGAGCCCGAACACCTTGGCCTTCACCTCAGGGGTGAGCATCGGGTAGCCGTGCTCGGCGGCCACCGCCTCGTCGATCTGGAAGGCGCGGAAGGCCATGATCTGCGGCTGCGGCGAGCCGTACCAGATGCCGTCGGTTCCCCACATCACCCGGTCCTCGCCGACGTGCTTGAGCAGCTTGCCCAGGGCGTGGGCTGCCTGGTCGGGGTCGTTCATGGTCTCACGCCAGGTCGTGCCCACCTCGGCCCACAGGTTGCTGTTGGGGGCCACGCCGTGGTCATCGAGCGCCTTGACCAGCGAGCTGATCCCCGAGTCGGCATCACCTGGGTCATAGGGCCCCTCGGTGGTCTGGATCTCGAACGCCCCGTGGTAGACGACGAAGTCCATGTCCGGGTAGGCGGCGGCGAGGGCTACGAGGTCCCGCGGTCCGTTGTAGCGGCGGTCGAACTCCAGGAGCGGCAGGCCCTTGTGCCCGCACATGACCTTGACGCCGAGCGACCGGGCCTGCTCGACGACCGGCAGGCCGATCGCCGGATCGTCGAGGGCAAAGCCCTGCCCGTCGGGGCCCCACGCCGTGTACACCTTGAACGCAGCCACGTTGCCGGTGGAAGCCCGGGCCGCCATATCGTCGAGACGGCCGGCCAGCGGGCCGAAGTTGGGAGCGATGACGTTGTGCACGAGCACCCGGCTGGCCCCCCCGGTGGTGAGGGACTCCGCGAGGGACTGGGTTCCGAGGGCATCGTCGAACGGCATCGGCGCATCGTCGGGCCCCGAGTTGGGCACGTCGGACAGCAACGCCATGGTCGTGTCGCTGGCCAGGAACATGTCGTGGAGGTAGGCCGCCCGGTCGAGGCACAGGAGCGGGTCGGCTTCGGCGCACCCGTCGGGCACGAGGCCCAGCACCATGTCGGCGATGCGGGGGGCGTTCTGCCGCCACGGGCGATCCGGCATCACGTGGTGGGTGTGCACGTCGAAGATGAACTCGGTGCCGCCCAGCGCCGTCTCGCACGCCTGGGTGTCGGTGGGGTCGGGCACCTCGTAGCTCCCCGCTGTCGTCGTCGACCTCTGCGGTCGGCTCGTCGAGGACGATCGTCGTGGAGACGCGGCGCCCCCGCCGGAATCGCCGTCACCCGCGCACGCGGCCAGGTTGAGCACCCCCAAGGTGAGGGCCATGCCCGACGCGCTCTGCAGGAAGCGGCGGCGGTCGATCCCGGCGCGCCGCGCCGCAGCGTCGGCCCCGGCGACGATCACGCGCGCCGCCTCCCGGTCACGAGCCGAGGGTGGTGGTGGCAGGAACTCACCGTTGGACACCGGCCCGGGGCGGAACGGGAGCGGCGCCGGCCGATCGGGCTGACGATGCTGCCAGTTGCGGCTCACGAACCCAGTGTTGCATTCGTCGAGCTGTGACGGGTGGCGTGAAGGCGGCGGACGCGCGGATGCTGAGTGATCAGAAGCAGAGGAACAAGATGCACCGCGGCGGCACTGGACCTTTCGGGGGAGGGGTGATCGGACATGACCGGCTCGTCCTGCTCGGGTGCGTCGGTCGCCCATTGATGGTTCGAAGCCCGGTCTGCGTCACACAGGTCTTCGAGCCGTCCCCACTCAGTCGCCGCGGGAGGGATTCACCCGCCGATTCGGGCGAGCAGGCGCGCCATCTCGACGGCCGCCGCAGCGGCCTCCTCGCCCACGTTGTGACCCCCGGGCTCCTCGGACCGGGCCAGGGCTTGGTCGAGGGTCTCGGTGGTGAGCACCCCGAAGACGATCGGCACCATCGTCTCCACACCGGCCCGGAGGATTCCGGCCGCGCACTCCCCCGCCACCACCTCGTAGTGGGTGGTCTCGCCCCGGATGACGCAACCGAGCCCGACGACGGCGTCGACCTGCCCGGAGGAGGCGAACGCCTTGGCCGCTAGTGGGATCTCGAAGGCTCCCGGCACCCACTCGACGGTCGGCGCCTCAGCCCCGAGGGCGGCGAGGCCCCGCTCGACTCCGTCGAGTAGGCGGACGGTGACCAAGTCGTTGAAGCGGGCGGCCACGACCGCAACCCTCACCCCCTGCCCGTCGAGCACCGGCTCGACCCGGTCGGGGGAGCGGGCGTCGTCGGCCACCTAGGCCTCCTCGCCTGCTGCGGGCATGTCGGCCGCCGGGGTCGGGGCCGCGCCCTCGGCCACATCGTCGAGACCCTCGAGCAGATGCCCCAGGCGATCGCGCTTGGTTCGCAGGTAGGCGATGTTCTCGGGGTTGGGGACCGTGATCGACGGCACCCGGTCGACGATGTCGAGGCCGAACCCCTCGAGCCCGCCGTACTTGGCCGGGTTGTTGGTGATGATGCGCATGGTGGTGACACCCAGATCGTTGAGGATCTGGGCCCCGATGCCGTACTCGCGACTGTCGACGGGCAGGCCCAGCTCGACGTTGGCGTCGACGGTGTCGCGGCCCTCGTCTTGCAACGTGTAGGCCCGGATCTTGTGACCGATGCCGATGCCTCGACCCTCGTGGCCCCGCAGGTAGACGATCACCCCTCGGTCCTCCGCCGCGATCATCTGCATGGCCGAGTCGAGCTGCACCCCGCAGTCGCAGCGCATCGACCCGAACACGTCGCCGGTGAGGCACTCGCTGTGGACCCGCACAAGCAGGTCGGCGGCATCGCGCACCGACCCGCGCACCATGGCCACGTGCTGCTCGCCGTCGAGGACCGACTCGTACACGTAGCTGGTGAAGTCACCCCAGCGGGTCGGGATGCGGGCCTCGGCCACCCGTCGGACCAGCTTCTCGGTGCGGCGGCGGTACCGGATGAGATCAGCGATGGAGATGAGCAGGAGACCGTGCTCGGTGGCGAATCGGACCAGCTCGGGCACCCGGGCCATGTCGAGCTTCTTCTCGTCGACGATCTCACACAGCACCCCAGCGGGCGTCAGGCCGGCGAGGCGGGCCAGGTCGAGGGCGGCCTCGGTGTGGCCGGCTCGTTTCAGCACCCCGCCGTCGCGCCCGATGAGCGGGAAGATGTGGCCCGGGCGGGCCAGGTCGCTCGGACGGGTGGCCACGTCGACGAGCGAGCCGATGGTGGCGGCCCGGTCGTGGGCCGAGATGCCGGTAGAGGTGCCGTGACGGAGGTCGACGGTGACGGTGAAGGCCGTGCGCATGCTCTCGGTGTTCTGCTCGACCATGGGCCGCAGGTCGAGCTGACGAGCCCGCTCCGCGGTGATCGGCGCGCAGATCACGCCCGATGAGTGCTGAAGGAAGAAGGCGATGGCTTCGGGGGTCACCGCCTCGGCGGCCATGATCAGGTCGCCCTCGTTCTCGCGGTCTTCGTCGTCAACGACGATGACGATCTCCCCCCGACCGACGGCGGCGACCGCATCGGCGATGGCGGCGAACGGGCTGCTGCTCATGGGGTGCTCCTGTGCCAGGCGAGGAGGCGCTCGACGTGCTTGGCGGTCACGTCGACCTCGAGGTTGACGGCGTCGCCGGGTCGGCGCCGGCCGAGGGTCGTGACCGTGGCGGTGTGGGGGATGATGGCTACCGACAGGCCGTCGTCGTGGACGGCGGCGACGGTGAGGCTGACCCCGTCGATGGTGATCGAGCCCTTCTCGACGACGTAGCGGAGGAGATCCTGCGGCGCCGTGATGCGCAGGTCGGGGGCGGCGGCCACGACCCGGCCGACACCGTCGACGTGGCCCTGCACGAGGTGGCCGCCGAGGCGATCGCCGACGCGGACCGGACGCTCGAGGTTGACCGGGTCACCGGCCACCAGGTCACCGAGGGCCGTGCGGGAGAACGTCTCGTCGACGACGTCGGCCTCCCACCACCCGTCGCCCAGCGCGACCACCGTGAGGCAGGTGCCGCTCACGGCTATGGAGTCGCCGATCGCGGCATCGACGGTGACCAGGTCGGCCTCGATGCGGAGGCGCTCGCCCTGGTGCCGGGCGACGGTGCCGAGCTCCTCGACGAGGCCGGTGAACATCAGGCTGCGCCTCCGCCGGGCTGGGGCCGAAGGTCGACGCGGATGTCGGAGCCGAGCGGCGTGACCGAGACGATCTCACCCCGCCACAGGTCCGCGATCGACGCCATCCCGGGGCCCCGGAACAGCCCCGGTCCGCCGTCGCCCCCGGACAGGGCGGGGGCGAGGTAGAGGATGTAGTGATCGACGAGACCCGCTCGATGGAACCCGCCGGCCACCGCAGCGCCGCCTTCGACGAGGACCTGCACCACCCCGCTGGCGCCGAGGCGATCGAGGAGGTTGCCGATGTCGCCGTCGCCCTCGTCCCACTCGATGCACGGGTGCACGCGGGCCTCCGCCGCCGGGTGGCCCAGGACGATCCGCTCGGGGTCGGGACCCTCGACGAGACGGGTCGTCAGGGACGGGTCGTCGGCCGCGACCGTGCCGGCCCCGACGATTACGGCCTGGCTCTCGGCTCGGATGCGGTGGGCGTCGGCCCGGGCCTCGAGGCCGGTGATCCATTGCGACGAGCCGTCCGCAGCCGCCGTTCGCCCGTCGAGGGTGGCCGCCAGCTTGAGCACCACCCACGGTCGGCCGGTGCGCCGGTGGTGCAGGTAAGGCTGGAGCTGTTCGGTGATCTCGTCGGCCCGACAACCGATCTCCACCGCCACCCCGGCGTCGCGCAGTCGGGCCATGCCGGCGCCGGCCACCTTGCTGTCGGGGTCGGCCAAGCCCACCACGACCCGCCGGACCCCGGCGTCGATCAACGCATCGGCGCACGGGCCGGTCCTCCCGGTGTGGGCGCAGGGTTCGAGGGTGACGTAGGCCGTCGCACCCCGGGTTGCGGTGTCGCCACCGGCCGACCGAGCGGCGTCGAGGGCGCCGACCTCGGCGTGGCGGCCACCGGGAGGCTCGGTGGCCCCGTCGTGCAGTGATCCGTCCGGTGACACCACGACCGCGCCCACCCAGGGGTTGGGGGCCGTGGCTGTTCGAACCGCGTCGGCGAGGTCGATGGCCCTCGCCATGCGCATCTCGTCGGTGGTGGCCGCCATGGGCCCTCCTCGGTCGTGGGACTCGCGGAGGGTCGGCGCGCGCGGCACCGGGTGGTGTCGGGCGAACCTCGCTTCCATCCGGACTGTGACCGTCGGCCCCGGGGTTCCACCGGGTCAGCCCCACCGACCGAGGTCGACGGGGGTCGTGGGCTCTCACCACCGGTCGGGACTTCCACCCAACCCCGCGAGGTGTTCTTCGGTTGTGCGCACCAGCATAGAACGAGAACACGTTCTACCTGCCCGTCGAGCGACCGACGTCACGTGGGCTGCCCATCAGTGCGGGTGGCCGCCGCGCAGCAGGTCGAGGGCGTGGGGCGCGACGTCGAGGACGGTCTCAAGGCACTCGACGCTGCCGGTCGTCGAGCCCGGGAGGTTGAGGACGAGGGCCCGGCCGACCGTGCCGGCCGTCGCCCTTGACAGCCGCCCGAGCGGGTTGACCAGGCGCATGGCCTCGGCCAGGCCCGGAGCCTCGCGATCCAGGACCAGCCGGGTGCCCTCCGGGGTGAGGTCACGCGGCCCGAACCCGGTGCCGCCGGTCGTGACGACGAGACCCGCGAACCCCTCGGTCGCCTTCCGGACGGTGTCGGCCACCTCGTCGACCCCATCAGCGGTAACGATCCGGTCGACCACCTCGAAGCCGCCTCTGGTCAGCCGCTCGGCGAGGGCGGCGCCCGAGCGATCGTCTCGCACCCCAGCGGCCACGCCGTCGGACACAGTGATCACCTTGGCGTCGGGCATTGCCTCACCCTCGCAGACCCACGGGCCGACAACCGAGCGTTCCTTGCTCCCGAACCGTCCGTCCAACGGCACAACTGGGAGCAAGAACCGACGCCGTGCCCCGAGCGGCGCGGTCAGACGAGGGCGCGTTCCCCGCGGGATCGGAGAAGGCGGCGCCAGCCGTCGGAGGCGGGCTGACGACGTCCGGACTGCTCGTGGCCGTGCTCAACGCGAGCACCGAGGGCAACGACGTAACCGTGGGCCGCGTCCATCAGGTCGCGCTCGTCGCGCCGGAAGTGGACACCCCGACCGGCTTCGAACGCGGCCACGAACGCCTCGCCCTCGGACACCGAGGGCGGCTCCGCATCGAGCCTCGCCATCGTGAACCCGGCCGCCGCCATCCCGACCAGCACCGGTTCCGGGGCCCGCACCAGGCTGTCCCAGTCGAACACGCCCAGTACCCGCCCGGCGCCGTCGACATGCACGTGCTCGGCCCGCCAGTCGACGTGGCCCACGACCCGGGGGCGACCGGCTGACCCGGCGATCAGCCGGGCCCTGAAGGATGCGGCCAGGTCGTCGATCCACTCGGCTCCCGCAGACATCCCCGCCGCGTCCGGCTCCGGGTCGCGGACCGCCTCGGGCCACAGCTGGCCGTCGGGCAATGCGACTCCCCAGGGTTCGTGGAGCGCAGCCCTCGCCGGGGCCACGGCCGACGCCTGGCCGATGAGACGTTGGAGCGCCTCGGCCAGCGCCTGCAGCCCGGCCTCGTGGTGGCCGTCGATCGCATGCCCGCCGTCGATGCGCTGCTCTGCGCCGGCGACCGCGACACCGTGAGCCATCCCGGCGCCGAACGGGTGCAGCCGGCCCACCGGCACCGGAGCCGGGAACCCCTCGGCGGCGACGAGGCCCTGGACCAGGCGGGACTCCCCCAGCCGCCGACGCTGCTCGGCCGGCCGGACCTTGACGACCAGCCGGCGGTCATCGTCGGTGTCGATGGCGACCACCAGTCCGCTTCCGAGCACCGTCCAGGGCACGCCCGCCACCCCTGCGCCCAGATGCCCTTCGCACCACCGCACCAGCTCCGCGCCCAGCACTGCGGCGTCGGACGTCCCGGCCACGACCTCAGCCAGCTCCTCGTGCCCGGCGATGGCGCCGGAGAGGACCGTGGCCACGCCCGCACCGCCAGTCACCGACGACTCCTAGCCCGGGGCGGTTCCACCTCAGCCCTGCGATAGCGGTGGAGGACCATGCCGTCGGTGCCTTCGACCTGGGGCAGCAGGAGGGCGCCTCTCCCCCTCGGCTGCCACGGCTCGCCGGGCGGTGGCAGCGGGCTCAGGTCGGGCCGACGCTCGGCCACGACGGCGTCGACCCCGGTCGTCTCGGCCTCGGTGAGGGTGCAGACCGACACCACCAGCCTCCCGCCCGGGCGGACGAGCTCAGCGGCGGCCAGCACCAGCTCGACCTGGAGGGCAGCGAGGCGTGAGACGGAGTCCGGCGTGGCCCGCCAGCGAGCGTCGGCTCGCCGGTGCAGCACCCCCAGCCCCGAGCAAGGTGCGTCGACGAGCACGCGATCGAACGACCCGGGTCTGAACGGGGGCCGGGTGCCGTCGGCGACCACGGCATGCACGCGAGCCGACGAGCCAGTCCGGGCTGCGTTCTCCACCACGAGCCCGACCCGCGCCGGACGGACGTCGGCGGCGACCACCTCAGCCCCGACCGCGGCGATGGCTGTGGCCTTGCCCCCCGGCGCCGCGCACAGATCGAGGATCCGCTCGCCCGGCTCGGCCCCGATCAGCTCGACGACCCACTGTGACGCCCGGTCCTGGGTGTAGCCGTCGACCCTCACCTCCGGGGCAACCGAGTCGTTCATGGCTCGGAGGGCACCCAGAGCCGGCTCTTCGCCGAGGTCGGCGACCAGGCGGGCGATGAGCCAGTCCGGGTAGCTGAGGGCCACCGCGGGGCCGGGGTACTCGGCCCCGTTCTCGGCGTGGTCGGAGGCCACCCGACGCAGGACGGCGTTGACCAACCCCCGCGATCGCTGCGGCGCGACGGCGACCGCCGTCGTCACCGCGGCGTGGGCCGGCTGGGCCAGCACCGCCACCTGGTAGGCGCCGATGCGCAGGGCGGCCCGGGTCGGGGGGTCAAGGGGCCGCGACCCGGTGACGAAGCGATCGACCAGCCAATCGCAGGCCCGGCGCATCCGGGTCACGCCGTAGACGAGCTCGGTGGCCAGCGCCCGGTCCCGAGTGTCGAGCCCCGATCGCTCGAGCAGGGGACCGAGGACGAGGTTGGCGTAAGCGCCTCCCTCCTCGATGCGCACGAGTGCCTCGACCGCGGTGCGCCGGGCATCGGGGCGGGATCGATCCGCGCTCCTGTCATCCGCGCCCCCACCCGGGCCCGAAGTCCGCGTCGTCGCCGTGACCGCCCGCTCCTTCTTGGCCCGGCGCCGCGCCGCCCCGCTGGCCCGGGGCGCGTGCTCTCCGTCGGCCGCCGTCAAGGTCCGAGCGTCTCATCCGCGGCGAGACGAGCACCCCTCGCCCAGGCATCGGCGGACTGGCGGGATCGACCCGCCGGTTGGACCTCGTCGAGCACGAGGGCGCCCTGCCCCGCCGCGACCCGCACACCCTCGCCGTCGACGTGCACCAGGCCCGGGACCACAGCCGCCGCATCGCCCTCGACCGTCGTGGCCACCCACACCTGCAACCGCTCCCCCCGGACCGTCGTCCACGCCCCACCGATCCGGACCAACCGCCCCAGCTCGGTGGCCGGACGGGTCCAGTCCAGGTGCAGGTCATCGGACGTGATCTTGGCTGCGTAGCTGGCCTCGCCCTCCTGGGGTGCGGGTTCGCCGAGGCCGTCGGTGAGGGTCGACACCAACAGCTCAGCGCCCACCTGCGCCAGCCCCACGGTCAGCTCTGCCGCAGTCGTGCGCGGGCCGATGGGGACCTCGGTCGAGGCGTAGACGCCCCCGGCGTCGAGGGCGTCTACGACCTGCATCACGCACACTCCGGTCGCCTCGTCCCCAGCGAGGATGGCCCGCTCGACGGGCGCCGCCCCCCTCCAGCGGGGAAGCAACGAGAAGTGGACGTTGACCATGGGCAGGGCTTCGAGTACCGGCGCCCGCAGGATCTGGCCGTAGGCCACGACCACACCCAGGTCGGCGTCGACCCCGACGGCATCGTCGACCGCGTCGGTGACGGGGAGACCCAGCTCGAGCGCCGCCGTCTTCACCGGCGACGCACTGACGTCGGTGCCCCGACTGCGGCGGCGGTCAGGGCGCGACACGACGAGGACGATGTCGAAGCCGGCCTCGACGAGCGACCGCAGCGAGGTCACCGCCGGCTCCGGGGTGCCGAGGAACACGAGTCGGCGCGGCTGGCGCGGCGCGGGGGCGCTCAAAGGCGAGGCGGAGCTCAGGGGAGGCGAAAGCCGCCGGCGCTGCCCGCCCCGGGAGCGCCACCGTTGCTCGCCGCCGGCTCGGCCCCGGACTGCCCGCCGCCGGAGCGCGACAGCATCAGCTCGCGCACCGCTCGCCGGGCCTCGCGCTTCTGATCCTCCGCGAGGCGTTCGGTCATCAGCACCCCATCGAGGTGGTCGAGCTCGTGCTGGTACATCCGAGCCGCCAGCTCGTCGGCCTCGATCGAGACCTCGTCGCCGTCGAGATCGAGCCCCACGACGAGGATCTGCTTGGGCCGGGTGATCTCCCAGTAGATGCCGGGGATGGACAGGCAACCCTCGGCGTAGGTCCACGGCTCGTCACCGGATTCGACGATGCGGGGGTTGACGATGACGGTCGGCTCGGGGTCGTCGACCATCTGGTACACGACGACTCGCTTGCTCACTCCGACCTGAGGCGCGGCCACGGCCAGTCCGTCGGCCCGGTACATGGCCTCGATCATGCCCTCGGTCACCGTGACCAGGGCGCCGTCGATCTCGGTGACCTCCTCGGCCACCTCACGCAGCACCGGGTCGCCGATGATGCGGATGTCGTAGGCGGCCACACCCGCAGGCTACCGGCCGACCCTCTGACCCCGCCCCCCAGGGGTCTGCGTCTACGGTCGCCGCGGTGGAGCGAGCGGGGTCCGACCACTACTTCTCGGCCCGACCCGCCGTCGCGTCGCGGCCTCGGACCGTGCGACTCGTGCTCGACGATCTCGATCGGCTCGTCACCCTGCGCACCGACGCAGGAGTGTTCGCTGCGGGCGGGATCGATCCCGGCACCCGCCTGCTGCTCGACACCGGTGCGACACCGCCGCCGGGTGGTACGACGTTGGTCGACGTCGGGTGTGGGTACGGACCCATCGCAGTGGCCTTGGCCCTGCGCGCGCCGGAAGCCACGGTGTGGGCGGTCGACGTCAACGTCAGGGCCCTCGAGCTGACCCGCCGCAACGCCGAGGCGGCCGGCGTCGGCGACAGGGTCCGGGTCGTTGCTCCCGACGATGTGCCGGTTGGTCTGGTGGTGGACGCGATCTGGTCGAACCCACCCGTGCGAGTGGGCAAGGCGAGCCTCCACGCCCTGCTCGAGACATGGCTGGGGCGGCTCACGCCCGTCGGCGCAGCGCACCTCGTCGTCGCCCGCAACCTGGGCGCCGACTCCCTCGCCCGCTGGCTCGCCGACCAGGGCCACGAGGTCACCCGCCGGGCATCGCGCCGCGGCTACCGCCTCCTCGACGTGACTCCCCCACCCTGAGTCTCACGTTCTGGCGTACCTCCCGTACCTCCTCGGTACCCGAGGTACGCCAGATCACCGACTCAGGCCCGGAGAGGGTCGACCTCGATGCGGAGGCGGCCCGCAGGGCGCTCGACGGCGGCGAGGGCATCGCACAGCTCCTCGTGGGACGCAGCCCGGATCCGCCACCGCCCGCTGCCGCCCTGGACCTCCAACCCGTCGGGCCGGCCGAGAGCAGCCATGAACGCGCCGGCGGCCTCGCCCGACACGATGGCATGGGCCCAGTACGGACCCAGGCCGTGACGCTGACGGGTCTCGGCCTCGGCCGCGCGCACCCGGTCGGGGTCCGCGTGCAGGGCGGCCTGCAGCACGACGTGGTCAGGGTCGCGGGTCTGCACCAGCACCCGCCCGTGGGTCTCGCGCCCTCGCACCAGCCGGGCGGCCCGCACCAGCAGGGCCAGGGCCTGTTCGCCCGCCCGCTCTCGCGTCGACATCAGCTCCTGGTCGATGTCGAGGAAGGCAACGGCTTCGGCCGAGGTCACCCGGTGCAGGGCCGCCTCGGTCCCGATGACGACGCGGCTCTCGGGCCTGGCCGCGGAGGAGCCGGTGACCTCGTCCACCTCCTCGCCGACGAGGGCAGCCAGCTCGTCGCGCAGTCGGCTGACCCCGGGCCGCAACACCCGAAAGCGGGTGGCGCCGCACGAAGCGCACACCACCGGGCGCTCGGCCCCGCAGCGGGTGCAACGCAGGACCCCCTCCGCCGGTTGGGCCATGGCACCATCTGCGCACTCGGTGCAGGTGACCAGCTCCCGGCACGTCGCGCACGCCGACAACCTTGAACGACCGGTGCGGTTCACCACGCACACGACCCGCCCGGCCCGACGCAGCAGGGCGGCGAGCGGCGCGCTGAGCAACCCCGCGGTCGGATCCTCGTCGCGCCGGTCGACGATGTCCAGGGCCGGCCAGCCGCGCCGCTCCTCGGAGCGGCCGGGAGCCTCGAGCGTCCCCCAGGCCAGCGCCTCGAGAGTGGGACACGGCGACACGACCAGGGCCGGGGCCCCCGCCCGACGGGCCCGCTCGACGGCGACGTCGCGGGCGTGCCAGGTCGGCGCCGACTGCTCCTGGTATGCCGCGTCGTGCTCGTCGAGGACGATCACCCGCCCCAGCCTGGGCACCGGCGCCCACGCCGCAGCGCGAGCCCCGACGACGACGCACCCTCCTGCGGCGGCCCGCGCCCACTCCCCCGTTGCCGCCGCACCCGGGCGGTCCTGGGCCACGGCGGCCACCGCTACCCCCGAGCGGCGCAGGCGCGCCGCGAGGGTCCGAGCCTGGTCGACCGAGGGGCAGAGGACCAGCGCGTCGCGATCGTCAGGGAGGGAGGCGACCGCCGCCGCTACCAGCGGGTAGCGGTCAGCGGCCGGCGCGAGACGCAGGACGGCCCGAGGATGGGTCAGGGCGGCGGTCACCGTCGGACCGGGACCGACGGTCGCGCTCCGGGGCCGCAGTGGGGGCGGAGCGGGGAGGGATGTCACCCGTCCCGGAGGGGAGGCCGCGACGAGGAGCGGCCGGCGTCGCCCGGCCCAACGCCAGGCCGCCCAGACGGTCAGGTCGACCAGCTCAGAGGCGGGCCCCACGCCGGTGAAGCCGGTGAGCGCCTTGAGCTCGACGCCGGCGGCCGGTTCGGGGTCGGCCTCGACCACCCAGGCCCGCACGCGCCGGCCGTGGAGGTCGACGCGAACGATGCCCCCGACCTCGACGCCGTCTCGCCACTGCTCGGGGACCAGGTAGTCGAAGGTGCGGGTGATGGCGGCCACATCGGGCACGACCCGCACCACGGCGGGGCGCCCAGGCCCATCGGCTGTCGGGGGTCGGGACGTGACCAGCTCCGATGGGCGGGCGGCGTGGGCTACAAGCCGAGCGCGGACTTGAGGTCGTCGACCCGCGACGTCTCCTCCCACGGGAGGTCACCACTGCGGCCGAAGTGCCCGTAGGCGGCGGTCTGGGCGTAGATCGGCCGGCGCAGGTCGAGATCACGCACGATGGCGGCCGGCCGGAGGTCGAAGACCTCGTCGATGACCTTGGTGATCTGACCGGCGTCGACGGTCTCGGTGCCGAACGTCTCGACCAGGAGCGACACCGGCCGAGCCACGCCGATGGCGTAGGCCACCTGCACCTCGCACCGGCCGGCCGCCCCGGAGGCGACCAGGTTCTTGGCCACCCAGCGCGCCGCGTAGGCACCGGAGCGGTCGACCTTGGACGGGTCCTTGCCGCTGAACGCGCCGCCGCCGTGGCGGGCCCAGCCACCGTAGGTGTCGACGATGATCTTTCGCCCGGTGAGCCCGCAGTCGGCATGGGGTCCGCCCAGGACGAAGGTGCCGGTGGGGTTCACGTAGACCTTGAGCTCCGGGCTGGCCAACCCGTCGGGCACGACTGGGGTGATCACCTGCTCGATGAGGTCGGGCTTGATGGTCGTCTCGGCGTCGATGCCGGGTGCGTGCTGGGTCGAGATGAGCACGGTCGTGAGCTCGGTGGCCTTGCCGTCCACGTAGTCGATGGTGACCTGGGTCTTGCCGTCGGGTCGAAGGTAGGGCAGCGTGCCCGCCTTGCGGACCTCGGCCAGCCGCTCGGCCAGGCGGTGGGCCAGCCAGATGGGCAGGGGCATCAGGTCCGGCGTCTCGTCGCAGGCGTAGCCGAACATCATCCCCTGGTCGCCGGCGCCCTGGCTGTTCAGCTCGTCCTCACCCGAGGTCCCGGTGCGGGTCTCGAAGGCGATGTCAACGCCCTGGGCTATGTCGGGCGACTGCGGGTCGATGGTGGTGATGACCCCGCAGGTGTGGCCATCGATGCCGAAGGAGGCGTTGTCGTAGCCGATGTCGAGGATGGTCTTGCGGACGATCTTGGGGATCTCGACGTACTCACTCGTCGTGATCTCGCCGGCCACGATGGCCAGCCCGGTGGTGACCATGGTCTCGCAGGCGACGCGCGCCATGGGGTCCGGGCCGATGATGGCGTCGAGGATCGAGTCCGAGATCTGGTCGGCCATCTTGTCGGGATGGCCCTCGGTCACCGACTCCGAGGTGAAGGTGAAGCGGCTCACGGGTTGGTCTCCTTGGATGTCTGGGCTTCGGTCATGGGTGGCGCCGCGGGGTCGCAGCCCCCCCGTCGCGGTGCGCCACCACGACGTCGATCACGGCTCGGGCGACGGCGCGCTTGCCGCTCTTGGGAACAGTCTGGTCGATCCCGTCGGCCGAGACGAGAACCACCCGGTTGGTGTCGTGCTCGAAGCCCGCTCCGGGCTCCGACACGTCGTTGGCCACGATGAGGTCGACGCCCTTGGTGCGGAGCTTGCTGCTCGCGGCGAGGACGACGTCGCGCGTCTCGGCCGCGAAGCCGACGAGGGTCTGTCCGGCGCGACGGTCCGATCCCAGGGTGGCGAGGATGTCGACGGTCGGTTCGAACTCGACCGCGGGCACCCCGTCGCCCTTCTTGAGCTTGTGGGCCGCGGGACGGACCGGACGGAAGTCGGCCACCGCCGCAGCCATGACCACGATGTCGGCTCGGGCTCGGCGGGCCATGACCGCGTCGTGCATCTCGGCTGCGGTCTCGACCCCGACCACCTCGACCCCGACCGGCACGTCGCGATCGCTGGTGGTGACGAGCGTGACCGCGGCGCCGCGAGCAGCGGCTTCGGCCGCCACGGCGTGGCCCTGCTTGCCCGACGAGCGGTTGCCGACGAAGCGCACCGGGTCGATCGGCTCACGGGTGCCGCCCGCAGTGACGAGGACCCGAAGCCCGTCCAGGTCGCGTGGCCCCACTGCGGCCTCGACGGCTGCCACGATGACCGCCGGGTCGGCGAGGCGACCCGGGCCCACGTCGCCGCCGGCCAGACGACCCTCCTCGGGGGCGACCATCGTCACCCCCCGCTGCGCCAGCGTGGCAACGTTGTCCTGCACAGCCGGGTGCTCCCACATCTCTGTGTGCATGGCCGGGGCGACGACCGCCGGGGCCCGGGTGGCGAGCAGTGTGGCCGTGAGCAGGTCGTGAGAACGGCCCGCGGCGTAGTCGGCCAGCAGTCGAGCCGTGGCCGGAGCCACGACGATGGCGTCGGCGGCCTGGCCCATGCGGGTGTGGGGAATGGGATCGATGTCGTCGAACAGCGAGGTGCGGACCGGCTCGCTGGCCAGGGCCGAGAACGTCGTGGCCCCGACGAAACGCAGCGCCCCGTCGGTGAGGATCGGCGTGACGTGGGCACCGGCGTCGACGAGCCGGCGACACACCTCGACGGCCTTGTAGGCGGCGATGCCACCTGTGACGCCGAGGATGATGCGCCGACCGGCGAGATGCGAGGTCACGGCGCGGCGGCGTCAGCGGTCACGGATCGGACGTGCCGTCAGGGCCCAGCCGGCCGGCGCCGGCGGTCGACGAGGGTCAGACCGCTCCGTCGCCCTGCTCGGCCGCAGCCGCGGCATCGGCGGCCGCCGCCTCCTCGGCCGCAGCCATCTCGGCCAGCTCCTCCTCGGTGGGCGGGTCGACCGGGATGATCTTGTCGGCGGCGATCTCCTCGAAGGCGATGGACAGAGGCTTGCGGGCCACGCTGGTGACCTGCGGTGGGACCAGCGTGCCCAGGCCCTCGCCCAACTGCCCGAAGTAGGAGTTGATCTGCCGGGCCCGGGTGGCGCCCAGCGTGACGAGCTTGAACTTCGACTCGTCGGCCCGCGCGGTCAGCTCCTCGATGGTGGGGCTCATCATGGTGTCGTGCTGCCAGCTCATGGGGCGCGCTGCTCTCTGGTGGGACCTGCTAACGGAACAGTTGATCGTACCGCTCTCGGCCCGCAGGGAGCCAACATCCGGAGATCGGTCCTGCTCAGGTCGGCTGCGCCCGAGCGACGATGGCGGTGACGAGGTCGTCGGGCTGGCTCGACGTCGAGTCGAGGAGCAAGGCGTACGGCGCCATGTCGGCCAGGTCGATGCCGTAGGACGACCAGTAGCGCTCGGCCTCGCTCGCCTCTCGGGCGTCGTTCTGGGCTCGCGCCGCAGCCAGCGTCGATCGTTCACGGCGGGCGACGCGGCGGGCCCGCTCGTCGGGCTGGCAGCCGATCCACACCGTCAACCCATCGAGGTCCTCGTTGGAGGCGATCCACCCAGCCAGTCGCGACTCGAGCACCACGCCACCGGCCTTCGCTCGGACCGCCAGCCGGGAGTCGAACTCGATGTCGATGCCGGGATCGGCCTGGGCCACGGCGCCGAAGGCGTGAACGTCGAGGCCCGCCTCGGCGGCCAGAGCACGGAACACCTGCCCGCCGTCGAAGTGCTCGAGGCCGAGCGACGTGGCGACGGCGCG
>Ga0136617_10002322_pt1 | contig 16951 bp, 17 predicted proteins | sample AntDrymUQ3222106_2_FD_129672 | JGI IMG/M metagenome (GOLD analysis project Ga0136617, IMG submission 129672) | Polar desert sand microbial communities from Dry Valleys, Antarctica - metaG UQ322 (21.06) | ecosystem: Environmental > Terrestrial > Soil > Desert | place: Antarctica: Dry Valley...
CGGGCACAGAGGGTCGGCAACGACTCGGGGTAGGCCCGGGTAAAGCGCAGGCTCTCCTGGGCGAGCACGTCCAGGTTGGGGGTCTGTATCCGGTCGTTGCCGTAAGCCCCGATGTGGTCTTTCCTGAGACTGTCCAGGATCACCAGTATGACGTTCACATCTCGTACCCCCGTGTGGCTAGGTAGCCGCGTGGCCGGGACGCCGCTATTCTAGAGCATTTCAGCTAGTCAGCACTTCAGCTGGTCAGGTTAGTGCGGATGCGCACCCTGTGCTTTCGCGCGAGTGATTCGCTTGCTATGCCCGGTCGGTTGCCGGGGAACGATCATTCCGAGAAACCTCTAGCTGAAATGCTGACATGCTGAAGTGCTGAGAGGCGGCGTGCTGACTTGCTGAATCAGTATGCACCCTCGCGGCGTAGAACGGCGCCGAGGGTCTTCAGGATGATCTTGAGGTCGAATGAGAGCGACCAGTTCTCTATGTAGTAGAGGTCCAGACGCACCATCTCCTCGAAGGAGAGGTCGGAGCGACCGCTGGTCTGCCAGTAGCCGGTCATCCCAGGGACGGCCCCTAGCCTCCTCTTATGGGATTCCTCCATCCCCAGGAAGTCACGTACCGGCAAGGGCCTTGGGCCGACCAGGCTCATCTCCCCCTTTAGGACGTTCACGAGCTGCGGCGATTCGTCTATGCTCCAGCGCCGCAAGAAACGCCCGACCCTGGTCACGCGAGGATCGTCCTTGATCTTGAAGGCCGGACCCTTAGCCTCGTTGAGATCTTCGAGGGCCGCCTGGCGTACTTCGGCGTCCCTTTGCATGGAGCGAAACATGTAGCAGACGAAGACCTTCTCGTCCGCCCCGACGCGCTTCTGACGGAAGAGCACGGGCCCTGGCGAGTCGAACCTGACTGCAATTGCCACGGCCAGAAAGAAGGGCGAGAGGAGCACGAGCCCGCCCACGGAGACCGTCACATCGAGGACACGCTTGAGGGTCCGCTGGGTATTGTCCAGCCCTGGGTAATGGACCTCGAGGAGCGGCAACCCCATGCCTTCCGATAGTATGGTACGGCCCCGCATCAGGGCGAAAGCGCCAGGCACCACCCTCAGCGGCACCCCGCGCAACCGCACCGAGTGGACGAGCTCGAGGAGCTCCTCGTCGGGCAGACCCTCCGCCCCGACGAGGACGACACCACGGGCTTGTGTGCGGTCCAACACCTCCCTTACCGACGTAAGATACTCCTCGGCCCCCCCGCTTCCGAGGTCCACCTCACCGGCCAGGACGTAGGCGCCGGGCGCGTGCTCCATCATCCGGCGCAACCGCGTTCGTCCTTCGTCATCCCCGAGCAGAAGAACCGGAGTCTGTCCGAAGCCGCGGCGGTAGATCCTACCTATGGCCCGCTCGTAGAGGAACCTGAGCGCGCCGGAGCACAGGAGGCCGAGTACGGCGGCCGACGCTATCTCCCCGAGCCCGAGGCCGCTCTCCGGGTAGATCGTCGCCCCGATCGTCACCAAACCGGCCCAGCAGAATGCGGCCCCGATGAGCCCCCCGGGGCTGCGCCGTACAGGTGCCCTGTCGTAGAGGCGGAAAGCGGCGAAGACCGTGATCCAGGCCGCGAGCAACAGCGGAGCGAGGCCGATGGCCGGATCCGACCTGCCGCCAGCGACCCAGGCGACCCCTCCCAACCCGAGCGCGAGAGCGTCTGCGAGCACCAGAATGAGGACGCTCGTAAAGCGCCGCAGCAGCTTGAAGCCAAGGAGCCTCTTCGAGATGTCTCTCAAGATCCGCACGGAGTCCTCCGTGCGAGGAGTATACCGCCGCAGGACAGCGGGTTTTGGAAGAGTTGTCCTTCCAAAACCCGCGCTGGTCAGCGTTTCATCTTGTCAGTTATTTGTTTGCTGAATTGCTGAGTGTGTAAGATTGAAGGTGAGACAGAAGGCGGCAAGGCGGAGGAGTGAGAGCCATCGAGGAGCGGTTTGGGTCCCAAGTGGATGAACACCCTGCCGTGTTCAGGTTCGAGAAGTGGCTCCAGACCTACGCGGGCAAGCACCCGGCAGCTTTCTACGGTTTGTATCGGCTGGCGCGCAAGGACCAGGCGCGCGTCGTGACCCCAAAGACGCAACTGGTCATGGAGGGATTCCCGAGGTCGGCCAACTCGTTTGCCAGGGCGGCCTTCAACAGGGCGCAAAGCGAGAGGGTGCGTATTGCCCACGGACTTCACGTTCCTGCGCAGGTGATCCGGGCCGCACGGTGGCGGATACCCACCCTGGTTCTGATACGAAAGCCCAAAGACGCCGTGCTATCGTTCGCCATACGAGACCCGATCTCCGTCGACCAGGCTCTCAGGTACTATCTATCTTTCTACGAGACCGTCGAAGGGTACCGTGATGCCTACGTCCTCGGACTCTTCGAAGAGGTAACAGGAGACTTCGGACAGGTCATCCGACGCATAAACGAAAGGTTCGGGACGACCTTCTCTGTGTTTCGTCATGACGCACGGAACGTCGACGGCGTGTTCGCCCGCATCGAGAGAAACTCCAGGAAAAGGTTTGGGGAAGCTTCATGGGAGAACAAAGCCTCACGTCCCTTAGCCGCAAGAGAGAAGAAAAAGCGCGAAGTGGGATACGAAGTGGAGGACCCGAAACGCAGGGTCTTGATCTCCAGGGCTGAGGCCGTGTACGACCGTCTGACACGCAAGCCGGCTCCGGATCGCTAACGACGATCATGCGGAGGGTCCTTGACAGGTCCCCTCCCTGCTGGCCTGAAGAGGAGCTGTCTCAGGACTCGCAACAGGAAGAGGGGGTTGCCGAGGAGGTAGCGTCGCCACAGGCGGCGGGGCTCGTGCAGGAGCCGCGCCAGCCACTCGAACCCGCTCTCGGTCAGGAGGCGCGGGCCGCGGCGCACCCTCCTGGAGGCGTAGTCGAAGGCGGCGCCGCATGTGAGGGCGACGCCGGCTTCGAGCCCGTGCCTGTTCTCCGTCAGCCAGATCTCCTGGAGCGGCATCCCGAGGCCTACCAGCAGGATGTCCGGAGCGGCGGCGTTGATCTCCTCAAGGACCGCCTCGTTCTCGGCGCTCCCGGCCGATTGGTCGAAGTAGCCGTGACGGACGCCGACGATCCTCACGCCGGGATAATGTTCTCTCAACTTCCTGGCGGCCTCCTGCGCCACACCTGGTCTGGCGCCGAGGAAGTAGAGAGAAAAGCCCTCGGCCGCTGCGAAGCCGGCCAGACGCCAGATCCAGGCTGCGTAGGTGATACGTGCTGGGATGCGCCCGCCGAGCATTCTCGCCGCCAGCATGACCCCAGCCCCGTCGCAGAAGACGACGTCAGCGCTGTTCAGAGAGTCCCGCAGTGCAGAATCCCTATAGCAGAGGTTCAGACAGTGGGCGTTCACGTTCAATACGAGGCCGAGCTTTTCTCCCCGCGCCAGGCGTGCGATCTCCGCGTGCAGCTCCGCCACGGTTATCGGGTCCACGCCCACGCCAAGAACGTCGATCCTGCCCGCGCGATGCTCTACAGGAGGCGCCACAGGGCCTCCTCCAACTCCAGAAAGCGGACGTCCCAGGAGTTCTTACGCGCGAGTTCGATGCGGGCGCGTCTCTTCTCCTCGGTCTCGAGATGCTTCAAGTTTCGCAGAACCCCCACGTAGTCCTGCAGCCTCTGCGCGAGGTAGACGTACCCGGCGAGATCCCGCATCGCCGGAAGGTGGGCGGTCACGAGGGGCTTGCCCGTGGCCAGGCACTCGTAGGTCTTGGCCGGCGCGATGGAGCGGGTGAGACCGTTGACCTTGTAGGGCAGTACGAAAGCGTCAACACCGGTGAGGGCGGCAGGCAGCCCGGCGTGGGACACCTCTCCCCTGTAGTCGACTCCGGGCATTTCGAAGAAACCCTTCTCTACGCTGCCAAGGCCGCCGACGATACGCAATCTGAAGCCTGCCCCTACGATAGCCCGCATGGCATCGAAGTCGATGCGTTCCAGGCTCAAGTGGCCGAAGAAGCAGACGGTGCTGACCTCTTTGTCGGGGTGGGGATCCTGCAGGGGCGCGAATCGCTCGTAGTCTACGGCGGGGCCGTTAAGAAAGGCGTCGGGCCTGAGGCGTCTAGCCTTCTTCAGCAGTTGCGCTGAGGTACAGGAGACGAGGTCGGTGCGGAGGAGGAGCTCGCGCTCCGTCTCTCCGATGTCCTTCGGTGCGCCGGGAAAATGCTCGTAGTCATCCGAACAGTCGTAGAGCACGAGCCTCGGGTCGAGGCCCGAGATCAGGCCCAGCGTCGTCCTGGTCGGCGGATAGGCCACGACGACCGGATGGGGGCCGGCTATCTTCCTGAGGTCGCTGAGGACGCGCGGGACGAGGAGCTTCGCGTTCGCCCACCGGAATGCTCCGTAGGTAGGCGGGGCGGTGAGGGGCGCGTATACGGTGAGGTTCCTCTCAGCCGGCGGCTTCTCTCCCGCGCCACCGGAACGAAGGACCCGCGCGAAGACCCTGCGCAGCGAGTTTTTGGTCGGAAGGGGATTGGCGAGGCCCGTGGTCTCGACGAAGACGGTGGGATAGCCGGCGCCGGCGAAGAGGGTGGCGAGCGTCTGGTGCCTTTGCCAGAGGAAGCCCCACCTTACACCAGCGAGGATCACCACCGGCGGCTTGTGCACGAGGGAGCCTCCTACTCCCCTACACCCCGTCCATCAGGGCGTAGGCGCCGGAGGGGTCGGGCATGGCCCCTTCGCCGTAGAGGCGGTCGAGGCCGAAGAGGCGCAGGATCTCGTTGGCTCTCTCCAGCTGGTGGCTGCTCACACGAGTTCGCCACCCTTCCACGGAAGGAGCGGGCACGTTCTTCCGGCTCAGGGGAGAAGGGCGTCTCAGTCTGGCGTAGACACGTTCGTCGAAGTCCTCGCCGAGGGAGGCGAACAGGCTCCGTAGTTCCACTTCGGGACGCGCGAGCAGGTTCTCGTAGAAGGTGAGGTGCACCTCCTGTGGCCCGAACTGCTTCAGGGGGACGTAGTTGTCTATGCACCACAGGAAGAGGTGCCGCTCGAAGTCGTCGCTGGCGGCCCGGATATCCGCCTCCATGGGGAGGAGGAAGTCTTCTACCAACTCCCGCTGCTCCAACGTCTCCGAGAGGTTATCCTTCCACCCGAGATCGAGCCTGGATGCCACGACGGCGCAAGGATGCCTGAGCAGGAGAATGATCGGCATTCCGGGGAAGTTCACGCGCATCCAGCCGAGGAGCAAGTTGGCCCTTATGTCCTTGATCAGACGCCGCCTCGCGACGATGCGCCCGTTGAACCGGTCGGTCCAGGGGTCCCTGAGCCCGCCCGTGAGCACGAGGCGGGCCGGCTCCAGAAACTCCTCCCTCCTGTCTTCGGGCCTCAGGTACTGTTTGGTCCTGAAGTGCCCTAACGTGCCGACCTCTCTCGGGTTGAAGGGTTCGAAGACATAGCGATATCCCCTTCTGTAATTGATGATCTGCGAGAGCCACGTGGTCCCGCTCCGCCCGCTCCCTGCCAGAAAGACGGAGCTTCTGTGGTCCCCTTTTCCCAGGTCGACGTAGAAACCGCCTGGCAGCCGTGAGAAAGGAGCGCCCCTCGGCTTCAACGGGGGTGCGGGGTCGGACGCTCAGCCCCACTGTCGGCGGTAGGAGCCTCGGCGGCACCCCAGTCCTCCCTGGAGGCGAACTTCACTGCGACGGCGGCGAGGATAAAGAAGAAAAGCGTCGAGGCCGGGAGGTACCAATGCCACTCGAACGCCGACGAGACGAGGTAGACGATGAGCGCGGAGCCCAGCCCTGCCAGAAGGAGCCGGCGTTCTCCCTGCGGACCCGACCGCCAGACGGCCCTCCCTGTGTAGCCGACGAGGACCGCCACAAACCCAAGCAAGGCCAGAAAGGCGAACAAGCCGGACTCGGTGCCCTGCTCGAGATACACGTTGTGGACCTGTTTGACGCCCTTGAGGCCCGGTCTATCCTCCAGCCACGTGTACTGGAAGGTCCCTGCCCCCGTACCTGTGAGGGGGCGCTCCTTCCACGCTGCCCAGGCGACCCTCCAGTAGTCTCCCCTGGAGCTGATATCTAGCGAGGCGAGTCTCTGGCCGGCGTTCCCCGTCTCGTTCGCGTTGCCGAGGAGCGTCGAGTAGGCCTGCCCGGGCCCATCGTACCCGTCGACGACCACGAGAGCGCCCAATACGACCGCAAGCACTCCTCCGGCCACGACGAGGATTCCGAGCCATCGCCTGGCCGCTGATGCCAGCTCGTAGCGGTTCATTAGGACAGCGTAGGCGGCCTGCAGCGCGAAGGCCACGAGGAGGGCCACGATCAGATCGTTCCTGAACAGAGTCCCGTCGGCGATCTTCTGCTGACGTGAGACGTCGGTCCCGAGTAACCCAGGGAGACTCTGCATCTGCCACCAGAGCCAGGCGCCAGGCAACGAGAGAAGGAGAAGGTCGGCGAGCATCCGCAGGCGGCCACTAGTGAAGACGAAGAGGACGATGAGTCCTATCCCGAGGGACCCTATGCCGCCGCGAGAGACTGTGAGGTAGAGCGCGATAAAGAAAGAGAGCATGACGGCGGCGTAGAGTCCCCTCAGGACGAAACCGCGCAGCGTACTCATCCGCGCCAGGGCCAGCACCACCCCCATCCCCAGGATGACGGCGGTGGTGTTGGCGTACCCCAGGGTCGAGTCCATCCTTACCCCATCCAGGGAGCGGACCGGGTACTCGATCGGGCTTATCTTCTGCAAGAGTCCGTAGCCTGCGACCGCCGCGACCATGACGACCGAGGCGTCGATGAGCGAGCCGACCTGCCGCCCTGAGGTGAGCGCGGCCAGGGCCATAAGGAAGGCCGCCAGGTACATAGAGGAGCGCAGGGTCTCCTTGATGGTCTCCGTCTCACTTATCGTCCAGACCATGGAGAGCCCCTTTACGGCTACGAGCGCCGTCAGCAGCCCGACCAGCAGGATGCCGACTGAGGGCAGGTCCCAATAGAACCTGCGCACGAACAGCGTTACGAACAGCAGCGCCAGAACGCCCGCGGCAACAGGCAGCCAGAGCTCGTCCCTGTAGAGGCCGGCATCCAGCATCCCGTAGGCCGTGGCGGCCAGGAGCGCCAGCATGACAAGACCCTTGAAAACGCCAAGCAGCCGGCCCGGACGGCGGTGCTTCTCCCTGTCCTCTTCGTGTTCCGTACCGGAGTAGCGCTCGCTGGCGTCGCCGGGGGGCTGGACTTCCCTCACTCCTTCGCCCCGGGGCGATCACGCATCAGGAACATCCGTTCAACACCACCCCGAGCAGGTTGGCACCAGCTTCCAGAAGGTCGTCCGTCGTCTCACGGGCGACGCTCTTGAGAGTCCTGGAGGCGTGGACGACGAGCAAGACCCCGTCAAAGCCGCCAAGGAGGTTCGGGGACCGTAGCACCCGCGCCGCTACCGGCGCGTCGAGCAGCACGAGGTCCCGGCTCTTTTGCAGGCCTCGTACTGCCTTCGGGATCCCCTCATCCTCCAGAAGGGAGACGGGGTCCAACAGAATGGGACCTGTCGGGACGACCAGAAGTCCCGGGATGACCTCATACCCAAAGTGTTCCAGGGGCTTACTGTCATCGAGACCGCTGGTAAGCCCGACGAAGTTCGGTTCGCCGAGCATCCTGTGCAACTGCGAGTTTTCGAGGTTGCAGTCCACGACGGCGGCCCGCCGCCCCATGCCGGCCAGGGCGGCTCCGAGACCGAGGCAGATGCTGGTCCGCCCGGTGCCAGGCTCGGGACTGGTGACGACGACGCTACCCGTCCCCCCCATCCTCAGAAGGTTGCCCGCCAGCTCCTCGTAGTGACGCCTCACTGGTGAGTCGGGGTCGAGCAACCCCCGGGCACCCGCGTCGCTTGTGGCCCCGAGCCTCACGTCAACCCTCGGTTTTCTTCGAAGAGTAGTCCGGTATGGTCCCCAGCACCTGCACCCTCAGCGTTAATTCGACGTCGCGTACGCCCCGCCAGCCGCTGGCCCGCCCCTCGAGTATCAGAGCGGCGGCGCCCCCTATCAGCAAACCTGTCCCTGCCGCTATGGCCGCGTAGATCAGGGGCCGAGGACTATAATCTCCAGGCACGGCTCTCTGCTCTACGACGGCCTCCGCGACCGGTACGCCGTCGGCGAGCGGCCTGTCGCGGAGGTCCTCGACTCCCTCGACGAACAACTCGGCGTAAGCATTCGCCGCCAGGGCCGCCTGACCAGGCTCGTTGCCGAGGAATCGTATCTGTAACCCCGGCCCGCCGTCCGTGTTAGCGACCGTCCTCGGATCGAGCCGTTCCGAGAACGCCTTCGGCTCGGCTTCCCAGCCAGCCCGGCGCCTTACCTCGCTCAACATCTCCTGCGTAACGACGGCGCCACGCACTTCCTCGAGGAAGGCAAGCATGGCCTCCTCACCGTCCAGCTCCTCCTGCGGCCTGACGCTCACCTTCGCCTCGGCGGTGTATACCGGCTCGCGGAAGATCCCGAAGAGCAGGGCGATGCCGGCAAGGACCAGCACGACCCCGACGACCAGCAGACGCCGCCTCTGCAGTACGTAGAGGATCTCAGAGAGCGAGGGATCGTCCCTCGCCCTGCCCCGCCAGCCCCTGCCGCTAGTAGATGTCACTGTTGATTACCTGCTCACGATAGGCCCCAGGGTCCACGTTCAGCAACTCCAGAAGGCCAGGCGCCTGCTCGGATGGGCTCTGCGCGAGAATCCTGCGCGCCTGCCCATACCAACCCTGAACGACCAACGCATCGGCGAGGGCGAGGTCCATAGATATCAGCAACTGCCGCTGCTGCTGTCCTACCGGTGTACCCGGCCTGTTCAGTTCGGCGGCAGCCATACGCCTGGCACGCCTTATGTTCTTCACACCTTCGAGCGGATCGCCGGTTCGTACCTGGATCCTGCCAAGATCGTAGCGGTCCTGGTAGGTGATGCTCTTCTCTTCCTCGAGCGCCTCGTACTTCTCTCTGGCCTCCCGCAGCTTTCCCTGTCTCGCGAGCGTCTGCGCAAGAGAACTGCTGGCCGCAACGACGTTCGGGTTGAGCTCGAGCACATCACGGTAGCCCTTCGCCGCAGCGTCTAGATCTCCTATAGCGAGCCGGAGATTGGCCAGCGTCAGGTAAGGCAGGTAGTTGTTGGGGTCCCGCTCTATCGCATCCCTCAAAGCCAGAACCGCCCTATCGTGTTTTTTCTGCTGCCGCCATAGAAAGGACTGCGCCTGGAGCGCGTCGGTATCGAAGGGATCCAGGCGAACCGCCTTCCGCGATGCCTCCATCGCCCCCGCAACGTCCCCGGCAGCGGCCAGGCGCTGCTGCTCGCCAGTATAGTAATCTGACAGGTAGAGCAACGTGGCCAGCAGGGCCAAAACCCCCACCAGAAAACCCGCGGAGAGTCTGAAGATCACACGGCTCAAGCAAGATCACCGCCCATGAGGATATCCACAACACCCCCCGAATACAAGCCGCCTGGCGGGCGAAGCCGGCACGAAAAAGCGGGCCCCCGAAGGGACCCGCCTGGTTAAGCCTCGTCCGGTCGCTTAGCGGACGATCCTGCGGGCCAGTAGACCACCGGCTACGAGCAGGACACCGGCACCGAGCGCGATGAGCGACGAACCACCCGTGGGGGGAAGCTCGGCAGCGGGGCTGGCGCTAGCGCTGTACTGGTACTGCACTGCAGCAGGCGCAGAATACTGATACTGCGCGGCAGCCGCGGTGGCGGTGGCGGTGGCGCTGGCGACGACCGTCTCGACCTGGGCCACGCCGACGTTGCACTCCTGGGATATGTTCTGGATGTTGACGTTATCCCCGTACTGGCTTATCTGCACCTTACCGACTTCTGCCTGGACAGCAGTCTGTACGCAAGCTACATTGCCACTGCCAACCTGCGTCACCGACTGCGCCAGAGCCGGGACGGCGGCGGCCAATACCATGGCCAACATAGCCGCTAACAACATTACCTTCTTCAACTCTACCTCCTGTTCGAGATCTTCCTCTACAGGTCGCATTTTTTCACCTTTAGCCCACAATGTCAACACTGTTGCCAATATCTTTTACGTTTTTCTTAAAGTTTCTTAATAATATAGGGGGCTGGGGCCTCTGTTTGGTGACGGGTACCGAAGTCCACGGTATACATGGTAGTCTTGGAGTCGATATAGTCGCCCGTACAGGCACCTATGCCTATTTCGTAGAACCTCCCGTCCAGTAAATTACGATGGTAGAGGGAACTGCGCATCCAGGAGCTAAACATGCCTTCCGGAGTAGCGTTGTATCCGATATTCTCTCCGCAGTAGGACGAGTGGTAACCGAAGAACGAAGACGCGTGCACGCGCCTTCGTTTTTCCCCTTTGTGTTGTGGGGAAGTAGTCGCGTGGGATCAGTCCTTCGAATGAGCGCGCGGCTTCCTGGAGGGTGCGATGCACGCAGAAAGGATACCTCATGAATGCATTCCCCCTCTCGTTGTTTCAGCTTGTAAGTATTTCAGCCAGTCAGCACTTCAGCTTGTCAACTTTTTGTTTTCGCTCATAGCCGAATGTGCAGTTTGCGGTAGGTTGGTACCTCTATACATCCCTTTACATGTCGACCTTTGTTTCGTCTCGGGCCAGTGCATTTTTCCGGCCTCGTGCTGGAGACTTCGTCTTCTATGATCCTTGTTCCTTGCTGTCGGGAGCGTCCTTGGTGCTGGTCTGTGCTGGCTCGGACAGGATGTGGTAGGTGACGAGGGACATCTCCTGCGTGGCGGCCCGGGATGCCAACTCGCTCGTGTCGCTGGCTATCACGACCATGAGATAGGCGTCTCTGGCGTCGCGCGCGCCTTCGGGGAAGACTACCCCGGCGTCTGCAAATGTGGTTCCGTAGTAGCCGATCTTGTGCGAGACTCGCGTCCCTTCCGGGAGAGGCTGGGGCAGGCGGTCTTCGAAGGCAGTGTTCGCCATGACGTCGAGCATCTCTGCCGAGAGGTCGGGGGTAGTGTAGGAGGGATCGGAGATCTTCTCCAGCATAAGCAGGACGTCGTTTGGGGTCGTGGTATTGGGGATCCAGTACTCCGTCGAGCGTGCGCCCACACGGTACAATTCAGCCCTGATGTAATCCCTTCCCAGGTACCTGTCGAGCATCTTCCAGGCCGTGTTGTCGCTCTCTTTGATCAGGAGCCTGGCGCACTCGCGCAGGGTCATGGTGTGCCCGACGGGATAGGTGTAGAGCACACCCGTGCCGTAAGCCTGCACGTCTGAGGCCTGCATGGAGATCTCGTCGTCGAGGTCCACCTCGCCGCTGGCTGCCGCCTTGTAGAGCGTCATCAGGACGGGCAGCTTGTTGAGGCTGGCCGCGAGGAAGCGCCGGTCGGCGTCCATCGCCACCCTCTCGCCTGAGGAGGGGTCCAGGACCACAACCCCGTAGGTGGCGGGATACGCCCGCGCTATCTGGCCGAGCTCGCTCCGCAGGGGCTCCGCTTTCTCTTCGGTGAGCTCCGTCTCGACGCGGGTGGCGCCTGTGGCCGCCTCAGAGCCGGCCAGAGGATCAGGGTTCGAGCCTGTCTGCAACCCTGTGGTGAGGACCTTGGGGCCGGGCCCCACCGTTGGGACTTCGAGGCGGGCTACCGGTTCTCTCTCCATCGAGAGTGCAAAGAAGAGCAGGCCTGTGAGGACTCCGATCAGGACAGGCAGCGCAACAAGGAGACGCCGGCGCTGGAGTCTACGGCGGGCTTTCCTCTGCTGCTCGCGGCGTTGCCGACGCCCGCCGTGGGTTACTAGCGTCCCTTGTAGTATCTCGGACCTGGGCATCGGCGCGTGGATCGGGGCCTCCCCGCAGGATGTTCGCGCCCCGACACCGGGGCTACTTGTTTATCGACCTGATAAAGGTAACGATAAAGATCGCTGAGATCAACATCAATGCCCCGGCCGCGATAAGGCCCAAAGAGACGAAGAAGATGGTGCCTGCCTCTGCCTTATCCCCCCAGGTCTGAGTAGCCCACACGAACGCGAACAGGGAGGCGAAGAAGGTGAGAAGGATCAGGATCATGCCACCAGGCAGGTCCCTTATCTGGATCGCTGCCCGCTCCACCGCGTAGGCCACGCCTCCGCGGGCCGGATAGCCGGTCTCGCGCACGCTCTCGACGGCTTGCCTGAACTCTCCCTCCCCCGCGAGCCCGATGACCCGCGAGAGGTAATAAGCTTCGGAAGGTGACTTGCCCATCCTGAGTAGCTCCAGGTAGTTACGCCTGTACAACTCCACGGCGCCGGAATGGGGTGAGGCGAGCTGCTTCAGGAACGCGTGGGTGTCGAGACGCGTGGCGTACCTGCGGGCCTCGTGCTGCGCGGCGCGGGCCCCGCGTCCCCCCGGTGCCTGGCCGGAGATCTCGGCGACCTCCAGAAAGAACATCTCACGGGAGAACTCTATGGCGCTCTGGCGTTCACGGCGCCGGGAGGAGATCTCCGTCCTTATCCCACGCGAGCGGTATTCCTCGCGCCTCAGATGGTAGACCTGCTCCTGGTAGAAGTCTCTCTCCTGCAACGAGTCGGCCGTATCCCGCAGGCGGTAAGCCTCCTCGAGCGTCTCAGGTATCCTACGTTCTCCCATGAACCAGTGTTTACCTTATACTCCAGATCTCACGCGCCGAAAACTCCTTCCGGGTCCTGAATAATACCATGAGCGTGTTACGACAGAAACCCGACTACTCATCCCCGAGCCTCCTTCTTTCGGCCTCGGAGTCGGTCTCCCACAACCCGTAGAACAGCCCGCCCCCACGCACCCTTACGTCGAGGTGGCCCTTGGCGGCGAGATCCTCGAGCATCTCGTCCGCCTCGTTTACCGTGAGAGAAGTCTCCATAGCCGCCTGCGCAGGCGTCAACTCGCCCCTCCTCTGTAGGGCCTCCAGTAGCTCGCGCTCCCTTGCGTTCGCCGCCGGAGGCTCCGATCGGGTATCGACCAGGCCGGCGACACCCCTGGCGAAGACGCCGAAGGCTGGAAAGACTGCCCACCCGAAGATAAAGATAAGCCACCAGAAGTTGGTAAAAGCTATCAGGAGCGCGGCGGCGAGGAGGATCAAACCGCCCGTCACCGCGCCCGTTACGGCCCGGGCCTTCGGACTCATCTTCTCTACATCCAGGCCGAAGAAATCGTCAGAGTCCCACCTGTGGTGGCCTCTGCGGCGTGACTCCGGGTCGCGATCCGGTCTCTTCTCCACAGGTTTACCTCGGGTCTCAATATATCAGCAACCCCCTTGATGGACCACGCGAAGGGCGGGCGCGAAAGTGCTAACCTCATCGCAGTCACAAAGGAGGTCTGGCGGATGGACTTGGGTGAGCGCGTGGACGGTTCGAGAGAAGAGTTACTCGGGGAATTGAACGAGTTCCTCCGGATGCCTTCGATCTCCGCCCGCGAGGACGAAAACGGAGGCTTTCGCAACTGCGCACAGTGGGTGGCGGGGAAGCTGGAGGAGGCCGGTGCCGAGGCCAGCATCATGGAGACCGAAGGGCACCCCGTGGTCTACGCGGAGATCGGCTCTGGCGAGTCGACGCTCCTCTCCTACGGCCACTACGACGTGCAGCCACCCGAGCCTCTGGACCTCTGGGAGAGCGACCCGTTCGAGCCGACGATAAGGGACGGAGGCCTCTACGCCCGCGGCGTCGCTGACGATAAGGGGGACGTGCTCGCCCGCATACAGGCGTTGCGCTTACATATAGAGGAGCACGGCCCGCTGCCATTCAAGCTCAAGTTCCTCATCGAGGGCGAGGAAGAGATCGGCAGCCCCAACCTGGCGCCCTTCGTCCGCTCCAACGCTGATCTGCTATCCGCCGACGCCTGCATCTGGGAGGGCTCCATGAAAGACGAGGCGGGGCGGCCCATGATCTTCTGCGGCACCAAAGGGATGGCCTACGTGGAGCTACGCGCCAGGGGCGCGTCCCACGACCTGCACAGCATGTACGGCGGCATAGCCCCCAACCCTGTCTGGCGCCTCGTCCAGGCCCTGAGGACCATCAAGGACGAGAACGGTGAGATTACACTCGACGGCCTCGACGCTCTCGCCGAAGAACCTTCGGAGAAGGACCTCGAAGCCATAGACCGCATCGTCTTCGACGACGCCGCGCTGCGGGAGTCCTGGGATGTGGAGGCGCTCGACCGGGGGCTTGGTGGCCAGGACGCGCTGCGCGAGATGCTGCTGCGCCCGACTGCGAACATCGCGGGCATACATTCCGGCTACACCGGTCCAGGCTCGAAGACCATCGTACCTTCGGAGGCATTCGTGAAGATGGACTTCAGGCTCGTCGCAGGCCAGAGCCCCGGTCCCGTACTCGAGTTGATACGGTCCCACCTCAGAAAACGCGGGTTCGAGGATATCGAGGTCGTCGACCTGCACGGTGTCGAGCCGGCGAAGACGCCCGTCGACTCACCCGTCGTCCGCACCGCAATACAGACGTGGCAGGATCTGGGCGAAGGCGAGGCTGTCGTGTACCCGACCATCGGGGGGAGCGGGCCGACCTCTCTCATGGTTGCCGATCTCGGGATCCCGACCATTATGACAGGGAGCGTGGCGAACACGGGGAGCCGGCTCCACTCCCCGAACGAGTGGGTCCGCCTGGACGACTACTTCGAGGCCATAGGCTACTTCGCCCGCTTCTTCGAGAGGTTCGCCCTTTGACCGAGGAGAAAGGCAAGGGCCTCGATGTTCCGGAGCGCGTCCGGAAGCGCCTCGCAGGGGCGGTCGCGGAAAGAGGCGTGCAAGCGCGGGTGATCTCCACTCAGGGCCGCGAGTCGATGCGTCCCCCGCAAGGACACATAATCATAGCCGCCGAAAAGGAACAGGTAGAAGCGGTCCGCGGCCCCGCCCGTATCGTGCGCCGGCTGGAGTTCTACAAGACGTTCTACGGGCCCGTCGTCCGCCTCGCCCTCAGCGTCTACCCGATGGATGGCGAACCGCTCTCCGCCGGCACCGCCCTCAACGTCTCCCAGGTCAGCGGTGACGCGGCCCTCACGGGCCTCGGCCGCCAGAAGACAATCTACATTCATTTCTACTCCACCAGTGATGACGACCTCACCTACGCGTTCTCCAAGGAGATCCCCAACGCCGGGGAGCAACGCGGCGAAACGAAGAAGGTCCTCAAGATGGCCCGCGATGCCTATACAGAGATACCCGAGGAGCGCAGGAGCTTTTCGGCGGCCGTCGGGCTCGCCGAGCGGCAGTTCGAGCTTCCTGTACCTGAACCTGACGAAGAAGGATAGTCTTCGACGGTGAGCCCGCGTATACTGCCACGTATGCAAGCGGGGAGATCTGTCAATGACTTTGTGGCGAAGATAAGCCAGGCACTAGAAGGGGCCGGGCGCAAAGGCATCCACGTGACCGCAGGTGCGGGTTCATGCGATCTGGAGGCCCAGCAGTTCGACCGTCATCTTCCTGAGGAAGAACCGTTCCCGACCGGGCGTCCGCACCACCTCGAGTCTCCGGTGGGATCCAGGGACCTAGGCGGCCACGACGGCACCTCACGGCTTTGCTACTTCCTGGATGGGGTGCAGAGCTCGCGCGAGATCGGGCGCATAGGGATGTCCCCCGTGATCGTATCGACGGTGGCAGCCACGATCGTCAACCGCTGCGGGAGGCGGTTCTCGCGAATGCCACTGGAGAGCCCGCCCTTGGTGGTGCAGGCCGTGATCCTACCCCGCAGCGCCGGCGACGCGAGCGTCGAGGCTTTCTGGGAGTTGCTTCTCGCGGCGGGATTCTCCAAGCTCGACCCTGACGAGGTTCCCTCCTCCCCCCACCTCGTTCTCGACTCAGCGGAGTATATAGCTGAGGCGGATCCATCCGACTATGTGGGTATGAGGGAGAGGGCGCGCGGGAGGGTCAGGTCGCTAAGGGAGCGTCTGGAGGGAGGGCTGCTCAGGCGGTGGGAGGGTGATGACAGGGTTCTCGAGGATTCCGAAGCCTGGATCGCGGTAGACGGGCAGCTCAAAGACATCAGGGAATCGAACAGGCGCGCCATCGGCCTCATAAAGAGCGTGGCCCGTCCCGAGTTCGTGGGGAAGGACATCGGGATGCTGCTCGACCTTGAGCCCGGGATGCGGACGACGAGCTTCGTCCCCGACTGGCAGCTTCGTCGCGACCAGGGCGAGCGGCGAACCTCCTGGTACCTCAGGATGTGGCCGCCGCAGCCCGGCGCCGACGCCCTCGGCTCGCTGATGCGTGTCGAAGCGCCGCGCGACACCGAACCGGGGCAGGTCGACGAGATATCGCGTTGGATCCTCGCCGAGCGGGCGCCCCTGGCGAAGCCTGACCCGAGGTGGCCGGCAATGATCTACCCGATCCAGTACGTCGAGAAGGTCCTGAAGCCGCTGGCGCAGGGTTCTGAGCGGGCCTACGCACGGCTGGAGCGCCAACTCGCATCGAACGGGAGGAACTAGATGCTGCACGAAGACTTCCTTGACCAGACCTCGGGCCCGATAGGCCGGGTCGTTACCAGCGAGGAGAGCCCGGCCACGGCCCACGAGTTCTTCTTCTGGACCGCGGAGACCGAAGCTGCCCAGAACCTCGACATCGGGCACATCGTCGCCGCCGAGTCAGAGGACGCAACGGCCGTCGCCGTGCTCGACGACCCGCGCCGCTACTCCGACCTGCAGAGCTTCCTCGACGACTTCTACGCCTACGACGGCGACCCTTCGCTCGAAGCGCTCTCCGAGCGGGTCGAGATACTCGTCTTCCGCGCCCGCGTCCTCGCGACCAAGCACCGTAACGATAGAAAAAAGTCGAAACGCCCCGTACGCACCGGCCCCGTCTTCTTCGCCACGAACGCGGCCATCGAGTTCGCCCTCGGGACCGAGGAGTTCTCGGGACACAGCATCCCGATGCTCCTGCACGAGAACGGCAACGAGAAGAACGGAAGTCCTCAGCGCACACCCCTCTACGTGGACGAGGAGTACCTGCTCGGGCCCGAGGCTGGTTATCTCAACATCACGGGCATGAGCGGTCTCTCGACCAAGACCAGCCACGC
>Ga0136617_10002323_pt1 | contig 16951 bp, 14 predicted proteins | sample AntDrymUQ3222106_2_FD_129672 | JGI IMG/M metagenome (GOLD analysis project Ga0136617, IMG submission 129672) | Polar desert sand microbial communities from Dry Valleys, Antarctica - metaG UQ322 (21.06) | ecosystem: Environmental > Terrestrial > Soil > Desert | place: Antarctica: Dry Valley...
CTGCAAAGCACCACAACGACCCGCGCACCCCAGCCCACAGTCGAGGCGCTGCTTGACGGACGGCGGCCGGCCGCGCTACCCGCGCTCAGCCCTCAACCAACCCCCGGAAACAGCACAAGCGCCGCTATTGGCCGAGCACTTCGGTGACGGCCGCACGCGCTGCTGTCTCGTCGACGATCGATTTCTGCGCGGCGAAGGTGGCGATGAGCGCCTGGGTGGCGAGGTTGTTGAGCGCGCGGGGTATTCCTCGTGAGCGTTCGTGCAGGAGCTCGATGGCGTCGTCGGAGAAGAGGCGGTCCTCGCGGCCGGCGAGTTTGAGGTGGTGGGCGAGGTAGTCAGCCGACTCGGAGGCGTTCATGCCGGCGAGTTCGTAGCGCAGCGCGATGCGTTGGTCGAGCGCGGCGAACGAGCCGAGCCGTAGCCGGCGTCGTAGGTGGGGCTGGCCGACGAGGATGCCGGCGAACGGCATCACGGAGTCCATCTCGGCGTTGGTGAGCAGCCGTAGTTCTTCGAGCTGCTCGGAGGTGAGCAGGTGCGCTTCGTCGCAGATCAGGAGCACCCGTTTCTTTCGCTCCTCGCGCTCGCGCGTCAGCAGGTCTTGGGCTTGGGGGATCAGCGCGGCCTTGTGGAAGCGTGGGGCGCCACCGAGCCGGGCGACGATCTCGGCGTAGATCCCGCGTGCGCCGATCGCGGGGTTGGGCAGGTAGATGATCGTGTGCCGGGAGGCGTCGAGTGTCGCGCAAGCCGCCCTGATCGCGGTCGTCTTGCCTGAGCCGACCTCGCCGGTGATCAGCCCGAGGGCGCCGGCCCCGACGAGGTAGGAGATTCGTGCCTTGGCTTCGGAGTGGGCGGCCGAGGGGTGCAGCGCAGACGGCGCCAGGTCGGCGCGGAAGGGCAGGCGCTGAAGGCCGAAGTAGGGCTGCAGGCGGTCGATGCTCATCTGTCGGTCTGCTGCGGGGTCTCGGCGTCGATGTCGCGGTAGGCGATCCGGCGCGCGAGCGAGCGCTCGTGCTCGGCCTCGATCAGCGCCAGGTAGTCGATCCCGGTGGCGGGTGCGGGCTCGTCGTGGAGGTCGGCGGCCGCGCGCGGGTGGACGTGGCGGCCGATCTGGTGCGCGGTCGCCTCGCCGAAGCTCTGTCCCTGCCAGCGAACCTCGACCCTGCCAAGCGCGTAGGGGTCATAGACGAGCTGCACGGTGCGTCCGCGCAGGGCGGGGTCGACCTCGTAGCGGTTGCCGTGCAGCGACACGGTCGCGACCTTCGTCACGACCCTGCGGCAGGACCACAGAAACGCCGTGCGCAGCTCCTCGGCGCTGGCGTAGCGGGGCGCCTCGCCGCTCGTGAAGCGCGCGGCCGGTCTCTCGCCGGTCTCGGAGTGCGTTCGGCGGTGGTAGACGCGCTCCAGCCACGCTTGCAGCAGCCGGTTTAGGTCGGGCAGGCTGAGATCCTCGACACGTTGGGCTTCGATGAGGAACTGGTCGCGCAGGGTGCGAAAGAAGCGCTCGATCTTGCCGCGGCCCTCGGGGCGACCGGGCCTGGAATGGACGAGGCGGATGCCGAGCTGGGCGCAGGCGCGGGCGAGCTCGCCCGAAGCGAACGGCGCGCCGTTGTCGACGTAGAGGCGCGCCGGGACCCCGCGTGATGTGAGCGCTGCGCGCAGCGTGCGCTCCAGGCGCAACTCGGTCTCGGCGGGCTCGAAGCGAGCGCCGACGCACAGGCGCGAGTGGTCGTCGAGAATCGCGAAGCAGATCGCCTTGCGCCTCAGTAGCGAGCCGCGCTGCAGCGCGACGACGGGCCCGTGCAGGGCGTCGGCGACCCACAGATCGTTGGGGCGTGCGGCCTCGAAGCGCCCGAGGCCGACGATCTCGCCGGTGAGGTCAGACCGCCGCAGTCCCGCTCGGGCGAGGTGGCGCTGAACGGTGCGCGCCGACGGCGCCCGCTCGCCATGGACGGCGCGCAGGATCTCTGCGATCTGCGCGCCGGTCCGCTCGGGCGCCTCGCGGCGAAGCTCGCCGGCGCGGACAAGCAGCGCCGGGTCCGTGAGCGGGCCGACCTGCCGGACCGCTGGCTTGAGCGCCTCGAACCCGCCGGCGCGCCACGCGCGGATCCAGCGATCGATCGTCGAGCGCCCGTGCTCTCGCAGCTCGCCGCAGGGATGACGGTGAAGGCGCCCGGCGGCGGCGCGCACGAGCGCGCCGCGCTGCGCCGGGCTGAGGCGCTCCTCACACGCGTCGCGGATCACGCCGTAGCGATGCAGCGCCTCCTCGACACGCCACTCGCCCAGCGGCCTCGCCGCGCGTCCAGAACTCACCAACTGTCCTCGCTGCTCATTCATCGGTGTCCTCCTTCAGGGACCCGCTCCGGGTGTCGGCCCCGACCCTGGCCGCGCTGCGCAGGTCCGCAAAGAGCGGGCTCGTGTTGGCCAGCAGCGCTCCCCTGCAAGCTGCGGCCGAAAAGGAGCCCAGCGACCCCACAGCAGCGGCGCCGAAGCGCTCCGCGGCGGCCCGGCGCGCTTCACCGATCGCCTCGACCAGCAAGCCGAGCGCGCAGCCGTGCGGCGGCGGCCGCGCCGAGATCGCGCCAAGCTCCGTGGCGAGCCCCGCGAAGTACGCGCGCCGCCGATCGGCGTCACGACGCGCGCGGCGAAGCCAACCGCGCGCCGTCGTCTGCGGCACCCGGGCGGCCGCCGCAACGCGACGATGGCCACGACCACGAGCGCCCGCCACGAGCCCCCCGAAGATCACCTCGGCGAGATCAAGCCGCCGACCGTACAGAAACGACGGAAGCACGGCATGAGTAGCCCCGCACGAACGGCAGATCGCCCGCCGCACCCGCAGCGGCAGGACCTCCCCCGCCCGGCGCACCCAGCGCCGGTAAGAGCCCCACCGACCAAGCTGACCCTCGCAACCGGGGCACAGCGCGCCACACGGCAAAACAGGACCATGCCCGCCGACGAGCACGGCCTCGACCTCTGACTCACACACCCTTACGATCAGCACGACGTTCGCGTTGGCGAGAGGCCCTGCGACCGCGAAATCTCAGGGGCCTCTCGCCTTCTCTTCGCCTCCTCGACACGGCGAAGCCTCGCAGCCACGAGCGGTAGCGACACGACCGGCCGCGCCCACCGCTCCGCCTCGCCCTCCGGGCTCGGCTCCGCGGTGAGCGCGCTACCTCAAAGCAACAAACAGGACATGACCGTCCTCAGCGACAATGACGCCGAGAAGCCCCCAGATGCTCACTCAAGGTGACGCTCAACAGCGATCGTCGCGCCCGCCGCGCCCGCCAGGCGCTCCTGGTTGCCGCCGACCAGCTCACCGGTCAGCGCGCGGCCGCGCTGCGCCCAAAACGCGATGTGCGGCGCGTAGCTGAGCTGCCCGGTGCGACAGCGCGCCGCGCCGTCCTTGCAGCGCCCGTAGACGGTGATCTGCGTCGCGTCAAGATCGATCGTGACCGGCTCGCCCGCCTCGCGGCCGAGCGCGCGATCCAGCCGCCGGCCGGCACGGCTCATCGCGCGCTCCACACGCTGGCAGTGAACTCGGCGAAAGCGCTTGCTGACCTGCAACGCGGCCGGCGCCGACGGCACGTCACCCACCGCGCGCAACGGCGCCCCGGCCGTGTCGGCGCGCAGATCCTCAAGATGGTCAAAGAACGCGCCGCCGACCAGCTGGTACTCCGCCAGGCTCACGACCAGCCCACCGGCCGACACGCCCCTGCGGCGCGTCTTGACCGGCCGCGCGCGACGCTCCAAAGCCAACTCGCCGTCGATCAGCCCGACCAAGTCGAGGTGACGCGCCAGATCACCGACGACCGCCAGCCCCGCATGCGCCGTCAGGCCCGGATCATCCGCGACGACACGCAGCCGTCCGGCACCTCTGTCACCGTGACTCATGCGCACCCCCGGGTGAGCCCGGCCCACCGTCACACGATCAGTTCTCATACCACCGATCCTGACGGCCAGACCGGACGGAAAAGCCCCGATTTACGGGGCTTTTCTACGTCCCAGCGCGTCTGGACAGCCGCAACCTCATCACTCAGACCGCCCGACGACGCGACCTACCCACTGATGTAGGTTCTGAGCACGGTCGTCGATGCGACCATCGGGCGGATCCAGGCTACGCTGCGGCGGGCCATGGCCCGCTACGTCATCAAGCTCGGATCGAGCATCGTCGCCGAGGACTCGGGCGAGCTGCGGGCCGGTGTCATCGGGCGCATCTGCGGCGAGGCCGCCGCCCGCCACGCCGCCGGGCACGACGTCGTGCTCGTCACCAGTGGCGCGATCGCGCGGGGCATGCGCGTCATGGACCTGGCCGTGCGCCCGCGGGCGATCGAGGACCTCCAGGCCGCAAGCGCCGTCGGCCAGGGCAAGCTCTATCGCGTCTACGACGAGCTGCTGCGCGAGCGCGCGATCACGAGCGCGCAGGTGCTGCTGACCTTCTTCGACATGAGCGCGCGCACGCACTACCTCAACGCGCGCCAGACGCTTCGCAAGCTCCTGGAGTGGCGCGTCCTGCCGGTCATCAACGAGAACGACACCACGACGACCGACGAGATCTCCTTCGGCGACAACGACTTCCTCGCCGCCCAGGTCGCGATGCTCATCGGCGCCGACCTGCTCGTCCTGCTGACCGACGTCGAGGGGCTCTTCACCGCGAGCCCGCGCGCCGATCCAACCGCCCGGCTCGTGCCGTCCGTCGACGACTTCTCCGCCCTCGGCGAGCTGAGCATCGGCCACGCGACGTCGCCGCTGGGCTCCGGGGGGATGCGATCAAAGGTCGTCGCCGCCGAGATGGCGACGGCGGGCGGGATCGAGACGGTCATCTGCAGCGGGCTGCGCGACGGCGCGCTGGCCGCGGCGCTCGACGGCGAGCCGGCCGGCACGCGCTTCGCCGCGCGCGACGCCCGCTACTCGTCCTTCAAGCTCTGGCTGAAGTACGCCAAGCCCTCGTGCGGGACCGTCGTCGTCGACGCCGGCGCCGCGCGCGCTGCGCGACGGCGGGACGTCGCTGCTGCCGGTCGGCATCACCGAGGTGCGCGGCAGCTTCGACGCCGGCGACGCGGTGCAGGTCGCCCACGGCGCGATCGTCATCGGCAAGGGGATCTGCAACTACGCCGCCGACGAGCTCGTGCGCGTGAAGGGGCTGAAGTCGGTCGCCGTGCGCGAGATCCTGCCGCGGGCGACCGACGAGGCGATCCACCGCGACTACTTCGTCCTCGCCTGAGGCCCGCTGCGCGGCGGTCGTGCCCGGGAGGCGGCGGCGCGCCCGCTCGCTGCTCTGCTGCCTCATCCCAGGCCGTAGAGCCCGAGCGCGTTCTCGCGCAGCACGCGCCGGGCCGCCGTCTCCGCCTCGTCCGGCGGGAGGGCCTCGCCCAACACCTCGGCCAGCGCCGCTCGCGACCACGTCGCGGCCAGGTAGTAGAGCTCGGGCGTGCGGGCGGCGTCCGAGGCGTACAGCAGCTTCGACACGGGTGCCAGCTCCAGCGCCTGGCGGATCATCTCGGCCGCACGCCAGACGTGCGGGATGGTGAGCGACACGTCGAGGAAGACGTTCGCGTAGACGTGCGCGAGCCAGCTCGCCTGGCGCACGAACGGATAGCAGTGCAGCAGGACGAACGGCGTCGTGGCGAATCGTTCCACGATCGGCGCCAGCAGCGACGGGTCTGCGCCCGGCAGGAACAGGTCGGGGCCGCCGAAGCCGCAGTGGACCTGCACGGGTAGCGGGTCGGCGGCATTGGCTTCGAGCGCGTCGACGAGCAGCAGGTCGAGCAGCGCCTTGGCCTCCAGCCGCGTGGCGCCGGAGCGCAGTGCGTCCGCGGCAGCGCCTGCGTCGGCGGCACCGATGCCGAGGCCGGACCGGTAGGCGGCGATCGTCTTCAGCCCGACATGACCGCGGCCGCGTGCCGCAGTGACCTGCGCCCGCACGTGCGCGCGCAGCTCGGCCAGGCCCATGCCACGGACGATGCCCTCCTCGGCGACGCGCTCGATCCGCATCACCGGCGCGGCCCGAGCGGCCGCCAGCTCGCCCATCCGCTTCCAGCTCGCCCCCGCGCCGGGCGGCGGGAAGCCATCGTCGATGAGCAGCCACTCGGTCCGGGTGGCACGCAGCAGCGTCGCGGCGTAGGCGTCCGCCTCCGTGGAGCAGCGGTGCGCGTAGACCGCCTCCTCGGTGGGCGCGCAGCCCAGCAGCGCGGCGAGCTCCCGCATCGCGCGCTGGTACATGATGCCCGTCGCGACGTGCGGCCACTGGCGCCGGTCGGGGCTCTCGGAGAACAGGCCGCGGAACTCGTCGAGCGTGGCCGGCGTGGCCACGATCCCGTGCGCGTGGTGGTCGACGAGCGCGATTCGCTTCAGTACTTCAGGAAGTGGCCCTGTTGCTCGAATGTCTCGTCCTCCACCGAGTACGCCTCCCACCCCGAGCGCCGGACGGCCAGGTAGGACTGCGCGAGGACGGGTCCGAGCGCGTCGGTGAGCACGGCGTCGTCCTCCAGCGCGCGCAGGCTCTGCTCTTGCGTGGCCGGGAGGGGGTGGATGCCGCTGCGGTCGCGCTCGTCCTCCGCAATCGTGGCTGGATCGACCTGCACGGGGTCGGGTGGCTCGAGGCCCCGCTCGAGCCCGTCCAGTCCCGCTGCGATCAGCCCGCCGACCGCGAGGTAGGGGTTGCAGCTGGCGTCGGCGGCCTTGAGCTCGATGTTCGTGGAGGCCTCCTCCATGCCCTGGAAGGCCGACGGCAGGCGCAGCGGGGCCTCGCGGTTGTCGTGCCCCCAGCAGGTAAACGCGCCGGCCCAGTACCCCGGGACTATGCGGTGGTAGGAGTTGTAGCTCGGCGCCGTCAGCCCGCACAGGCCCGGGAGGTGCTCGAGCACGCCCGCGAGGAACGCGCGGCCCTCGGCGGACAATCGATCCGTCGCGGCGGCGTCGTAGAAGCGGTTGCGCTCGCCATCCCAGAGTGAGAAGTGGATGTGGCACCCGTTGCCGGCGCCGTCCGGCCACGGCTTGGGCGCCAGCGACGCGACGAGACCCTGTCCGGCCGCCACGCCCCGGATCGTCTCGCGGACGAGCAGCTGCTCGTCGGCTGCCTGCAGCGCCGGCCGGTGGGGGGTGGATATCTCCTGCTGGCCGTGGCCGAGCTCCGTATGGTACTGCTCGAGCGCGATGCCCTGGACGTCGAGCGCCCCGACCAGGGCGTCGGCGTAGTCCTGTGCGACGGTCATGCCGATCGTCGAGAAGCACAGGCTGGAGTCGATCGGCACGTAGGAGCCGTCGGCGACCACCGCCAGCGCGAACTCGTTCTCGAAGGCGACCTGCAGACGCCGGCCGCGCTCGGCGAGCCGCTCGGTCATCCGGCGCAGGAACGCGCGCTGGTCGACGGGCGCGGGCTCGCCGCTCAGCGCGCGCTGGTCGACGAGCATCGCGCCCGTGCGCGGGGCGTAGGGCAGCACCCGAAACGTCTCGGGGTCGGGCACGAGGCGGATCTCCCCGACCGGGCCCATCCCCGCGACCGGCTGCAGCTGATCCAGGCCGTTCATCGCGTTCATGCCGACGGTCAGGCCGATCCCGCTCTGCATGCGTGCCATCAGTCCCTCCCGCGCGGATGCCTTCGCGCGGACGGGACGGTGCCGTCGTTGCCGCACCACAAGAACCGCACCAGCCGCAGGCCCGCCTCGTCGACCTGCCAGACAACCTCCGAGCGATCCACCGGACCGATGATCACATACCGGCACAGCTCGCCGAAAGCCCGCTCGCGTACCCTGTGGGCGTGGCCACCGTCACCCGCAGCGTGTCGGACATCTGCCTGGCCGCGCGCGATGCGGCGCGCGCGCTGGCGGCACTCGACACCGATACGAAGAACGCCGCGCTGGAGGCGATCGCGGACGCGCTCGTCGCACGAACCGACGAGATCGTCGACGCCAACGCGCGCGACATGGAGGCCGGCCGCGCCAACGGCCTGAACGCCGCGCTGCTCGACCGCCTGGCGCTCGACCCCGAGCGAATCGCCGGCATCGCCGCCGGCACGCGCGCGATCGCGGCGCTGCCCGATCCCGTCGGCGAGGTCGTCGAGGGCAGGCGCCTGCCCAACGGGCTCGACGTGCGCCGGCTGCGCGTGCCCTTCGGGGCCGTGGCGGTCGTCTACGAGGCGCGCCCGAACGTCACGATCGACGCCGCCTCGCTGTGCCTGAAGTCCGGCAACGCCGTCGTGCTGCGCGGCTCCTCGTCGGCGGCGCACTCCAACGCCGTCCTCGCAGAGATCGCCGCCGAGGCGGCGACCGGCGCCGGTGTGCCGGAGGGCGCGATCGGTCTCGTCTGCGGCGGGGGACGCGAGGAGCTCGCCGAGCTCGCGACCCAGGACGGCGTCGTCGACCTCATCTTCCCCCGCGGCGGCGAGGGCCTGAAGGCGGCGCTGAAGGCCGTCGCGACGGTGCCGGTCATCTATGCGGCCTCGGGCAACTGCCACGTCTACGTCGACGCCTCGGCCGACCTCGACGCCGCGGAGCGGATCATCGTCAACGCGAAGGTCCAGAAGCCGAGCGTCTGCAACGCCGCCGAGACCCTGCTCGTCCATGCCGACGCGGCCCCGGCGTTCCTGCCGCGGGCGCTGCGGGCGCTGCGAGAGGCGGGCGTCGAGCTGCGCGCCGACGGGCGGGCGCGCACGCTGGCGGGCGAGGTCGCGTCCTCGCTGCACGAGGCGACCGACGAGGACTGGGACACGGAGTTCCTCGGCCTCGTGCTGGCGGTCGGCGTCGTCGACTCGGTGACGGAGGCGATCGACCACGTCAACGCGCACGGCTCGGGACACTCGGAGGCGATCGTGACGAATGACGCGCGCGCGGCGCGCGCATTCGAGCGCGGCGTCGACGCCGCCTGCGTCTACGTGAACGCGTCGACGCGCTTCACCGACGGGGGCGAGTTCGGGATGGGCGCGGAGATCGGCAACTCGACCCAGAAGCTCCACGCGCGCGGGCCGATCGGCGTGCGCGAGCTGTGCACGTTCAAGTACGTGGTGGTCGGCGACGGCCACGCGCGTCCTTAGCCTCGGTGGCGCGCATCGGCGTCCTGGGCGGGACGTTCAACCCGCCCCACCTGGCCCATCTCGTCTGCGCGTCGGAGGCCGCGTCGCAGCTTGACCTCGACCGCGTGCTGCTGACGCCCGTCGCGCGTGCGCCGCACAAGGAGGCCGAGCACGACCCCGGGGCGCAGGAGCGCCTCGAGCTCTGCCGGCTCGCCGTGGCCGGCGACGAGCGCCTGGAGATCTGCGATCTCGAGGTGCGCCGCGGCGGGCCGTCGTACACGGTCGATACGCTGCGTGAGCTGCATGCGCGGACGCCGGAGGACGATCTGACATTCATCGTGGGGGGCGACATCGCCCTCGGACTGCCGTCGTGGCACGAGCCCGACGAGGTACTGCGGCTCGCGACGCTTGCCGTCGCCGAGCGGGCAGGAGCCGGTCGCGGGGACATCGCGGAGCGCCTGCGGGCGAGCTTCCCCGACGCCGCGCCGCCCGTCTTCTTCGACATGCCGCGGCTGGACATCTCGTCGTCGCAGATCCGCCGCCGCGTTGCGGAGGGTCGGTCGATCCGCTACCTCGTTCCTGATCCCGTTGCCGAGCACATCGTTCGGGGAAGGCTCTATCGATGACGCCAGAGCAGCTCGCAGAGAACATCGCCGCGCTCGCGACCGGAAAGAAGGCGATCGACGTCGTCGAGCTCGACGTGCGCGGCGTGCTGGACTACACCGACTTCTTCCTCGTGTGCTCGGGCAACACCGCGCGCCAGACGAAGGCGATCCACGACGGCATCTACCAGACGCTCAAGGACGACCACGGGCTGCTGCCGCGCCGAGTCGAGGGCCTGCGCGAGGCGCGCTGGGTCCTCATGGACTACCTCGACGTCGTCGTCCACATCTTCACGCCCGAGGCGCGCGACTTCTACCGACTCGAGCAGCTGTGGGGCGAGGTGCCGGCGCGGGCTGTGGAGTCGGTCTGACCGTAGGCGGCGCGGGCGCTCTCATCGAGCGCTCATCCGCCGCCGGCATCCTGGCGCGATGACAGAGGGTCGGAAGCGATGTCGCGCCGTTGTGGCCGCCGCCGTAGCGCTGCTCGCCTCCGCCGCGCTGTCGGCATGTGGCGGGAGCTCCTCCAACGAGTCGGCCGCGGCGAAGGTCGCGCAGCCCAAGCTCGAACCGTCGCGGTACGGCAACACCGCGACCAACAGGAACCGGTTCTTCCCGCTGAAGCCGGGCTACCAGTCGGTCCGGCTCGGCAAGGTCAACCGCGGCAGCCGCCGGCTCACGCACCGCCGGGTCACCACGGTCACCGACGTGTTCAAGGTCATCGACGGCGTGAAGGCCGTCGCCATCCTCGACCAGGACTTCGACGGCGGCCAGATCGGCGAGCAGGCGCTCGACTACCTCGCCGTCGACAAGCAGGGCACGGTCCACTACCTCGGGTCGTACACGGAGGCCTACGAGGGCGGGCAGTTCGTCAACGCCAACGACGGCTGGCTGGCCGGCGTGAGGGGCGCGAAGCCGGGCATCTACATGCTCGCCAGGCCACGCGTCGGAAGTCCGGCCTACACGCAGGAGGACCAGCCCGGCAGCGACCCGACGATCGCCAAGGTCGTCAGGACCGGCATCCGCAAGTGCGTGCCGTTCAAGTGCTACGACGGCGTGCTCGTCATCGAGGAGGACGGGTCGGAGAACAAGTACTTCGCGCCCGGCGTCGGCGGGATCAAGACCGAGCCCAAGGGTGGGGGCGAGCAGGAGACCGAGGACCTCATCAACCTCACGCAGCTCAGCGGCCGCGGGCTGGCGGAGCTGAGCAAGGAGGTGCTCAAGCTCGACCGGCACGCGCGGTCGACGGTCCCGAACGTCTTCGGCTCCTCCAAGCGCGCCACGCGCAAGCGGTGAGCACGCCGCTGCTCCGGGTGCAGCGGCTCGCGAAGACCTACTGGTCCAACAAGGTGCAGACGCCGGTGCTCCGTGACGTGAGCCTCGAGCTGCAGCGCGGTGAGACGGCGAGCCTCGTCGGCGTGTCCGGCAGCGGCAAGTCGACGCTCCTGTCGCTGCTGGCCGGGCTCATGCGCCCGGAGTCCGGCGCGATCGTCTTCGACGGCGAGGACCTCGGGCGGCTCGACGACACGTCGCGGGCGCGGCTGCGCGCCCGGCGGATCGGGGTCGTGCTGCAGAGCGGCAACCTCATCCCGTTCCTCACGGCAGCCGAGAACGTCGAGCTCGCGATCGAGCTCGCCGGCGGCGCGCGGGGCTCGGCGCGCGCGGCTGCGCTCCTGCGCCAGGTGGGCCTCGGGGGCCGGCTCGACCACAAGCCGGCGCGGCTGTCGGGCGGCGAGGCCCAGCGCGTCTCGGTGGCCGTGGCGCTCGCCAACGAGCCCGACCTCCTGCTCGCCGACGAGATCACGGGCCAGCTCGACGCCGAGACGGCCGCCGAGGTCATGGGGACCATCTTCGAGGCCTGGCGCGAGCGCGGGCTGACGGTCCTCTTCGTCAGCCACTCCGGCGAGCTCGCCGAGCGTGCGGAGCGCCAGTTCGCGCTCGTCGACGGCGAGGTCCTTGCGGCGTGAACCGGCCCGCCGGGATCGTCCTCGACGGCGTGTCCAAGCACTACGCCACGCCCGCCGGACCCGTGCGCGCAGTCGCCGGGATCACCCTCGACATCGAGCCCGGCTCGAGCGTCGCGATCACCGGGCCGAGCGGGTGCGGGAAGTCGACCGTGCTCGGGCTCATCGCCGGCCTGGAGACGCCTTCGGGCGGCAGCGTGACGGTTGGCGGCGAGCAGATCTCGAGCCTGCCCGAGAAGGCACGCGCGCATCTGCGCCGCCGCGAGCTCGGCCTCGTCTTCCAGGCCGACAACCTGCAGCCGTTCCTCACGGCGCTCGAGAACGTCGGTCTCGCGCTCGCGCTGCGAGGCGCGGACGGCTATGGCCGCTGTCTCGACGTGCTCGAGGACCTCGGGCTGGGCGACCAGGCCGGCAAGCTCCCCGACCAGCTCTCCGGCGGCCAGCGCCAGCGGGTGGCGGTCGCCCGGGCGCTCGTCACCCGGCCGGGCGTGATCCTCGCCGACGAGCCGACCGGATCGCTCGACGCCGGCAACTCCGCGGCGATCGTCGAGCTCCTGCTGAGCTCGCAGCACGGCACCGGCGCGACGCTCGTCGTCGTCACGCACGATCCCGACGTCGCTCGGCGCCTTGATCGCACCGTGGGCCTGCGGGACGGAAAGCTCGCGAGCGACACCGCGCCGTCCGGGTTGCCGGAGCGCGGTGGGGTTCGTGCGTAGCTACGTCTGGCGCGACCTCGCGCGCAACCCGCGCCGCACCCTGGCGTCGCTCAGCGGGGTCATGCTCGGCGTCGCGCTGTTCGCGAGCGTCCTGTTCTTCGTCGACGGCTCGGGCGCGACGATGACGCAGCGGGCGATCGCGCCGCTCGCGCTGGACATGCAGCGCGTGCTCGCCGCTCCGCTGGGTGGCGGGCTGCGGCTCGAGCAGCGCATCTCGCCGCCGGCGGCCGTGCTGCGTCGCGGGCAGCCGGTGACGCTCACGCTCACGGTCCGCAACCCCGGAACGACTCCGGCGAACGAGGTGGTCGTCAACGACGAGCCGCCCTCGCCGCTCACCTACGAGCACGGGACGACGCGCGTCGACGGGCGGCTCGTGCGCGACCCAGCCGGGCAGAGCCCACTCGCCCAGGGGCTCGCGCGGACCGGGCTGAACATCGGCACCGTCGCGCCGCGGTCGGCGGTCCGGCTGACGTACCGTGTGCGGGCGGCACGGCACGTGGCGGACGCCAGTGCGCTGCGGCCGGCGGGCACGATCTCCAGCCGCGAGAACGTCGTGCCGGTGAAGGCCGACGCCCCGGTCGCTGCGAGCGCGCAGGCGCTGCGGAAGAGGATCGCGCGGATCCCGGCGGTCGTCGCCGCGGACACGCTGTCGTTCGCGGACCTTCCGCCGGGTTCCCTGCGCTCCGCCGGCGGCGCGGTCGTGCGCACCCCCGTCCGGGTCTTCGCGTTCGATCGCCGCTACGCGGCGCACTATCCGTCGATCAGGGTGGCAGCCGGGGGCTGGCGCCCGGGCGCGGCGATGCTGAGCGCCGAGGCGGCGCGCACGCTGGGCGCGGGGCCCGGCGCGACCGTGTCGCTGCGCCTGCCGGGCGTGCGCCGGCCGCTGTCGCTGCCGGTCGGGGGCGTGACCGATCTCGCCCGCGCCAAGCCGCTCTTCTACAGCCGCAAGACGAGCCGCCTGGAGGACTTCGTCTACGTCGCGGACTCGGTCGTCGTCAGCCCGGAGGTGTTCGAGCGCGCGGTCGTGCCGGCCTTCCGGGCGGCGAGCGCCAGGCCGGGATCGCAGCTCAAGAGCCTGCCCGTCACCGAGGTGGACGTGCTCGTCGACCGCGCCCGCCTGCAGAGCGATCCCGGGCGCGCGCTCGCCCAGACGCGGGCGGTCGCGCGTGCGATCGCGGCGGTCGCGCCGGGCCAGGACGAGCTCATCGACAACATGTCCAACACGCTCGCGGTCGCACGCGCCGACGCGGCGGTGGGGCGGCGGATGTTCGTCTTCCTCGGACTGCCGGCGGTCCTGCTGGCGGCCTTCCTCACCGCATACGCTGGGAGCATCCTCGCGAGCGCGGGGCGTCGTGAGCAGGCGAACCTGCGCATCCGGGGGGCGCACCGCGGTCACCTGCTGCGGATGCTCGCCTACCGGACGCTCGCGCTCGCCGGCGCCGGCTCCGTGGCCGGCGCCGGCCTGGGCTTCCTTTCGGCGATGGCCGTGCTGGGGCCGGACACGCTGCTGGAGGCGGCCGGTGGCGACCTGCTGGCGTCGGCCGCCCTCGCGGTCGCGATCGGCATGCTCGTGACCGCGCTCGCGCTCTACGTCCCGGGGCGGCGTGCGCTGCGGCGCGAGATCAGCGACGAGCGCAAGGAGCTCGCGGTGGCGCCGGGCGACCGCGGCGCGCTGCGGTCGCTGCGCGACCTCGCGATCCTCGCGGGCGCCGCCGCGATCGGCGTGCTCGCGTTCCGTGCCGCGCGCTTTGACCCGCAGAGCGGCTCGGTCTCCGAGGGCCGCGCGGTGTCCGCGATGCCGTCGCAGCTCCTGCTCGCCCCGCTCATGCTCTGGTTCGGGGGCGTGCTCGTCGCCGCGCGTGGCGTGCGGGGGCTCGTGTCGCGCCTGCCGCTCCCCGCGCCACCGCGCTTCGGAGCGCTGCTCTCGGGCACGCTGCGCCGCAGCCTGCGCCGGCGCGCGCGCTCGCTGGGCACCGGCATCGCCGGCGTGGCGCTCGTCGTCGCGTTCGGGATCGCGCTTGCGCTGTTCAGCGACACCTACGACGCCGCGAAGGCCGCGGACGCAGCGTTCGTCGTCGGGTCGGACCTGCGGGTGACGCCGAGCGTCCTCAACCCGCGCCCGAAGCCGCCGGCGTATGCCGCGAAGCTCGAGGTCGCCGGTGTCGCCGCCATGACGCCGGTCGTCTCCAAGCTCGACAACGCGGTCCTGATCGGTCCGTACGACCAGGATCGCGCGACGCTCACCGCGATCGACCCGGGCAGCTTCGAGCGCGTCGCGGCGCTGTCGGACAGCTTCTTCGCCGGCGGCTCGGCGGCGGGGGCGATGCGGGCTCTGCGAGCCGACCCGCGAACGCTGCTCGTGGACGTCCAGACCGCGGATGAGCTGTCCGTGCGGCCGGGGATGCGCGTGAAGGTCCTGCTGGCTCGCGGGAGCAAGCGCCAGACGCTCGAGACCTTCCGCGTCGCCGGGCTGTTCGAGCGCTTCCCGGGATTTCCCCAGGGCACGACGCTCGTCGCGAACCTCGACGTCGTCGCCGCCGCGACGAAGACCAAGCGGGTCGACTTCTTCCTCGGCGAGACGTCGGGCGGCGGCGATGCCGCGCTCGCGCGCGCGGTCGCCGCGCTGCGGTCCGGCCCCGGTCGCGCGGACGCGCTGAACATCGACACGACCGCGACCGCGCTCGACAAGGACCAGTCGAGCCTCACGGCGCTCAACGTCCGCGGGCTCGTCGACCTCGGCACCGTCTACACGCTGCTCATGAGCGCGGCGGTCATCGCGATCTTCGTCTTCGGGCTCATGCTCGAGCGCCGGCGCGAGTACGTGACCCTGCGCGCCCAGGGGATGCGGACGGGGGAGCTGCGGGCGCTCGTCCTGGGCGAGTCGGCGGTGGTGGCGGCCGGAGGCGTGGCGGCGGGGCTCGCCGTGGGCGTGGGCATGGCGGCGCTGCTCGTCCGCGTCCTGCGCCCGCTCTTCGTCCTGGACCCGAGTCTGGCGCTGCCGGCCGCGGACATCGCGTTGCCGGCCGGACTGGCGTTCGCCGCGACGCTGGCAGCCGCGCTGGTGGCGACGGCGACGCTGCGGCGGCTGCAGCCCGCGGAGCTGCTGCGCGAGGCGTAGCGCAGGTCAGCTCTCGTGCCGCGCCAGGGCCTCGGCCGCCACGCGCAGGTCCTCGGTGAACAGCTCGCGCTGCGCCTGGCGCGCCTCGCCGTCGGGCGCGCGCAGAATCGCGGAGGGATGGATCGTCGCGACGACGACCGGGGCGAGGTCCGAGTCCAGCGGCCGGCCGCGCTCGGCCATGAGCCGGAAGCTGCTTCCGAGCAGGGCGCGGGCCGCGGTCGCGCCGAGGACGACGAGCGCCTCGGGCCGGATGACGTCGATCTCCGCCCGCAGCCACGGACGGCAGGCGCGGATCTGCCCGGCGTCGGGCTTCTGGTGGATGCGCCGCTTGCCGCGCTCCCGGAAGCGGAAGTGCTTGACCGCGTTCGTGACGTAGACCTCCTCGCGGTCGATGCCCGCCGCCTCCAGCGCCCGGTCGAGCTCGCGTCCCGCGGGTCCGACGAACGGACGCCCCTCGCGATCCTCGCGGTCGCCGGGCACCTCGCCGACGAGCATCATGCGCGCGTCCTCGCTGCCCTCGCCGAAGACCGTCTGCGTCGCGCAGCGCCAGAGGTCGCAGGCGCGGCAGTCGCGAGCCGCCTCGCGCAGCGCCTGCAGGGTGCGCTCCTCGGGCAGGAAGGCGGTCGCGTCGGTGGGCTTGGTGGGCATGTGCGGCTGACGTTCCCGTTCTGGGGCTCCACGAACCACGTCATGGATGGCTTCCTCTTGGTGGCGCGCTGGGGAGGTGCCTCCGGTGGGACTGCATGCACCGCCCGTCCGCACCCACACGACCTCGCGAGGAGCAGTCACGATCGCGTGCGACAGTCAGCACTCGCGCCCGAACCGCTGCGGCCGCGGGCGCTCGCGGGCGAGCGTGTCGCGTTTCCCTCTATAGCCATGTGGAGGAAAAGGCGACACGCTCAGGGAGTCGGAGTCACAGGGCAGCGTTTGAGGAACAGCGTGAGCACGATCGCTGGCGCGCGACACCTGGGCTCGCTCTACGGCCCGAGGAGCGCTGCCGGGACGACGGCGATGCCGTCGGTCCGACGGTATGCCTCCTCTCCGGTCGTGATGATGACGGCGTCGAGCAATTCGTCGCCGATCTGCCTCGATAGCCAGTGGAGGTGCCGGACCGAGTCTTCCCGTGGCGCTGTGCTCAGCTTCGTCTCGATGGCGAGGACTCGGCCGTCGGCCCGCTCGACGACGAGGTCGACCTCGTGGTCGCCGCGGTGGGTGCGCAGGTGCCCGACCCTGGCCTCTGACGCCTGGGCGTAGACCCGCACCGCCAATGTCACCAACGACTCGAACAAGGCCCCGAGCAGGGTGCCGTCACGGGGGATGCCGGGCCCGGGCGATCGCCCCTGAAGCAGCTCGCTCGTGGTGGCGCCGAGCAGGCGGGCCGCTAGAGCGGGGTCGGCGAGATGGTGCTTCGGCGGCAGCGCCAGCTCGGCGATGTGGTTGCGCGACGGCTTCCAAGCAGGCACCTCGTCGAGGATGAACAGCCGCTCCAGCACCTCACGGTAGGGCTGCACGGTACTCCTGGCCGGCTTGGTCTCGTGGCCGCTCGTGGA
>Ga0136617_10002324_pt1 | contig 16950 bp, 14 predicted proteins | sample AntDrymUQ3222106_2_FD_129672 | JGI IMG/M metagenome (GOLD analysis project Ga0136617, IMG submission 129672) | Polar desert sand microbial communities from Dry Valleys, Antarctica - metaG UQ322 (21.06) | ecosystem: Environmental > Terrestrial > Soil > Desert | place: Antarctica: Dry Valley...
AAGCGGGGTGGCTTCGCCCGCAGTGTGGCAAAACGCGGCGTCGACTCTGTCGAGCGTGAATCGGTGCGTGATGAGTCCGGGCAGATCGATCTTGTTGACGGCGACGACCTCGAGCCCGCCGCGTGCTCTTACGGAGCAGGTCGCGACCGCGAACATGGGCGTTGGCTCCACGCACCCTATTCTTTGACTAAAGTCAAAGATATATGGTATCCGTTACCGACGACGTGGCGTGCCCGCCGAACCATTTGATGTCGTCGTACGCTCTCGGTGGTCGCCCGCTTGTCGACAGTACTTTCAAGGTATGACGACCGCCTCCCCAACCGGCGATACGTCGGTAGCAGGTGTGCGTCACGTCAGTCCAAGTCAGCCCGCTCACGAGAATCTGAGGAGACCATGTCTCTCGAACGCAGCCAGCAAGTCACTGTCGATCCGGACTACTACGCGCCGTACGCGATCTCTCAAGGAATCAGGACTGGCAACCTCGTCTTCATCTCCGGACAGGCTGGTATCACCAGCGACGGGCAGACAGTCCAAGGGGGATTCGAGGCTCAGGCGCGGCAGGTACTCGCCAACATCAGCAACGTGCTCGTCAACTCCGGATCAAGCCTCGCTGATGTAGTCAAAGTGACCATCCATGTGACCGACATGAGTCACTTGGACACAATCATTGCCCTGCGCAAGGAGTTCTTCACCGAGCCGTACCCCGCTGACACCCTTCTGCAGGTCGCCGGCCTCGCCCAGCGTGATTGGATGATCGAGATCGATGCCGTCGCGCAGGTACCTCCTGCCGCCAACCAACTCTGATTGCTGACTCCCGCCCGTATCGCGGTCCGGCAGAGCGTGGTCGTCTTTGCGTACAGTGTCGTCACGCAGCGGTAGACGTTGCCTCGGCGGGGTGGCATGTGATGTCCGCAAGCCACCCCTCAACGGCGGTTCTTGCTCACGTTGGGCGCCCGTTCGCCAGATGGCAATGAGGGCTCATGTCGGGAGCGGGGCGGGGACGGAGTGGGCGCGGAAGCCAATCTGAGCGTGGGTTCCGTCGCAGAACGGCTTGTTCGCCGACTGGCCGCAGCGGCACAGGGTGACGCGGTTGCGCCGTTCGTGGACGAAACCGTCGGCCGAGACGATGGCGATCCCTCCGCGCACCCAGATCGGTCCGCTGGCGTCCTCGTGGGGATCCTCGATCAGGACGATCGACGGCGGAAGGTCGGGCTCGAGGGTTTCGTCGGTCTGCTTGTCGTGCACGACCAGGCGGCCGCTCGGGCAATGCGTCGCCTGGTGAGCCACGAGCTCTCGTGGCTCGGATCGATCGGTCTCGCCGGTGAGGCTCCAGATCCCGCCATGGCCATCGCAGAACCGCGCGAACGCACACAGCGGCCGGTCATCAGAGAGCGCCATCGTCGGACCGTCGATGACTTCTGCGTCCTGCTCGAAGTGACGGCGACTGGCCGTCTCAGTGCCGTCGAAGCCGACATGGGCGTGGCTGCCGTCGCAGAACGGCTTGTTGGCCGACTGCCCGCATCGACACAACGCGTATCGGTCGTTGGTGGGATAGACGTCCCCCTCCTCCCACCGCACCGAGTAGCCGTCCGCGTCGAACACGATCGCCTGCTCGCTCAGCGGGAGATCGCCCGTGACGATGTAGGGACCGTTCTCGGTGATTGTCACATGTGGCACCTCATGGTCGGGCTCCTGCGACACCGTCATCAAGGGACTCTCACCGCCCGCGTGGAGCCGGTCGGCGAGCACGCCGAGAGCGTGCGCTACATCATGAAGCGTGGCAGCGGCTGGGGGCAGCTCGATCTCGCCGGCGAGGCGGGCGGCGAGTCGCAGGCGCTCCTCCAGCAGGCGCCAGGCGGCATGCTGGTGTGGCAGATGGTAGCCAGACGTGTAGAAGAGTTCGAAGCTCGGACCCGCGGTCTTGCCGGGGTACTCCGCCCCGACCGGGAGGTCGGGGATCAGCTCGCCGACGGGCTTGATGACCGCAACCATCAGACCGACCGCCGCCTCGGCGAGCACGGTCAGCTGATCGCTCGTCTCATCGGTGTGGGTGAAGTAGCGGGCGAGAGTTTGCAGCATGATCTCGTAGGCCACGTTGAAGAGGTCGACCACATCAGCCGTCCGCGGATCCGTGATCAGCTGTGCTTGGTCACCTGACTCGGTCGGGCGAACGTCGGCGACGAGCACCGGTCGGCTGGGCTCGAACTCACCGTCGGCGTCACGCATCGCCCGGTACTCATGGAGTAGGTCGTGGAAACGTCCGAAGTGCGCGTGTCGCCAGTCGCCGTGCGCGCCCTCGCCTTGCTCCATGATCAAATCGAGTGCCGCCTTGGCGCTCGTAAGATCGGTCACCTCGTCAACCCTGGCCAACGGAAGTCAGCTGAACCCGCCTGTGCGCGCGGCGGGCCGACGAAGAGTCCGTCCTCTCCGAGCACGGCGCTCAGGTGCTCGAGTCCACCCTCGACAGCGCGGTACAGGTGGCCGACCGTGGCGAACTGCTGGCCGCGCGGCACGATCTCTCGAGCCGACATCGCCGGCTGCGCGTGCGCGAGTGCCGCCCGCAGCTCCTCGGCACCGGCGGAGTCTTCGAGCTCGAAACCTTCCGGACGCTCGAGGAACATGAAATGACGAAGGGCGCGCTCACCGAAAGGGATCAACTCGACATGAACCCCGGGCGGGTAGTGACGCGCCGGGTGCGGTAGCTGGGGGCGTCCGAGGTTCGGCGCGGCGCCGATCGCCGTGAGCAGGTTGCTGACCAGGGCGAGGTGCAGCATCTCCTCTCGCCACCGCATTGAGCGTCCCGCGCCAGCGGCCGATCATCTCGCGCTGGGACCTCGTGAGCTCGGGATCGTCCGAGCGTCGCAGCGTGAAGACGGCGTAGAGGTACTCACACATCAGGCCGTGCTCGATCTCCGCCGCCTGATAGAGCAGGTAGACCAGTGCCTCGCGGTGCTCGATCACGAGATCGGGTTCGAGATAGTGCCCAGGGCCGCGTTCCGAGCCAAACGAGGGGTGCGCTCTCGGCGTGGGCGGGGTCGTGGTAGCCGGACCTTGACCGTCCATCAGCCGCAGGCATCCACGTAGCGAACCTCACCTGTTCGCAGTCGATCCCTCTCTCCAGCTCGCTCGACGAATCGGTGGGCTCCGCCGAGTGGTTCCGCGGGTCTCGTCGAATATTCGGAGTTTTTTGTCACTGGACCGTCGAAGGTGACGTCGGCGAGGTCGCCGGCGACGGTGTCGATGTCTCGGCGGGACCTGGCGGTGATGTGTTCGACTGCGACAGCAACCGGTTTGCGGTGTGTGCTCATGATGTCTCCAATTTCGGTGTGTCGGGTGAGAGGGAGTGGCTCATCAGCGTCACCAGAGGTAGCCGTTGACCGGCTTGGGGACCGCGGGCCGAGCCGAGCCGCTAACAAGGGTGAGTAGGTCGCGCTCGACGATCGTTGAGATCGCTGTAAACGGGACGTCCTGTTTGGTGTTGGCGAACGGGGTGTCGATCGAACCGATCCGCTCGATCATGCGGAAGGCGAAGACCACGACGAGAGTGGTTGGGATGACCATCCACCGGTCATGCAGCAGTGAGCCGATGATCGCGAACGGGAACACGACGACGTACAGATGGAGCAGGTACCGGGCGAACACGTCGTAGGTACGCGGCGTCGGCTGCATGGCAATCCGCTCGGCGAGAGGAGTTGACATCCCGGCCACCTCGACGAGCACCCAGGCAGCCGCCGACGCCGGGGCACCCAGGCAGCGGTCGAAACGAACGTACGTCCACATCGCTACGGGGTGAACTGCTGCTTGACGATCATGACGCTATGAGCACGTGACACGGGTGGGAGCAGAATGGGGATTGCTGCCATGCCGTTCAGAAAGGCGTCTGTCCCGGTCGCTCCCTACGGTCCATCGCAAGGAGTCCCGACGGAGCGCGCGGTCGAGCAGTCGTTTCGTCGGGACCTCAAGGTGACCACGGTGCGGCAGGCCCAATGAATCGGTCATTCGAGCCATCGGACTGGCCTGTTGCCCGCACGACGCCGAAACTCGGGAGCAGGCTGTATCTCGTCCACCTCTCAAGGCTACGTAGACGCCCTATGATCCGAAGTCCGTGATTCTTGATCGAACGTCTGACGCTGTTGGCCGGGTGCTCCACAGCCTGCGGCTGACCGGTTCGTTCTACTGTCGCACCGAACTTGCGGCTCCGTGGGGGCTCGAAGTGGCGGCCGATCGCTCGACGTTGCTGTTCCCTTCGTCGCTGAAGGAGAGTGCTGGCTCGAACACGCCAACGATCTCGTGCACTTGGAAGTCGGGGTTTTGGTCGTGTTCCCGCGCGGCACGCGGCACCGGCTGGTCAGCGCTACGACTGTCCCGCCGACGTCAGTGCGAACGCTGCCCGCTCGGGTGTCGCCGAAGCGGCCAGCAATGTATCTCTCGCATGGTGGCGATGGGAAGCGGTCGCTGGTGTTGTGCGGAGGCGCAGTCTTTGACCCGGCCGACCAGGCCCTCGCGGGACTACTCCCCGAACGGCTGGCCGTCACCGAGAACGACAGCTGGGTTGCCTCGGCGCTGAAGCTCATCGAGATCGAAGCGACCGAGCGGAGACCAGGCGGCGAGACCGTGATCGCTCGGCTCTGCGACGTACTCGTCATCCACGCCATCCGAGAATGGCTCGCCACGAGCCCCGACGCTCAACGGGGCTGGCTCGGCGCCCTACGCGACCACAACCTCGGCAGAGCGCTCGCCCTGGTCGATTCAGCGCCGCATCAGCGCTGGACCGTCGCCGCACTCGCGGCCGCCGCCCACCTCTCGCGTGCCACGTTCGCCGAACGCTTCACCCGCGAGGTCGGTGCGACGCCAATGGAGTACGTGAGACGACGCCGGATGCAGATCGCAACGGGCCTCCTACGCGATCGAGGTCTTCCCTCCGCTGACGTAGCCCGTCGCGTTGGCTACGGATCCGTCGCTGCGTTCAGTCGTGCCTACAAGCGCTCGGTTGGCGTGTCGCCCGGCGCTAGCCGGCGCGCGCCGATCGATCGCTGGGCAGCCTCGACGTCTCAAGTCCCGCAAGGGGATGACCACCAACGAACCTCACGATCGCCGTCGAGGCAAGAGAACGTCTCGGCGGGGATGGCCGATGTCGTCGACGTCGACAGTTCAGCGACCGTCGATTGATCGCCCCGGTTCTGGTGGAGGCTCTGACCTGCCACCGAAGGCCGGATCGCGTTGACCACATCGATCGCGAGGGCGCGCATGATGTTGGGCATGAGGGCACGCCGGCCGTCATCATCCCTGGATGGCGGGCTGAGACGCCCGCGGGATCGAGTCGATGAGCGCGCGGGTATAGGGGTGGGTGGGCTCGTCGAAGACCCGACCCACGTCGCCGTGCTCCACGATGAGCCCGCGGTGCATCACGTAGACCCGGTCGACGACCTGCCTGATGACCGCCAGATCGTGGCTGATGAACAGAAGGCTCAGGTCGAACCGCTCGCAGAGCTCGCGCAGGAGCGTGAGCAGTTGCGCCTGGACCGATACGTCCAACGCCGAGACCGGCTCATCGCACACGAGCAGCTTTGGGCGGGCGCTGAGGGCGCGGGCGATCGCGACGCGCTGGCGCTCACCACCAGACAGCGCGACGGGCTTTCGCCTGGCGTAGCTGGCGGACAGGCCGACCTGCTCGAGCAGCTCGGCCGGCGACATCCGTTCGTCGTCAGGGACATAGATCGCAGCCTCGGCGATCGCGGTGCCGATGGTCATCGCCGGGTTGAGCGAGGAATACGGATCCTGGAAGACCATCTGCGCTACGCGAGCGATCCGGCGGCGAGTGCTGCGGCCCGGACTCCGCTCCGGCTCGAAGGTGATGTCGGCCAGGCGAAGGGTTCCTGCTGTGAACGGGGTGAGGCCGACCGCACATCGCGACACGGTGGTCTTGCCGGAACCTGACTCCCCCACGACGCCGACGCTCTCGCCCTGGCGCAGCTGGAGACTCACCCCGTTCACGGCCACGACGGGCTGGCGCCCTCGACGGGACGGGTACACCACGCGCAGCGAGTCGATCTCGAGCAGCGCCTCGGCCGCGACGGGCTCAATCTCCGCTGGGACGATGCGATCCGCGCCGCTGCTGGTCACGCGGGCGCGCAGGTCGTCGCGGATCTCGTCGACACGGACGCACCTGGTGGCACGCACGTCCGAGACCTCGACCAGCTTCGGTTCGTGGGATGTGCATGCGTCCGTCCGCCACGCGCAGCGCGGCGCGAACCTGCACATCCCGACGACCTCCTCGGGCTGGGGCAAGGTGCCGGGGATGGCCTCCATCGTTTCCGCTCGACGGTCCACTGGGGGCTCGGCCCGGAGCAGCCCGCGTGTGTACGGGTGAAGCGGTTCGACGGCTAGGGCGTCCGACGGGCCCGCTTCCAGGACGCTGCCGGCGTAGAGGACGTACACACGGCTACACGTCGAGAAGGCGACGCGAAGGTCGTGGGTGATGAGCACGAGCGCCATCTGCCGGCTCTCGCGCAGATTGCCGAGCAGATCGAGGCACTGCCGTTGCGTGGTCACGTCCAGCGCCGTCGAGGGCTCGTCGGCGACGAGGACCTGTGGGTCCCGAGCAAGCGCGGCGGCGATACCGACGCGCTGCTGCATGCCGCCCGAGAGCTCGTGCGGGAAGGAATCCATGACCCTCGGCTCGTCGATCCCGACTTCGGCGAGGCGACGAGCGACCTCGCTTCGTGTCGCATCTCGTGATCCCCGGCGGCGGCCATAGCTGATCCCCTCGAGGACCTGCTCGCCGCAGCGCTTGACCGGGTTGAGGATGTTGAACGGGTCCTGCGGGAGAAACGTCATCTCCTCACCCCGCAGCCGGCGGAGCTGGCGGCCCCGGAGGTGGAGGATCGGTTCGCCGCGATAGCGAACCTCACCTGTCGCCGTCACTCCCCGCGGGAGCAGTCCGAGCAGGGCACGAGCGGTGAGCGATTTTCCGCTTCCGGACTCGCCGACGATGGCGACGGCCTCACCGGCGTGCACGACCAGGTCCACGTCCGTCGTGATCGATCGCTCCTTGTCGTCGACTCGGGCCACGACGGACAGGCCGCGTACCTCGAGCAGCGGAGCCGTTGTCGGCGTGTTGGTGAGCGTGTCGGTCATCGCGCTCGCCCGCGGCTGGCGAACCGCTCGTACAGCTCGAGACCGAGCACGTTGGCGCTCGCGGCGGTGAAGACCAGAGCGAGGCCTGGGCCGATGGCGGCCCACGGGTTCGACTCGAGGAAGTGCCGGTTCTCCGACAGCATGCGCCCCCAGTCGCTGGCGCCGGGGGGGACGCCGAGTCCGATGAACGACAGCGAGGAGAGCTCGACGATGGCGAACGTGAAGCGCAGGAAGAACGCAGCCACCACGAACGGCATGACGTTGGGCAGGAGGTGCTTGACGAGGATCCGGGTGGTGGAGTGGCCCAGACTCCGGGCCGCCTCCACGTAGGGCATTCCACGCTGTTCGATCGCAGCGGCGCGCACGATCCGGTAGTTCTGCGGCACGTTCAGCAGCGTCAGGACCACGACCGCGGTCCCGTAGCCGCCTCCCACGACGCCGACGACGACGATGGCGACCAGCAGGGCCGGCAATGAATAGATGGTGTCGATCACCCGTCCGAGGAGTTGATCGACCCAACCCCGGCGGTACGCCGAGAACAGCGCCAACGCAGTGGCGATGGTGAGCGTCCCGGCGGCGATGATGAGTGGCCCGGTGATCGCGCTGCGGGTTCCGACGAGGAGCCTCGAGAAGATATCCCGGCCGAGCTCGTCGGTTCCGAGGAGGTTCTCGGAACCGGGCATCGTCACGCTCTTGGCCAGGTCGGTGTCGCCTGGCTCGAAGGGTGCCAACGTGGCGCCCAGCACTGCGCTCCCGACGACGATCAGGAGCACGAACAGCGCCACGATGACCGAGGCCGGCCACCGCGCCGATCGGCGCCGGGCTGCGGGTGCGACGGCGACAGCTACCTCGTCGTCCGCGCTGAGCTGGATCGCACTCATCGGCCGTGGCCGGACCCGTCGGCGCCGGGAGCGTCTGGCACGGGCGGGTACCGGGTGCTCATCGTCCCTCCCCGAGCCTGGTGCGGGGGTCGAGCGCGGCGTAGAGCAGATCGACCATCGAGTTGATCGCGAGGACCGAGGCGGTGATCAGCAGGGTGAGGGCTTGAACGACGGGAACGTCCTGGGCCACGACCGCTTCGATCAGGTAGGCACCCAATCCGTCGAGGTTGAACGGGATCTCGACGAACGCGACGGCCGCGAGCATTCCGATCAACACGACACCAGCCGTCGTGACGGCGGCGACCAGAGAGTTTCGCAGCGTGTGGTGGATGAGCACATGCCGCGCCGAGAGTCCCCGGGCGTGGGCGAACAGCACGTGGTCGCGTTCTAGCACCTCGATCATCGATGTGCGCACCAGCCGCATCATGGGTGCCGTACCGGCGAGTCCGAGCGTCAGAGCCGGCAATGTCAAGTGCCACGCCGCCTCGAACGGGCTGTCCCAGTCGCCGATGACCGGGAACCAGCCGAGGCGTTCCGCGAAGACATACAAGAGCACGATGGCGAGCGCGAATGGAGGTGCGCTGGCGAACAAGATGCTCCCGGCGGAGATCGTCCGATCCATCGCAGTCCGTTGCCGGTGCGCTGCCACCGTTCCGAGAATCGTCCCGAGGATGAGTGTGACGAGCAGGCCGAAGCCCACCAACGGCACCGTGGTCGACAGCCGGGCGCCGATGATGCTGGTGACCGTCTCCCGTGTGCGGTAGGACTCGCCAAAGTCCAGCGTGGCGACCTGTCCGAGGTAGTGGACGTACTGCACGACTACCGGCTCGTCGAGCCGGTAGCGCTCACGGATGGCCTCGATGACCTCCGACGTCGCGGTGCTGCCTTCCACCAGCGCCTGCTCGGGACTACCGGGAGCGAGGTGGACGGACAGGAACACCAGCGTGGACACGATCGCCAAGACGACCATGCCCACGCCGAGCCGGATCGCGACGAATCGCACAACTTGCCGAAACGTCATCAGGTTCGTTACGACGCCTGCGAGAGCTGACGGAACCAGGGCCCCAACGGGTACGCCGGGCTGTACCCCTCGTACACCCACCCCTCTCCGATCGCCGAAAGGCTGTTGCCCGCCACGAGCGGGCCGTAGACCGTGTCCTCGGCGTGCTGGCGCAACAGCGCCGAGATGATCTCGGCCATCTCCTCGGTGTCTGTCGGTGCCAAGCGCAGTAGTCGAGCCGTCAACTCGTCGACCTCGGGGCCGCCGTAGTCGGCGAGGTTGCTGAAGCCAGGCGTCGAGAGCCCGAGGAGCTGCTCGTAGGGCGTGTATCCGTTGAAGCCGTAGGCCTCGATCCCGAATGCGATGGTGTGTGGCTCTTGGAGGAACACCCGGTCGGCGTACTCATTGTGGGGCACCTCCTCGAACGTCAAGTCGATCCCCAACTCGCCGAGATTTTCCTGCATGGCGAGCGCCATTTGTCGGAGGTCGGGTTCGCCGGCATTGATGACCAGGTTGACGTCGAAACCCTCAGGAACACTCGACTGTGCCATCTCCTCGCGGGCCAGGTCCAGGTCGAAGGGCAGCGCGACCTCGTCGAGGAGCGCGGCGACCTCGTCGTCGGGCGCAATCGTCTCGAGGAGGTCTGCGGCGACGATGGCGGGGTGTGGCTGGGCGAAACCCCCGTACACGCTGTTCGCAATGCCTTCCCTGTCGATCGAGTGGACGATCGCCCGCCGGACGTGGATGTCATCGAACGGCGGAATCGTGGGATTGAAAAAGACCATCGCGAACTCGGCGTCCGCTGCCGACACGAGTGAGCCGGCCTCGTCGTATTGCTCTGCCCGCAACGGCGGTGCATCGAATACCACGTCCAGCTCGCCGGCGCGGAAGGCTGCCAGCGCGGTGTTCTCGTCCTCGATGGCCCGCACCGTGATCGACTGGATTGCGACTGGCTCACCCCAGTAGCCGTCGTTGCGCTCGAGCACGACGAGCTCGTTCGGCGTGAAGTCGGTGATGACGTACGGCCCAGTCCCGACCGGCAGGGCGGAAGGAGTGCCGCGTTGGTCGCCTTGGCTCACGCGGACCGACTGCTTGACGATCGGCAATGTCGACAACGACGTCAGGATGAGGATGTCCGGCTCCCGAAGCCGAACGGTGACCTGCGACGGCCCTGTCGCCTCGACCGAATCGACCGAGAGCACGTCCTCGGCCATGGGCGACTCCTCGGCGGGATCGAGATGGATGCCGATGGAGTACACGACATCCTCGACCGTCAACGGCGATCCGTCGGAGAACTCGACGCCAGACCGCAGGTCGAAGGTGTAGGTCGTATCGTCGACTTGCTCGAACTGCTCGGCCAGGTTGGGGACGAACTCTCCGGTCGTGACGTCGACGGCGATCAGCGGCTCCATCACCGGGAGCAGCGAGAAGCTTCGGGGCAGGCCCGCGAACGCGGGGTCGAACCCGCGAGGCAGGCCGTCGAACACCCCAACGGTCAGCGACTCTGCGCCCGCCGAGGCACCGATGCCGCCAACGGCCACAACGCTCGAGTCGTCACCGCGACCCGAATAGGCGCTGGCGAGCAGCGCCAGTACAACACCCGTACCTAACAACGTGCGCCGGCCGACTCTGTTTCCTGGACTGGGCAGTCCTCGTCGTTCGGTCCCCATAGCTACCCCCTCTGCCGTCTCCTTCTGGAGATGCGCCGGACAGGCGCTGCCGAAGTGTATCCACTAAGTAGTTGGCCATGCAACACTTTTCTCAGGACGGGGCAAGTCCGGTAGGCGGCGCTACGACGGTCGGCATATCGAGCGGGGATTGTCTCGGTAAAGTGTGTGCACTAGGATCCCATCGCGAGGGCGCGCTCCTGCGCACCACGGATCGCGAACTGAGGGAGGCGGCCAGTGCATATCGAAGATCGAGCGCTACCGGCAGGCACGATGCCCACCAAGGACTTGTTGCGATGGTTGCCGCAGTTCTCCGTCGTCGAGCGCGAGCGGCGTTGGACCGTCGTTCGCAAGAAGATGGTCGACGAGGGCGTCGATGCCCTCGTCGTGCTCGGGACGGACATCTTCTGGGGTATGGGCACGGCGAACATGCAGTACCTCTTCCACGTCGAGAGTCAGCCTGGATGCGAGGGCCTGTTCCCGGTCGAGGGTGAGCCCACCGTCTGGGCCGGCACGCCGCACACGGCGTGGCCCGGCAACCGGAACCTCTCGACGCAGGCGTGGTGCTCCGACCTGCGCCCCCGGCGTGGCATCCGCGCCATCGCCGAGGAGGTCGAAGCACGAGGGTTGGCGAACTGCCGGCTCGGGCTCGTCGGCTACACGTCGGCAATCCAGACCACGAACGTGTTGCTCCAGGGCGACATCGCGGCGCTCCGGGCCGCGCTGCCGCAGGCCCAGTTCGTCGACGCCAGCCAGATGCTCGTGGAGGCTCGGCTGGTCAAGTCCGAGGAGGAGATCGACATGTTGCGGCGGGCTGCTGGGGTCGCTCGTGCAACGCTCGACACGATGGTGACGTCGGCCCGCCCCGGCGCGACCGAGGCCGACGTGTACGCCGACATGGCGCGCACCCACATCGCCAACGGAGGTGAGCCCGCGCTGTTCGTGCTGCTCGGCTCCGGACCCGTCGAGCACGCGCAGGACGAGTGGTGGAACCTGTTGCACGGCTCGGAAGGCCCGAAGTCGCCGACGATGCGACCGCTGTCGGCGGGAGACATCGTGATCGCCGAGTGGCACACCAAGTTCGGCGGCTACCGTTGTCACACGGAGTTCACCGTGTACCTGGGACGACGTGCACCAGATCGTCTGCTTCGCGTCTGGGACGTCGCCGTGGAGTGCCTCGAAGCCAGCAAGTCGGCCTTGCGGGCGGGCAACACGGTGGGCGACGCCGTGCGGGAGATCCGCGAACCGGCCACCCGTGCCGGCCTGAACTATGTCGAGCTGGGATTCCACGCGATGGGTGCCGGGTCACCGGAGTTCCCGAGCGTGGTCTACGAAGCGGGCTTCGGGCCACCAATGCTCAACGGCGACGGCATCGGTGGCGTCGTGCTCGAAGAGGGCATGACGTTCGGCAACAACATCGACCTGCACGACGGCGAGTGGAAGCGCGACGTCGGGTGCATGCTCGCGGATTTCATGGTGGTGAGACCGAAACGCGCCGAAGCCCTGGTCGACGTCCCGACCGAACTGCCGCAGGTGAGCTGACGTGCCACGGTACGCTATTGGATCGCCGACTTTGTGATACAGAGAAGTGTGCGCGGGAGCGGTGTCGTTCCGCGGCGAAGGGAGAGAACGTGAGCGCCGAGTGGCTCGACCGACTGCAGCCCCTCGAACGGCGCTCGGGAGCACCTGCCGCGCAGTCCGCCCACGCTCATCTTCGGATGTTGGTGCTCGATGGGACCATCCCGCCGGGGGCGGAGGTCAACCAGGTGGGGATCGCCGAGCGGCTCGGTCTGAGCCGGACCCCGGTACGCGAGGCGATCCGCATGCTCCAAGAGGAAGGGCTCGTCGCCGCTGAACCCTGGAAGCGGGCGCGCGTGGTCGGCTTCGACGCCGCCCAGCTCGAGACGGTGTACGTGCAGCGGATCATGTTGGAAGGACTGGGTGTCCTCTTGACGGTTCCGGCGATGAAGGAGACGGACGTGGCGACGCTCGGTGAGATCGTCGAGAAGCTGTCCGGCATGTCTGACGACGCTGGGCGGACCGAGGCCTGGAACGACCTGCACAACCGACTGCACCTGACGCTCGTCGCCGGTGCCAGTGGCCACCTTCGCAGCGTCATCGAGGCCAACTTGGAGCGTGCCGAGCAGTTTCGGGCGCTGTACCGGTACCGCGGTCCGCTGCCGTCGTACCGACACCATGGCGAGCACCAGCGGATCGTCGAGCACTGTGCGGGCGGCGACGCCGTGAGCGCGGCGAGGGAGCTGGCCGAACACCTCACCCGAACTGCTCTGTCCCTGATCGGTGAGCTGGCGCCGTGGTACGACCCGGCCGCGGTGCGCATGAGCCTGATGCGCTTCCACGGCTCGATTTCGTAACGTGTCGACCTGGCGTGTTCCATCCGGCCGCAGCTCGATCAGGTCGCTGGCGCGACGTGCTCGGACGCGGTCACGCCGATCACGAGTGGCGGCAGCCCGGAGATCGTCAGCCTCACCCGGTCACCATCGTGGAGTCGCGACACCCCTTCGACCGTTCCCGTGGCGATGATGTCGCCGGCCTCGAGGGTCATCGCGGCCGAGTAGACCTCGATCAGTCGGGCGACGCCGTAGATCAGCTCGGCGACCCGACCCTGCTGTCGGAGCTCGTCGTTGACGTGAAGTTGCAGTTCGAGCAGGGAAGGATCGGCGATCTCGTCGGCGGTGACGATGGCCGGACCGATCGGTGTGAACGTGTCGAAGCTCTTGCGGAACGGTCGGTCCTCGTCGCCGCGCATCGTGATGTCGAGCAGCGGGACGTAGCCGAACACGTAGTCCAAGGCCTGATGCCGCATCACATGGCGGGCGCGGCGTCCGAGGACCACGCCGAGCTCGGCTTCGTGGTCGACCCGCCGGTCGGGGTAGGGAAGCACGATCGTGGCGTCCGGGCCGACGATGGAGGAAGGCGCCTTCAGGAATCCGGCGTACTTCTCGATCGTGTCTGGTCGGTCGGCGAACCCCCCGTCACGAATCATCTCCTGTTGGTGACCGGCGTGGTTGGCTGGCGCACCGACGATCTTGGTCGGGCGGGGCTGGGGTGCTCGGAGTGTCACGGTGTCCAAGGCCCGCCCGACGGTGTGCTGCGCCGGCGCGATCACCGACGAGAGCTCGTCCCAGCGTTCGATGAGGGCGTTCATGCGGTCCATCGGACGGACGACGGCGTCGAGCAGGTCGGTGATGTCGACGATCGTCTCGTCGCGGCCCCACACGCCCAAGCGATAGTCGTCGAAGAGGCTGAGTCTCATGGTCTCCTGCTCGATCGTTGCTGGTCCGCCGGCCGACGTGGCTCCACGCCACGTTGACCGATCGGGGTCGAAGTGTATACTCTTGAGCCTGCAGACGCCAGGCCTTCTTCGATCAACCCGAGAAGCGATTTGGACGTCGAAGCCCATTAAACGAAGGAGCGTGGCGGATGCCGGAGGAGCCCGAGACTCGCAGTAGTGTCGACACTAACGCGGTGACCGTGGAAGAGTTTGCTGACATGATGACGCGCCAGGGGCTCACCGGTTTGTGGAACAGACCCGACCTCCCCTCCACCCCAGTCGCGCGCGCGAAGGCGCATCTGTGGCAGTGGGAGACGGTTTCCGCGCTCGCCAGGCAGGCCGGCAAGGTCGTGCGTGTCGACGGTCTTGGCGACGCCCGACGAGCCCTTCAGTTCTGTAACCCGGGACTGCCAGTGGGGACCACCGAATCCCTCTTCGGCGCCTACCAGTACCTCGAGGCGGGCGAGACCGCGCCCGCTCACCGCCACACCGCGGCGGCCGTGAGATTCGTGATGCAGGGCCGCGACGTGTTCACCACCGTCAACGGTGATGCGTGCGACATGGAGCCAGGCGACCTGATCCTGACCCCGAACTGGAACTGGCACGACCACACCAACCACGGCAACGACCCGATCATCTGGTTCGACGCAATCGACGTACCGCTCGTTGTGTCGCTCGAATCGATGTTCTTCGAGCAGCATCCGATAGGCATGCAGGACGTCGTCGGCCACAACGGCTCGCATCAGGACTTCGGTGCCGTCGGACTGCGAGAGGTCACCGCGAAGGCGAACGCTCCCTCCCGCTCGCCGCTGCTCCGCTATCCCTACCAGGACGCCAGCAGCACGCTCGACGCGATCCACTCCGCGCGGGGCGAGCAGAGCGTCACGATCACCTACGAAAACCCGCTCACTGGCGGGTCCGCACTCGCCACGATCACCTGCCAGATGACGAGGCTGTATCCGGGGGCACCGACCGCACCGCGGCGCCAGACCGGAGGTCAGATCAACGTCGTGTTCAAAGGAGCAGGGCGTTCGGTGATCCAGGGGACGGAGTTCAGCTGGTCTCCTGGAGACGTCTTCGTCGTACCGTCCTGGGCGGCCGTCGAACACGAGGCGAGCGACACCGCCGACTTGTTCGTCGCCAGCAACCGGGCCGTGCTCGAAGCCCTCAACCTGTACCGCGAGGACGTGCTCGCGGATGCGCAGCCCGTCACCGGGATGTTCCAGCCGACACAGCCCTGACATGCCGCCACTCAGCTCCAGCGACCCACAGCTTCTCGTCGCCACCGCGTCGCGCATCCTCGCCCTGCACGATCACGGTGATCTCCTCTGGGGCCATGCGTCGGCTCGCGACTCAGACGACAGAGGCGTGTGGATCAAGGCTGCCGGGTGCGCCCTGGAGGAGGTTCGTCCCGACCACGTCCACCTGCTCGATCGCACGGGTCGGATCGTGGAAGGGACCGGTCAGGTCCACAACGAATACCCCATCCACACCGAGATCATGGACGCTCGACGCGACGTCGGGGGCGTGGTCCACACGCACCCCCCGTTCGCCGTTGCCCTTGGCGCCGCCGGCCAGAGCCTTCGACCTCTCAGCCACGCCGCGACACTGATCGTCCCCCCGGAGATCCCGCGCTTCGAGGCCACGGGCGACCTGATCCTGACTGCGGAGCTCGGGCGACTCGTCGCTGACACCCTCGGGGACGCGCCCGCGCTGTTGATGGTCAACCACGGGATCGTGACGGTGGGGCCCGATTTGCCTTCGGCCGTCGTCACGGCGGTGATGCTCGAGCGGGCGTGCCGTCAGCAGTTGCTGACGGCGTTGGCCGGCGGTTGGCCGACGTGGTCTGACGCCGCCGAAGCAGTCGCCAAGCGGGACAACATCTTCTCCCCGGCCGCACTGGACGCCACGTGGAACTACCTCGTGCGACAGCTCACCGGACCCCCGGCACCGCTTCTCGAGCGCGCCGGTGTGTCCACCGGGGAAATAGATGGTTGACCAAACACTCTCGCGGGCCGTATACTTGGCTGACCAAGTAAATGGTCCCGAAGGGCCGCAGAGACGAACGAATCGAAGCCGATGCGCTCGGCGAGTTCGTTCCCCCTGTCGGACACGCCCCGAAGGCCACACCGACGCAAGGACGATGACATGACGAAGTACGACGGCCCGGTTTTGGTGCTCGGCGCGACCGGGAACCAGGGCGGCGCGGTTGCCCGCGAGCTGCTCACGCGAGGCCACGAGGTCCACGCGTTCACGCGTCAGGTCGACACGGCCGCGGCCCGTGAGCTGTCCACACAGGGAGCGAAGCTCGTGCAGGGCGACCTCGACGACTCCGAGTCCGTCCGCCGGGCGATGCAGGGCGTGCCGGCCGTCTTCAGCGTGCAGACCATCACCGGCGGGCTGGAGAACGAGGTTCGCCAGGGCCTCGCCGTGGCCGACGCGGCTCACGACGCCGGAGTCGGCCACCTCGTGTACTCCTCGGTCGACGGAGCCGAACGCGCCAGCGGCGTGCCCCACTTCGACAGCAAGTGGGAGATCGAGAAGCACATCGAGAAGTTGGGACTCCCGGTCACCGTCCTGCGTCCGGTGTTCTTCATCGACAACTTCTCCGGTCACATCGCCCCCCAGGTCGTGGACGGGGAGTTGGTCTTCCGGCTCGCGCTGCGACCGGACAAGCCGCTGCAGATGGTCGCCACCGCAGACGTTGGCGTCTTCGCCGCCAATGCGTTCGAGGATCCCAACAAGCACATCGGCAGCTCCACGTCGCTGGCGGGCGACGAGCTCACGGGCGCTCAGATCGCGGACGTACTGCAGGCCGCGACCGGGATCCCTGCACGCTTCGAGACGCAACCGATCGACGACATCCGAGCCTTCAGCGAGGACATGGCACTGATGTTCGAATGGATCAACGACCTCGGCTACGACCACGCCGACATCGGTGAGCTGCGCCGCCAGCACCCCGGGCTACGA
>Ga0136617_10002325_pt1 | contig 16946 bp, 19 predicted proteins | sample AntDrymUQ3222106_2_FD_129672 | JGI IMG/M metagenome (GOLD analysis project Ga0136617, IMG submission 129672) | Polar desert sand microbial communities from Dry Valleys, Antarctica - metaG UQ322 (21.06) | ecosystem: Environmental > Terrestrial > Soil > Desert | place: Antarctica: Dry Valley...
CGTACGGCCGAGTCTCCAAGCACACCGGCGCTTTGCGTCGTCGACGACCAGAATCAAACGTCTCACACGGCTCGTGCACTGTCAGACGATCGATCAGGGCGGCAAGGTCGTGGCGGGTGAAGTTCCACTCGAAGGGCTCGGCGACGTCGTTCCAGCGGCGCTCGAAGGCGTTGAGCGGGCGACGTCTGCGACGTTCGAGAAGTCGTTGGGCTCGAGCACCTTGCGCTGGACGATGGAGAAGTAGATCTCGAGCTGGTTGAGCCAGCTGGCGTGCACGGGAGGTGGACGAGGATGAGGTTGGGCCAGCGGCGCTCCAGACGCTCGACGGACCTCTGGCCGCGGTGCGCCGAGCCGTTGTCGACGATCCAGAAGACGCGGCGGGCGGAGGCGTAGCGCTGCTTGGTCATCACCTGCCAGACGAGGCGGTCGAAGGCGGCGATCCCTCCCCTGGCTTCGGAGCGGCCGAAGACACGGGGCCGGCCGTGTCCCCCGCGCGACCCGATCCCGCGTAGGGTCGCCGGCGACGAAGGACGTCCACCGCCACCGAGTCGCCGGCGGGCGAGCGGGCTTGCCGCTCACTCCGCTGCCGCCGCTGACATTTCCTCGGGGCTGAAATCGCGGACGTGCTGGGCGAAATACCAGCTCATCCCCTCGGGATCCTTGGCCCGGTAGGTGCGGTCGCCGTAGAACTGATCCTCCGGCTCGCTCGTGATCGTTGCGCCGGCTTCCTTCGCGTGCGCGTAGTGCGCGTCGAGGTCGTCGACGTAGAGGTGGACGAACGCCGGCGAGTCGACGCCGCTTGTCTTCGGGCTCTTGAAGTCGCCGCCCGGTGCCCCCAGCATCAGCGCCGCACCCTCGAACTCGAGCTCGGCGTGCGCCACACCGCCCTGCTCGTTCGGCATCCGCATCCGCTCCGTGAACCCGAACGCGCGGGTGAGGAACTCGATCGCTGCGGCTGCGTCCTCGTAGAGCAGGTACGGCGTGATCCGCGAGTACCCCTCCGGCGGATTCTGCGGCATGTTGTCACTCCTTTCGAGGTTTGCAGCGAAGGATGCCACCGACACGGCTTGATGCCACTGGTATGCGCGCTTATTATATAAACATGGTTGTCATCGCAGAGACCACTACCACGTCGATCTCTCCGCCGAGCGCCTTCTTCGCCCGCTGGGCAGACATGGTCGACCTGGCCCGAATGGAACGCGGACACCGAACGGGTCCGCTTGGACGGCCCCTTCGCAACCGTACGACCGGCATCCTCAAGCCGAAGGCCGGTCCCAAGGTCAAGTTCGTGATCGAGTCTCTCGTGCCGGACCGCGGGTTCATCGACGGCTCGCTGCTCGTCGGCGCGCGCCTTACCTTCCACCACCTCGTCGAGCCGCTCCCCGATCGGGGCTGCACCGTCCGGGTCCCGGTCACGATCCAAGGTCCGCTCGCCTGGCTCTGGAAGCGGATCCTCGGCAAGGGACTCGCGGCGAGCCTCGAGCCGGACCTCGCGCGACTCGTCGCCCGCGCGGAGGCGGCAGCATGACCTCGTGGCTCGGGGTCGTCTCACGGTCGCACGTCAAGCGGGGGGTTGCGCTCGGGATCGCGCAGATCGGTCACGGGAAGCGCGCGCCGCTCGCCCGCATGAAAGGAGGTGACTGGCTCGTCTACTACTCGCCGCGCGAGAGCCTCCGAGGCGGGGGTTCCGTCAAGGCCTTCACCGCGATCGGCGAGCTCGCAGACGACGAGCTCTGGGAAGCCGACGAAGGCCCGTTCACGCCGTGGCGACGACGCGCGAGCTACCTCCGGCACGCGCGTGAGGTCCCGATCGGGCCACTCCTGCCCGCGCTCGACCTCACCCGCCCGCCGAGCTGGGGCTACCAGCTCCGCCGCGGCCTCCTCGAGCTCACACACCACGACTTCGAGTTGATCCACGAGGCGATGACAAGCGATAGCTGAGTCAGGACGCCTTACCACCCGGCACCGAAGCCCCGACCGAAGCCCGGGGTTTCTCCTCTGGCAGGTGACAAACCGCTGGCAGGCAGCGCAGCGCGCGGCGCTCAAACCTTTCGGCCTCACCCACGTCCAATTCGTCCTGATCGCCTCACTCACCTGGCTCGACGCCGACAGGCCCGTCAGCCAACGCGAGCTCGCCAACCACGCTGCAACCGACCCGATGATGACCTCCCAGGTCCTCCGCGTCCTCGAACGGCGCGGCCTAATCCGCCGGTCAGCGCACCCGACCGACGGGCGCGCGCGCGCCCTCACCGTCACCCCGCAGGGGCGAACGCTCGCCAACCGGGCCGTCATCGCCGTCGAAGCCTGCGACGACGGGTTCTTCGCGCTCCTCGGGAAGGACACACGCCCCTTCACACGCGCGCTCGCCACGCTAGGTACACGCTCGAACAACGGCTGAACCCCAGAAACGCAGAGACCGCGGAAGCGGGCCTCGCACCCAGCCGCCGAAGCACTGGTGGGATGCACGGTTTCTAGCGACTCACCGGACGCCCGACTCGGAGCCCGAGTCGGCGCTCGCGGCGTAGCCGTCAGCAGTTTCCGAATCCGAACAGCGGCGCCCCGGCTCTTGCCGCCGGGCGCCGCGCCGGGTGTACCGGCAAGCGCTTCAGCGGGTCCTAGAGCGCGCGCGCGGATGGCCACACCCCGCTCCCATGCCCGGTGCCCCACACGAGCGTTGCGGATCGCGTCCGACTACGCAGCTACGCGAAGCGCAACCGAGCCGCTCGCGACGGCCACCCAGTAGTCCGGGTCGCCGCCAGCCTCGCGACCGAGTTGGTCGCACTCGTCGCAGATCAGAGCGCCGTCAGGCTCACCGTCGAACACGACCGGCTCGCTACAGAGACCTTCGCGCAGAAACGACCTCGCGGTGAGATGCACCGTCCGTGAGCCATCGACATGTCCTGCAAAGAACTCCACGAGGCGGAGCATCCCAAAGCCGCCGGATAGCGCAGGGCAGAGCACCCCGGCGCGCACGGCACACGGATGGTCTGCGCTGAGCGAGGTGTGCCTGTCGCTGGGGTTACTGCGTTTTGGCAGTCAGGTGCTGCAGAACCTCATAGCCGGTGGGCATCTGGCGCTCCCGTCCGCCCTCCTGCAGGATGCGATCAAACTCCGGGTCGTTCATGACCTCTTCGCCCATCGTGTGGCGGCCCTCCGGCGTCGACCAGAAGTTGATCATCATGATTCCGTCCTCCGTCTTAACGACGGTCTGCGAGATGGCTCCATGCTTGACGGCCTTCGGTCGCATGTACGGATCCATCTCCTCCTGTTTCCACTTGAGCAACTCGTCCGGGTCACCGGTCAACTTCACGATCGAGACTGCCTTCGGCTCCATGAGAGGCCCTCCCCTTCGTTCGCCATTCCTGCGGCGATCATACGCCTCTCTTCGAACAGGGGGAGAGAGAAACGACGTGCTCCCGCGGTGGCCGAGAGGGGTTGCGGCCGGGCGAGCCGAGAATACAGTGCGGCGGAATGCCTGCCTTCACGTTGGTCTTCCCACACGCCTCTGTGGAGCGATACTCGGCAGCGATGCCCGCGCTCGGGGACACGCTCAAAGACGACAGCGGCGGCCGCTGGCGGGTCGTCGAGGTGCGCGGCGGGCAGGTCGCCCTCGAGGAATGGGTTGAGCGTCGTCGCCCCGGCTCGCCGATGCGAGGCGCCACCCCGCCCCAGTAAGCGCCGCTCACGGCCTTCCCCGCAACGAGATCGCTCGCCCGCGTTCAGCTTCGAACGGCACGACTCCTGCCACGCCGCACATTCAGAACGAGGTCATGTGCTCGTTCAACGGCTTTCAGACTGCGCGTTCGGATCGTGTAAGGCCAGCGAGGGTTCGCGCTGCGACCGAAGTACCCTCCGCTGGATCTTCATGCACCGTTCCGTCGCCGTCCTCGTCTGCCTCCTGCTCGCGCTCGCGCTCGCTCCGTTTGCCGCCGCGCAGACGCGAACACTGTGGCCCGGGACGACGTACGAGACGAGCGTCCAGTTCACGCCGAACGGTCCCGTGGCGATCAACGTGCTCCGCGGCCCGCGGCCCGGGGGGACGACGACGCTGGAGCCGCTGCTCTCGAACGAGAGCCTGCTCGGCACCGAGACGCTGACCTCGATGCAGCGTCGGCTCGCCTCGTCCGCGACGACCGCGGGGGTCAACGGCGACTTCTTCACCTTCGCTACCGGCCGGCCGAATGGCGTGCTGATGCGAGACGGGCAGCTGCTCAGCCCGCCCCGGGGGACACGGGCGAGCGCCGGGATCACAACCGACGGCACCCTCGACGTCCGGCGCGTCTCGTTCTTCGGCTCGTGGCAGGGGAGCGGCCCGAAGCGGCCGTTCAACTGGTTCAACGAGCCGCCGGGGCGCGGGGGGCTCGCGCTCTTCACCGACGCGTACGGACCGATCACGCCGCTGACGCCGGGCGCTGTCGCCGCCGTGCTCTTCCCGTTCCCGACCGCCGTGCCGAACGTCGACCTCTCGGCGCAGGTGGTCGAGGTGCTCCAGCAGCCCGGGTCGGTCGCGATCCCGCGGGGCGGCGCGGTCGTCGTTGCGACCGGGGCGTCGGGCGGGGCGTTGCTCGCCGAGGCGCTGCCTGGCGCACCGATGATCGTGCGGCTGACGATGCGCCCCGACTGGCCCGGTGTCGTTGCCGCGATCGGAGGCGGCCCGCAGATCGTGCGCAACGGCGTACCCGTGTTCCGTGCCGGCGAGGGGTTCACGTCCCGTCAGCTCGGACCCCGCGCGCCGCGCACGGGTCTCGGGCAACTCCGCGACGGGAGCATCGTGCTCGTCGCGGTCGACGGACGCCAGCCGGGCTGGAGCGTGGGGCTGACGAACTTCGAGCTCGCCCAGGCGCTCGTCCGCCTCGGTGCGGTGACGGGAATGGCGCTCGACGGGGGCGGCTCGACGACGATGGCCTTCGACGGGGCGCTGCTCAATCGCCCGTCGGGCCGCGAGCGGCGCATCGCAAGTGCGCTCGTGTTCGCCTACCGAGGTGTCTTCGCACCAGAACCGCCGCCGGTCGTGTCGCCGAACGGCGACGGCGTCGCCGACGTCCCGAATCTCTCCTACCGGCTGGTGCGCCCGGCAACCGTCCGTGTGCGCCTGCTCGGCCCCGACGGAGCGGTCGTCAGCGAGAGCACGGCGGCCCTTGCCCCCGGCACGCATCCGGTTGCGTTCCCGGAGGGGACGCCGGCGCTGGGTCCTTGGAAGCTCTTCGTCGAGGCGACCGACGACATCGGTCAGGTGTCGTCGATCGAGCGGCCGTTCGCCGTCGACGACACGCTCGGGTTCCTGCGTGTCCAGCCGAAGCTCGGCGTCCTCCCCGGCGGACGCGAGCTGCCCATCGCCTGGCGCCTCGCGCGCGACGCGACCGTCGTCGTCTCCGTGCTCGACTCCCGCGGTCTCGTCATCCGCACGCTCGCCGGCAAGCGTCTCCCCGCCGGAGAGCAGACGGTGAGCTGGAACGGCCTGACGCGCGGCGGCCGTCGCGTCGCGACCGGCCGTTACACGATCCGGGTCGTCGCCACCGGGTCGGCCGGGCGCTCCGAGCTTCGAGCAGACGTGGCCGTCCGTCGCGTTTGAGCACGAAGTACGATCCGCCGCCACGATGGTCGCCTCGATCCTCAGTGAGATCACCGATGCCGTCACGGGGTGGATCGGCGATCAGGGCGTCTACGCGGTCTTCGCGTTGATGCTCGTCGACGCCGTCCTGCCGGCGGCGAGCGAGGTTGTGATGGTCTACGCGGGCGCGGTCGCGTCGGGCGCCTTCGCCGGCCAATCCGTCTCGCTCCTCGGGCAGGGATTCGACCCAGGGTTCGCCTCGTACCTCGTGATGTCGCTCGCAGGCGCGGTCGGCTACCTCGTCGGTGCGATCGTGGGCTGGTGGATCGGCGTGCGCGGTGGGCGTCCGTTCCTCGAGCGACACGGCCGTTGGCTGCACCTGGACGAGGCGAAGCTCGATCGAGCCGAAGCGTGGTTCGAGCGCTGGGGCGACCGCGCGGTGTTTCTCGGGAGGGTGACGCCGGTGATTCGCTCGTTCATCTCGGTGCCCGCCGGCGTCTTCCACGCGCCGCTCCCCCGGTACACGGCGTTGACTGCGCTCGGCTCCGCGCTCTGGTGCTTCGCGTTCGCAGGCGCCGGCTGGGCGGCGGGGGCGAACTGGGAGCACTTCCACGACGCCTTCCGTTACGTCGACTACCTGATCGCGGCGGTCGTGCTCGCGGTTGCCGCCTGGCTCGCGTGGCGCTATCTCCGTCGGCGTCCGCAGGCCGATTAGACTTCGACGCTGTGATTCCGTTGGTCGACATCAAGGCGCAGTACGCGCCGTTCGTGTCCGAGCTGAAGCAGCGCTTCGCGGAGGCGCTCGAGTCGGGGCGGTTCATCTTCGGCCCCGAGGTCGAGGCGTTCGAGCGCGAGGCTGCCGCCTTTCTCGGCGTCCCGCACGCGATCGGCGTGGCAAACGGCACCGACGCGCTGGTGCTCTCGCTCGAGGCCCTCGGGATCGGTTCGGGCGACGAGGTGATCTGTCCCGCCTTCACGTTCTACGCGACCGCGGAGGCGATCGCGCGCGTCGGCGCGACGCCGGTGTTCGCCGACATCGATCCGCTGACGCTGAACGTCGACCCGGCCGACGTCGCAGCTCGGATCACCGCGCGGACAACGGCGATCGTCCCCGTGCACCTCTTCGGTCGCCCCGCCCCGCTCGCCGAGCTCGCCGCGCTCGGCCTGACGTTGATCGAGGACGCGGCCCAGGCGTTCGGAGCCGAGGGGATCGCGACGACCGGTGTCTGCTCGACCTTCAGCTTCTTTCCGACGAAGAACCTCTTCGCGCTCGGCGACGGCGGGCTCGTCGCGTGCACCGATGACGCGGTCGCCGACACCGTGCGCCGGCTGCGCTTCCACGGCTCGACGGACAAGCAGACCTTCGACCTGATCGGCACGAACTCCCGGCTGGACGCGATCCAGGCCGCCGCCCTGCGCGTGTTCCTGCCCCAGCTCACGGGCTGGAACGAGTCGCGCCGTGAGGGCGCCGCGCGCTACGCGGAGCTCGGGCTCGGCGACGTGGTCGAGTTGCCGGTGGCGGAGGCCGGCCACGTCTACCACATGTACGTCGTCCGCTCGCCGGATCGCGACCGGATCGCCGAGGGCCTGCACGAGGCCGGGATCGCCTCGGCTACCTACTACCGGCGTCCCCTGCACCTCCAACCCGCCTTCGCCCAGCTCGGCTGGAAGGCCGGGTCGCTGCCCGAGACCGAGCGCGCCGCGGCCGAGAACCTCGCGCTCCCGCTGTGGGGCGGGATCACCGGCGAGACACAGGAGCGAGTCGTGGCCACCGTGCGCGCAGTCGCCGGCGTCACCGCGACGATCTAGTGCGTCGCTTCGCTCGCACGAGGCGCCGGACAGGTCCGGCTTGCCTACACCGGTCTCGCGTACGACGGTTGGAGCCGGGGCACTAGGCAGGCTGCTCGTGCGGTTTCCCCTGAGCCGCCATCGTCTCTGGCAGGTCGCGGTCGACGCGGCCCTCGTCGCGGTTGCCTGGGTGCTCGCGTGGAGCCTCCGCTTCGGCGGCACGGAGGTGCCTCGGCCCCGTTTCTACGACCCGTATCTCGAGTGGAAGCTGATCGCGCTCGTCGTCGCGGTGAAGGTGCCGGTGTTCGTGCTCGCCGGCTCGTACGACCGGTGGTGGCGCTACGTCTCGACTCGGGACATGTGGGGTCTCCTCCGCGCGTGCGCGCTCGCGACCGTGGCGACGTTCCTCGTGTTCACGCTGTTCGAGGTCCATCGCGTGCGCGTGCCGAGCGGGGTGTGGTTCATCGACCTCCTCCTCTGTCTCGCGCTGATCGCAGGAGTGCGAATGCTCGCCCGCACGCTGATCGAGCGGCCGCGCCCGGGCAACGAGGTCGCGCAGGGCAAGGAGGTGATCGTCGTCGGCGCAGGCGATGCCGGCCAGCTCGTCGTGCGCGAGATGCTGCGGAGCCCCTCGCTCGGAATGACGCCGATCGGCCTGCTCGACGACGATCCTCGGAAGAAGAATCTCCGCATCCACGGGATCCGGGTGCTCGGGTCGACGCAGGAGCTTCCGCAGGTGCTGCACGAGCGCCGCCCGGACGAGGTGCTGATCGCGATCCCGTCGACCTCGGGCGCCTTCCGGCAGCGGGTGGTCGACGCCGCACGCGCCGAGGGCCTCACCGTCAAGACGCTCCCGAACATCTCGGAGCTCGTCTCGGGCGACTACGACCTGGCGCGACAGGTGCGCCCGGTCGAGGTCGAGGACGTGCTCGGGCGCGAGCCGGTCGAGGTCGACCTCGACTCGATCGCCGGCTACCTCGGTGGCGAAGTGGTGCTCGTCACGGGCGCTGGAGGGTCGATCGGCTCGGAGCTCTCCCGCCAGGTGGCTCGCTTGGGGCCCTCGAAGCTGGTTCTCGTCGACAACGCCGAGCCCGCGCTCTTCGAGATCGAGCGGGAGCTCGTGCGGGAGCGAGGGGTGATCGGCGCTGTCGCCGTCGTCGCGGACGTGAAGGACGGCGTCCGCCTCGGGCAGGTGTTCGAGACCTACCGGCCAGGTGTCGTCTTTCATGCGGCCGCCTACAAGCACGTGGCGATGATGGAGGCGAATCCGCTCGAGGCCGTGCGCAACAACACGCTCGGCACGCGCACGCTCGCCGACGTCGCGGTCGAGCACGGCACGAAGCGATTCGTGCTCGTCTCGACCGACAAGGCGGCGAACCCGAGGACGGTGATGGGTCAGTCGAAAGCCCTGTGCGAGTGGATCGTCGAGACCTACGGCCACCGGAGCGAGGTCGCCACGCGCTTCGTCGCGGTGCGGTTCGGGAACGTGCTCGGCTCCTCCGGGTCGGTGATCCCCATCTTCCGCCGCCAGATCGCGAAGGGCGGCCCCGTGACCGTGCGACACGCCGAGATGACGCGCTTCTTCATGACGATCCCGGAGGCGGTGCAGCTCGTCGTTCAGGCCGGCGCGATCGGCGAGCGCGGCCAGGTGTACGTGCTCGACATGGGCGAGCCGGTCAGCATCCTCGAGCTTGCGGAGAAGATGATCAGGCTCTCCGGGAAGGAACCCGGGGAGGACATCGCGATCGAGCTGACAGGCCCCGAGCCCGGCGAGAAGATCCACGAGGTGCTCGTCGGCGACGGCGAGATCGTGAGCCCGAGCCCCCACGAGGCGATCATGCGGCTGACGCGGCCCCCGGTCGATGCGGAGTGGCTGCACTCGGAGCTCGCGTCGCTCGAGCGGCTCGTCGAGGACGGCGACTCCTTCGGTCTGCTCGCCGCGCTCGACCGGCTCGTCACCGAGCCGCGCCGCGTCACGGCCGAGACCGAGCCCGTCGGGTAGCTCGTGCCGTTACCCGCGCCCGTCTTCGTCGTGGGCGACACGCACGGCCACCGCGACAGGCTCGCCCGTCTACTCCGCGACGCAGGCCTGATCGATCGCGCCGACCGGTGGTGCGGCGTGGACGCCCGGTTGTGGCTGCTCGGCGATCTCGCCGACCGCGGCCCTGACGGGATCGGCGCGATCAGGCTCGCGATGGCGCTCGAGCGAGAGTCCGGCGGGGCCGCGCGCTGCCTGCTCGGGAACCACGAGGTGCTGCTCGTCGGCGTCGCGCTCCACGATGACACGCGCGTGTGGCCGGATGGTATGAGCTTTCGCCGGGTGTGGCTCGCGAACGGCGGTCTCCCTGCCGACCTGGCTTCGCTCGAGCCCGACGAGCTCGAGTGGCTGCGGCGGCTGCCGCCGGTCGCGCTCGAGGGCGACACGCTGCTGGTGCACGCCGACACCGACCTCTACCTCGAGCTCGGCACGACGCGTGGCAAGCTCGAGGCGGCGGTGAGAGAGGTGCTCCGCGACGGCGCGCCCAGCAGGCTGGGCGCGCTGCTCGACGTCACCTCGGATCGTGGCGCGTTTCGCGACCCTGACCGGGTCGAGCGGGTGCTGAGCGCGCTCGGCGGCAACCGCGTCGTGCACGGGCACACGCCGATCGCGCTCGTCACGGAACGCGAGCCTTCGGAGGTTACGCGCCCGCTGGTCTACGCTGACGGCCGCGCGATCAACGTCGATCACTGCCTGTTCGGCGGTGGCGGTGGCTTCGTGCTCGAGCTGTGAGGGCGGCGCCGGGACGAAGGTCAGCGTTCGAGCGCGGTGAGCAAGAGATCGAGGAGCAGCGCTGGATCTCGCCCTGGCGGCGCAGCGACTGTCGGGCGGCGCACGAGCTCGAGCGCCTCCACCGAATGAAGCTCCCGCAGCCTGCCGTCGGCCACGAGCGCCGCATCGACCGCGCCGAGGCGCCCTGCGAACGTCGTCCAGACGGGCGTTCCTAGCGCGACCGCCTCCCGGTTCATCGTCCCACCCGCCGAGACCACGATGTCCGCGAACGCCACCAGGGAGGGGGCATCGACGGCCCGCTCTGGCACGATCAGCGACGGCAGGACTCGCGCCCGGAGCGCTCGTCCTTGTTCCGGGGTGCGAGGCAACACGACGGCCTGGACTGCGGGGTCGCGGCCGAGCCGTTCGACCAACTCGCCGAACAGCCGGTTCCCGTGGCGGTGGTACAGCGAGACCTCCGGAGGCGTCCGGACGACGGCGAGCATGCGCTCGGGGTCGATCCCGAGCGCCTCGCCCACGGCTGGATCGGGAGTGAATCCGGAGAGTGCGTACTCCTCCTTGAGCCCGGGGTAGCGCCGCACCTTGCCGGCCCGGGCGCCGAGAGGGTCGAGACGCCGCTGCGGGATCGCCTCCGGCACGACCACCCGGCTTGCCGCTGCCGAGCCGAGTGTGTGCTGGACGCGCGCGAACTCGTAGTCGAACGCGTACGCCGAGGGGATGCCGAGCGAGCGCGCGACAAGAGGCAGCTCGTGCGAGGCGTGCGACAATGCGAGGTCGAAGCGCAGCGGGCGGACGAGCTTCCGGAGCTCGAGTAGTCGGCGACCCATCGCACGGCCCTTCGCCACACGCGCGGCACCGCCATGTGGGGGACCGACGACGGTATGCGCGATGCCTGCGTCCTCGAGCAGCTCGAGGGTCTGCGCGAACGCCCGTGCAGTGATCGTGACCGTCGCGCCGCGCTCCTCGAGCAGACGGATCAGCGGCCTGAAGAACACGACCTGCGGCGAGTTCGTCACGTCGATCCAGACACGCACGGCTACGAGCCTTGCAATCGGCGTGTCGCCGGACGAGCCATCAGCGCAGTATCGGCGCACCGCGTACCCACCGTGCGCAAATGCGACCGTCAATATTGCGTTGATAAGATTTCCTTATGGACACGCGTCAGCTGGCCGCGTTCTGCGCGGTCGTCGAGAAGCGCTCGTTCTCGCACGCCGCCGAGCGTCTCGGCGTCACCCAGCCAGCGGTCTCGTTGCAGGTGCGCGCGCTCGAGAAGCGACTGGGCGCCCAGCTGCTCGATCGTTCGGGCAGACGGGTCGAGCCGACCGAGGCCGGTTGGCGACTCTTCCGCGGCGCTCAGCGGATGCTCCAGCTGGAGGAGCAGCTGCTCGATGAGGTCACCGCCGAGGGAGAGGGCGAGCTCGCCGGGTTGCTCTCGCTCGGGGCGTCGACCGGGCCGGCCGCGATCGTCGTACCGCTCCTGCTGTGCGAGTTCCAGCGGCTCAATCCGGCAGTGCGGGTGGCGCTCGAGGTGCACGACACCCAGACCGTTGTCGACCTCGTGGCCGATCGCGAGCTCGAGCTCGGGATCGTCGGAGCGGCGAAGCGGCATCGCGCCGTGCGCTTCGAGCCCTTCGCCCACGATGAGGTGATCCTCGTCTGCCCACCGTCGCACTCGTTCGCGGGGAAGACCGTCGACGTCGAGGCGCTACGTCGCGAGCCGCTGATCCTGATGCAGGAAGGGGCCGGTGTGCGGCAGATCGTCGATGACGAGTTGCGCAGGCGCGGCCTTCGCCTCCGTGACCTGGACGTCCGCCTCGAGCTTGGTCTGCAGGAGTCGGTTCGAAGCGCGGTGCTCGCCGGCTACGGACTGACCTTCATCTCCCGCGCAGCGGTCGAGTCGGAGCTTGCAGCCGGCACGCTCGCGGAGGCGCGCCTCGACGGTATGGACGCCCGCCGCGAGATCGTGCTCGTGCGCGGCACGGGGCGAGTCGCGACCCGGGTCGCCGACGCCTTCGTCGCATTCGCCCGCGAGCAGACCGGGGTCGAGGCCCCGGCATGAGCCGGTCGGCTCAGCGGAAGCGCTCGCCCTCGTCTCTGCGATAGCCCCACCACGCGAGCCCGCCGAAGACGACTGTCCAGCCGACGAGCGTCGCGACGTGATGCAGCGGCAAGCGGCTGTCTCCGGTGGCGACCGAGTCGAGTACCTCCATCCAGCTGCGCGTCGGCACGAGCTGCCACGCGACATCGGCCACGCGCGGAAGGTCGTCCGGTGCGCGTTTCCAGAACGTGCCGGCGATCGCAAACGGGAGAAACGCGAGGTTCGCAACCGGCAGCGCGGCACGTGGCGGCAACCAGTAGCCGAGCGCAATCCCCAGAAGGGCGAACGGAATGCATCCGAGCAGGAGCGCGGCCACGAGCCCGGCTGCGCGGAGGGGCAACGGAGAGGCGTCGAAGACCGCGATGCCGGCGACGCAGACCGCGACCACAGAGACCGTGGCGAAGCCGAGACCCGAGAGCACCTTGCCGAGGAGCCGGGCGCCTCCGCCCACCGGCAGCGTCCGCAGGTACGTCTCCCAGGTGAACAGACGGCTGGTCGCGACGGCCACTCCGAACTGGAAGAACGTCACCCCGAGCACCGCCATCGCCGCGAATCCCGCGAGCAGCCGCTCGGGCTCACCGTCGACGACCTGGCGACCGAACGCGAGAATCGCGATCACCGGAAAGACGATGATCGGAATCGCAAACGCCGGCACCCGGAGGAGCTGGATCGTCTCGGCCTTGGCATGGGCGAGCGCAATGCTCACGACGACCGCTCCGTCAGCAGGAGAAACGCGTCCTCGAGACGCGCATGGCTCACCTCGAGATCTCGGAACTCCACCCCCGAGCGAACGAGCTCGGCCACGAACGCGTCGGGATCGTCGACGTACACGACGTGACGGTCGCCGACCGATTCGACGACGGCATGCTCGGGAACCGGCGGCTGACATGCGGCGCGCAAGCCGACCCGGCTCTTGCCGGCCCGCGCACGTACCTCGCCGACGCTTCCTTCGACGAGCACGCGCCCGTTTGCGAGCACGACGAGGCGCGTCGCGTACTCCTCGGCGTCCTCGAGCTGCTGTGTGGTCAGGAGCACCGCCCCGCCGGCTGCCGTGAAGCCCGAGAGCTCGCGCCACAGCGCCCGCTTGCCGCTCGCGTCGAGCCCTGCGGTCGGCTCGTCGAGAAAGAGCACCGCAGGCCGCCCCGCGAGGGCGAGCGCCAGAGCGAGCCGCCGCTTCTGGCCGCCCGAGAGCGCACCGACCTGCTTCCTGGCAACGTCGGCGAGATCAAGCCGCTCGAGCAGCTCGGCGCGCGGTATCGCATCCGAGAAATGCGCCCGGACGAGATCGACGACCTCGTTGACGCGCAGCAGCGAGGGCAGCGAGTTCTCCTGGAGCACGACGCCGACGCGACGCCGTGCCGCCGGCTCGCGTGGATCACGGCCGAAGAGGCGTACCACTCCGGCGTCGGGGCGCCTGAGCCCGAGCATCAGCGCAATCGCCGTCGACTTGCCGGCCCCATTGGGGCCGAGCAGACCGAGGATCTCGCCCGGCCGCAGCTCGAGCTCGAGCCCGTCGAGTGCACGGACGTCACCGAACGACTTCGTCGCTGCCTCGAGGCGAGCGAGCGGCTCGGTCATTGTGGGCCAGGCATCTTGGCGCGGAGATTCGAGCTGGACGGACGGCAGAAGGATCGTACGACCCATCAGTCCGCGGCGCTAGTGGCCGAAAGGGACATTTCGCGGATCGCTGCGAGGCCCGTTCCCACGAGCACGTTGTACGCGGCATGGGCGGCGACCGCGGCTTCGAAGCCCGCTCCGAGATAGGCGAGACCGAAGACGCAGCCGGTTCCCAGGTGGACGACCGCATGCCTTCCCTGAGCGGGAGCATGGCTCGCCGCGAACATCGCGGTGCTCGCCGCGAGCGCCCCGGCGCGGCCGATCGAACCGGCGAGGACACCGAGAACGAGCGCTCGCCAGACCGCCTCTTCCTGGAACGACTTGACGGTGAGCACGACGACCCGCGCTCCGAGCCGCCGCCGCGAGAGCCTGCCCAGGGCGGCAAGCGGGACGGCGCGCCTGGCGAGTGCTGCGAACAGCAGCGCGCCTGCGGCGACCCCGAGGCAGGTCGAGGTCGGGAACGCCGCATCCAGCAGGGGGTGTACGGGTGGAGCGAGCGCGAACACGGCGACCGCGCAGACAGTCCAGCCGACGAAGCGTCCGACGATCATCACGCCCGCCCTGCCACCGGAAGCACATAGAGCGACGCCTCGTAGACGCCGTCGATGCCGAGCAGGTTGTCGACCTTGCGGTCGTAGAACCCGCCGACCGGGCACGATGCGAGGCCGAGCGCCGTGGCGGCGAGTAGGTGGTTCTGCGCAGCGTGGCCCGCCTCGAGGAGTGAAAAGCGGTAGGAACGGGCGCCGTACTTGAAGCGGGAGCGCCAGAACACCGCCGTCAGGAACGTCACCGCAGCGCTCGGCAGGAGCAGCTCGTCGTACGGTGTCAGCGACGCGAGGTCGGAGGCGGACAACGGGCGGATCCGCTCCACGACGTCGCGCAACGGGTCGTAGTGGTAGAGGGCGGTGTCCAGACCGTCCACTCTGAGCGCCGCGACGTACAGCTCGAGCGGGTAGAGCGCGCCCCCGGAGGGAACCGCGCGCAGGGGCTGCTCCACGTCCTCGACCGCCCCGGTCACTCCGTAGCTCGCCGTCAGCAGCGTCGCGAGCTCGGCAAGGGAGATCGGCGAGGGGCCGTACGAGCGGGTCGAGCGGCGGCGAGCGATAACCGCGTCGAGACGTTCCCCGATGGCTAACGGCGCCGGCAGCTCGACGCACGCAAGCCCGGTCCGGCGACGCACCGCCCGGGCCGCGCTCGCCCTCAGCTCGGCGCTCCGGAGCAGAAGCGAGCCTCCCGGGAGATCCGCGTCGAAGACGTTCGGGTACAGACGCGATGCCTCGTGGAAGCTCTCGGTCGGATCGTCGTCGGCCTGTGTACGACCATAGACCCAGGTCGCGACCGAGAGCGTCTGAGGCCGAGCCGGGCTCACGGATACGGGTGGGGTAGGGGATTGAGGTCGTCGAAGCCGAGCGACGCCTCCAGCAGACCGACTTCGAAGGCCGCTTTGTAAAGACGATCGCCGCCGCGGTATGGGGCCACGCCGAGCACGTCGAGCGCGCAGAGCTCGGGCGCGATCACCCTCGCCACCTTGAAGCCGAGCTCCTCGACGTCGGGAGAGGTCACGTCGACGGCGAACGCCGAGACGCCGCGGTCGGCGAGTCGGTGGACGATCTGCGAGATAAGCGCACCCGGTGTCGAGCCGTGAAGCTCCGGCACGTCGAGCGAACAACGGCGCGCCGACGAGCCGTCGAGGAACGCGGCCTCGGCGGCGCGATCCGCGCCGTCGTAGAAGAGCATGTGATCCTCGAGATCCTTGACGTCGGCCGGGTGCCCGACGCGGCGCTCGGGATCGGCCTGGAAGATGCTGCGCAGCCACCGGTGGACGCCGAATGCCTCGGCCAGGCACGTCCGCCACGCATCGACGATCGACACGGAGCACCCAGCGCCGACAGCCAACGCCGCTCGTTCGCCCGCAACACCGCGGACGACGCCGATCGTCGCCGGAATCCCGAAGAACACGCTCGTCTCGACCGCCGCGTACCGAAGACCCGTCCCTGCGAAGACCTGCTTCTCGAGCGACTCGAGCCGTTCGTCGCCGTGAGTCGTGAGCAGCGGGAGCGAGAGCCGATTCGACCAGACGATCATCATTGCGTCCCGCTCGACGAGCTCGAGCAACCCGCTGAGGATCGCCTCGGCCAGTGTCGGGCCGCAAGCGAGCCCGTTGCTCGTCGGGTAGCCGATCCGGGGCTCCTTGTAGTGCGGCGGCGCCAGGTACACGAGCTGCCCCGGGAGCAACACGCTTCGCCCGTCCTGGAGTGAGAAGCCCTCGACGAACGACAGCCGTGTCGACCGCTCGAAGGCCGAGAACGGAAAGTCTGCCATGAACTGGCGCTCGTGGAAGAGGGCGAACGACTCGGGTATGACGACGGCGGCGCCCAGCTCGTCGGCGCTGGCGGGGGGCGCCGTCGTCGGGAGGAAGGTGGCCGAGTACCGCTCGAGCGCCTCGCCGATCGAGGCGGCACGGGCGCGATCGGAGTCGATGTGGGCGGAGCCCGCGAACTCCACCGTCCGCGAGCCGGTGGTGCCGACCGAGCTCGCGAGGTTGCACGCGAACGCATGGAGGCGGGGCTCGTCAGCTGCAACCATCAATCTCGGAGCTTCCCGAACGATTCCGACGAGCGATGACACGGCCTCCTCGAGGCGTGGGAGCGCATCGGCGAGCGGGGTCGCTGGTGTGTTCAGCAACTCAAGCATCGAGCGCCTTGAACCACGGGTTCGGAGCGGGTGCCGGGACACCGCAGGCAGGGCAGCGCGGCACCCGGAGCACGCGGTGTCGCTCGAGGACAGGAAGGCCGCTGGTCTCGAACGACCAGAGGACGCCGGGGAGCGTGGGATCGGCGGCGGCAAGCCAGCGGACACAGATCAACGCCGCGAGCCCGGCGGCGATTGCGCCGATCGCATCGGGCGTCGGCGCGGCGACCGGCTGCTCTTCGACCGCGTCGAACTCGGCCTCGTATCCCGACGTCGAGGCGCGGCGCCTGAGGTAGCAGACGTGACAGGCGGTCTGCCCAGGCAGGTGGAGCGGGCCGACGCCCACGAAGCGGCCATCGTTGGGGAGCACCGCCAGCCACGGGCCTCCGTCGCGAAGACGCCGGTCGTTGAGAGCCCGCAGCTGCGCGACC
>Ga0136617_10002326_pt1 | contig 16945 bp, 17 predicted proteins | sample AntDrymUQ3222106_2_FD_129672 | JGI IMG/M metagenome (GOLD analysis project Ga0136617, IMG submission 129672) | Polar desert sand microbial communities from Dry Valleys, Antarctica - metaG UQ322 (21.06) | ecosystem: Environmental > Terrestrial > Soil > Desert | place: Antarctica: Dry Valley...
CTCCGCGGCGAGCTCGATCGCGCGCGGGTGCGCGTACGACCAGTTCGTGTAGAACGGCAGCTCGCGCATCTGCTCGAGCGCAGCCTGGCCGATCTCCTCGCCGAAGCCGTAGCCGAGGTTGACCGAGAAGAGGCCCGCGAGCGCGTCCAGGTAGCGCTTCCCGTTTGAGTCGGTCAGGTAGCAGCCGTCACCGCTGACGATGATCGGGACCTCGCCGGACTCGTACCCGCCCATACGGGTGAAGTGCAGCCAAAGGTGGTCGCGGGCGGCTCGCTGGAGATCGAGGGTCACGGTGTCCCTTTCATTGGGCTCCCTTTGCTCGACGGTTCTGGAGGACGACATTGAGGAGTGCAGCAGCGAGGGCGAGCACGAAGATCGCTGTTCCGAGCACGTTCACCTGCGGTGGGGCACCCACCCGCGCGGAGCCCCACACGAAGAGCGGGAACGTCGTCTCCGCACCTGAGACGAAGTACGTGATCACGAAGTCGTCGACCGAGAGCGCGAAGCCGAGCAGGAGCGCCGAGAGGATCGCGGGCGCGATCAGCGGCAGCGTCACCTTCCGGAACGTCGTCCACTCGTCGGCGCCCAGGTCTGCGGCCGCCTCCTCGAGATGCCGGTCGAAGCCGACGAGCCGGGCCTTCACGGTGACGACGGCGTAGCTGATGATGAACATGACGTGCGCGATCACGATCGTGACGAAGCCGGTCGCGATGCGCAGCTGCAGAAAGAGCGCGAGCAAGGAGGCACCGAGCACGATCTCGGGCGTCGACATCGGCAGGAAGACGAGTAGGTTCGTGGCGCTGCGGCCACGGAAGCCGTAGCGAACGAGCGCCAGCGCGATCAGTGTCCCGAGCACGGTCGCGACCACGCTCGCGAGGGCGGCGATCTGGAGCGAGAGGATCATCGACTCGGACAGCCCGGGGACCGCATCCCAGTTCCGCCAGTTGTCGAGCGTGAAGCCCTGCCACGTGTAGTTGAAGCGACCGACGGGATCGTTGAACGAGAACGCGATCACGACTGCGATCGGCAGCAAGAGGTACCCGAATGCGACCAACGCATATGCGGTCAGGGCGTGGTGACGGACGGCAGCGGTGATGTGACTGCTCATCCGGTCAGCTTCTCCGTCCCCAGCGAGCGGGCGTAGACCGCGACGAGGGCGACGATCGCGGCCATCAGGACGAACGAGAGCGCGGCCGCCGCCGGATAGTCGATCAGCTCCAGGAACTTCGACTGGATCACGTTGCCGATCATGTGCTCGCGCGGCGTCCCGAGCAGCTGGGCGTTGATGAAGTCGCCGGCGGCAGGGATGAACGTCAGCAGGGTCCCGGCGAAGACCCCCGGCAGCGAGAGCGGCAGGGTCACGCGCAGGAAGGCCGCCACCTTGCTGGCGTAGAGATCCTGCGCCGCCTCGAGCAGCCGCGCGTCAATCTGCTCGAGCGCGACGTAGAGCGGCAGCGCCATGAAAGGGAGGAAGTTGTACGTCAGCCCGGCGACGACCGCGACCGGCGTCGCGAGCAGCCGGCCCCCTGCCTCGACGATCCCGACCGTGCGCAGGGCGTCGAGCACGAAGCCGCTGTCGGAGAGGATGGACTGCCATGCGAGTGTCCGGATCAGGTAGGTGACGAAGAACGGCGCGATGATCACGAGCAGGAAGAGGTTCTTCCAGCGGCCGCCGCGGAATGCGATCCAGTAGACGAGCGGGTAGCTCACGGCGAGCGCGATCACGGTTGCGAGCCCTGCGTAGATCAGCGAGCGGAGCAGGTGCTCGTGGTAGCGGTCGATCGCCTCCCAGTAGTTGCCGAAGCTCCAGTCGAACGCATAGCCGAAGTCGAACGAGCCGCTCTGGAGCGACTGGTAGGCGAGAAACCCCAGCGGCACGATGAAGAAGACCGCGAGCCAGGCGAGCCCTGGGGCCAGCAAGAGGTAGGGGACGAGCCCCCGATGGCGGTGCAGGTATCCCACTCGCTCAGCTGCCGATCAGCGCCTGCCACCGCTCGATGTAGTCCTCGTTCGAGAGCGCCTTCGCGTCGAAGATGACGACTTTCGAAAGCGTCTCGTCGTCCGGGAAGATCAGCGGGTTCGCCGCGAGGTCGGGATCGAGCTTCTCCATCGCCTCTTTCGCCCCCTTCACCGGGGAGACGTAGTTGATGTAGGCCGCGATCTGGGCGGCGATCTCCGGCTGGTAGACGAAGTTCATGAAGGTCGAGGCGGTGAACGCGTCACCGCCCTTGGGAATCAGCATGTTGTCCGTCCAGATGTCGCCGCCCGTCTCAGGCAGGTTCCACTGGAGATCCTTGTTGTCCAGCGTCAGCTGGACGACGTCGCCTGACCAGGACACCGCGGCGGCAAGGTCGCCCTTCGACAGCGGGCCGGTGTAGTCGTTGCCGGTGAACTGGCGGATCTGGCCGGAGTCGACCGCCTTCTGGATCCGGTCGATCGCCTTCGTGAAGGCGGTATCGTCGACCTTGGTCGGATCGTCGCCGTTCGCGAGCATGACGAGGCTCATCGAATCGGCCATCTCGGTGAGAAACGTCACCTTCCCCTTCAGAGCCGGGCTCTCGAGCAGCTCGTCGATCGTGAGTACCGGCTTGCCGCCGGTCAGCTTCGTGTTCGTTGCGATCCCGGTCATCCCCGACTGCCACGGCAGGCTGTACTCGCGGTCCGGATCGAAGCTCGGGCTCGCCAGCGAGCCCTGGAGGTTGGAGATGTTGGGGAGCGCGTCCTTGTCGAGCTTCTCCGCCCAGCCCTTGTCGATCAGGAGCGAGGGGAAGCGGGAGTTGTCCGTGAGGACGACGATGTCGCGGTCGATCGACTGGCCCTGCGAGAGCGGGCGCTGGATCTTCCCGAAGTAGGACGCGTTGTCGTTCACGTCCTCGAAGTAGTCGACCGCGACGCCAGTCTCCTTGGTGAACTGCTCGAGCGTGGGGCGCTTCTTCGTCTTCTCGTCGATGTCGATGTAGAGCTGCCAGTTCGAAACCCGGAGCCGGTCTGCGAGCTCCTTCGCCGCCTGGGTGGTCGCGGCCGTCTCGTCGTCGCCGCCGCCGCAGGCAGCCAGGAAGCCCGGGAGAGTCAGGGCAGCACTACCGAGCGCGGCGCGCTCGAGCAGTTGCTTACGGGTGAAGGGCCGATTCATGCTGCCTCCTAGGCATCAGAGAGTTGGGGGTCGACGACGAACGTGGATTCGGGGCTCCAGCTGAGCAGCGCCACTGCGCCCGCCGCGAGCGGTCGCCTTCCGTCGGTGTTCTGTGCGTAGACGACGAGATCGCCGGCGCCGGTGGAGACGACGTACTGGGTTGCGACGCCGACGTACGCGGTCTCCACGACGGTGCCGGAGAGCGTGTTCTCGCCCTCGCGGGGCGGGCCGAGGCGAAGCTTCTCGGGGCGCACCCCGATCGCAACGGAGCCCGTGCGACCGCCGATTGCGACGTTGAGCTCGTCGCCCGATTCGATGCGGACCCGGTCGGGCCCGGTGACGTTGCCGTGAAGCAGGTTCGAGACGCCGAGGAAGCCTGCGACGAACTCGGTGCCCGGCCGCTCGTAGAGCTCGGCCGGATCCCCGAGCTGTTCGACGCGGCCCCCGTTCATGACGGCGATCGTGTCGGCCATCGTCATCGCCTCCTCCTGGTCGTGCGTGACGTGGACGAACGTGATCCCGACCTCGTGCTGAACTCGCTTCAACTCCAATTGGAGCTGCTTGCGCAGCTTTAGGTCGAGCGCGCCGAGCGGCTCGTCGAGGAGCAGGACGCGCGGGCGGTTGACGAGCGCGCGTGCCAGAGCGACCCGTTGCTGCTGGCCGCCCGAGAGCTGGCGCGGCTTGCGTTTTCCGAGCGCGCCGACGTCGACGAGCTCCATCGTCTCCCCGGCCCGGCGGCGCAGCTCCGCGCTCTCGATCCCCTGCCGGCGCAACCCGAAGGCGACGTTCTCGAAGACGGTCAGGTGCGGGAAGAGCGCGTAGCTCTGGAAGACGGTGTTCACGTCCCGCTTGTGGGGCGGCAGTCCGACGACGTCGCGGCCGCCGAGCACGATCGCTCCCTCGTCCGGCTGCTCGAAGCCGCCGATCATCCGGAGCGTCGTGGTCTTGCCGCAACCGGAAGGGCCGAGCAGGGCGAAGAAGGAGCCCGACGGGATCTCCAGGGAGATGCCGTCCACGGCGGTGACGTCGTCGAAGCGCTTGACGACGCTGTGCAGCTCGACGTCTGCCGCTGCCGTCATCAGGACAGCTTCACCGCGACGTGCTTGATCCGCGTGTACTCCTCCATCGAGTAGAGCGACATGTCCTTGCCGTAGCCCGACTCCTTGAAGCCGCCGTGCGGCATCTCGGAGGCGAGCGGGAAGAGGTGCTCGTTCACCCAGACGGTGCCGAACTCGAGCTTGCGTGCCGCGGCCATCGCCCGGCCGACGTCCTGGGAGAAGACGGAGGCGGCGAGCCCGTAGCGAACGCCGTTCGCCATTGCGATCGCCTCGTCGTCGGAGCCGAAGCGCTGCACCGTCACCACCGGGCCGAACACCTCGTTCTGGACGATGTCCGAGTCCTGCTCCACGTCGGTGACGACGGTGGGCTTGACGAAGAAGCCGCGGTCGCCGATCGCCTCGCCGCCCGTGACGATCGTCGCCTTCGCATCGACGGCACGCTCGAGGAAGCCGAGCACGCGCTCCTGCTGCTCGCGCGAGATCACCGGGCCCATGTCGACGTCGTCGCCCTCGGCCGGGTCCGCGACCTTCATCGCCTCGAGTACCTTCACCGTCTCGGACATGACGTCGTCGTAAACCTTCTTGTGGACGAGGATCCGAGACGAGGCGGTGCAGTCCTGCCCCGAGTTCCAGTAGCCGCCGATCTTGATCGCCTCGGCGACCGTGGCCGGGTCGGCGTCGTCGAGCACGACCATCGGCGCCTTGCCGCCGAGCTCGAGGTGCACGCGCTTGAGGTTGCTCTGAGCCGCGCCCGTCGCGATCAGCTTGCCTGTCTCGACCGAGCCCGTCAGCGAGATCAGCCTGATGTCTTCGTGGCGCACGAGCGCGTCGCCCGCGGGGACGCCGTCGCCCGTGATCACCTGGAGCACGCCCGGCGGGAGGAACTCCTGCGCGAGCTCGACGAAGCGAAGCGTCGTCAGCGGGGTCTGCTCGGCGGGCTTCAGGATCTGGACGTTCCCTGCCGCGAGGGCCGGCCCCAGCTTCCAGACGGCCATCATCAGCGGGTAGTTCCAGGGGGTGATCCCGGCGACGATCCCGAGCGGCTCGCGTCGGATGATCGAGGTGTAGCCCTCGACGTATTCGCCCGCTGCCTTGCCTTCGAGCGTGCGGGCAGCACCGGCGAAGAACCGCAGGTTGTCGGCCGAGAAGGGCATCTCGTCGCCGGCGATCGACATCGGCTTGCCGACGTTCTGCGACTCGAGACGGGTCAGCTCGTCGGCGTTCTCGTCGATCACGTCGGCGAGCTTGAGCAGCAGCTCCATCCGGTCCTTCGGTGTCTTCTCGCTCCACTCCGTGAACGCCTTGCCTGCGGCCTTGACCGCGCGCTCGACGTCCTTGGCGTCCGAGCGTGGCACTTCGGCGATCGCCTCGCCCGTCGCAGGGTTCAGCACCTCCATCGTCTCGCCGGAGGCGGCATCGACCCACTCGCCGCCGACGAAGTTCTTGTACTGGGTGATCGACACGCTCACGTCTTTCCGCTCCTCTCCGCGCCGGAGGCCCGGCGGTGCCGGGCCTCCGACAATCGTACGCCTGACGGTTCTATCGGTTCGTCGTGTTCGCTCCGCAGAGTCCGGGCGTCTCGCAGGGAGACGTCGCGGTGACGGTCACTTTTCTGTTGCCGCCGGCGGTACCCGAGAGCGTGAACTTCACCCACGCCGTGTTGTTCGTGTAGTCCTGCTCGAGGAAGACGCCGTCCGCGTTCGAGGTCGAGACGAGGTAATAGTCGTTCCCGTTTGGAACACCGGTCAGATCGACCTGCTGGCCGTCCGTCGCCTGGTGGTACTGGTCGACCCAGCCGACGGAGATCCCCTGGTAGCTCGTGTAGCAGTCGAAGAACACGCGCTCGGTGGTCGGCGAGTTGTCCTCGAGCTTGTACCAGTCGATCAGGCAGAAGGTCGTCTTGATCGAGTTGCCGCCGACGACCGGGCCGGTCGGGCTGCCCTTCCGCACCTCGAACAGGGCGACGTCGTTGATGTGCCAGTGGTTGTGGGAGGCGTGGTACTCGAAGACGCTCGTCGGGTACTCAGCGAGCACGGTGTAGCAGGCTGTCACCTGCTTCGGCTGCTCACCACACTTGTAGTAGGAGCCGTTCGAACGGATCTCCTGGATGGCGGTCACGGTGCTCGTCGCCTGGCTGAGCGGGGGGTCGGGGCGCATCGCCCAGGGGCCGCCACCGGTGTTCGCGATCCCGTTCGATAAGCGCAGGTACTCCTTTTGCTGCTGGTTGACGAGGTTCAGGTTCTGCGGCACGACCGTGCGCATGTCGGGATAGAGCGCGGTCGATGCCGTCGTCCCTCCACCCCCGTCTTTTCCGGCCAGCGCGGCCGCGACGATCGTCAGTGCACCCGCCAGGAACAAGCTCAAGAGAACCAAGCTGTGACGCATAACTCTCCCCTTTCGACACGATGTCGGATACGAGGATTGTCAGCAGATGCGCGGGGGAAAGACAAGCGCCCGGCGGGCACAACCCGCGAGGCCACTTAGGACGGAATGTCTAAACGTTGTAGGGCTCGACCCGTTCCGGCGCGATCCTGACGAGGATCCGCTGCTCGCCGTCTTTGAGCGGGTACTGCTCCTTGCCGAGGTAGACGCCCGCCTGGCGGACGATGTGCTCGTACGCGCCCTCCGGGGTGATCTCGACGACCTTGCCCTCGATGCCGAGCCACCGGAACGGGTTGTTCCTGTCGAGCACGAGGACCGAGACACGGGGATCTCGCTCCATGTGCTCGAGCTTGGCGCGGAAGTTGTTCAGGTTCAGGAGCACGTGCTCGCCGTCCCAGTCGACCCAGACGACGGTCTGGTGCGGCGTACCGTCCTCGCGCAGGGCGGCGACGACGGCGACGTTCGGCTCGTCGTGCACGAAGCTCGCTTGACTCTCCGTCAGTTTCGCCATCTCGCTCTCCTTCGTTAGGCTCCGCTCATGGGCGTGCTCCTGCTGACCGGGACGCGGAAGGGTCTCTTCCTCATCCGCGGCGACGACGAACGCCGTTCATTCGAGGTCGAAGGACCGCTCCTTCCCGGTTGGTCGATCAACCATGCAGTCCTCGATCCGCGCGACGGTTCCATCTACGCCTGCGCGAACAACTGGGTCTACGGCGGCACGGTGCAGCGCTCCGGCGATCTCGGCAAGACGTGGGAGCGGTCGGAGGGCCTCGGCCTCCCGGAGGAGAGCGAGCTCAAGCTCGCGTCAACCTGGCACCTCGAACCAGGGCACCCGTCGGAGCCGGGCACGCTTTGGCTCGGCGGCGAGCCGGCCGTCCTTTTCCGCTCGGACGACTCGGGCGCGAGCTGGCAGGTGAACCAGGGCGTGCTGGAGCATGCCACGCGCGACAAGTGGAACCCCGGCGCCGGCGGCCTGATCACCCACTCGATCGCGCTCGACGCCGACGACCCGAAGCGGCTCTGGATCGGCATCTCGGCCGCGGGTGTCTTTCGCACTGAGGACGCGGGCGCGAGCTGGGAGCCCGCGAACGCCGGGACTGAGGCGTGCTTCTTCCCCGAAGACCGGTACCCAGAGGTCGGCCAGTGCGTCCACAAGCTGCTGTCGCATCCGGGGAGACCGGGCCGACTCTGGCAGCAGAACCACTGCGGCGTCTATCGCTCGGACGACAGCGGCGTGAGTTGGGAGCGGCTGGACGGCAACGGCCTTCCGTCCGGGTTCGGCTTCGGGCTCGCCCTCGACCCCTCCGATCCGGATCGCGCGTTCGTGATCCCGGAGGAGGGCGCGGAGAACCGCGTCACCTGCGACGGCCGGATCGGGATCTACGCCACCGCCGACGCCGGTGCGAGCTGGAACCTGATCGTCGCCGAAGAGCCCGCATGGGCCGCCGTCCTCCGCGAGGGGATGAGCTTCGACGACGAGGCGGTCTACGCCGGAACGCAGAGCGGCCACGTCTACGCGCTGCGCCACGGGGAAGTCGGCGAGGCGGCCAGGCACCTGCCGCCCATCCTCTCGGTTGAAGCCGCGGCGCTCCAGTAGCCCGTGGCTGTCGTCCTCCTCCCCGGGCTGCTCGCGACCGAGGCGGGTGGGCAGAAGCGGCTCGAACTCGACGTCGCGACCGTGGGCGACGCCCTGCGCGCGCTCCCGGTGGCAGACCTCGTGCTCGACGAGCGGGGCGAGGTGCGGTCGCTCGTGCACGTCTACGTCGACGGCGAGCGGGCGCACGACCTCAACCGGGCCGTCGGCGAGAAGACGCGGATCCAGATCGTGGCCGCGATCGCGGGCGGTTAGCTCGTTCCAACCTCCGTCGGGATCCCGGTGATCTCGCCGTCCGAGATCTGCTGCTTGATCTGCTCGACCTGGTCGACGTCCTCTTCCGGCACGTCAGGGCTCACTTTGCCGAGCCCGACCTCGTCCTCCTTGAGGCCGAAGGTCGCGTTCCCACCGCCCTTCCAGGTGCCGTCCTGGATCGACTTGATCGTCAGGAAGACGGCCGAGTCGACTCCCTTCTGCGCGCTTGTGAGGATATGCGGGCCGAGGAACGACTGGTCGGCGTCGACCCCGATCCCCCAGCGATCCCGCTCGCCCGCAGCATTGAGAGCGCCGAGACCGCAACCACCGGCCACCTGGAAGACCACGTTCGAGCCGCGCGCGATCTGGTTGAGCGCCAGCTCCTTGCACTTCGCCTGGTCGTCCCAGTCCTGGGAGTAGTCGAGGATCGTCTCGATCCCCGGCGCAGCCTTCTCGGCGCCGGCGAAGTAGCCGGCGATGAAGCGGTCGACGGGGGGCTCCTTCATGCCGCCGACGGCGCTGATCACGTCCGCTCCCTCCCGCCGCTTCTCCTCCAGCCCCGCGAGGTAGCCGACGAGATAGCCAACCTCTTCCTCGCGGAAGAGCAGGCCCTGGACGTTCGCCGGCTTGCCCGGGACGAAGGCCTGGTCGACGTCGATGATCGCGAACTTCGTGTCCGGGAACCGCTGCGCCACCTTCCCGACCGCATCGCCCTGCGCGAAGCCGACTCCGATCACGAGGTCGTAGCCCTGCCGGGCGAGCGAGGTCATGTTCGGGATGTAGCCGGCGGCGGAGGCGGACTCGATCACACGACTCTTGATCCCGAGCTCCTTCTCAGCCTGCTGGACACCGCGGAAGGCAAGCTCGTTGAAACCGTTGTCGTCGAGCTGTCCGAGATCTGTGATCAGGCCGACACGGATCTGCTCGGACGCGTCTGTCGACGACGTCACGCTCGTGGCCGAGTCGTCGTCGTCCGAGCCGCACGCGGCGAGCGCGAGGACCGACAAGAGCAGGGCCAGTGGAGTGAGACGCGGCATCGGAGACCTTTCGCTAAGGTTTTAGACTGTGAGGCGTAAACCTGAACACGATCCTACCACACCCCCCGCACAGGTCGTGCTTGCGGTGGTGCTGCAGGTCCGAGGCGGGCGCCTCCAAGCGCTCCTCTGGCAGCGCGCGCAAGACCCGTACTCCGGGGCGTGGGCACTACCCGGTGGCATGCTCGAGCCGGACGAGACGCTCGAGGGCTCCATTCGCCGCCACCTGGCGGCGAAGGTGGACGTCCGCGAGGTCGCGCATCTCGAGCAGCTGGGCTCATGGAGTGAGCCCAGCCGCGTTCCCCGTCGCCGCGAGCTCGTGACAGCGTTCCTCGGGATCGTACCGGCCGACGTCGACCCGCAGCTCCCCACGGACACCGCCTGGCATCCCGTCGACGAGCTGCCGCCGCTCGCGTTCGACCATGGCGAGATCGTCCTCGCCGGCCGGGATCGACTGCGTGGAAAGCTCTCGTACACGAACGTCGGCTTTGCCCTCGCGCCGGCCGCCTTCACGCTTTCGGAGCTCCGCGACCTCTACGCTGCAGCGCTCGGCCACGACGTGTCGGCGACGAACCTGAAGCGCGTCCTGCTGCGCCGCAACGTGCTTGCAGCGACGGGTGCCCGGCGCGAGCCGGGGCGCGCCGGCGGCCGCCCCGCCGAGGTCTACCGCTTCCGCAGACGCACCCTCGAGATCACGGATCCCTTCGCGGCGCTGCGCCCACCCGCGTAGGGGGATCCCCGATTCGGGTGACGGTACGTGCACCGCATCGAGCGTCTCGGCAGGCGGGAACGTGCATCTACCCGGCGGGACGACTGGACGACAACACAATCAGATGCTCCTCCGTCTCGCAGCCATCCTCGCAGCCGCCTTCGTCCTCCCCGCGTCGGCACAGGCGGCCGGAGGCGACTACGCCTTCGCGGGCGCTTCAGCCAGCGAGCGCACCACCGTGCGCGCTGCGCTCAACGCCAGCTCGTTCGACTGGGGCGTCGTGCCGAAGCAGGTCACGATCCATGTCGGCCGCTACGGCGTCTCCCGCTCGACCCCGAGTCACGTCTGGCTCGACCGCGGCCTGCTCGCTTCCGGGCGCTTCGCCTGGGCGACCGTGATGGACGAGTACGCACATCAGGTCGACTTCTTGGTCCTCGATCCGGCTCGCCGCACGCTGCTCCAACAGCGGCTCGGTGCCAGTGCCTGGTGCTACGAGGGCTCGGGCCTTGAGCACGGAGCCCAAGGCTGCGAGCGGTTTGCCTCGATGGTTGCGTGGGCGTACTGGCCCTCGAAAGACAACTCGTATCGCCCCGCCTCCTCCACGGACGAGTCCGCCGCCATGGCTCCGGGCGCGTTCCGGGCGCTGCTCGCGACCGTCGTCGGCATGCCGACGCCCGTGTCCGCGCTGATCAAGCGCTAGACAGGAGAAGATCAGGCGATCAGCGATTGCCGCAAGGCGGTCGCCACGGCCTGGGTGCGCGTGTCCGCGTCCAGCTTGGCCATGGCCTTGCGCACATGCGTGCGCACCGTCTCGGGGGAGATGAACAGCTCCTTCCCGATCTGTTGATTCGACATCCCGTCGGAGAGCAACCGAAGCACGTCGCGCTCGCGCTGGGTCAGGTTCGTCATCTTCTCGGTCGCAGCGGAGCTCGAGAGCACGCCCGCGAGGACCGGATCGACGTAGGTCCGGCCGGCCGCAACGAGCTCGACCGCCCGCACGACCTCGGCGAGAGGCGCCTCCTTGAGCACGAACCCGCGCGCTCCGGCGTCGAGTGCCTCCGTCAGCAGCGCCCGGTCGCCGAAGGCGGTGTAGAGGATCACCGCGGTCTCGGGGACGGAACGCCCCACGTGTCGCGCGACCTCGATCCCCGAGAGCCCAGGCATGCGCAGATCGAGGAGCGCGACGCTTGGACGGCGCAGCTCGATCTGCTCGACGGCGTCTTTCCCGTCGCGTGCGCGGCCCGCGATCTCGATCCCGTTCTCCTCGAGCACGTCCGCCACCGCCTCGACCACAGCGGGGTGATCGTCCGCGACGAGGCACGTGGTGACAGGGTTCTGGTCGGTCACCGGGCGAAAGCCGCTCTTTCTGCAAAGTTGATCCGCAACTCAATCCTTCGGCGTGTGATCATAGAGACGATGCCATATGACGCCGCCGAAGCCCTTTCGCTCCGGACAATCGGCCTGCTGACGCGGGGAGCGCTGCACGAGATCGCGAACCCGCTCGTGGGTCTCGTCGGTTCGGCGGAGCTGGCACTCGGCGAGGCCGAGCCAGACTCGAAGCTGCACGAGCGGATCACGCTGACCCATCGCACGGGCACCGAGATCGCGGGGATCGTGCGCGCCTTGCAGGCGTTCATCCGCCTCCAGGACATGCCGGCCGGGCAGCTCTCGCTGGGCGAGGCGGCCGCCGAGGCGGTCACGCTCGTCGATCTGGTGCTGCCGACCCACGACGTGACGCTGACGGCCGCGGGCGACGCAATCGTTGTCGCCGCTCCCGGGCCGGTCCGCTGCTCGCTGGTCGAGCTCTTGGTCGACGCGCTGGAGCGCAGCAACTCGAAAGGCACGATCGCGCTCGCTGTCCGAGTAGAAGGAGGCGACGCGGTCGTTGCGGCGACGGGCGGCGGCGAGTTCCGGCTGCCTGCGCGCGTCTAGCTCCGCAGCCGCACACCTTCCGGGTCGTACAGCGGTTCGGCTGCAACCTCCCCGCCGATCCAGTCGCCGAAGATCTCCACCTCGACCGGCGTCCCGGGCTCCGAGCTCGTGGCAGGGAGATAGGCGTAAGCGATCGAGCGCTCGACGGTGTAGCCGTAGCCGCCGCTCGTCACCCGTCCGACGAGCTCGCCGCCCACGCGCACGGGCTCTGAGCCGAGCGCGATCGAGCGCGGATCGGTGAGCGTTACGCAGCACAGGCTCCGGCCGGGCTCCCCCGCGGCGACGAGCGCCTCCTTGCCCAGAAACTCCTTGTCGAGCTTGACCGCGAAACCGAGCCCCGCCTCGTACGGGGTGTCGTCAGTCGTGATGTCCGAGCCCCAGACGCGGTAGCCCTTCTCGAGCCTGAGCGAGTCGATCGCCTTGTAGCCGCCCGCGACGAGGCCATGGTCGGCTCCGGCGTCCCAGATCGCGTCCCAGAGCGCCAGCCCGAACTCTGACGGGCAGTAGAGCTCCCAGCCGAGCTCGCCGACGTACGTCACGCGCAGAGCGAGGCAAGGGACGTTCCCGACCGCGAGCTCGCGCGCCCGCAGGTACGGGAAGTCCAGCGGCGTGGTCGCGAGCGGTGCCAGGATCTCGCGGGCCTTCGGTCCCCAGAGCCCGAGGCAGGCGTACCTCGAGGTGACGTCGTCGACGGTGACCGAGCCGTCGTCCGGCGCGTGCTGCCGGATCCACGCGAGATCGTGCCGCCCGAAAGCGGTGCCGGTGACGATCCGGAAGCGCTCCGCGGCAATTCGCGTGACGGTGAAGTCGCACTCGATCCCGCCCTTCGCGTTCAGCATCTGCGTATAGGAGATCGCGCCGACCTCCCGCGCGACGCGGTTGTCGCAGAGCCACTCGAGGAGCCCGGCCGCCCCCTCGCCCGAGACCTCGATCTTGGCGAACGAGGACTCGTCGAAGAGCGCAGCCGACTCGCGACAGGCGCGGTGCTCGGCCCCGATCGCCGGCGACCAATGACGGCCCGCCCAACCACGCGGGCGGAGTCCTTCGTCTCCCTTCGCCGCGTTCGGCTCGAACCAGTTCGCGCGCTCCCAGCCGGACTTCTCGCCGAACGATGCTCCCAACTCTTGCAGTCTCGTGTACGCCGATGAGGTGCGCAGCGGTCGCCCGGCTTGGCGCTCGTGGCCCGGGTACTTGACGTCGTAGTAGGTGGAATAGACCTCGGTGGTGCGCGCGACCGTGTAGGCGCGGCTCGAATACGCAGCTCCGAAGCGGCGCGAGTCCATGTGCCAGACGTCGAGGCTCGGCGTCCCGTCGACGATCCACTCCGCGACGAGCTTCCCCATCCCGCCGGCGCCCGCCAGGCCGTGGGCACAGAAGCCGGCGGCAACCCAGAAGCCGCGCACGTCGGTGGGGCCGAGGATGAACTCCCCGTCGGGCGTGAACGCCTCCGGGCCGTTGATCAGCCGGACGACCTCCATCTCCTCGAGCGCCGGCACGCGGCGGATCGCGTTCTCGAGCAGCGGCTCGAAGCGGGGCCAGTCCTCCTCGAGCAGCTTGCCGTTGAAGTCCGGCGGAATCCCGTCGAGCGACCACGGCGCTGGATCGCGCTCGTAGCCGCCCATCACCAGGCCCCCGGACTCGGGGCGGAAGTAGACGAGGAGCGAGGGATCGCGCAGCGTCGGCATCTCGAGCGGCAGGCCGCTCGGACGAGTGACGAGATACTCATGCGCCATCGGGACGATCGGGACGGTGACGCCGGCGAGTCGCCCGAGCTCCGCGGCGAAGATGCCGCCGGCGTTGACGACGATCTCCGCCTCGATGTCTCCCTTGTCGGTGGAGACACCGACGACACGGCCCTTCTCTACCGGGATCGCCGTCACCCGCGTGTTCGTCGCGATCTCGGCGCCGTTCCGACGCGCTCCTTCGGCGAGCGCGAACGTGAGCTGCGAGGGGTCGATGTAGCCGTCCGTGGGCAGATACGCCGCGCCCAGGACGCCCTCGGTGGACAGCGGCGGGAAGAGAGCCTGCGCCTCGGCAGGCGAAACCAGCTCCAGCGTGAGCCCGAAGGTCTTGGCCCAGCCCGCCTGCCGCGCGATTTCCTCGAGGCGCTCCGCCGACGACGCCAGCCGCAGCGACCCGACCTCACGCCACCCCGTCTCGAGCCCGACTTCCGCCCCGATCGTGCGGTAGATCTCGACGCTCGTCATCATCATCTTCGTCAGCGAGAGCGAGCTCCGGAGCTGGCCGACGAGTCCGGCTGAGTGGAAGGTCGAGCCGGAGGTCAGGTCGCCGCGTTCAACGAGAACGACGTCGTCCCAGCCGAGCTTCGCCAGCCAGAAGAGGATCGAGCAGCCGCCGACGCCGCCGCCGATCACCACCGCTCTCGCCCGATCCCGCATCGCACGGAGAACCTAACCGGCCGCCCGCGAACCGTTCGGCGATGAGGGACGTAGGCTCTCCTGAAAGCCAACCGAGAGGGGAGCCGTGTCACGCTCACGCGCCGCACTGTTGATCCTGCTCTTCCTGCTGGGCCTGGCGGTAGCCGGCTGCGGCGGAGACGACAACGTCGAGAACCCAGCGACCGACGCGACGACGGAGGCGAGTGGCACTGGAGGCGGCAAGACCCTCAACGGCAGTGTCGGCCCCGGCTTCGACATCAGCCTGGACGGAACTGACGGACTCGTCGCGGGCAGCTACACGCTCGTCGTCAACGACCAGTCGTCCGCCCACAACTTCCACCTGATCGGCCCGGACGGCAGCGACCTTTCGACCGATGTAGAAGCCGAGGGTGAGCAGAGCTTCGAGGTGGAGCTGGAGGCGGGCGAGTACAAGTTCCTCTGCGATCCGCATGCGAGCTCGATGAACGGGAGCTTCACCGTGGGTTAAGCGGAGTGCGGGCGCTGCCGATAAGCGTCACGTGGCGATGAACACAACCCTCAAGATCGTGGCCACGGTCTCCGTGCTCGCGCACGCAGCAGCGGCCGCCGCATTCTTCTTCCCCCGGCGCTAGCCGTCCGACCCGGCTAGCGCCTTGCGGAACGCGCGCTCGGAGGCAGTCCGCTCGAGCCGCTCGAAGTGCTCTTCCGCATAGCCGCGGAAGTCGAAGTCGAGGTCCGAGAGTGCTTGCTGGACGACGCCCCACATCGCCTCGCGGAAGTCCGACATGAACCGCATCAGCGTCAGCGCGCGCTCGTGCTCGGTACGGACGCCGCCGAGGTACGCCCGCAGGAACGCGATGGTTTCGTCGGCAGTGAGGCCGTTGTTGACCACGAAGTTCGCCAGGTCGAAGAAGACATCTCCCATGCCCGCGTACTCCCAGTCGACAATTCGGAGTTGGCGGCCGTCGTCGATGAAGTTGGCGGTGAGCAGATCGTTGTGGCAAGGGCGCTCCGGCACCGGGCCGCGTGCCCGCTCGATGAGGGCAGCCGTCTCCCGCGCGCCCTCGAACGCGAGCGGAAGCGTGACACCGTGGATCGCGGCGGTCGCGGCATAGGCCTCGACGACGCGGAACGAGTCGAAGCGCGCCGCGATCGGCGGGCATGCGTGCACCGCGCGGAGAGACTGCGCCACACGGCGGAGAGCTTCGGCCTGCCGGATTGCGTCGGGCGCAACCACCTCGCCCTCGATAAACCGGGTGACGAGATAGCCCTCCGGCTCAACGAAGGCGATCACCTCCGGGCCGACGCCGACTGCCGCCGCGGCGAGCGACGCCTCGTGCTCGACACGGCGGTCGATCCCGAGCAGCTCCGTGTCCTTGCCGCCGATCCGGAGCACGTAGGCGCCGTCGTCCAGCGTCACCTTGAAGTTCCGATTCGTGATCCCGCCGCCGAGCGCCTCGATCTGCGCGCTGCGGCCTGGCCAGACCCGCTCGACGATCGGCTCGACCGGCTGCATGGCGGATGATCCTAGAGCAGGCGAAAGGACGCGACGCAGTCGTCGCGGCGACCGGCGGCGGCGAGCTCCGGCTGCCTCTGCACGACATCTAGCTGCGCAGCCGCACACCCTCCGGCTCGTAGAGCGGCTCGGCTGCGACCTCCCCACCGACCCAGTCGCCGAAGATCTCCGCCTCGACCGGCGTCCCGGCCTCCGAGTTCGTGGCGGGGTCGCGGCGGCGACGCCGACCCAGACGACGACCTCCCGCCCGTCAGGAAGCGTCGCCCGTTCCTCAGCGGGATGACCTCGCAGGCTTACGGCCGCGGATCGTATCCGGAAGAGCGAGAGGGCGGCCCGGCGGCCGCCCTCTCGTTGTCCGTACGGGCCTTGGCTACTGCCCGTGGCTCGTGTTCCCGAACGTGTCCTGAGTCTGAGGGTTCATGTACCGGACCTTGCGACCCTTGAACTGCTGAACCTGCGGTCGATCCGCGTTCTGCGCCGTCACCGTCGGCAGGCCGGTCTCACGGTCGACGAGGCGGCCGTTCATTCCAGCAAGCATGTAGACGTCGAGCCCGCGGTTGCCCGGTCGGCCGGCCTGGACGCGGCCGCTCGACGCATAGATGAAGTCGTTGTACCAGTACGACGACCACACGTCGTCGTAGCCGATCGGCGCCGCCGGATCCCTCTTCGCGTCGAAGTACGCCACCTCACGCGCCACGAGGGGTGGCACCTGCGCCGGGCGGCTCGGGAAGGGCAGGACGATCTCGGGGAAGTTCTGCACCCCCGTGAAGTCGAAGACCGTCGTGCCGCCCTGATAGAGGGAGGAGACGCCGAAGTCGCCGTCGGACTCGTCGCCGACCGTGATCACGTTCCCGTTGTGGAGCGAGCAGATGTCACTCGCCGGCTGCGGCCGCGGGATCATGTAGCGGCCGTAGACCGGTACCGGCTCCGTTCCGGGCGCGACGTTCTTGTAGA
>Ga0136617_10002328_pt1 | contig 16942 bp, 14 predicted proteins | sample AntDrymUQ3222106_2_FD_129672 | JGI IMG/M metagenome (GOLD analysis project Ga0136617, IMG submission 129672) | Polar desert sand microbial communities from Dry Valleys, Antarctica - metaG UQ322 (21.06) | ecosystem: Environmental > Terrestrial > Soil > Desert | place: Antarctica: Dry Valley...
CCTCTTGCCTTGCTCCACGCTTCCCTGCGCTCCCTTCCCCTCATCGGCAGCGGAAAGGTGCGCGACAACTACGCGGTGGCGAACGACCGCATTCTGATGGTGGCGAGCGATCGTCTTTCGGCGTTCGACGTCGTGATGCGCGAGCCGATTCCGGGCAAGGGGGTGGTGCTTACGCAAATGGCTCTCTTTTGGTTTGGCAAGCTCGCCGACGTCGTGCCGAGCCACTTGACCGGCGATGCGCCTGAGAGTGTGGTGTCGGCCGATGAGGTGGCGCAGATCGCGCAGCGGTCGATGCTGGTCAAGCGCTTGAAGCCGCTGCCGATCGAGGCCGTGGTGCGAGGGTACTTGGCGGGTTCGGGTTGGAAGGAATACCGGACGACCGGAACGGTGTGCGACGTGAGACTGCCGACGGGTTTGCTCAATGCGAGCAAGCTGTCGGAACCGATCTTCACCCCGGCCACCAAAGCAGACGCCAATGCGCATGACGAGAACATTTCGTTCGAACACGCGGCGCGACTGGTGGGCACCTCGTTGGCAGAGAAGCTGCGCAAAATCGCTATTCAGCTCTACAGCGAGGCAGCCGAATTCGCGCTGACGAAGGGCATCATCATTGCGGACACCAAGTTCGAGTTCGGCCTGGATGAGCAGGGCACGCTCACGCTGATGGACGAGGTGCTAACGCCGGACTCGTCGCGCTTCTGGCCCGTTGAAGGTTATCGCGAAGGCATCAAACCCACGAAGCTACGACAAGCAGTTCGTGCGCGATTGGCTAGAACAAGCCAACGTGAATGGTGTTCCATGGAACAAGCAAGCGCCTGCGCCGGCCATGCCTGCTGCAGTGATCGAGGAAACGGCAGCCAAGTACCGCGAGGCGCTGACGCGGCTGACGAGCAATTGAGCTAGCACGGTTGAAGGGCACCTGAGAAATGTACTGGCCCGATGCTTGCTGCCGGTTTCGCGTCCGAATTCGACTGCGGCGAGCCTGCAGAGATCGGACTGCATCGAGCAGGCGATGTTGCGTTGTTGCGCCGTTGCGGGCCAGGTGAGACAAGCGAGTGCGACAGCGCAGAGCAGCGGCTCGACGGACATCGCGTTAATCCTCTCGTCGAACGAATGCCAGGAATTGTTCTGTGATAATTGGCGATCGGACACCGAGCGTCAACTCGCACATGAACGCAATCATTATCGGCGCTGGCGTTGGCGGGCTGACTTTGGCGCTAGCGCTCCAGCAGGCGCGGATCCCTTGCCGCGTGTTCGAAGCGGCAGAAGAATTGCGGCCCGTCGGGGTGGGCATCAACATCCTTCCCCACGCGACTCAAGTCTTGAGCGAGCTCGGTCTCGAGGCCGAGCTGGCGAGCGTGGCGATTGCGACGCGCGAAGCGGTATTCTTCAATCGCTTTGGGCAACTCATTTACCGCGAGCCGCTCGGACGTCACGCAGGTTACGAAGCTCCGCAGTTCTCGATTCATCGCGGCGACCTGCAGCAGGTGCTGTTGCATGCATTTCTTGACCGCGTGGGTGCGGATCGCCTGCACACGGCGCATCACTGCACGGGATTTGCGCAAGACGAGACAGGTGTCACCGTCTTTTTTCAGGCGGGTGCCGGCGCCAATGCCTTGCCCCCGCAACGCGGAGAACTGTTGGTGGCCTGCGACGGCTTGCATTCGGTCGTCCGTAAGCAATTGCATCCGGAGGAGGGCGAGCCCCGGTACTCGGGCGTCAATATGTGGCGCGGTACAACGCGCTGGACACCGATTCTGACCGGGGCGAGCATGATCCGCGCGGGATGGCTCGCCGGCGGCAAGATGGTCATCTATCCGATCCGCGACCGCATCGATGGCACCAACCTGCAGCTCGTCAATTGGGTAGCCGAGATCGCAACGCCCAAACATACGCAACGCGATTGGAACCGTCGCGGACAACTTGACGGGTTTCTTCCTGCGTTCGCTGACTGGCATTTCGATTGGCTCGACGTACCTGCTTTTTTGCGCGCGGCCGATGCCATTCTCGAATTTCCAATGATCGATCAGGATCCGCTGCCTTGGTGGAGCCGCGGCCGAGTCACGTTGTTGGGCGATGCGGCGCATCCGATGGTTCCCCGCGGATCGAATGGCGCGGGACAAGCCATTCTCGATGCACGAGCGCTCACCGATTGCCTGGCCAAAGGTGACGATGTTGTGGACGCGTTACTCGCGTACGAGACAATGCGGCTGCAGGCGACGGCCAATGTCGTGCTCGCCAATCGCCGCAATCCGCCCGACGCGATCCTGCGCGAAGTATTCGAGCGAACCGGCGATCGCCCTTTCGCGCAGATCGAGGATGTCATCAGCGAACCGGAGATACGCGCCCTTTCGGATGGGTATAAACAGATCGCGGGCTATGCGCGCCCGATACCTTGATTCCGAACGACCAATCAAACACGTTTCGAAGGAGCTTCCGCATGAGGCGATATCTTCACCTGGCTCGCGCGTTGCTCGTGGCATTCATGGCGACGATGACGGCGACGACGGCGGTCGCACAGGTCCAGACCTACCCGACTAAGCTCATAAGGGTCGTCGTTCCGTTTACGCCAGGCACTGGAATCGACATTCTCGCGCGTGCATTGAGCGAGCCGCTTGCAAAGCGTCTCGGCCAGCCGCTCGTCGTCGATAACAAGCCAGGCGCCTCCGGCAACATCGGCTCGGACTTGGTCGCGAAAGCGGCACCTGATGGACATACGATCCTCGTCACCGTGAACACGTTTACGATGACCCCAGCGCTCTATCGCCCACTGCCGTTCGATCCCGTCGGCGATTTCGCGCCGATCGCCAAAGTGGCGGTCGGCAACTTGGCGCTCGTTGCCAATCCCGCACTCGGCGTCAATAACGTCGCCGAATTGGTGGCGCTCGCCAAGAGGAAACCGGGCGAGATGAATTACGCATCACCCGGAAATGGCACGCCGCAGCATCTGGCGATGGAGCTCTTCAAACACAACGCCGGAGTCGACATCGTCCACGTGCCCTACAAGGGCTCGGCCGGTGCGGTGACGGATGTCGTTGGTGGCCAAGTGCCAATGATGATCATGCCGGTGCACACGGCGCTACCATTCGCTGCATCGAGCAAATTGAAAGTGCTCGCGGTATCGGGTGAGCAGCGTTCGGCGCAGGCGCCCAACTTTCCTACGTTCAAGGAAGCTGGTGTCGAGAATTTCGACGTCGATCTGTGGTATGCGCTGCTTGTTCCAGCGCGCACGCCGCTCGCGATTATCAATCGCTTGCACCAGGAAATAACTGCGGTCTTAGCGCAAAGCGATGTGCGCGATGTGCTGATCAAACAGGGTTTGATGCCGAGCGTCGGCGCGCCCGACGAGCTGGCCGCACTTATCAAGGCCGATCTTGTCCGTTGGCAGAAAGTCGTCACCGACGCCAAGATCACCGCGGATTGATCGCGTCCTTGTCACCGATCCGACTGGGCATTGATCTTGGCGGCACCAAGATCGAGATCGTGGCGCTGGGTAGCGACGGTGCGGAGCTGCTGCGCCGCCGTATTGCTACACCGCAGAATGACTACGATGCGACGCTTATCGCAGTGGCGCAACTCGTTCTCGATGCAGAGCACGAGCTACGCGTGCCTGTCGGAAATAGCCGGGTAGGGATAGGCACTCCGGGATCGATCTCGCGCGCGACAGGGCGCTTGCGCGGTTGCAATTCCGTTTGTCTCAACGGGCAAGCGATTCGCGAGGACTTGGAGCGGCGCGTCGGTCGCTCGATCCGTGTAACCAACGATGCCAACTGTTTCGCGTTGTCGGAAGCTTCGGATGGCGCGGGCAAGGGCGCCGCCGTGGTGTTCGGCGCGATTCTTGGAACCGGGGTCGGCGCCGGTATTGTCGTGAATGGGGGCCTGCTCGATGGTCCCAACGCGATCGCCGGAGAATGGGGCCACAACCCGCTGCCCTGGCCGCGCGACGACGAGCGACGGGGGGCGCTTTGCTTTTGCGGCCGCGCCGGATGCATTGAAACGTGGGTGGCAGGGCCCGCCATGGTGCGCGACCATTTGGAATCAACGGGCGACGCGCGAATGACGGCAGAGATCGTTTCGGCCTCGGCTGCGGGCGACGCGGCGTGCCAAGCCACGCTTGCGCGCTACGAAGAGCGCCTGGCCCGCGCACTCGCGCACGTCGTCAACATTCTCGATCCCGACGTGATCGTGCTCGGCGGGGGCATGTCGAACATCGCGCGGCTCTATACGAACGTCCCTGAGCTCATGCGGCCTTGGGTGTTCTCCGACCGCATCGATACGCGACTCGCCAAGAATGTGCATGGCGACTCGAGCGGCGTACGCGGCGCGGCATGGCTTGGCGGTGAGCGGAAGTGACCGGGACTTGATTGGGCAGCGAGTGTCAGACCGCAAGTCGACCTGCGGACGCACCGACTGCCGATCGAACGAATCGTCGCTTGGTCAGCGCGGATGCCGCATGTCGGAAACCTGGCTGTGCTCGTTGCAGCTCTCCGCATGCCGGCACCACTCTTGCTTAGTCTGACGAAGTAGAGTTTTCCACCCTGTCGTCGCTCGCTGACCGATCGCCTCGGAGTGAGCGGGACCGGTGAGCAAGTACGGTGCACGAACACGCCCATGCCTTCGATGAACACGGGGCTGCGCCATGCTTCAGGGATTTTTTCGCAAACCTGTCTCAGTCCGACCATTGACAGCTTGTTAACTAAACGATGGTCGCTGAGTGCGCGTATGCCGAGTCGCGACATTGCACTGGCTTGATGACAATGACAACGATTCTCGATTCGATCCGCGATCTTCAAAACCGTACCGGCAAGTCCGAATCGGAGTGTCTCGAAAACGTCGAAGCGGCCGAAAACTTCTGGCAGACGCTGCCGCGTGGCGACCACTTTGAATTGCAGCACACCTTATGCAGTGCACTGGCGAGGGTCAGCAGCTCCGGCAAGCCAGACATCGATCGGTTCCGAGCGCTGCGAGCCCTGGATCGTCGTATGCACGGCCCGCTCGGAGAGATGCTTTCCGAGTACGCAGCGCTGGGACGACAATCCCCGGAGCTCGCGGGTCGCCTTTGGGATGCGACCTTTGAGCTAAGCCGCGCATTCGCGCACGAATACAGCTACCTGATGCGGTTCCTGCGCGACATTGTGCCGGGAGATGCCTGGCTCGAGCATGTGCCGGAAATCATCGTTCGCTTGTTCCGGCATCGCGAGATCGAGTTGTACCTGACGCTTTGCCGATACGCCGCATGGCCGCGCGAAAGGTGGAAGTTCCTGCACGACATCTACGCTTTTGCCTTGTCGATGAAGGTTTCACAGTGTGACGTGCTCATGTATCACCTCGCCGACAAGACCGCGGTGTCCGTGACACCCGAGCAAGTGTACCTGCGCGTGCTGCTCTTACAGGTCGTTGCCGGGGGACAATTCGTGCAGTCCGAGATGGCCTTCGCACGGCGGGTGATTGCCCGTTGTAGCGCATCGCTCGCACTCGGGGCAGTGTCCGCAGAGACCGGGAGTGTCGCTTTAAAATCGGGTTTCGTTGTTGACCTGGGGAGCTCCGAGGCGCTGATGCGCTCACCGATCGCAACGGGCGGCGTTGTTCTTCGCCTCGACACCACGCCGCTCGCAAACGCGATCGATGGGGAACATGCGGCGCTCCAACTTTTAGCGGCGGCGCAGGGGTCGAACGCGACCACGATCGCACGTCAAATCGCAATCTTGTCGAAACTCAAGATCGCTTGTGCACCGCAACGGGTGCGTATCCGTCGTCGAGGCGAGCGCGCTGCGGTCGCGTTGAGATCGGTACAGGCGACAATCGGCGGCCTTCCAAGCATCTTCAATACGCTGTGCGACGACGCGCATCGAGCTGGCCGGCTGGACCACGCCAAAGAGCCTCATGTGGACGCGACCACCGTCATCGAACCGCCAGAGTATCGTGACGCTGCCGTTGCCCCACGCAGCGACGACGCGGAGCTCGCCTTTCCCCGTCCCGCAACCTTCAAAGCACCGCAAGCTGTCTGGCAGATGCGCGATGGGAGCGACTCTGGATGTCGGCTTCGCGGTCGAGGGTCCGGCGCGCAGCGGCTGATGACCGGTTGCTTGGTGGCGTTTCGTGACGACGCTGCCACGCCATGGACGGTGGCCGTCGTGCGGAGGCTCAAGAAACTGGTCGGGAAGAATGTCGAACTCGGCGCCGAGTATGTTGGCCGCAATCCGCAGCGGGTCGTTCTACTCACCGATAGCGCACGCGGCAACGCCGAGGTATCGACGGCCGGCCAGGATCGCTTTGCCGCACTCTACCTACCAGAATCCATTGCGCAGCCGAAAGTCCCCATCAAGACACTTCTCATGCCTGCCTGCGAGTTCGCTGCGGGCCGACTGCTCACAATGCTGTCGGCGTCGCGGGAATCCCGCATCCGCCTCAAGAAACCGTTGGAACATCAGATCGACTTTGTCTGGACGTCGTTCGAGTTCATCGGGTCCGCGTCATTGGCCTCCGATAGCCAACCATCGCTAGAGGGTTACAGATCAAAGGGAGAATGAATCGACTTCCGGCTCGAGCCCCGCTTCGTTACCCTTTTCCAGATGCGGCGCGCCTTGCGCGGACCAACCGCTGCGCTTCCAGGCACCAGTGTTTCTTGATGCTGAACCAGACGTCGGCTGCCCATAGAATGTTGTAGCCGCTGACCTCGGCTGGGACCGTTGGCTCATCGATAGTGCTCGGCACGTACGCATTGATCCAGGCGCGCGTCCTCGGATCGACGGCCAGCCTGTGTGTCATCGGAACCATGATGTGGTTGTAGGTGATCGGCAGCACGACGTTACGCACTTTGGCCAAGTTGCCGCGCCGATACTGGCTCATATCGAATAAGCCCGGGAAGTCCCAGGCGACTAGGTCGCCCTGGATCGCGAATCCGGTGAACTCATCGAAGGTATTGGGAATCCGCCGCAACCGGAAGAACATGTCCCATTGGTTGGGCAACAGAAAAGCGGCGCCCCCCGCGCCGACGGCAGCGGCGTAGGCAACCGAAAGTCCCACTACCGGACGTTCCGCGCCGTTCAACGGATCGATGATCGTAAATCGGCTCTCGCGCCTGTCGGTCGCTGCATTCCACACCGCGAGCTTAGGGGCAAAGGCGCCAGCCAACTGGTAGAGCACTTTGATCGCCTGCATTCCTCCCTGGCTGTGCCCAATGATCAGTGGTCGCGCGCCGTCGCGTTCGTAGTACCACGCAATTTGGCCGGCGAGCCGATCGCTGCTGCCGTAGGGGCTCTGCGAATGGGCGCTGTCGAAGGGTTCGCGCAGCTTCGCACCGGGGTACCCCATGCCTTCGAGAAAGGTCGCAAACGAGGTCATGAGCAGGTGGCTCGGATAGATGCTGCCATGCAGCAGGATTATTTGTGGCGTTGGCCCAGCGGCCAGTGTCGACCGAACGTCGGATTCGGAGATGTGCTCTGGATCGAGTGCGAGGATGCGCTCTTCCAATGCCTGGTCGAGCGCGAGCGAACGCGCACCCGCGCTGCGCTGAACGTAAACCTTGTCGGTGCGCTCGATCGTGCTGATTGGCATGATTGCACAACCGCTCACAACGACGGCCACGAAGGACGCAAGCATGACTCGTCGGACAAAGCATGCAAACTTGGTGGGCCGTTGGTCATTCCTTGGGGTGACGCTAATGCAATGACCATGCCCTGATAGACATACTCCCGGGTCGCTTGACGAACTCATGTCACCGGATTCGCTGAAGCACCAGGGTCCAGAATCAAGAAAATGCTCCCTGGCGACACGTGTAAACGCTCATGCGATCCGTGCGTCAGTGACGCCGGCTTTTTGGGCGATCGGTTGCGCGAACTGCTCGCGGCATTGTGCCAACCGATCCGCTGTACAGGTGTCATTGTTCACGCGAGCGGATGAAGCCGGGTATCAAGGGAATAGTCTAGGCGCGCAGCACCGTCACATATTCGGATAATTTGGTCCGCCGCCGCCTTCCGGCGTAACCCAGTGGATGTTTTGTTTCGGATCCTTGATGTCGCAGGTCTTGCAGTGGACGCAGTTTTGCGCGTTGATCTGCAAGCGCTTCGCCGACCCGCCCGCCGCCTCATCCGGCACGAATTCGTAAACGCCGGCCGGGCAGTACCACTGCTCAGGCCCGTCGTAGACGCGCAGATTGACTTGAACCGGAATCGTTGGGTCGCGCAATTGCAAATGCACCGGTTGATCTTCTTCGTGATTGGTGTTCGAGACGAAGACCGACGATAGGCGGTCGAACGTGACCACACCGTCGTACTTTGGATAGTCGATCGGTGGCATTTCGGCCGCCGGCCGCAGCGACTCGTGATCGGCGCGGTCGTGCCGCAGCGTCCACGGCACGAGTGCCGAGAGCCCCAGGTCATTGAGCCACATGTGCACGCCGCCGTGCAGCGAGCCTGCCAGCATTCCCCATTTGAGTCCGGGCTTGACGTTGCGGACCTTGTGGAGGTCGTCGTACACCCACGATTGCGGGTACGCCTCGAGATAGGAGGTAAGCTCATCGTGGGACCGTCCCGCGGCAAGCGCCGCGAATGCGGCTTCGGCGGCGAGCATCCCAGTCTTCATCGCGTTGTGGCTGCCTTTGATCCGCGGCAAATTGACGAAGCCGGCGGAACAGCCGATCAGCGCGCCGCCGCGAAACGCGAGCTTTGGCACCGACTGCAGTCCCCCTTCGTTGATCGCTCGAGCGCCGTAGGCAAGACGCTTTCCACCTTCGAAGGTTGGACGAATCGCGGGGTGCGTCTTAAAGCGCTGGAACTCGTCGTACGGTGAGAGATGTGGGTTTTCGTAATTGAGATGGACGACAAATCCGACGGCTATGAGATTCTCACTCTGGTGATACAGAAACGAGCCACCGCCCGTGTGCGAGTCGAGCGGCCATCCCTGGCTGTGGATCACGAGACCCTTTTGGTGCTTTTCGGAGGCGACCTGCCACAGCTCTTTGAGTCCGATGCCGTACTTCTGTGGGTCGACGCCGTCACGCAAGTTGAAGCGCTGCATCAATTCCTGCGCGAGCGACCCGCGGCATCCTTCGGCGAAGAATGTGTATTTGCCGTGCAATTCCATTCCCGGCTGATAGTCGGGTTTATGCTCGCCGGACTTCGCGACCCCCATGTCGCCGGTTGCGACCCCGCGGACGGCGCCGTGCTCGTCGTACAGAATCTCCGCGGCCGCAAAGCCTGGATAGATTTCGACACCGAGCGCCTCGGCTTGCTGCGCGAGCCACCGACAAACGTTGCCCAAGCTGACGATGTAATTGCCGTGGTTGCTCATCAGCGGCGGCAATGACCATGGCGGAATGCGATAGACGCGCTCGGCCGTCATGACCAGGAAGCGGTCTTCCGACACCGGCGTATCAAGCGGTGCGCCGCGTTCGCGCCAGTCGGGGACGAGTTCGTTCAGCGCCTTTGGATCGATCACGGCTCCGGAAAGAATATGCGCGCCAATTTCGGAGCCTTTCTCGAGTACGCACACCGACACCTCACGTGTGCCTTCGATGGCGAGCTGCTTCAGCCGAATCGCCGCCGCAAGGCCGGAGGGACCGCCGCCGACGATCACGACGTCGTATTCCATTGCTTCGCGCGGCATCGCGTCTCCTAAAATCGTAGTGTTGCGCCCATCGCATGGGTGTCTCGCCATTATAATTCTCGAGGCAGAAGCCCTTGAGACTAAGACGCCATGACCAAACTCTGGGAGCCATCACGAGAACGTATCCGCGACGCCAACCTCACGGCGTTTGCGTCGCTCGTCGCGCGCGAGTACGGTGTCGACGTCGGCGCTTATCAAGCGCTGTGGCGATGGTCAATCGACAACAGTGTGGAGTTCTGGCGCGAGCTTTGGGAGTACGGCGGTGTCATCGGCGCTCGCGGCGAGCGCGTGCTGGTCGACGGGTACCGCATGCCGGGCGCGCAATGGTTTCCGGATGCGAAGGTCAATTTCGCGCAGAATCTGCTCGAGCGCCGTCGCGCAGATGACGAGGGTGATGCGTTGGTGTTCTGGGGCGAAGACAAAATCCGGAGGCGAGTCTCGCATGCCGAATTGCACGCGCTTGCATCGCGAGTCGCCGCCGCACTGACTGCGCAGGGCATTGGCGTCGGCGACCGAGTCGCCGCGTACATGCCGAATATGCCGGAGACGGTCGTCGCGATGCTGGGGACCGTTGCCAACGGCGCGATTTGGTCGTCGTCGTCACCTGACTTCGGCGTTCAAGGTGTGCTCGACCGTTTTGGCCAGATCGAGCCACGCGTGTTGTTCACCGTCGAGGGATATTGGTACAACGGCAAAGCGATACCGATCCTCGACAAAGTGGCGGCGATCGTCGCCGCATTGCCGTCGGTCGAGCGGGTCGTTGTCGTTCCGTACCTGGGACAAACATCGGAACCGCGCCGAGAATTGACCGCGGAACTGGCGGAGCTACGCAACGCCGTCGCGTGGGATGTTTGGCTAGCGCCGTTTCTCTCGGGCCCAATTGAATACGCGATGCTGCCCTTCGATCACCCGCTGTATATCCTCTACTCGTCCGGCACGACTGGCGTACCCAAGTGCATCGTGCACGGCGCGGGTGGAACGCTGCTGCAGCACTTGAAGGAGCTGATGCTGCATAGCGATGTAAAACCCGGCGATCGCTTGTTCTTTTTTACGACTTGCGGTTGGATGATGTGGAACTGGCTCGTGTCGGGTCTCGCGGCGCGGGCGACGCTGCTGCTCTATGACGGCTCGCCGTTCATCGACCGCGGGCGCATCCTCTGGGATCTAGCGGATGCCGAGCGCATGACGCACTTCGGCACCTCGGCCAAGTACATCGATGCGGCGAAAAAAATCGCGCTCGTTCCGCGCAAGGATTTCGATTTGTCGAGCGTGCGTTCGATGTTTTCCACTGGTAGCCCGCTGGCGCCGGAGTCCTTTGACTACGTCTACCAATGCGTCAAGAGTGATCTCTGCCTATCGTCGATTTCTGGTGGGACCGACATCGTCTCGTGCTTCGTCTTGGGCACACCCACGCTGCCGGTTTGGCGCGGCGAACTGCAGTGCCGCGGGTTGGGCATGGATGTCGACGTCTACGATGCCGATGGCCATTCGCTGGTCGGCGAGAAAGGCGAGCTTGTCTGCAAGGCGCCGTTTCCTGCGATGCCCATCTCATTCTGGAACGATCCCGGCGGCGTTAAGTACCGCGCGACGTACTTCGAACGCTTTCCGGCCATCTGGTGCCACGGCGATTGGGTGGAGCTAACTGAGCACGGCGGAATGATCTTCTACGGGCGTTCAGACGCAACGCTGAACCCCGGCGGGGTGCGCATCGGGACCGCGGAAATCTATCGCCAGGTCGAGCAACTGCCGGAAGTGGTCGAAAGCCTGGTGATCGGTCAGGATTGGCCCCCAGGTGAGGTGACTGACGTGCGGGTCGTGTTGTTTGTCAAGCTCCAAGATCGCGCAATACTCGACAATGAGCTGACTGAACGCATTCGACAGAAGGTTCGCACCAACACGACGCCCCGCCACGTTCCGGCGAAAGTGGTGCAAGTGACCGACATCCCCCGGACCAAGAGCGGGAAGATCGTCGAGCTTGCGGTGCGCAACGTGGTGCATGGCCGCGATGTGCTGAACATGGAAGCGCTCGCCAATCCCGAAGCGTTGGAACAGTTCCGCGACCGCGCGGAGCTGAAGGCATGATCGTCGCGAAGTACGTCAACAGTCGCGCGATCACGAAGAATTGAAGCGTTGAATTTTCTCGCTATTCTGACGGCGCTGGGTCTTGAGCAATGGAGCGCCTTTCATTGGCGCGTCGCTGTCGAGCGTGCGTTCGTGAGGTTCGCGCGTGGAATCGAGCATCGATTCAACGGTGGTACCGCGCAGCACGGACTCTTTGCCACCGTGGTCGCTGTCGCGCCGCCGGTCTTGATTGCGGCAACGGGGTTTTTTCTTGCCGATCGCCTGCACCCGCTACTGGGCTTGCTGTGGAATGTCGCAGTGCTGTATTTTTTGATGGGGTTTCGCCGCTTCAGCCATTGCGTCTCGGAAATCGTCACGGCGTTGAAGGCGAATGAGCTCGGGGCGGCGCGACGTGCATTGGCACAGTGGCGCGGCGGCGCCACAAGCGACCTGTCGAGCGGAGAGGTGGCGCGACTGGCCATCGAGCGCGGTTTCGTTGACGCGTACCGACAAATGTTCGCCGTGCTTTTCTGGTTCACCATCCTTCCAGGGCCAGCAGGCGCCGTGCTGTATCGCGCCGTAGCGCTGTTGGCGCAAGAGTGGAAGGGAGAGGTACCAGGCGTCGAACCGTCGCCGCTCGTGCAGTCGCGCTCCGAATTCGGACGCCCCGCGCGGCAGCTACTGACCCTGCTCGACTGGGTACCCGTGCGCCTGACGGCGCTTTCGTTCGCGATCGTTGGTGATTTCGAGGATGCGATCGCCTGCTGGCGCACGCAGGCAAGGCTTTGGGCCACGGAGGACGGCGGTGTGGCGGTCGGTATTCTTCTTGCGAGTGGCGGGGGCGCGCTTGGCGTACAGCTTGGGGGACCGCTGCCGGTGCTCGTAGGCGATCCCGACGCGCGGCCGGAGCTCGGCGTTGGGGAGCCGGTCGAACCGGAGATCCTTCCATCCGCGGTCGGACTCGTGTGGCGAGCTTTGATCTTGTGGCTGCTGCTGATCCTGCTGCTGACGCTTGCCAACATCGCGCCTTGATGCGAACGTTCAATGGTTTGCCGGGCTGCGAGTGAAACGTTTCGAAGCCGTCATTTTTGATATGGATGGGCTCTTGCTCGACACCGAAACCATTGCCTTAGCGGCGTTTCACGACACCTGCGAGCATTTTGGGGTTGAGGACGAAACCAAGTTATTCGAACGATGTATTGGCACCTACGCCGCCCGCAGTGAGCAGACTTTGCGCGAAGGCTTGGGAGGCGAGTTCGATCACCTGTCTTTCGCCTGCATGTGGGATGCAAAATATATCCAGAGGACATTGAACGCGCCGATTCCACTGAAGGACGGCGCGGCGGAGCTTCTCGCATGCTTGGCCGAGCTCGAGATTCCAGTTGCGGTGGCGACTTCGACTGAATCAAGAAGAGCAATGCGAAAGCTCGAGGCCGTCGGCATCTTGACTCACTTCAAAGCGATCGTCGGCGGCGATCAAGTCAGAAACAGCAAACCTCATCCGGATATTTATTTAAGGGCGGCGCAGATTCTGGGAGTAAGGCCAACGAAATGCCTAGCGTTGGAAGATTCCGAAAACGGAGTGCGATCTGCGGCCGACGCAGTGACGGTGATCCAGATACCGGACATCGTGCAACCTTCTACGGCACTGCGCAGTCTTGGACATACCATTCTGCAGAGTTTGCACGATGTCCGAACTTACGAGTTTCAAGAGACCGAGCCGCCGCAACTTTGACGGACAGGCGCCGCTCCCTGCGGCGAGGGGGCAAACAGCTGATTTAACGCGCTGCACCGCGCGCGGACGACGCCTCTCTGATGAGCGCTTGAAGCAATGCGACGCGAAACGGCGCAACCGCTCCAGTGGCGACGGCCGATTGGATCACGCAACCCGGTTCGGACCCGTGCCGGCAGTCACGAAAACGGCAATGTCCAAGCAATGGACGCAGTTCCACGAACGACTCGGCAATTCGCGCCGGATCAAGATGCGCGAGGCCGAACGCTTTGATCCCGGGTGAATCGACGACCCAAGTGTCCGCGCCAAGAGCCGGCAGTTGATACAGCAGCATCGAAGTCGTCGTATGCCGGCCGGTCGCCAGCGCCGCGGATACGTCTTGGGTGCGGACCCGAGCGTGCGGGCAGAGCGTGTTCACGAGCGTCGACTTGCCCATACCCGACTGACCGACCAGCACCGAGTGGTGCTCGGCGAGCCACGGAACGATGGGGGAAACGTCGCGCAGCGCGGCGAGATCGACGACCGGATACCCCAGCGCCGCATAAGGCGCAAGGCGCGAGCGCAAGGTCGAAAACGTGGGCAAATCCGCTTTGTTTCCGGCCAGGACGAAGCGGCAGCCCTCGGCTTCCGCAGCGATCATCCAGCGATTGATGAGCTCTTCGTCGAGCGAGAGATCAGGCGCGACGATGCCGACAATCTGCGTCACATTGGCGGCGAGCAACTGGCTATGGTGCGCATCGGAGCGGTACAGCGTGCTCGAGCGCGGCACGACCGATTCGATAGAACCGCCGCCTGCGATGCGGGCAATATTCACGCGGTCGCCACAGGCAATTTGCGCGGAGCGACCTTTCAGCACGCAGCTCAAACGCTCGCCGGCATCGAGCACGACGTCGAAGTGCCGCCGGTGCGCGCCGACAACTAAGGCGAGCTCGGTCAAGCGAACAGATGCTCGATTGTTCCCGCGCAGAACATGTGAATTAACACGATGCCCACGGAGGTGTGAGTTGCCTAGCTCGGGGCGAGAGTGAGCAGGAGGGGTCGCGGATGTAGCAGCCCGAGGTGCGCTTAGGGCTTGAACTTGTAGTACCGCGAATTCAAATAGGCCGCGACATGCATCTCCTCTTCGGGGAAATAGTTGGTCGAAAGTTCGGCATTGCAGCGCTCGACTTGCGCCAGTAATTGCTCCGGCGTGCGGACTTTGCGCTCGCTGCGTGTGTAGATCGCGTGCTCGTCACCGAATTTGCGGACGTGGCAAGCGACACAGTCCTTGCCAGCCAGCGCCTGGCCCGCCTTGGCGTCGCCGGCGCTAAAGGCTTTGGGTTGCTGCGCGCCGGCTGCTAGCGCAAGCGTGCCGGAGAGGAGGGCAACACTGAGAATTCGCAGCATGGCAGTCGACTCCCGCTTTAGACCGCAGCCGGAATCGGCAGCGGGCCGGCGAGCGATTCGATGCGCGCGATGCGGACCGCCGCCGGTGGATGCGAATCGTGGTAAGCCGAGTGCAGCGGGTCCGGGGTCAGGGTCGCCGCGTTATCTTCGTAGAGCTTGACCAACGCTCGCACTAGCGCGAATGCGTCGGCGTAGCGGGTGGCGAACGCGTCGGCCTCGAACTCGTGCTTGCGCGAGTAAAGCGAGCCCAATGGCTCCAGCACGAATGTAAAGACTGGGAGCGCCAGCAGAAAGAGTTGCAGCGCGACTCCTGGTCGCGCCATCGCGGTCGGCAGCAACGCCTCGGGAATGCCGAGCCCGGCGTAGAACCACGGTTCACGGGCGAAGTAGGCAAGGAGCGCAAGGACGCCCAACGTTATAACGGCGGACCAGGCGATGCGCTTCGCAACATGCTTCAACTTGAAATGCCCGAGCTCGTGCGCGAGGACTGCTTCGATTTCCTCCGGTGCAAGTCGCGCGATGAGTGTATCGAAAAAGACGATCCGTTTGGCGCGGCCGAACCCCGTGAAGTAAGCATTGCCGTGGCCGGAGCGTTTGGAGCCATCCATGACGAACAAGCCTGCGCTCGTGAATCCGCAGCGCGAGAGTAACCCTTCGATACGATCGCGCGCGGCGCCAGCGGCCAAAGGGCTGAACTTATTGAATAGCGGGGCGATGAGCGTCGGATAGGCAACGAGCAGCAGCAATTGGAACGCCATCCACGCTGCCCATACCCAGATCCACCACCAGGTGCCGGTCGTGGCCATCAACCAAAGCACGAGCATCAAAAGCGGCAGCCCGAGCGCGACGCCGAGCGCGATCGCTTTGGCAAGATCGGCGAGCCAGAGCCTCTGCGTCATCCGGTTGAAGCCGAAGCGCTCTTCGATCCGGAACGTATGCCTCCACGAAAATGGCAAGCTGACGACTCCTGCGATGAGAGTCGTGACGACGAACATCAGTACGTCGCGCCAGAATGGCGAGATCGCGATCGTTTCGGTCCACGCGATGATGAACCCAATGCCCCCACCTAGAGTCATCAGCAGGAGCAGCACGGCGTCGGCGAGCGTGTTAAGCGCGAACAAGCGTTGCTTGGCTGCCGTGTAATCAGCCGCTTTGCGATGTGCCGGCAGCGCAATGCGTTCGGCAAACGCCGTTGGAACCGCGTCGCGATGCGCGGTGACGTGGGCAATCTGCCGGCGCGCGAGCCACAGGCGAACGCCGAGCGACGCACAGAGTGCGATCAAAAAAAGAAGGGTGAACGCGGGCGCAGTCAACATGAAAATCGCCAGCGTCGGTCGACCGTACGACCCCGAAAATTTTCTCAGGAACGACGGTAACGGAAGCGACCGCGGCGGGCGGAACGAGTGTGAGATGATAGCGCGCCGATTTTAACCGATTTATCAATGCCTGCTGACGCCAACCGCCTGATCTGGATCGACATGGAAATGTCCGGGTTGAAACCGGAAACCGATCGCATCATCGAAGTCGCGCTGGTGGTGACCGACGCCGATCTCGCGACTGTCGCGGAGGCGCCGGTTTGGGTGGTGCGCCAGGACGAAGCGATTATGTCGGGCATGGATGCATGGAACACGTTGACTCACGGGCGTTCCGGGCTCATCGATCGGGTCAAAGCAGCCACGGATGACGAGACTGCGGTCGAAGTGCGTGCGCTCGATTTTCTGCGCGAGTACGTTCCCGCAAAAGCCTCGCCGATGTGCGGCAACTCGATCTGCCAGGATCGCCGCTTCCTCGCGCGCTGGATGCCGTTGCTCGAGGACTGGTTTCACTACCGTAATCTCGACGTTTCAACGTTGAAAGAGCTGTGCCGGCGCTGGAAGCCCGAGCTCATGAAGGGGATTCCCAAAGAGGGCAAGCACGAGGCGCTGGCCGACGTGCACGAATCAATCCTGGAGCTTAAGTACTATCGTGAGAACTTTATTCGCAGCTGACTTCCTGTTCTTCACCTGGGCGCGCTACGAATGAACTTTTGCAGCCAATGCGGATCCGCGGAGGTTGCGTTGCGCATTCCGGTCGGTGACACGTTGCTGCGCTTCGTCTGCGGCACGTGCGCAACGATTCATTACCACAATCCGAAGATCGTCGTTGGCTGCCTGCCCG
>Ga0136617_10002329_pt1 | contig 16937 bp, 10 predicted proteins | sample AntDrymUQ3222106_2_FD_129672 | JGI IMG/M metagenome (GOLD analysis project Ga0136617, IMG submission 129672) | Polar desert sand microbial communities from Dry Valleys, Antarctica - metaG UQ322 (21.06) | ecosystem: Environmental > Terrestrial > Soil > Desert | place: Antarctica: Dry Valley...
CGTTGCGGATCTCGGGGTGGAACACACGCCGAAACAGCGGCAGATCGTTGTCGGGCGCCGCGATGAGCCCACGGTCGAAGAAGGGGAAGCTGACCTTGTAGCCCGTGCAGTACACGACGATGTCCGCCTCGACGCTCGACCCGTCGTCGAAGACGACGCGGTCGGTCTCGAGCCGGGCGATGTTCGGCCTGGGCATGACCTCGCCGTGGGCGACACGGGAGATGATGTCGTCCGAGATGGTCGGATGGGCGTGGCCCAGGCGATGGTCGGGCTTGGGCAGCCCGTAGCGCTCCATGTCGCCCGAGTGGAGCCTGATCATCCCCTCGAAGAGCCTGCGGCGCACCTTGAACGGGATGTGGGGTGATCCTCCGCGCTGATCGGTCGGTCTGCCGAAGAGGTATTTGGGCAGGATGTGCGCGCCTCGCCGAGCGGAGAAGTAGGTCCGCTCCGCCGAGAAGCTCGCCTCGACCGCGATGTCCATCGCGGAGTTGCCCATCCCCAGGACGACGACGGACTTGTCGCGGAAGAAGTTTGGATCCTCGCCCTTGTAGTCGTGCGAATGCAGCTGGACGCCCGTGAAGGTGTCTGCGCCCGGGAAGGCCGGCTCGGGCATGCGCTTGTCCCAGTGGTGGCCGTTGGCGACCATCAGCGCGTCATAGTGCTCCGGACGGCCGAATCCGGTCGAGATCTCCCACACACCGTCGGATGAGAGCCGGGCGCGCTCGACGCCGGTCTCGAAGCGTATGCGATCGCGGACCCCGAAGTGGTCGACGTAGTCGTTGAAGTATCGGGCGATATGCGTGTGGTGGGGGAAGTCCGGAAAGGACTTCGGCATCGGGAAGTCCGAGTACTCCATCCGCTCGCGCGAGGTGTTGATGTGCAGCGAGCGGTACGACGAGCTCATGCCGTTCTTGTTGCCCCACACCCAGTTGCCGCCGACGGCGTCGGACTTCTCGTAGCAATCCACTTCGAAGCCGTTCTCGTGGAGCGCCTTGACGGCGGTGATCCCACACGCCCCGGCGCCGATCACGCAGACCTTCGGCAGCGATGACATAGGCTCAACGCTATCCAAATCCGTCCACACCATCGCGTCGGCGAGGTGCGACACAATGGGCGCCATGGATCCAGAGAGGGCTCAGGTCAAGGCGGCGGGATGCGTCGTGTGGCGAAGCGGTGCGGACGGGGGGATCGAGATCGCGCTCGCGCATCGCCCGCGCTACGACGACTGGTCGCTGCCCAAGGGGAAGCTCGAGAACGGCGAGGACTGGGCGGTGGCCGCGATCCGCGAGACCGACGAGGAGATCGGTCAGCGCGGAAGGCTCGGCCCCGAACTCCCGCCGGTCCACTACCGCGACCGCAAGGGACGCGACAAGGTGGTGCGCTACTGGCTCATGAAGGGCGACGACGCCCCGTTCTCGCCGAACGAAGAGGTGGATGAGGTGCGCTGGTCCAAGCTCGAGGAAGCCCGCGAGCGCCTGACCTACCCGGTCGACCGCGAGACGGTCGACGCCGCGGCGGAGAAGCTCGGATCATGAATCGCGACCGCTTCCCGGGAGTGCGCGACGGTTGGGCCCGCCTCGACGGGCCCGCCGGAACGCAGATGGTCGACTCGGCGATCGACGCCATGTCCGACTGGATGCGCTCGGGGCGACCGGCCAACCACGGCGGCGCGTTCGAGGCCGCCCACGCCACCGACACGCTCGTCTCCGGAGCCCGGGAGAGCGTCGCCCGGATGCTCGGCTCCGACCCCCGGGGCGTGGTCTTCGGACCTAGCATGACCGCCCTGACGATGCGTTTCGCCGCCGCCGTCGGGCGGACGCTCGAGCCGGGCGACGAGGTGATCTGCACCCGTCTCGACCACGACGCCAACGTGCGGCCCTGGGTCATCGCAGCCGAGCGCGCGGGCGCGCGGGTGGTCTTCGCCGAGCCCGATGCCGAGACGCTCGAGCTTCCGGCGAGCGCGGTCCGGGCGGTGTTGTCCGATCGCACCCGTTGGGTAGCGGTCACCGCCGCCTCCAACGCGATCGGGACGATCCCCGACCTCACGGGAATCATCGCGGCGGCGCACGGGGTGGGTGCGCGGGTCTACGTCGACGCGGTCCACGCGACCCCGCACCGGCCCATGGACGTGCGAGCGCTCGGGTGCGACGTGCTCGCCTGCTCGGCGTACAAGTGGTTCGGCCCACACGTCGGGATCCTGTGCGCGAGCCCAGCTCTGCTCGAGGAGCTCCAACCGGACAAGTTGCGCCCATCATCGGACGAGGTACCCGATCGGTGGGAGCTCGGGACCCTGCCCTTCGAAGCTCTCGCGGGCGTGCGAGCGGCGGCGGAGTACGTCGCCTCGGTCGACTGGGCAGGAGTCCGTGCCCACGAGAACGCTTTGCTCGGCGCGACGCTCGCGGGCCTGGCCGCCATCGAGGGAGTGACGCTCCACGGCTCGGCGCGCGATCGTACGGCGACCCTGATGTTCTCGGTCGCCGGCCGCACGCCGCTCGAGGTCGCGACGGCGTTGGCCGCGAGCAAGGTCGCCGTCTGGCATGGCAACTACTACGCCTGGGAGCTCTCGACCCACCTCGGGCTCGAGCCCGACGGGGCGTTGCGCGCCGGCTTCGTGCACTACAACGACTCGTCCGACGCCAAGCGACTGCTCGCGGCCATCTCCTCGCTCGCCGGCGGCTCCGAGGGCGAACGGGGATAGTCCGCAGATCGTCGCGGGCAGTCCGGCGCCGATGAAGGCGATCACGATCGAGGAGCTCCTCGCGGTTCCGGCGAGTGGCGCCTACTTCTCAGACGACCAGGCCGTGATCGGGGCCGGCGCCGCGCGCGACGGGTTCACGTACCTCGCGGGTCCGTCCACCCCCGGGTTCGACGCCGTTCGCGAACCGTCCGCGGCCGTGTCCGTGATGCTCCTGCTGAGCGACGGTCACATCGCCCATGGGGACTGCGTGAGCGTGCAGTACAGCGGCGTCGGGGGACGCGAGCCGCGCCTGAACGCCGCCGCCCTCGCCGACCTGCTCGACGAGCGGGTGGCTCCGGTGCTCCGCGGGCGGGCCGTGACGGATTTCCGGCCGGCCGCCGGGCTGCTCGAGGAACTCGCCGCGGGAATCGACGGGTTCGGGGCAGCGGCGAGCTACGGGCTCTCGCAGGCGCTGCTCGATTGCGCGGCTCATCGCGCCGGCTGCACGATGGCCGACGTCGTGCAGGCCGAGTGGGGGCTGGCCGGGCCGCTCGAGCGGATCCCGGTGTTCGCGCAGACGGGCGAGGAGCGCTACGCGAACGTCGACAAGATGATCCTCAAGCGGGTCGACTCGCTCCCGCACGGGCTCATCAATGAGCCGTCGCTCGTCGGCGCGGACGGCACCACCCTCATCGACTACGTGGGGTGGGTGCGCGGGCGCGTCGAGCGGCTGCGCGGGTCCCCGTCCTACGCCCCGATCCTGCACTTCGACGTCTATGGCCTGCTTGGAGCCGTGACCGGCAACGACCTCTCGCGGGTGGCGGACATCCTAGGCGCGATGGAGCGGGTGGCCGCGCCGTTCGCACTCCGCGTGGAGCACCCGGTCGACGCCGGCTCGCGCGACGCCCAGATCTTTGAGCTCGCAGCGCTGCGCCGCCTGCTGGCGGAGCGCGGTGCGAAGGTCGGGATCGTCGCCGACGAGTGGGCCAACACGGTCGCGGACATCCGCGCCTTCAACCGGGCCCGAGCCGCCGATGTCGTCCAGATCAAGGCGCCCGACCTCGGGTCGGTGCACCACATCGTGGACGCGGTGCTCGACTGCCGGGAGCACGCCGTGGTGGCACACCTCGGAGGCTCGTGCTGCGAGACCGAGCGCTCGGCCCAGGTGTGCGTGCACATCGCTCTCGGGGCGCACGCCGATCAGATGCTCGCGAAGCCGGGAATGGGCGTTGACGAAGGGTTGTCCATCGTCCGCAACGAAATGGAGCGCACGCTTCGCCTTGGCGAGGCGCTCGCCCGCCGCGCCGCATATGATCGACAGGGAAACCCATGATCGACTTCAGCAATCGCGTCGCGCTGGTGACCGGCGCCGCGGGAGGCATCGGCGCGGCCACCGCCCGCACGATCGTGACGTGCGGAGGTGACGTCGTGGTGCACGACGTTCGTGAAGGGGGCCGCCTCGCCGACCTGGCGGACGAGCTGGGCGAACACGGCCATGCGATCGCGGCCGACCTCGGCGAGGCCGCCGCGGCTGCGGGTCTGTGGTCCGAGGCATTGGGTTGGCGCGGGCGGATCGATGCCCTCGTCAACAACGCCGGGATCTACGAGCCGGCGTCCATCGACGATCCGATCGAGCAGTGGACCGCCGCGTGGGAGCGGATGCTCGCGATCTGCCTGGTCGGGCCCGCGACGCTGAGCCGTGAGGCGATCAAGACCTTTCGCACACAGGAGGGCGGCGGCACGATCGTCAACCTGGCCAGCCGGGCCGCCTGGCGTGGCGAGGACCCCGACTACTGGCACTACGCGGCCGCGAAAGCCGGCATCGTCGCCATGACCAAGACGATCGCGCGTCAGTACGGGCGGGATGGCGTCACGGCCTACGCCGTCGCTCCCGGCTTTGTGAACACGCCCTTCAACGACGCCCTGGTGGACCGGTACGGGCTCGATTTCTTCGCCGACGACACCGCACTCGGCGAGGTCGCCGGTCCGCAGGATCTCGCCAACGTGATCGCCTTCCTCGCTTCAGGACTGGCGCGCCACGCCACCGGCACCACGATCGACGTCAACGGGGCGAGCTATGTCCGGTGAGGATGCCGCCGCGCTGCCGGGCGACGTACGGCTCTTCCTCGACGGCGCCTGGCGCGACGGCCGCTCGGGATGGTTGCCGATCTCAGATCCGGCCACCGGGGAGATGATCGGCCGCGTGGCCCTCGCCGACGAACACGACGTCCGCGACGCCGTCGAGGCGGCCCAAGCCGCGTTCAGGGGGTGGGCGACGACCCCGGCCGGCGAGCGCGGGGCGGTCCTCAAGCGAGCGGCCCGGCTGCTGAGCGAACGCGGCCGTCAGATCGCCCACACGCTGAGTCTCGAGGGCGGCAAGACCACCCAGGAAGCCCTCGGCGAGCTCGGCCGCGCGGCCGAGACGCTCGCGTGGAACGGGGAGGAAGCGGGGCGGATCGAGGGCCGTGTGATCGCCGGCCGGATGTCGGCGGGCCAGCGGCTCTCGATGCCGGCTCCGGTCGGCGTGGTCGCCGCCCTCACGGCCTGGAACTTCCCGGCCGTCCTCGCCACCCGCAAGCTCGGAGCGGCTCTCGCCTCGGGCTGTACCGCCGTCCTCAAGGCGGCCGAGGCAACGCCCGCGACCGCCGCCGAAGTCGTGCGCGCACTCACCGACGCGGGCGTGCCGCGCGGGGTCGTGAGCCTGGTGTTCGGGGACCCCGCCGCGGTGTCAGAGCAGCTGATCGGGGCGCCGGAAGTTCGAGCAGTGACGTTCACCGGCTCTACGGCGGTCGGGCGGATCGTCGCCGGCCACGCCGCCAAGGGACCCAAGCGCACGGTGCTCGAGCTCGGCGGCCACGCTCCGGTGATCGTCGATGCCGACGGCGATGTCGGGCTGGCGATCTCCGCCACGCTTCCGGCGAAGTTCGGCTCCGCCGGCCAGTCCTGCGTGGCTCCGACGCGGTACTACGTCCACGAGAGCCGCTTCGACGACTTCGCCGCCCGCTTCATCGAGGCAGTCCGGGCACTGCGCACCGGCGCCTTCACGGAGGACGGCGTGAACGTCGGGCCCGTGATCGACGACGGCCGGGTGGCGGCGCTCGAGCGGCTGACCGCGGATGCCGTCGCACGGGGCGCGCGGCTGTGCTGCGGCGGCCGGCGCGTCGAGCGACCCGGCTCCTTCTTCGCGCCGACCGTGCTGGCCGACGTGCCCGAGGACTCCGACATCTTGCGCGAAGAGCCGTTCGGTCCGGTTGCCGTCATCAACCGCTTCTCAGACCTCGACGAAGCGATCACCCAGGCAAACCGCACCGACTACGCGTTCGCGGCGTACGTGTTCACCGATTCGCTGAACACCCGCCAACGCGTGATCGAGGAGCTCGAGGCCTCGAACGTCGGAATCAACCAGATGGCGCCGTCGCTGCCGGACGCCCCACTCGGGGGGATGCGGGCGAGCGGCGTCGGCTACGAGGGCGGCCGCGACGGCATCGCGGCGTTCCAGCATCTCAGGCTCATCAGCGAGACGGCCGCCTAGGAATAGTGTCCCGCAGCACCCGCAACGGAGGAGGAGTACATGCGCAGATGGAGAAGGGCCGCGCTCGCGGCCTTGGCGATCACCATCGCCCGCCCCGGCCCCAGCGGTCGCCCAGAAGAACACCGGCGACCTGTGGCAGGTCTATGACCAGACGCTCAGCAAGGCGCGCTACATCGATCTCACGCACACGATCACGCCGAACCAACCGGTCTGGAAGGGCTTCGGGCCCGCGATCTTCAAGCCGGCCGTGGACCCTGCGACCAAAGTGGCCTACACCTACGCCAAGAACGGCTTCGAGGCGACCGCCTACACGTTCGCCACGGATCAGTTCGGCACCCAGCTCGACCCGCCGGCGCATTGGGCGCCCGAGCAGGCCGCCATCGACGAGATCCCCGCGAGCTACGCCGTTCGCCCGCTCGTGGTGATCTCGATCGTGCCGCAGGTCGCCAAGGATCCCCAGTACTTCCTCAAGGTGGCCGACATCCGGGCCTTCGAGACCAGACACGGGCGGATCCCGGCGGGTTCGGTCGTGATGGTCCGCTCGGACTGGTCGAAGCGCTGGACGACGGATCCGGCGAAGGCCAGGGCACTGGCCGCCGACCGCAACTTCCCCAGCGTCTCCCTCGACGCCCTGAAGTTCCTGCACCTCGAGCGAAAGATCCTCTTCCACGGTCACGAGCCGCTTGACACGGATACGACGCCCACCCTGGAGGGCGAGTATTGGCTCATGCACAACGGCTTCGCCCAGGCCGAGGGCGTGAACAACCTCAACGGGGTTCCCGCCACCGGCTGCCTCGTCTCGTTCGGCTTCCCGAAGCTCAAGGGCGGCCTGGGCGGCTTCGCGCGCTACGTCGCGATCTGCCCGCCCTCGACCCGGAAGGGCGTCCGAATCACCAGGCGCGACGCACCGCTGCCCGAGTTCGACAGTCCGCTGCGCTGGAACCGGAAGCTCGGCTACCGCGTGCGCTGAACCGGCCGGAGGGGGTGCGCCTCTGCACCCCCTCCCCGCGGCAGGTCCCACAGGTGCTGAACGGCATGGGCCCGATAGGGGCGCCAGCGCTCGGGATCGACCGGTCCCGGCAGCGCGCGCAGCGCGGTACGCAGTGCAGCGTCGTTGGTCAGCAGGACGTCCCTGTCGCCTGAGCGCATCTCCACGTAGTCCGCCGTCCACGGGCCGACGCCGGGTACCGTGAGCAGCGCTTGGCGATCGGGGCAGGGCCAGTGACGGGCAAGGGCGAGCAGCGCCCTGCGCCGGGAGAGCGGCATCGTGAAGACCGACGGATCGGCGGCCAGGAGCTCGTCGGGCCCGGGGAAGACCCTGGTCAGGACGCCGTCGGACCGGGGCAGGAGCGGGCCGCAAGCCGCGACGATGCGCGTCGCCAGCCCACGGGCGGCCGCCACGGTGATCTGCTGGCCCAGTATCGCGCGGACCGCCAGCTCGAACCGGTCGACCGAGCCGGGCACCCGCCGCCCCGGCCGGAGGCGAACCATCGGGGCCAGTACCGGGTCGGCCGCCAGAACCGTGTCGACGGCGATCGGATCGGCTTCGAGATCGAGCAACGCGCGGCACCGCGCGACTGCGTCGGCCTCATCACGCGGATCGACGCCGAACGCTCGCATCTCCACCTCCCTCGAGCCGAGGCTGAGTGCGACGACGGCAGGGCCGTGCGACAGGCGCAGGGTGCGGCGCAACGTATCGCCCGACACCTCCTCGAGCCCTGGGATCGCCCGCCGCGCGAAGAAGTCGAGCAGCGCTTCGAAGTCGAGTGGTGCGGTGAAGCTGAGTCTCAGCGCTCGTGAGGCCCAGGCGTCCGCGGGTTCGCAGAACTCGGGCTCGTCAGCCCGCCGCCTCGCCGGCGACGGATGAAGTAGACGATCAGCGTCGAGAAGACGAACGCGGCGAGGAACGGAGCGGCTCCGCGGCCGCCGAAGGCGTAGAAGAGCAGGCCCGCTGCAAAGGATCCGGCGAGTCCGATGGCCATTGTCTGGAGTAGGCCGAGGGGATCCTTGCCGGGGAGCGCCAGTCGGGCCAGGGCGCCGATGATCAGCCCCTGCAATGCGAGGAACACCAGGTAGGTCAGCACGTGCTAGCCACTACCCGCCCAGCTCCAAGTCCTCACCATAACCGGCCCCGCGTGGCGGATCCGCACCCAGGCCCGGCGAACCGAAGCGCTCAGAAGCGCCGGCCGACAGCTCGTCGCGAGGATCGATCTCGGGCAGCCCGGCCAGGTAGCGGTCGACCATGCGCGCGCACTGGCGACCCTCGTTGATCGCCCACACGATCAACGACTGGCCGCGGCGTGCGTCGCCCGCGGCGAAGACACCCTGCACCGAGCTGGCGTATGCGCCTGCCTTGACGTTGCCCCGGTTGTCGCGCTCGACGCCGAGCTGCTCGAGCAGCCCCTCCTCCGGGGAGAGGAAGCCCATGGCCAGCAGCACCAGATCGGCCGGGCGGGTCGTCTCGGTACCGGGAATGGCCTCGAAGGGCGGTACGCCGGAGTTCTCGACCCAGTGGATCTCAGTGATGCGGCCGTCCGCGTCACCGGTCAGCGCGGTGGTCGAGATGGCGAAGTCACGATCACCGCCCTCCTTGAGGGCGTAGCTCGTGCGCAGCTTGACCGGCCAGCGCGGCCATGGGGTCCTGTCGTCGGGCCGGTGGACGGGCGGCTCGCCGAGAAGCTCGATCTGGGTCACCGAGGCGGCGCCCTCACGGTGGGCGTTGCCGACGCAGTCCGCGCCGGTGTCCCCGCCGCCGATCACGATGACGTGCTTGCCGGCCGCGGTGATCCGCTCGTCTGCGGGCGGCGGGGGGACCACCGCCTGGAGCGGCCCCGCTCCGTTCTGCGTATTGAGCTCCCGTGCGACCCAGCGGTTGCGCTGGTACAGGTAGTCCATCGCGAAGTGCACGCCGTGGAGTTCACGGCCCGGCACCGGGAGATCGCGCGGGACGCGCGAGCCCGTGGCGACCACGACCGCATCGTGTCGTTCACGCAGCTCGTCAGCGCTCACATCGACTCCGACGTCACAGCCGAACTCGAACACCACGCCCTCGTCGGCGAGTTGCCTCACCCGCCGCTCGACGAGCCACTTCTCGATCTTGAAGTCGGGCACCCCGAAGCGCACGAGCCCACCCCCGGCCTCGTCGCGCTCATAGACCGTCACGGCGTGTCCCGCCCGGTTGAGCTGTTGGGCGCACGCCATTCCCGAGGGCCCGGCGCCGACGACCGCCACACTGCGTCCGGTGCGGTTGGGAGGCGCGTAGGCGTGGATCCAGCCCTCATCCCAGGCACGGTTGACGATCGCGACCTCGATCTGCTTGATCGTCACCGCGTCGCCCTCGCGGATCTCGAGCACGCAGGCTGACTCGCACGGCGCCGGACACAACCGCCCGGTGAACTCGGGGAAGTTGTTCGTGGCGTGCAGCTGCTCGCTCGCGTCGCGCCAGCGATCGTGGAACACGAGGTCGTTCCAGTCCGGGATGAGGTTGCCGAGCGGGCAGCCGTTGTGGCAGAAGGGTACGCCGCAATCCATGCAGCGGGCGCCCTGCTCTCGAAGCTCCCCCGTCGGCAGCGTGTCGACGAACTCGAGGTAGTCGTGTCGTCTCTGCTCAGGATCGCGTTCGGGCTGATTGACCCGCTCCACCTTGAGGAAGGCCCCGAGCTCACCCATCAGGACTGCCTCGCGGTGCCGGTGTGCGGGGAGCCGACCGGGGCGGCCACCGCTTCTGACTCGTCCGTCGCGCGCATGGGCTCGCCGAGCTCGGCGTCTGACTCCCGCTCGGCTGCGGCGAGCTCGGCCAGGGCGCGCTTGTAGTCGCGCGGCATGACCTTCACGAACCGCCCGAGCGCGCTCTCCCAGTCCTGCAGCAGTCGAGCGGCCACGGACGAGAGCGTGCGGAGGTGATGCTCCTCGACCAGGGCTCGGAGCTCGATCGCGTCGGCTTCCTCGATCGGGTCGAGGTCCACCAGCTCCAGGTTGCAACGGTCGCCGAAGGAGTCGTCCTCGTCGAGCACGTAGGCGACTCCTCCGCTCATCCCGGCGGCGAAGTTGATGCCGGTGGGCCCGAGGATCACCGCGCGCCCGCCGGTCATGTACTCACAGCCGTGGTCGCCCACGCCTTCCACCACCGCGCTCGCCCCCGAGTTGCGCACGGCGAAGCGCTCGCCCGCCAGACCGCGGAAGAACGCCCGGCCGCTCGTGGCGCCGTACAGGACGGTGTTGCCGACGATCACGCTCTCCTCTGCCACGTAGGACGCCTCTTCGGGCGGGAAGACCGCGACCACGCCCCCCGAGAGCCCCTTGCCCGTGTAGTCGTTGGCGTCGCCCACCAGGGTCAGCTCCACCCCGGGGGCGAGCCACGCGCCGAAGGACTGCCCGGCCGAGCCGCGAAGCGTGAACCTCACGCTCTCGGGCGCGAGACCGTCCGCCCCGTGGACCACCGTCACCGCGCTCGAGAGCAGGCCGCCCACCGTTCGGTCGACGTTGCGCACGGCGAACTCGCCGGTGACCGGCTTGCGGTGATCGATGGCGTCCTTGGCGGCGCGGATGAGCTCCCAGTCGAGCGCGTTGACCAGCGGCGACTCCTGCGGCTGCATGCGCCGGAGCGGCGTGTCGTCGGGCACGTCGGGCTTGGCGAGGATGTGGGTGAGGTCGACTCCCCGCGCCTTCCAGTGGTCGATGGCCTCGTCGGCTTCGAGCATCTCGGTGTGGCCGATGAGATCCGCGAACCGCCGGACTCCCAGCTTCGCCATCAATCCGCGGACCTCCTCGGCCACGAAGAAGAAGTAGTTCACCACGTGCTCGGGCTGGCCGGCGAAGCGTTTGCGCAGTTCGGGATCCTGCGTCGCGATCCCGACGGGACAGGTGTTCAGGTGGCAGGCCCTCATCATGATGCAGCCCTGGGCGATCAGGGGAGCGGTCGAGAACCCCATCTCGTCGGCGCCCAGCAGCGCCGCGACGATCACGTCGCGACCCGTCTTGAGCTGCCCGTCGGTCTGCACCCATATGCGTGAGCGCAGGTCGTTGAGCACCAGGGTCTGCTGGGTCTCGGCCAGGCCGATCTCCCACGGCACTCCCGCAGCCTGGATCGAGGAGAGCGGCGAGGCGCCCGTGCCGCCGTCGTGGCCGGCGATGAGCACGTGATCGGAGTTGGCCTTGGCCACCCCGGCGGCAACGGTCCCCACCCCGATCTCGGACACGAGCTTCACGCTGATCCGGGCCCGCGGGTTCCCGCAGCGCAGGTCGTAGATGAGCTGCTTGAGGTCCTCGATGGAGTAGATGTCGTGATGGGGAGGCGGGCTGATGAGACCCACTCCGGGCGTCGTGAAGCGGATCTTGCCGATGTAGCGATCCACCTTGTGACCGGGGAGCTGGCCGCCTTCGCCGGGCTTGGCCCCCTGAGCCATCTTGATCTGCAGCTCGTCGGCGTTGACGAGGTAGTTGATGTTCACCCCGAACCGGCCTGAGGCCACCTGCTTGATCGAGGAGCGGCGCGAATCGCCGTTGGCGTCCTTGGTGTAGCGCGACGGGTCCTCCCCGCCCTCGCCGGTGTTGGACTTCCCGCCCATCCGATTCATGGCGATGGCGAGCGTCTCGTGCGCCTCACGCGAGAGGGAGCCGAGCGACATCGCTCCCGTGGCGAAGCGCTTGACGATCTCCGACGCCGGCTCGACCTCGTCGAGGGGCACCTCGTCGCCGTCGCGCGCGAAGCGCAGCTTGAGCAGACCCCGAAGCGTGGCCGCCTGGGCGGCGTCCTCGTTGACCAGCTTCGAGAACTCCTCGTAGCTCTCCAGGCCGCCATGCCGGACGGAATGCTGCAGCAGCGAGATCGTCTCGGGATTCCACTGGTGGTGCTCGCCGTCGCGGCGCCACGCATAGACGCCTCCGACCGGGAGGCCTGCGTCGGTGCGCTCGTATGCGCGGCCGTGCTTCTCGAGGGTCTCGAACGCGAGCACTTCCATTCCGATCCCACCGATCCGCGACGCGGTACCCGTGAAATGGCGGTCGATGAGCGTTGACTCGAGGCCCACCGCCTCGAATATCTGCGCGCCGCAGTAGGACTGGATGGTCGAGATGCCCATCTTGGAGATCGTCTTGCGCAGTCCCTTGCCGATGGCCTTGACCACCTTGGCCTCGGCTTCGTCCACCGGTAGGTCACCCGGCAGCACGCCCTTCTCGACCAGCTCGTCGAGCGACTCGAACAGCAGGTAGGGGTTGACGGCGCTCGCCCCATAGCCGATAAGCGTGGCGAAGTGATGGACCTCCCGGGGCTCACCCGATTCGATCACGAGCCCCGTCTGCAGGCGGGTGCCCTCGCGAACGAGATGGTGGTGGACGCTCGAGACGGCGAGCAGCGAGGGGATGGGAGCCCGGTCGGCGCCCACCTCACGGTCGGAGAGGATCAGGATGTTGACGCCGCCGGCGACGGCTTGCGAGGCCTCGTGCGCCACACGCTCGACCGCGGCGGCGAGAGCACCCGGCCCCTCGGCCACGGGCCAGGTGATGTCGATGGTGTGGGCCCGGAAGACATCCGAGTTGACCTGGCGCAGCTTCTCGAGCTCCGCGTTGAGCAGGATGGGCTGCTTCATCGCGAGCTGGTGGGCGTGGGCGGGCGTCTCGTCGAACAGGTTTCCCTCGCTCCCGACCCCGGTGGCCACGCTCATCACGACGGCCTCGCGGATCGGATCGATGGGCGGGTTGGTGACCTGGGCGAAGAGCTGCTTGAAGTACGAGAAGAGCGGCGGCTGGCGGTCGGAGAGCACCGCCAGCGCGGCGTCGTTGCCCATGGAGCCGATCGGCTCCTCGCCCTTTGAGGCCATGGGCGCGAGCAGCACCCGGAGATCCTCCTGGGAGAAGCCGAAGGCCAGCTGGCGGGCTCGCAGCGGCTCGGTTCGCGGCGCCTGCGGCGCCCGCTCCGGGAGGTCTGACAGGTGTACGACGCCTTCGTCGAACCACTGGGCGTACGGCGCCCGCGCGCAGACCACCTCCTTGACCTCCTCGTCGGAGATGATGCGGCCCTGCTCGAGGTCGACCATGAAGAGCTTGCCGGGACGCAGCCGGCCCTTGCGGACGATGTCGGCCGCCGGGACGTCCATCACACCGGTCTCCGAGCCCAACACGACCCAGCCGTCCGAGGTTTCGAGCCAGCGCCCGGGGCGCAGGCCGTTGCGATCCAGTGTCGCGCCGATCACCCGCCCGTCCGTGAAGGCGACCGCCGCGGGCCCGTCCCAGGGCTCCATGAGGCACGAGTGGAACGCGTAGAACCCGCGCAGAGCCTCCGGAACGTCGTCACGGCCCTCGTAGGCCTCGGGAACCATCATCATCACCGAGTGCGGCAGCGAGCGCCCGCCGAGCACGAGCAGCTCGAGGACGTTGTCGAAGGTGGCCGAATCGGACCCTCCCGGACGGACGACCGGAAGGATCTTCCTCAGGTCGTCCTCGCCGAAGAGCTCCGACGCGAGCTGCGACTCGCGCGCGCGCATCCAGTTCACGTTCCCGCGCAGAGTGTTGATCTCACCGTTGTGGGCGATCATCCGGTACGGGTGCGCGAGCTCCCAGCTCGGGAAGGTGTTGGTGGAGAAGCGCGAGTGGACGAGAGCCAGCGCCGTCTTGGTCCGCGGGTCCGCCAGGTCGGGGTAGTACCCGAGCAGCTGCGGCGCGGTGAGCATGCCCTTGTAGGCGACCGTGCGACTGGAGAGCGTGGCGATCACGAGCTCCTGGCCCGCGGCCAGCTCGGCGACGCGACGGATGACGTAGAGCTTGCGCTCGAAGGCATCCTGATCGCCGGCCAGCTCCTCGGAAGCCGCGACCACGAGCTGCTTGATGTAGGGCGCGAAGTAGTTCGCGGTGATCCCCACGTAGTCCTTGTCGACCGGGACGTCGCGCCAGCACACCACCCGCTGGCCCTCCGCCTCGACCGTCTCGGTCAGTAGCTTCTCGAAGCCCTCGCGCTTGGCGGCGTCCTGGGGCAGGAAACAGACGCCGACGCCGTAGGCCCCGGGCGGTGGCAGGTCCTCGCCCAGTGCCGCTCGAAGCAGCTCGTCGGGGATCTGCATGAGGATCCCGGCGCCGTCGCCCGTATTGGGATCGGCCCCGGCGGCGCCGCGATGCTCGAGGTTGGCCAGGGCGACCACCGCGCGCTGGACGGTCTCGTGGGTCGGCTCGCCGTTGAGGCGCGCGACCATCGCGACCCCGCAGGCGTCGTGCTCGTAGGTGGGGTCGTAGAGGCCGACCGGATGGCTCGGCTTGGAACGTAGGTGCATGGCGAACTCCCGTGGCGCGGGCGGGGGCCCGAAGGCGGAGCGCGAAAGGCTATCAGCGAGCCGCTTCGGAAATCTCCGCCCGTGCGGAACCCTCGAGGGAGTCGGGGGTGACCGCCTCCTCGTCACCGAAGCCCTCCAGCGGCGTGACCGTCAGCAGCGCCGAGAGCACGCGCGGCTCGACGGGCCTCGAGAAGACGAAGCCCTGGACCCGCCGGGCGCCGAGCTCGAGCAGGATCCGCGCCTGCTGCGCGCTCTCCACGCCCTCGACCACCACGTCGAGGGACAGCGTCTGGGCGAAGTCGAGAATCGAGCGCAGAAAGGCCACGTCCTCCTCGCGCTCGGCGATGTGGTCGACGAACGGCTTGGCGACCTTGAGCACGTCGACCGGGAGGCGTCGCAGGTGCGAGAGCGACGAGTAGCCCGTTCCGAAATCGTCCAGCGCCAGCCCGAAGCCCGCGGCCTTGATCAGGTTCATCCGGGCGATGCCGGCGCCGAGATCGTCCATGAGCGCGGACTCGGTGATCTCGAGGGTGATCGCCGAGGTCGGCACGCCCGCCCGGTCGGCGGTCTCGGTCATCACACGGACGAGATCGGGGGCCTGGAACTCGCGTACGGAGAGGTTGATGCTGACGGTGAAGGACTCTCCTGCGATGCTTGCGGCGCGCCACGCGGCCAGCCGCTCGCAGGCCTGATCGAAGACGTGTCGCCCGATCGGACCGATCAGCCCCGACTCCTCGGCAAGTGGGATGAACGCGTCCGGGCTGACCAGGCCGAGCCGCGGATGCTGCCAGCGCACCAGCGCCTCCACACCGGTGATGGCGCCCGTGGGCAGGTCGACAACGGGCTGGAAGAGCACGACAAGCTGATCCTCCTCCACGGCACGCTGCAGGTCCGACTTCAGCTCGTGGCGGTGCATGGCCAGCGCGTGCATCTCGGGCTCGAAGAGCTCGAATCGCCCCTTGCCCAGATCCTTCGCGCGGTACATGGCGAGATCTGCGTTCCTGAGAAGGTCCTCGGTGCGTCGTCCGCCCTCGTGACTGGTGGCCACGCCGATCGAGGCCCTGACGAAGATCTCCGTGGCGGCGACCTTGAACGGATCGGAGAGTGAGGCCAGCACGCGCTCGGCGATCTCGATGACCACGTCCATCGATTCCGCGTCGTCGATCAGGACGGCGAACTCGTCACCGCCCAGCCGTGCCGGCGTGTCGTACACGCGCAGGCTCAGGCGGAGCCGGTCGGCGACGGCGACCAGCAGCTCGTCGCCCGCTCGATGCCCGAGGGAATCGTTGACCGTCTTGAAGTCGTCGAGGTCGATGAACAGCGCGGCCACGAGGGTGTCGCGGCGCCGGAGGGCGTGCGAGAGCTGCTCACCGAAGCGGGCGCGGTTGACCAGCGAGGTGAGCGGGTCGTGGAACGCTATGTGCTCCAACTGGCCCTGAAGCTGCTCGAGGCGCCCGAAGTCCTCCTGGAGGACCTCGTGGCCGAGCGAGGCGGCCACGTGGCCGGCCAGCTTGTCGAGGAGTTCGACCTCCGACTCCCCGAACTGGCGATCGACCTCGCAGCGGTTGGCGACCAGCAGCAGGCCAAGGGGATGCGGATCGCCGTCGAGTACGGCGACGATCACCGGTCCATCGGCGCCGATCCGGCGCAGGTAGCGCTCGAGCCTTGCGTCGTGGACGGGACGCTGGAGCAGCCGCGCTCCTTTGACGGTCCCCGCCAGGGCGGTGAGGGCGGCGACGAAGTCGGCCTCGACGGGTTCTCCGGATATGGGTACCGCTTGCGTGCTTCTCGTGCGCTGCGGCACCCCCACGGCGGGCGGCAGCAGCACTGCTTCGGCGATCCCGGCGCGGAGGGCCACCCGCGTCCGGCCCATCAGAACGGTGAGGGCTTCTCGTACGTCGGTGCTCAGCAGCAGTACGTCCGTCGCGCCGTACAGGAAAGCGAGCCGTTGGTGGCTGTGACGCTCCACCAGATAGGCACGGTATGTCACCAGCCCCGCCCCGGCCGGGAGGACGATCAGCCAGACGCTCGCCTCGAGCATGAGGAGCGTGAAGACCGCCAGCCCGATGCAGCCCACCGTACCGGTCAGCACGATGTCCCTCCCCAGCGCGGTGCTGAACTCGGCGCGCGTCATGTTGCCCGCCACCACTCGAGCGCCCAGGAAGAAGAGCGCCCGCCGGGTGACCGCAGCCGCGAGGGCGGCGGCCAGTGCGGGGATCCACGGGCTGAGACCAACTACCGGAGCATCCGGGAGCAGCACCGCGAAGACGGCGAGCGCCACGCCGGTGGCCACCGCCGTCCGGGCCTGTCGGACGACCAGATCGACCGACCGGCGACGCCACGCGCACACGATCGCCGCGCCCGCGAGCTGGCCCAGCAGCAGGTCAGGAGGCGTCGCGATGAGTAGGCCCAGCACGACGGCGAGATCGACCAGGCTCGAGGAATCCGTCGCGCGCCGCGACCTGAG
>Ga0136617_10002331_pt1 | contig 16933 bp, 14 predicted proteins | sample AntDrymUQ3222106_2_FD_129672 | JGI IMG/M metagenome (GOLD analysis project Ga0136617, IMG submission 129672) | Polar desert sand microbial communities from Dry Valleys, Antarctica - metaG UQ322 (21.06) | ecosystem: Environmental > Terrestrial > Soil > Desert | place: Antarctica: Dry Valley...
ACTCGCCGTGCCGGAATGCGCAACTCGCCGTGCTGGAATGCGCGACTCGCCGTGCTGGAATGCGCGACTCGCCGTGCTGGGACGATTCCTGCAAACATCGGGCTTGACGGGAGGAGGCCGCCGTGACCACCAACGCCCGCCTGCGCGCGTTCGTGTCCCTGGCCGACACCGGCTCGATCCGGGCGGCCGCGCGCCGCCTCGTGGTCACCGAGTCGTCGGTGTCGGCCGCGATCACCGCACTGGCCGCGGAGGTCGGGGTGCCGCTGGTGGCCCGTGACGGTCGCGGCGTGCGCCTCACCCCCGCCGGGGATCGCTATGTCACCTACGCGCGGCGGATTCTCGGGCTGCAGGACGAGGCGCTCGCGGCGGCGCGCGGAGAGGCCGACCCCGAGCACGGGCTGGTCCGGCTCGCGGCGGTGACGACCGCGGGGGAGCATGTGCTCCCCGCGCTGCTGGCCTCGTTCCGGGCGCGGCACCCGGGTGTCGCGCTCCGGTTGGAGGTCGCCCCCCGAGATGACGTGTGGCCGCTGCTCGCCCAGCACGACGCCGATCTCGTCGTCGCGGGTCGGCCGCCGGACGAGCTGGCCGGCCGGATCCGAGCCACCCGTCCGAACACCCTCGTCGTCGTCGGGCCGTCCGCCGCCGCCGCGGACTTCGCCCCCGGCCTGGCCACTTGGCTCCTGCGAGAGGTGGGCTCCGGCACCCGGGCCACCTGCCGGGCGTTGCTCAGCGCGCTGGAGGTCGATCCGCCGCAGCTCACGCTCGGCCCGACCGGCGCTGTCATCGCCGCGGCCGAGGCCGGGCTCGGTGTCACGCTGGTGTCGCGCCAGGCCGTCGCCCGCCAACTGGCCGAGGGACTGCTGGTCGAGCTCGCGGTGCCCGGCACGCCACTGCACCGCCCGTGGCACGCGGTCAGCCATCCCGAGGCGACGGCGAGCACCGAGTTGCTCGTGGCGCACCTGCTGGACCGGCCCGAGCTGGGCTGGGCCCGCCGCGGCCGGATCCGGTCAGCCGGTCGGCACACTGACCGCGACGGTGGTGCCTGATCCCGGCCGGGAACGGACCTGAAGCGAACCGCCCACCAGCTCCGCGCGTTCGGCCATGCCGCGCAGCCCGTAGCCCGCGCGGGCCGTGTCGTGGCCGATATCGAAGCCGGTGCCGTTGTCGCCCACCTCGAGGCGGATCGTGCCGCGATGCACGCCGAACCCGATCCGGACCGTGCTGGCGTCCGCGTGCTTCTGCACGTTCTGCAGCGCCTCCTGAGCGATCCGGTACAGCGCGATCTCCACGTGCTCGGGCAGGCGGTCCTCGCTCAACGACAGCGTGGCATCGATCCCCGGCAGGGTGCTGCACAGGCTGGCCAGGCCGCCGGCGAGGCCCAGATCGTCGAGCACGGGTGGGCGCAGGCCGCCGATCGCCGCGCGGGCCTCGTCGACGGCAAGGTCGGCGAGCTCCCGGGCCTTGGCGAGCTGCGTCGCCGCGTATCCGGGCTCGTCCTGCATCGTGGACGCCGCTGCGTCGAGATGGTAGCCGAGGGTGACCAGACGCTGGGAGATCCCGTCGTGGATGTCGCCGGCCAGGCGGCGCCGCTCGTTCTCCTGCGCGGCGATCACCTGCTCGGTGAACTGCTCGTGACCTCGCTCCCGGGCGGCCAGGCGGCGATGCAGCCGCGCGGCGTGCAGCGCGCCCGCCACCAGCCGCCCGATCATGGTGAGCAGCCGGATGTCGCGCTCGGTGAACTCGCGCCGCGCCGTGGTGTGCACGTTGAGCACCCCGATCAGCCCGGCCGGGTCGCTGGTCATCGGTACCGAGGCCATGGAGGTGTAGTCCTCGCCGCGCAGGGCCGGGATGGCGAGATAGCGGGGGTCGTCGCGCTTGGAGTCGACGAGCACCACCGGGCGGCCGTGTTCGGCCACCCACCCGGTGACCCCGGTGCCCAGCGGCAGCTGCACCCGGCCGACGTGGGCGTCGAACGGCGGGGTGGCGCCGGTGAGGGTCAGCGAGCGACCGGCGTCGTCGAGCACGTGCACGAAGCAGATGTCGGTGCCGGACGCATTGGTGATCAACCGGGCGACGGCCGCGGCGAGTGGCTCGACCTCCGGGCCGGTCGAGGTGGCCTCGATGATGGCGAGCAGCAGCGCGTTCTCCCGCTCGAGGTCGGTGAGTCCGGGCCGGGTCATGGGGACATCCCCGATTGCCGCGTCATTGGAAGATTCCCTCGCGCAGCGCCGCGGCCACCGCACCGGCGCGGTCGCCCACCGCGAGCTTGCGGTAGATGGATCGCACATGGCTCTTCACGGTCTCGTCGCCGACGGTGAGCCGGATGGCGATCGCGCGGTTGGACAGCCCCGTCACCATCAACGCCAGCACCTCGCTCTCGCGGTGGGTGAGCCCGTGGCGCGCCCCTGGCCAGAACTCGCCGCTCTGCATCCGCGCCGCCGACGCCACGGCCCGGCCGGCCATCACCGGGTCGATCACGGTCTCACCGGCGTGCACGAGCTCGAGTTGGCGTACCAGGTCCGCACCGGTGATCCGCTTGAGCAGGTATCCCGCCGCACCCGCGCGCAGCGCCTGGAACAGGTACTGCTCGTCGTCGTACACGCTGAGCAACACGACTCGGCGCGCCGCGGAGTGCTCGCGCAGCCTCCGGCACAGGTCGAGACCGCTCGCTCCGGTCAGCCGCACGTCACAGAGCACGATGTCGGGATCGAGGCCCTCGACGACCGGCACGGCGTCGTCGCACCCTTCGGCCTCGCCGACCACCCGCACCCGTCCCCGGAACGGGGCGAGCATCGCCTTGAGACCGTGCCGCACCATCTCATGGTCGTCCACGAGCACGATGCGCAACGGGACTGGAACCATGCCGCGCACCCTACGACTCGTGCGCCCACCGCATCCGCAACGAGCGGCACTTTCGTCCGCTAGATGTGTACGAAAGTGCCGTTCGTTCGGTCCTTGTCGCCATCCCCCCGCCGACCCCCGTGGTGGGGGACGGCAGCTATCCGCATGCCTCCTACCGTCGATGCGATGGCGGACAAGGCGTTCCGGATGACGCGCGCGGCGCGAATGGCCACCGGTCGCCGCCCCGTGATGCTCGCGATCGCCGGTGACAGCGCGGCGGGGAAGACCACCCTGACCCGGGGCCTGGTCGACGCGCTCGGCCGGGAGCGGTGCCTGTCGATCTGCGTGGACGACTACCACCGCTACGACCGGCAGGAACGCTCCGTGCTGCCGTTCACCGCGTTGCACCCGCACTGCAACCACCTCGACATCATGGAGCAGCACCTCCAGCTCCTGGCCACCGGCCAGCCGATCCTCAAGCCGGTGTATGACCACTCCACCGGGCTCCTCGCCCGCCCCGAGCTCGTCGAGCCGGCCGAGTTCGTGATCGTCGAGGGCCTGCTCCCGCTGCACAGCAAGCTCGCGCGGGCGTGCTTCGACGTCACCGTCTACCTCGACCCGCCCGAGGAGGTGCGGCGCAACTGGAAGATCGCCCGCGACACACGTCAACGCAGCTATGCGGCCTCCCAGGTGCATGCCGAGCTGCTGCGCCGGGAGCCCGACTCGGCGGCGTTCATCCGCCCGCAGCGCGGGCACGCCGACATCGTGGTGTCCTTCGCCCCGATCGCCGACCGAGACGACCCGCCGGGCACCCCGCTGTCGGCCGAGCTGGTGCTGCGCCCGACGATCCGCCACCCCGACCTGACCTCCGCACTCGACGCACCGCTGCTTGCCCCCCCGGTGTGCTTTGCGGGCGGTCGCCTCGCAAGCCGGCCCGCCCACAACCGCGAGCAGGTCGCGGTGGCCGAGGCGGTGCACTGCGAGCAGCCGGCCCCGGGCCGGGCGATCCGCCTCAAGCTCGGACGCGACACCGATGGCCGCCCGGTGGACACCCTGCACGTGCACGGCTACGTGCCACCGGAGCAGAGCCGCGCCGCGCAACGGGCCATCTGGGCGTTGCTCGGCGAGCGCGGCGACCCGCCCGCGGTGCTGGGTCGGGTCGGTCACCACGGGCGCAGCGAGCCGCTCGCGATCGCCCAGCTCCTGCTGCTCTATCACCTGCTCGACGCGGCGCGGTAGCACTGGCCGCGTCACCGGTAGCACTGATCGCGGCACAGCCGGCCGCGCGTCTCGGAGCCGCCGGAGAACTCTTCGAGAGCGACGGATCGTGACCACCGCCGTGGGAGCCTCTGCCCGGTGCGTACGAGCACTGCTCCGCCCGAGGTCGTGAGTCTGGGTCGAGCCGGCATCTCGCGCGGTTCGCCGCGCTGATCGGGGTGCCAGCCACTCCGGTGCCGGACGGCGCGACGGGTTGGCACGCGGTGCGGTTACTCGTTGACGTGATGACCGGCCGATCGACGTCCCCGTTCTCAGGTCACGGAGATCACGTCGATGCCCCATCCGCTATAGATCTCGGGCGCGGTGGTCAACACGGGTCGCCCGGTCGGCCAGTCGACGGTGGGTCGAGCGGCGTTGATGGCGTGGGCGGCGCGCCAGTCGACCCCAGTGGCAATGAAGCTGCCGGTTGCGGCGGCGGCGGTGTAGTCGAGGTCGATAACCTGGATCGCCGGAAGCAGACCGATGTGGTCTGCCAGCTCGGGGCGCTGGGCGACCGCCGCGGTGAGGCAGAGAGCGGGTGCGTACACATAGCGTCCGGGCTGCAGGTGGGCTTGGGCGACCAACCCGGACAGCATCCTGTTGCCGATACCCAGGGTCAGCAGGGCGGTGTGGTCGAACACGACTGCTGTCGTCGGGTGGGGCCCGGTCACTCGGACGTGGCCCGCGCGGGTGGTGCGCCGTTCAGCGTGGCGGGCCGCCGACCGGCCTCGAGCTCGTCCCAGAACCGCTCTCCGGCCGCCGCGTCGTCGTCGTTGAGGTCGGGGGACAGGTGCTCGCGCACGTAAGCGGTCGCTGTGGCATGCCGGGCTGCGAGCTCGCCCCGGGTCGGAGTGGACTGTGCCAGATCGGCCACCAGATCACGGATGGTGGAGCCGCGCTGTCCCGCGAGAACGGCGAGACGGTCTCGTACCGAGCTGTCGACCTTGATCGTGGTATCGGCCATAGTGGAAGCCTACGGTGCTAAGTATACGGCGGGAATACCGCGGGCAGCGTGGCGCGATGGGGCCCGGAGTTCGACGAACGGCACACGGTCGAACCCCGCTGCCCGGACGAAGTTGAGTAACGCGGACGGACCCGGCGTGGGCACCGGGAGGTCGCGGAGCTCCTGGTTCTCCGGAGCCCGTACTCGGTGAACGTTTACGCCTGAACCTGCTCATCACCGGCCCCATCCCTTGAGACTGCGCGTTCAACACGATCTCCGGCTGCTCGGTGCCGTCCGGGTTGTGCGACTGGTAGCTGACAGCATCCACGTCGCGGTCCCGCCGCCCCCGATGAGATCGATGATCTGGGCGAGGGTGTCACCCGCGCTGCAGTCGACGGGCACGGCGCCGATTTGCTCGGCGAGCTTGAGCCGGTCGGGCAGCTGGTCGGCGACGATCACCGGTGCCGCGCCCGGACACCCTCCGCTGTCGCGCTGCTTCATCGAACCGGGTCGCTGGGGGCATGCCGGTTGATGAGGAGTGCAGCGGTCGGTCCCTCACACTGTGGGATGCCCCCCACCCAGCAGGAACTCCCGTGACGACACGGAGACATCGCTGAACAGGTGCTCGGCACCGGCGGTGCGAAGTTCTGCCTTCCACGCATCCTCGAGCTCGGCGGCGAGCTGCGCCGCGCCCCGCCGGTTGTTCTTGAACCGCTGCTCGACCAGCGTGCGGGCCACGGCGAGCTTTCCCTTGCCACGGAGCACCGCCGCGCTGAGCTGGCGGCAGACCAGGTACTCGATGCTCGGCGTGCGGGTCCGATCGACAGTTCCGTCAGTGCTCGTTCCGGTCAACCCGAGCTGGTCCACCGCCCGGTGCAGGGCGAGCAACGGGGCGCGCAGCCCAGCCTCGGACTTGCGCATCTGCCACCCGATCCAGATCGGGACGCGGCGCACGTCGTTGTCCGCGACCACCGGCAGCGCCGGGCCCACCACCGTCTGGTAGTCGCCGGCCCGGCCGATCAGCCGCTCGGTGTGCTCGTCGCTCGGCAGCTCGAACTGTTGCTCGCGCAGGAGCTGCGCGACCAGCTGGGGCAGGACTGCAGCCGGGCCGTCGCTGGTGGCCCGCAGGTCGGCGATCCCGCTGTTCACGGCCGCCAGCCGAGCCTTCGAGGCGCCGGTCACGGCGAGCTGCAGGTGCAGGAACGTCAGCTCGTCGAGCACTGTCATCGAGCAGGCGAGGACGCCGATCGCCGGGAACTGTCCGAGGAACGACAGGATCGCGTGCATCGAGCCCGGGCGGGCCGGCCCGACGAGGGTGACGGGCAGGCAGCCCTCGGCGGCGTTGTTCACGCGGGGCTGGTCGACCGCGCGGCGATAGTTGCGACGGGCCTTGGGCCGGTCGTGCGGGAGCACCAGGAACCAGTTGCCGGTGCGGTAGCCCGGGCGGGTGTCGGCAAGCCACAGACCGAGTCCGCGGTCCTCGCAGTGCCGGGCGAGGCGGTCGGCGATCTGCAGCCGCACGTCTGCGCTCGGCCGTTGCAGCGCGATCCTGAACCGGATCGCCATCGACGAGGACCGGGCGGGCTCGATCGCCCGGCCGCCGATGCCACCGCTCTCCTGGAACGGGTTCGTCGGGGGCAGCTGCGCCGGGCACTGGAGGCTGAGCAGCGGTGCCTCGCCGGCGTGCATTGCGGTCTGCGCGATGTGCGCGAGCGTGTCCAGCGTGGCGAAGCCGTGCCGGGTCAGCATCCGCTTCGGCTCGTCCTCGATGGAGATCACGCCGTCGAACGTCTGCGCCGACTCGTGCTGGAACGTCAGGTTGGGACGTTCGGAGCCGTGGAACGTGGCCAGGTCATCGGCGTCGCGCTCGACCTGGACCCATGCCCCGTGCTGATGCTCCCGCGAGCCCGGACGCGCCGGGGAGTGACCGGTTCGGGTGCCGATCACCAGTCCGACGCCGTTGGCGCCGGAGCACAGCGTTTCGGCGAACCCGCTGCCCTCCGGATCGCGCTCCACGATCTCGGCCAGCCCACCATAGCGGTCCACCAGGTGATGGATCTCGAACTCGACCTGCATGGACGGCTCGTGCAGCACCCGGTACCCGGCGCGGGCCAGGTCCGCCAGAGCCCGGGTGCTGGCGGACTGCCCGTCGTCCGCGGACCAGGTGGCCGTCATCGGGCGCGATCCGGTGCGGTGTCGAGCGCTGGGTCGGCCCTACTCGCCGACGGGCCGAACCGCGCTCCGCCGGCGCTGCGCGCGGTGAAAAACCGGGCGTCGCCCTGGACCCGAGGCACCTCGGCGCCGTCGAGCCAGCGGGGCGCGCCCAGCCGGACGAGTTCGGCGGTCTCGCGGACCGTCCGCCTGCGGTACCGCAGGGTGACCGCCCCGGCCAACGGCACCACGACCATGACCGCGAACGCGAGCTGCACCCAGCCACCGGGCAGTCCCGCTGCGACCACACCACCGACGGTCGCGACGACCCCGATGCAGGCGTTGGCCACCGCCCGCGGCAGCACCCGCAGGTGCCCGGCGATCGAACGCCGGTCCGACAGCCCCAGCCGAGTGTAGAGGAAGCCGGGTACGAGCAGCAGCACCGCGATGACGGCGTCGGCGTCGGCGACCGCACCGAGTGCGGGCCGGGCCTCGGGACCGAACGGCCAGCTCAGGCGGGCGAGGAGGGCGGCGAGGACGTATCCGACCATCGCCACGAGCAGTGCGTACGCGCACACGCTGCGCGGCCCGGCCGCGGTGGTGTCGCGCAGCAGCATGCCGGCTCGGATCTGTACGGGCGTCCCGATCGCGGCGGTCTGCGCCGACCCCCGCCAGTTGGCGTGCGCGCGGCTGCTCGTCGGGTCGTTCTCCAGCGCCATGTCCAGATAGAGCTCCTCGTCGCGGAGTTCCTTCGCGGCCTGCCGGAGCTGGTTGGGGAACAGCCGCGGATGGCGCAGGATCGAGCTGTCGACCACACCCTGTTTGCCGGTCGTACCCTCGCCGGCCACCGCAACGAGGGCGAGGCTCGTGCAGGCGATCATGCGCTGGGTCGGGACGGCGATGTCGGCCTGCGCGGCGTCCCAGCGACGGCGGCGGATCAGGTCGGCGAGGACGCGCAGGGTCGTCTGCATCTGTAGTTCCAGGATCTTGTTCGACGCCCGGCTCGGCGCGCGGCGTTCGTCTTCCAGGCGTTGGGCGAGGACGGTCAGGTCGGTGTGCAGGATCTCGGCGGCGCGGGCGTCGGCGTCGGTGCTCAGATACATCCGCGCGATGTCCACTCCGGACTCGGTCTCGACGACCAGGTGGTAAGCCGGGATGGACGAGGAGATGTGGCTGCGGTAGTCCAGGTAGTAGCCGTCGGTGCTGGACCGCAGCAGCTGCGCGATCCGGCGCCCGGGTTTGTCCTCCGGGGCGACGTGCAGCGGCGTCTCGTAGATGAGCAGGTGCTCGTCGGTGGCCGGCTCCAGGGCGACGATGAGCAGGTCGTTGTCGAGTGCGATGTCGAAGAGCTCGAAGAAGTCGGTCAGGACGCCCTCGTGCTTGTCGAGCACGGAGAGGGCGAGCGAGCGGTACCGCGCGCCCTGACCCTCGACGACGCCTTTGGCGGGCGGGCGCGGGAGCACCGACTCCGGCCGGTGACGCTCGGTCATCAGGATGTCGATCGCCTGTTGCACCAGCCACTCCGACTCGTGCGCCCGGTGCAGGAACCGGTGCAGGTCCGAGCCTGGGGTGGCCGCGGGAAGGCTGTCGAGGATACCGCGCAACAGCCGGAACAGCCCTGACGCGAGCAGGCGGCTGGCCTCGTACTGGGTCAACCGGGGGAGCCGGGCACCAGCGGCGTCCCGGACCTCCACCGGGGCGGCGCTCTGCCGGGAGATCCGGGCGACCGGCACCCAGATCGGGTCCACGCGCCTGCCGTCCTCGGGTGGGCCGGCGCTGCGCAGCTCCCGGGACAAGGCGGCGGCACGGCGCTGCCCTGAATCCAGCATCCGGAGACTGACGTCGATCTCGGTGATCCGCCGCGCCACCCGGTGATCGGTGATGGTGAGCCGCTCGGTGAGCCGGCGGACGTGGTTGAGTCGCAGCGCCACATCCAGGAAGGACAGGCCGATCGCGGCGCCGGCACCGGACTGGCGGGGCGGCGCGCCCGGCACCGGGACGCTCATGATCGTGTGTTGCAGTGCGGTCCTGCCGTCCACCGGGTCCCTCCACGTTGGTCGCGACCGGCCGACCGCCCAGCCGGGGAGAGTGTCGCTCCGGCCCGCGTGAGATTACCCGAAAGGGTGATTGGCGGCGAGATTGCGTGGGTGCCGACCGTTGGGTGTCCCACGTCCGGTTGACCGTGGCGCGTCGCTGTGTTCTGGTTCTTCTTCGACGGCAGTGCAGGAAGCCGGTGGGAATCCGGCGCGGTCCCGCCACTGTCACCGGGTAGCGGGCGTCCACCTCGAAGGCCACTGCCGGCCGGAGCCGGTGGGAAGGTCGGACGATCCCGTGCTGATCCGGGAGCCAGGACACTCGCTGCCGTCACCGCTACCGATGCAGGGCGAGGACCCTCGAGGAGGCACGATGACGGCTGCATTGTCCCCTGTCCTGCTGCTGTCCACCGCGGACACCGAGCTGCTCGCCGCACGCCGCTGTGGCGCGCTCTATCGCACGGCCAACCCGGCGCGGGTCGAGCCGGCCGGGCTCCCGGCGCTGCTCGACGGTGTGTCCGTCGTGGTGTTGCGGTTGCTCGGTGGGCGCCGGGCGTGGCCCGAGGGCGTCGATGCCCTGGTCGCGTCCGGGTTGTCGGTGGTGTTGCTGGGCGGGGAGACCGAGCCCGACGCCGACCTGATGGCCGCCTCCACCGTGCCGGCCGGGGTGGTGTCCGAGGCGCTCGGCTATCTCGCCGCCGGCGGCTTGGACAACCTGCGCGAGCTGCACAAGTTCCTCTCCGACACGGTGCTGTTCACCGGGGCGGGCTTCGCCGCGCCGGCACCCACACCGGAGTTCGGCGTGCACGGCTCGAGAATGGCCGACCCGGCCCGTCCGACCGTCGGTGTCGTCTTCTACCGGGCACACGAGCTGTCGGGCAACACCGCCTTCGTCGACGTCCTGTGCGACGCGATCGAGGCCCGGGGGGCCAACGCGCTGCCGGTGTTCTGCGGGTCGCTGCGCGGCCTCGCGCGAATCCCGGGCGGAGCGTGCATCGACACTGCGCGAGGCGCTGGCGAAGCGTGCATTGACACTGCGCGAGACGCTGGCGGAGCGTGCATTGACACTGCGCGAGACGCTGACGGAGTGCGTATCGACACTGCGCGAATCCCGGATGAAGCGCGCATCGATCAACCCGCCGACCTGATGGCGCTGCTCGGGCGATGCGACGCGCTGGTCGCGACGGTGCTCGCCGCGGGCGGCACGGTGGCGTCGACCGCGAGCGCAGGAGGTGTCGAGGACGCATGGGACGCGGGTGCGCTGGCCACGCTGGATGTGCCCGTCCTGCAGGGGCTCTGCCTCACCACCTCCCGGGCGACCTGGTCTGCATCCGACGCGGCGCTCTCACCGATGGATGCAGCGATGCAGGTGGCGATCCCCGAGTTCGACGGCCGGATCGTCGCCGTGCCGTTCTCGTTCAAGGAGACCGAGCCCGGCGATGACCTCCCGGTGTACCGGGCCGACCCGGAACGGGCGGCGCGGTTGGCCGGTCTGGCCGTTCGGCACGCGCGGCTGCGCACCATCCCGGTGACGCAGCGCAAGCTGGCGATCGTCCTGTCGAGCTACCCGACCAAGCACGCCCGGGTGGGCAACGCCGTCGGGCTCGACACGCCGGCGTCGGCGGTGGTGCTGCTCCGGGCGTTGCGCGACGCGGGGTACCCGGTGGGGGAGTTCCCCGAGGACAGTGACACCCTGATCCACACCCTGATCGCCGCCGGTGGGCACGACGTCGAGTGGCTGACCGAGGACCAGCTCGCCGCGGCACCGTCGCGGGTGGGGCGGGCGCAGTACCGGGAGTGGTTCGAGGCGCTCCCGGCGTCGCTCACCGACGGCGTCCGGAAGCACTGGGGCGAGCCGCCCGGCTCGCTCTACGTGGACCGCGGCGACATCGTGCTCGCCGCACTGCGGTTCGGAAACGTGCTGTTGATGATCCAGCCACCGCGCGGGTTCGGCGAGAACCCGGTCGCGATCTACCACGACCCGGTCCTGCCGCCCTCACACCACTACCTGGCGGCTTACCGCTGGCTGGAGACCGCTGTCGATCACGGTGGATTCGGCGCCGACGCCGTGATCCACCTCGGCAAGCACGGCACGCTGGAATGGTTGCCGGGCAAGGGGCTCGGGCTGTCGGCGAGCTGCGCGCCCGACGCCGTGCTCGGCGAGCTGCCGCTGGTGTACCCGTTCATCGTCAACGACCCCGGCGAGGGCACCCAGGCCAAGCGCCGGGGCCACGCCGTCGTCGTCGACCATCTCGTGCCGCCGATGGCCCGTGCCGACACCTACGGCGAGATGGCCAAGCTGGAGCAGCTCCTCGACGAGTACGCCACGGTGCAGGCCCTCGACCCGGCCAAGCTCCCCGCGCTGCGCACCCAGATCTGGGAGGTCGTGACCGCCGCCCAGCTCCACCACGACCTGCACGTCGACGCCGCCCCCGGCGATGACGGCTTCGACGACTTCATCCTGCACATCGACGGCTACCTCTGCGAGGTCAAGGACGTTCAGATCCGCGACGGCCTGCACATCCTGGGCGGCGCTCCCGAGGGTGAGGCGCAGGCCAACCTCGTGCTCGCGATCCTGCGGGCGTCGCAGATCTGGGGTGGGTGCAAGGCGCTGCCCGGGCTGCGGGCGGCGATCGCGGCGTGGGCCGGGCTCGACGAGCAGGCGCTGCTGGCCGCGCCGGGGGAGCGGGTGCCCGCCTCCGGTTCCAGCGTGCCCGCCTCCGTTGCCAACGAACGGCACTGTCGTCCGAACCTAGCGGACGACAGTGCCGTTCGTCGGGGCGAGGATGTGCGGCTGGCGCGGCTCGTCACCCAGGTCGGGGGGCCCTGCGCGACCGGTGCCGATCTCGTCGACGTGCTCGAGGCCGTCGCCCGGCGCCTCGTCGAGGGCGTGCAGGCCCGCGGCTGGACCGGTGGCGCGGATGTGTGCGCAGAAGAACTGGGCGAGGAGGTGCCTGACGTCGTCGCGGTGCTGGAGTTCGGGTGCACCGAGGTTGTCCCGCGGCTGGCGCGCACCACCGACGAGATCACCGGTGTGCTGCACGCACTCGACGGCGGGTACGTTCCGGCCGGACCATCCGGATCGCCGACCCGCGGGCTGGTCAACGTGCTGCCGACCGGGCGCAACTTCTACTCGGTCGACCCGAAGGCGATCCCGTCGCGGTCGGCGTGGGCGGTCGGCTCGGCGCTGGCCGACTCGTTGCTCGCCCGGCACCTCGCCGACACCGGGACCTATCCGCGGTCGGTCGGCCTCACCGTCTGGGGCACGTCCGCGATGCGCACGCAGGGTGACGACCTCGCCGAGATCCTCGCGCTGATCGGCTGCCGGCCGATGTGGGACGAGGCGTCGCGCCGCGTCACCGGGTTCGCGGTGATCCCCCTCGACGAGCTGGGCCGTCCCCGCATCGACGTCACCGTCCGCATCTCCGGGTTCTTCCGCGACGCGTTCCCGCACGTCATCACGCTGCTCGACGATGCGATGGCCGCCATCGCCGAACTGGACGAGCCGCCCGAACAGAACTACCTGCGCGCCCACGTCGAGGCCGACACCGCCGAGCACGGCGACCGCCGCCGGGCCACGTCGCGGATCTTCGGGTCCAAGCCGGGCGCTTACGGGGCAGGGCTGCTCCCACTGATCGACGCCCGCAACTGGCGCAGCGACGCCGACCTCGCCGAGGTCTACGCGGTGTGGGGCGGCTACGCCTACGGTCGTGGGCTTGACGGCCGGGAGGCGCGCGCGGACATGGAGCAGTCGTTTCGCCGGATCTCGGTGGCCGCAAAGAACCAGGACACCCGCGAGCACGACATCGTCGACTCCGACGACTACTTCCAGTACCACGGCGGCATGGTCGCCATGGTGCGGGCGCTGACCGGACGCTCGCCGGCGGCGTACATCGGGGACTCCGCGGTGCCCGACGCGGTCAAGACCCGCACGCTCGCCGAGGAGACCAAACGGGTGTTCCGCGCGCGCGTCGTCAATCCGAAGTGGATCGCCGCGATGCAGCGCCACGGCTACAAGGGAGCGTTCGAGTTCGCGGCCACTGTGGACTACCTGTTCGGCTACGACGCCACCGCCGGGGTGGTCGACGACTGGATGTACGCCCAGCTCGCCGAGTCCTACGTGTTCGACGAGACCAACCGGGCGTTCATGGCGCATGCCAATCCGTGGGCGTTGCGCGGGGTCACCGAGCGCCTGCTGGAGGCCGCCGACCGCGGGATGTGGGCCAAACCCGACGACGCCGTGCTCGATCGGCTGCGCCGGACCTACCTGGACCTCGAAGGGGATCTGGAGGGTGCCGGATGAGTGGCGTTCTCGTGGGCGTGGGTGTCGGCCCGGGCGACCCTGAGCTCGTCACCGTCAAGGCGGTGAACCTGCTGGCCAAGGCCGATGTCGTGTTCGTCCCGGTGGCCGACTCGGGGGAGACCGGTCGCGCCGAGCAGACCGTGCTCCACTACGCCGAGGCGGGGCGGGTGGAGCGGGTGGTGTTCGCATTGCACGAACGGGAGCACGGCCGCGCCCGCGAGCGTGTTTGGGACGTGGCGGCGGCGCAGGTGGCCGCGTGGTTCGCCGCGCACCCCGGCGGGACCGCGGCCTTCGCCACGATCGGCGATCCGTGCGTCTACTCGACGTTCACCTACCTCGCGGCGTCGGTCCGGGATGTGCTGGGCTCGCTCGACATCGCGCTGATCCCCGGGATCACCGCAATGCAGGACCTCGCCGCGCGCAGCGGCATCCCGCTGGTGGAGGGCCGCGAGTCGCTCGCGCTGTTCCCGATGACGGCGGGTGCCGATCGGTTCCGGGAAGCGCTGGAGACGTTCGACGCGGTCGTGGCCTACAAGTTCGGCAGGATGCTCCCAGAGACGCTGCGGGTGCTACGTGAGACCGGTCGACTGGTCGGCGCGATCTACGGCGCCGGCCTGGGGCTGGCCGCGCAGGACGTCCGTCCGGCAAGCGAGCTGGACCCAGGCGAACACGGCCCCTACCTGTCCACACTGATCATCCCCCCGAAACGCACCACCCGCGGCGGCGCCCTGTGACCCCCGCCCCCCGCGGCGGCGCGCCCTCGCCCGCTCCCGCCGCCCGTCCCGCTTCCGCCGCCCGTCTCTCGCCCGCTTCCGCCGCCCGTCCTGCTCCTGCTGCCCGTCTCGCGCCTGCCCCCGCCGCTCGCCCCGCACGGCACGTGTGTGCGAGAGTGCCGTTCGCATGCTAGGTGCGTGCGAGAGTGCCGTTCGCACACCGGACGCGGGCGGGGGCCCGCCTGGAGTGCGCAACGAGCGTCTTACCTTGGGTGTGGACATGGTGGTTAAGGTGACGGCGGCGTGCACCGGGTGCGGGGCATGTCTGCTGACCTGCCCGACGCACGCCATCCGGCCGGTCGCCCGCGCCGTTGGGCCTGCCGCACTCCTGGTGCTGCACGAGCTGTGCACCAGCTGCCTGGAATGTATCGAGATCTGTCCGGCCGACGCGATTGGGGAGTCGCCGGTGATCGGGAAGTCGCCGGTGATTGGGAAGTCGCTGGTGATCGAGGAGCCGCCGGTGATCGGGGAGCCGCTGGTGATCGAGGAGCCGCCGGTGATCGGGGAGTCGCCGGTGATCGAGGAACCGTTTGCCATCAAGGAGACACAGTGGACCTGATCGCCCAGACGATCGCCGCGATCGCTCCGGCCGACGCGGCTGCTCGGGGAGCCGCAGCCGACCGGCTTGACCGGATGACCAAGCCGCGCGGCTCGCTCGGTCGGGTGGAAGACGTCGCGATCACCCTCGCCGGCATCGCCGGAGCCTGCCCACCGCCGGTGCCCGAACCCGCGGCCGTCGCGGTGTTCGCCGCTGATCACGGGGTGCACGTGCAGGGGGTCACGCCCTGGCCGCAGGAGGTAACCGGCCAGATGGTGAGCAACTTCCTGGCGGGTGGGGCCGTGGTCAACGCGTTCGCCCGACAGTTCGGCGCGGACGTGTGTGTGGTCGACGTCGGCGTCCGGTATCCGATCTACCCCGCACGGAGCGCTGGCGGAGCGCGTGTCGGCGCAGATCCCGGGCTGCTGTCCCGGCGCATCGCCGCCGGCACCGCGGACCTCACCGCCGGGCCTGCGCTCATCCGCGAGCAGGCCCGCGCCGCCGTCGAGGTCGGAATCGAGATGGCCCGTGAACTCGTAGCCGTCGGGAACCGGTGCCTGCTCACCGGCGACATGGGCATCGCGAACACCACCGCGGCGGCCCTGCTGATTTGCGCCTTCACTGGCGCCGATCCGGCCGCGGCCACCGGACGAGGGACTGGCATCGACGACGCGACGCTCGAGCGCAAGACCGGGGTGGTGCGGCGCGCGCTGGCCCTGCACCGGCCCGACCCAACCGACCCGATCGGGGTGCTCGCCGCGTTCGGCGGGCTGGAACATGCTGCGCTCGCCGGGTTCGTCCTCGGGGGTGCCGCACTGCGCGTCCCCGTGCTACTCGACGGCGTCAACGCCGGAGCCGCCGCCCTGGTCGCCGCGGTGCTGTCTCCCGACGTCGTCGCGTACTGCCTGGCCGGACACCGATCAACGGAGCCCGGGCACCGGCTCGCCCTGGCCCACCTTCGTCTCGAACCGCTGCTCGACCTTGGAATACGCCTGGGTGAGGGCACCGGAGCACTGCTCGCGCTGCCGGTGGCGCAGGCTGCGGCTCGGGCGATGCAGGACGTCGCGACCTTCGACGCGGCCGGGGTGATCGATAAGGATGCCTGACGCCTCAACCTCAGGTCATGCCGAGCAGCGCGTGACCCTCCGGACGCGCTCGGACCGCCCGGGTTGACCAGTAGCGAGCCGATTCGCCCCGGGCGCTCGCGGACGCCGGGAGCCGGAGAACGGCGATCTTTGCCCGTCGCCCGCCCGGTTCGACACACCCAGCACGACGGCGATTCGACGGTTCATGGGCTGCCGTGTTCCAGTGCCGCCAGTAAACCCGTCACCGTCACCGCGCCGCGGTAGGGACGGCCACCGATGAACAGCGCCGGGGTGCCGCGCACGCCGCTGCGCACCCCGGAGTTGAAGTCGGCCTCGACCCGGTCCTCCACGAGTTGGGTGGCCGGCCAGACCACGATATCGGGGTCGATCCCGATCACCTCGGCGTGCTCGCGCAGGTCGGCCTGGCGCAGCCGGGGCTCGTCCCCGGTGTAGAGCAGGGCGTGCATCGGCCAGAACTGGCTTTGGAGCGCGGCCGCCTCCGACGCCACCGCAGCGGCCAGGGCGAACGGGTGCAGATCGGCTAGCGGGAAGTGTCGGAACGCGAACACGAGCTGGTCGCCGAGCTTGCTTCGGACCTCGTCGATCACCGGGGCGGCCGCCCGGCAGTACGGGCACTCGAAGTCGCCGTACTCGACCAGCGTACGTGGAGCGCCGAGCACGCCCTGGAGATGATCGTGCAGTCCGATCGGTGGATCGAGCGGCGCAGTGTCGAACGGACCTGAGCTGATCGCGTTCCCTCTCCCTCGGCAGGATATGGACGTGGTGGTGACCTTAACCGAGCGCGGCGACCTGAGCCGTGCCGCGCGTTCTTTCCTGCGCACCGAGTCCGGGTCGGCGGTATTGCTGCTCATGGCCGCTACCGTTGCGCTGACGCGAAGATTCACCGTCAGTGACCGGAAGCTCACACACCGTGAGGACCGGGCACCTGGCGGCGAATCTTCGCGAGCCACGGCGAGCCCTCGGGAGGGCTCTCAGTTGCTGACGCGAA
>Ga0136617_10002332_pt1 | contig 16930 bp, 14 predicted proteins | sample AntDrymUQ3222106_2_FD_129672 | JGI IMG/M metagenome (GOLD analysis project Ga0136617, IMG submission 129672) | Polar desert sand microbial communities from Dry Valleys, Antarctica - metaG UQ322 (21.06) | ecosystem: Environmental > Terrestrial > Soil > Desert | place: Antarctica: Dry Valley...
CGGTATCTCAGCGTTCGCGACAGTCATCGTGACGCCCGGGCCGCTCGCGACGATCACGGTCACACCGAACCCGGCAACGATGGCCATCAATGCCACGCAGCAGTTCACGGCGGTGGGCAGGGACGCCTTCAACAACGTCGTCGCGATCACGCCCGTCTGGTCGGTCACGGCTGGTGGCGGCACCATCAATGCCACCACGGGACTCTTCACCGCAGGCACGGTGACCGGGACGTTTGCCAATACCGTCCGGGCGACCAGTGGCACGATCTTCGGTACGGCGACGGTCATCGTGACCGTCGGGCCGCTCGCGACGATCACGGTCACGCCGAACCCGGCAACGATGGCCACCGGTGCTCAGCAGCAGTTCACGGCAGTGGGCAGGGACGCCGGCGGAAACGTCGTCCCGATCACGCCCGTCTGGTCGGTCGTGAATGGTGGCGGCACCATCAATGCCAGCACGGGGCTCTTCACCGCGGGTGGAACGGCCGGGACATTCACCAACACGGTCAGGGCAACCAGCGGTACGATCTTCGGTTCGGCGACGGTGATAGTGACATCGCCTCCCCCGCCTCCGCCGCCGGCGCCAGGCGGCGTGAATCTCGGGTCGGCAGCACCTTTCGGGATCCTGGCCGGCTCGACCGTCACCTGCATCACCGGTGGCGTGGTCAACGCCGACATTGGCATCAGCCCAGGCAGCGCTCTCACCGGCTTTGGCCCGTGCACGTTCACTGGTTCGACGCATCTGGCTGACGCTGTCGCAGCGCAGGCCCAGCTCGACCTCACTTCCGCCTACAATACGTTGGTGGGCTTGCCCTGCGGGACTGTCGTCGGCACCGCCAACATTGGCGGAACGACCAGGGCGGCCGGCGTCTACTGCAGCCCCAGCTCAATGCTTATCACTGGGGATCTCACGCTGGATGGTGGTGGAAATCCGAACGCGGTCTTTGTCTTCCAGGCTGGCAGCACGCTCACCACATCAGGGAACATCGTCCTGATCAATGGCGCGCAGGCAAGGAACGTGTATTTCCAGGTTGGGAGTTCGGCCACGCTCGGCGTGGGACCGTCGATATTCCGGGGCAACATCCTCGCTTTCACGACCATTACTCTTAATGACGACGTGACGCTGAACGGACGCGCCCTGGCGCGAAACGGCGCGGTGTCGCTGGGCAACCGTAACGTCATCACGCTGCCGTAGAGTCTGAGCATTTCGTAGCCGGATCTCGAAAGGGGTTCGGACAGACAGGAGAGGCGGAGCGTCCGTAAGAGCGCTCCGCCTTTCGGCATTGTGACACCGGTTGCGAGGCGATTTGACACTGGGGGACGGCGCGCGATCACAGTACCAACCGGGCTCACCAGCACCGTTCGGAGATGCTTGCGGCTGTTCGGTCGGCGGCGCTCATCGGAATTGATGCGTACGACGTGATCGTGGAAGTAGACGCGGCGCCGGGGCTGCCTCAATGGACGATTGTCGGACTCGCCGCCGGCGCGGTGAGGGAGAGTCGAGAGCGGGTAGGAGCAGCACTTCTCAACTCGGGCTTCGACGTTCCGCCGCGCCGGATTACCGTCAACCTCGCCCCGGCCGATATTCGAAAAGAAGGCACCGCGTTCGATCTCCCGATCGCTCTGGGGATTCTCGTGGCGACCGGTCAGCTCGACGCAGTTGCTCTCGCTAATCGCATGTTCGTCGGAGAGCTTGGACTCGACGGGCGACTTCGGACCATGCGAGGGGCGCTGTCAGTCGCCAGACACGCCCTCAGGACAAACGTCGCGACGCTCGTCCTGCCACGAAACAATGTTGCCGAGGCGGCGCGCGTGAGCGCGCTTGTGCTCTCCTCACCGGAGGGCCTCGACGATCTCGTCAGTCAGCTGCGGGCGGGCACGCTCGTCGAAGCAAGCCGGGACACGAGCTCGTCAGCGGCCGCTCGAGCAACGACGGATTTCGTGGATGTCGCGGGTCAGCTGACCGCCAAGCGTGCTCTGGAGGTTGCCGCCGCCGGAGGGCACAATGTCCTTCTCCGCGGTCCACCCGGCGCGGGGAAGACGATGCTTGCGCGGCGAATGCCGACGATTCTTCCCGCGCTTTCCGAGGATGAGGCGCTGGAGGTCGTCGCGATCCATTCGGTGGCGGGCGTACTCGACGACACCGTCCTGACTACGGGGGCGCGGCCGTTCCGGGCGCCGCACCACACGATCTCGAGCGCCGGGCTCATTGGTGGCGGGCCGCTCCCCCGGCCCGGTGAAGTCAGTCTCGCTCACCACGGGGTGCTCTTTCTCGACGAGATGCTCGAGTTCCCGCGTCATGTGCTGGATGGCCTTCGCCAGCCAATGGAAGACGCAAGAGTGGTCATCGCGCGCGCGGCGCAGGCCGTATCCTATCCGGCGCGGTTCACACTCATCGGGGCGTGCAACCCGTGTCCGTGCGGCATGGGTGAGTCGACCGGTGGGTGCAACTGCGCTCCCGGGGACATCGATCGTTACTCGGCGCGCCTCTCGGGACCGCTGGCGGACCGGATCGACATGTACGTCACGGTCGGAGCGGTTTCATTGCGTGATCTGAGTGCGCTACCAACCGGTGATCGCTCCGAGACGATTCGCGCCCGGGTCGAGCGGGCGCGCGCGCAACAGCGACGCCGGTTTGCCAGGTTGTGCGGCGTCACGTGCAACGCCTTCGCCAATGGTCGCTGGGTGGACGCGCACACGCCAGTCGGCGCGGACGCCAGGGTCCTGCTCCACGCTGCGGCGGAGCGCCTCTCGCTGTCGGCCCGAGGATATCACCGCGTTCTGAAGGTTGCGCGGACGATCGCCGATCTCGAAGAGGACGCCGAAATCGCCCCGCCGCATGTCGGAGAAGCGTTGCGCTACCGCCCTGCCTTACGCGCAAATGGGACGGAGCGCGGGGTAGTGTAGCTTCACGGAGGGGCCTGCCCTTTGCTCCGTGTGGTGGTCAGATTGCCTCCCCTGAGGGGCCGGGGTATTCTCCCTCTCCGGCGGTTCACTGCAAGGGCTTCCAAAAAACTCAACGGGCACGCATGCGCAAATTCGGTTGCTTTCTCGTCTTCCTGCTTCTGCTCGCGGCGGTCTGGTTCTGGTACGCGCGTGTCGAGACGGCGCCAGGCAAAGGGGCGACGACCGCGACTCCGGCGAAACTCTGGCAACCGCTTACGCCGGCCGATGCCGAGCGAGGTCGGGCGGCGGTGCAGTCACTGAGCAGGCCCACGGGGCCGATGTTCGCGAATCTTACGGCCTCCGAGGCCGCGTCCTACATCTTTCTGATGGTCGCCAAGCAGCTTCCTCCATCGCTCCGCAACGCCGAAGCAGCAGTGATCGGCAGCCGGCTGTACGTCCGTTCGGAGCTGGAGCTGAAGGAGCTCGGAGGGTCTGGCGCGCTCGGCGCCCTTGGCGCGTTCCTCGGGGACAAGGACAGCGTCACGCTTGGAGGCACGATCAACATGCGGGGACCCGGGCAGGGCGAGTTTCTGATCCAGGAAGTGAAGATCGGCCGCTTCGACCTGCCATCCGCTCTCATTCCGCGAATCGTGACACGGATCAGGGCAGCGAACCGCGGCGCCGCCGTTTCGAGCAACGGCTTGCCCATGGTCATGCCCGCGTACATTTCAGATGTGCGCATCGCCAACGGCAAAGTCACCGTCTACAAGACCACCGGGTGAGCCGGCGAATCCTCGTCATCGACGACGAGCAGGGGATCCGCGCAGCTCTGGGGCAGCTGCTCGAGTACGAGGGGTACGAGGTCCGCACCCATGCCAACGCCACCGACGGAATAGCGGAGTACCAGAAGTGGCGACCGCACCTGGTCTTCCTGGACGTGAAGATGGCCGGGATGGATGGCATGGAGGCGCTGAAGCGCCTGCGTGAGATCGATCCGGCGGCCACGATCGTGATGATCAGCGGTCACGCCACCATTCGCACCGCCGTCGAAGCGACTCAGCTCGGCGCATACGAGATCCTGGAAAAACCGCTCGATACCGACCGAATTCTGGTGATGCTGAGAAATGCGCTCTCGCATCTGGACCTCCAGGAGGAGAACGCCCGGCTCAAGCAATCGATCGAAGCGCCTTACGAGATCGTGGGCAAGACTCCGGTGATGCGCGCGCTGATGGAGAAGATCGAGAAAGTTGCCACTACCCCGGCGCGCGTGCTGATCACGGGCGAGAACGGGACCGGAAAGGAGCTGGTTGCCCGGGCTCTGCACCGCATGTCTCCCCGCGCCGCCAAGCCGTTCGTCGAAGTGAACTGCGCGGCGATTCCGGGCGAGCTGATAGAGAGCGAGCTGTTCGGCCACATGAAGGGCTCCTTTACGGGAGCGATCTCCGACAGAGCCGGCAAATTCGAGCAGGCCAACAAGGGCACGCTGTTTCTGGACGAGATTGGCGACATGAGTCTCGCCGCGCAGGCAAAGGTGCTGCGCGTGCTCCAGGACAACGTCATCACCAGAATTGGCGGTGCCAAGCCAATCTCGGTCGACGTGCGCGTCATCGCGGCAACGAACAAGACTCTGGAGAACGAGATCGCCGCCGGCAAATTCCGGGAGGATCTCTACTATCGTCTGAACGTCGTACCGATCCATGTTCCGTCCATCAGGGAGCGGAGAGAGGATATTTCAATGCTGGCCCAGTATTTCGCGGCCACGCTTTCGGCGCGCGAGGGCATTCCTCCCCGCACTTTTACGCCCGACGCGCTCGAGCGACTCAGCACCCTCGACTGGCCCGGCAACGTGCGGGAGCTGCGCAACACGGTGGAGCGGCTGCTGATCCTCTCGTCCGATACGGAAATGACGGCGCGGGACATCGACCGGCTCGCGGGACAGCGGGCTCTCGACGATGCCGGACTCGCGACGCTCACGCAGTGCCGCACCTTCGAGGAGTTCAAGGACGCGGCCGAGCGCGCGTTTCTGCTGAATAAGCTGCGGGAGTTCGACTGGAACGTCTCGGAGACCGCCCGCGCCGTCGAGATGCCGAGATCAAATCTCTACAAGAAGATCGAGCGCTACTCGCTGTCGCGGGAGCACATGTGAAAGGGAATTATGAAAAAATTCAGTAATTACATCGCCGGGAAATGGATTGCGCCAGCGACGGGCGAATACTTCGAGAACCGGAATCCCGCTGATCGCGGCGACGTGATCGGCCGGTTTCCGCTCTCGGACCGTACTGACGTCGATCGCGCGGTGGAGAGCGCAAAGCGAGGCTTTGCCGTCTGGCGAAGGACTCCGGCGCCGGCAAGGGGGGACGTACTCCGTATTGTCGGTGACATCATGAGCAAACGGAAGGAAGAGATTGCCGACGCGATGACGCGCGAGATGGGCAAGCCTCTGACCGAGACCCGCGGGGACGTGCAGGAGGGAATCGACACGGCCTATTATGCCGCGAGTGAGGGCCGAAGGCTTTTCGGAAGAACCGTACCGAGCGAGCTGCGCAACAAGTGGGCGATGAGCTACCGCCGGCCGATCGGGATAGCGGGGCTCATCTGCCCGTTCAACTTCCCGATGGCTATTCCTACCTGGAAGATGTTCCCCGCGCTCGTCTGTGGAAACGCGGTGATATTCAAGCCGGCGGAGGATGTGCCGCACACCGGCACGCTGCTCGTCGAGATACTGCTGGACGCGGGACTTCCGGGGGAAGTGATACAGCTCGTGCACGGGCGGGGGGAACAGGTGGGCGCCGCGATCGTCGAGCATCCGGAGATTCCACTCATTTCCTTCACCGGGTCCACCGCGACCGGACGGGCCGTGGGCGAAACCTGCGGGCGGATGCACAAGCGGCTATCGCTCGAGATGGGGGGGAAAAACGCGCAGATCGTCCTCGACGATGCTGATCTCGACCTGGCGCTCGAAGGCGCGCTCTGGGGCGCGTTCGGCACCACCGGGCAACGATGTACCGCCACCAGTCGTCTTATCCTGCAGAAGAAGGTGCACGACAAGTTCGTGGGAATGCTGGAGAAGCGCGCGAAGAGCCTCAGGCTCGGGGACGGACGAAAAAAGGGGACCGATGTCGGTCCGCTCATCAACGAGGACTCGCTGCGGAAGGTCCAGACTTACGTCGATATCGGGCAGGCAGAAGGGGCGGATCTGGTTTGCGGCGGCGAGCGTCCGGCCAGGCTCGGCAAGGGAAACTTTTTCGAGCCGACGATCTTTACCGGTGTGAAGCCGGGGTCGCGGCTGGAGCAGGAGGAAATCTTCGGACCGGTTCTCTCCGTGATCAGAGTCAGGGACGCGGACGAGGCTTTCGCCGTGAACAACGACGTGAAGTACGGATTGTCGTCATCCATATACACGAGGGATGTGAACACCGCTTTCCGGGCTTTGAACGAGCTGGACAACGGGATCACCTATGTAAACGCGCCGACGATCGGCGCCGAGGCTCATCTGCCGTTTGGCGGTGTCAAGCAGACCGGTAATGGGCACCGTGAAGGCGGGTGGGAAGTATACGACTTCTATTCGGAGACCAAGGTCGGGTATGCCGACTTCTCGGGGACGCTCCAGCGGGCGCAGATAGACAACTACCTGGGAACGCCGGATTGATAAACGAGGTAACAAGCTGGTAATGATTCTTTCTGACAAGAAAATCGCGCAGGCCCTCCACCGGGCCAACAAGCGCCGGAGCGGCAAGCTGTCGTTCCTGGCGCATTGGGCGAAGATCGTCGTGGTTTCGCTCGCGCTTTTCGTCGTCATCCGCGCGTTCGGAGTCGAGGCATTCAAGATCGCGAGCGGAAGCATGGAGCACACGCTCTTCGAGGGTGACTTCCTGCTGATCAACAAGCTGGTCTACGGAGCGGGAATTCCGGGGGTGGGGCGCAAGCTGCCGGCGATCCACTCGCCGCGCCACGGGGATGTCGTCGTTTTCACTTACCCCGTGGATCCGAGGCTCAACTACGTCAAGCGGATCGTCGGGCTTCCCGGCGATACCCTCGAAATGCGTGACGCGACACTGGTCCGCAACGGGCAGCCGGTTCGGGAAGACTACCTCCAGCGCGGCGAGCCCGCCCCGGACCAGTCCGACGGCGACTTCCGCTGGCAGACAGCGTATCTGGTCGGGAACGCGGCGGTCGAGAATTACCAGCCTTCGCGAAACAACTGGGGGCCGCTGGTCGTCCCTCCACATGGGTACTTCGTCCTCGGTGACAACCGCGACAACTCGTCGGATTCGAGGTACTGGGGTTTCGTCGCGGACTCACTTGTGCGTGGCCAGCCGCTGGTGGTCTATTATAGCTACGCGCCCGATAACGGCCGTCGGCTCGACTGGCTCACGCGCGTGCGGTGGAAGCGCTTCGGGGAGATCGTTCACTAGGGCGCTCCCGATTTCGGAGAGGATGATGCTATCGCTATGAAGGCTTCGACGAATCGGAAATCGACCGTCGACGAAGGATCGCTCGACCAGTACCTGCGCGACATCAGCGTCTTTCCCCTCATCAATCGCGAGAAGGAAGTCGAGCTCGCGAAACTCATCCGGCAGAAGGATCAGGAAGCGCTCGACACACTCGTGCGCTCCAATCTCCGCTTCGTCGTGTCGGTCGCCAAGAAATATCAGAATCAGGGCGTGTCGCTCTCCGACCTGATAAACGAGGGCAACCTCGGGCTCATTCGCGCCGCGCACAAGTTCGACGAGACCAAGGGGATCAAGTTCATCTCCTACGCGGTCTGGTGGATACGCCAGTCGATTCTCCAGGCACTCGCTGAGCAATCGCGGATCGTGCGGGTGCCGCTCAATCGCGCCGGAACGCTGCACCGGATCGGGAAGCGGGCGAGCAGCCTGCTGCAGGAGCTCGGACGCCAGCCGACGAACCTCGAGATCGCCGATGGCATGGACATCACCGAGGACGAGGTCGCGAAGACGATGATGATCTCGCAGGTGCATTTATCCCTGGATGCGCCTATGACACCGGGCGAGGACAACCGTCTGCTCGACTATCTCCCCGACAACAACAACCCGACGCCGGACGAGATCACCTTCGAGAAGGCGCTCTCGGAGGCGATCGAGGAGTCGCTGTCGTCGCTCAAGGAGCGGGAGTCGAAGATTCTCCGTCTCTACTTCGGCCTCGACGGCGCCGATCCGATGACGCTCGAGGATATCGGGACTCTGCTCCAGATCACCCGCGAGAGGGTGAGACAGATCAAGGAAAAGGCGCTGCTCAAGCTGCGGCACAACTCGCGACGCCGTTCCCTGGAGTCGTTCCTGGGCTAGCCGTCCGCGCGGGCGGTGGCATAAACCCATCAGCCTAGCCGCTGGCATCCTCGGTGCCGCGTTACATTACCGCTATGGCGCCGCAGACTCACAATGCAACGCTTGTCAGACAGCTCGATCCGGAGCTTCTCACGCTCCGGTCAGAGCTCGAGCACCTTGATTATGTAGTGGTGCCTCACGGCGATCACATTTGCGTGCGCCTCCCTCTCGTTTCGAGCGTGCGCATCCGGCATACCGGGGACCGCTTTCGATTCACTCCGCAGTTCGGCCCCTTCCGGCGGAGCGGCGGGTTGCTCGTTACATCTGGGGTGTCCGCGGCGGCGGTCGCCGGTGCCGCGTTCGCTGTAGGGGTAGCCCCTCTGACACTAGTCGTGGGATTTCTCGGGGTGATCGCACTGGCGCACGACGCCTGCCGCTTCGTGATCACCGAAGGATGTCTTACCAGGCTGCAGAATATCATTGCCGGCTCGGGAAGGTTGCGCCCGCACACGGAGCGAACGCTCCCCACCGGACAACCCGCTTCCCTCATCGGCTCTTGATTTACCTCGCGCTCAAGTTCCTCCACATCATCGGCGCCATCCTCTTCCTCGGCAACATTACCACCGGAGTGTTCTGGAAAGCGCACGCCGACAAGTCGCGCAACCCTGTCATCATCGCCCACGCGCTCGACGGCGTGATACGAAGCGACCGGCTATTCACGATTCCGGGAGTTATCATGATCGTCGCGGCGGGGGTTGCGGCCGCGATCGTGGGTGGCATCCCGCTGCTCAGAACCGAGTGGGTGGCGGGTGGAATCATCCTCTTCACCATCGCGGGGATCGCTTTCAGCGCCCGAGTTGCGCCCCTGCAGCGGCAGATGCGGGATCTCGCCCGGGCCAACGCCGATCCCGCGACATTCGATTGGGCAGCATATGAAAGGCTGTCCCGCGGCTGGGCGATCTGGGGGTCCGTCGCGCTGCTCGCTCCTCTCGCCGCCGCCGCTCTCATGGTCTTCAAACCGAGCTGGTAGAGCGGATAGCCGCTCGGTCGCTCGACAGTCGCGGTTAGATTTAGTCCATGGCCCCGCAAGCTTCGTTCGATGTTACCACCGGCGTCGACCTCCAGGAGGTCGATAACGCCGTCAATCAGGCCCAGAAAGAGATCTCTCAGCGCTACGACTTCAAGGGATCTCCAGCTACGATTGCACTCGACCGGATGGCGGGAACCATCGCACTGACCGCCGAGAACGACTACAAGATGCAGGCACTCTGGGATGTGCTCCAGGGGAAACTGATCAGGCGCGGAGTCTCGGTGAAGAATCTGGACGCAGGTGAGATCAAGCCTGCCGGCGGAGATACGGTCCGGCGCGACATCGCGCTCAAGATGTCGCTCGATGGCGACACCGCCAAGAAGGTCGCGGCCGCCATCAAGGATGCGAAGCTCAGGAAAGTGCAGGCCGCCATTCAAGGGGATCAGGTGCGCGTCTCGTCCCCATCGAAGGATGATCTTCAGGAAGCGATGGGCCTCCTTCGTGGCAAGGACTTCGGCGTAGAGCTCAAGTTCGGCAACTACCGATGAAGGTCGGCGTCATCACGCTCGGCTGCGACAAGAATACGGTCGACACCGAGCGCTACCTGGCGCAGCTGTCGGATCACGCCGCCGAGTACACCGCGGACCTGGGCGAGGCGGAGGTGATCATCGTCAATACCTGCGGCTTCATCGACGCGGCGAAGAAGGAATCGATCGACGCGATGATCGAGGCATCCCGCTACAAGCGGGATGGGCAGTGTCAGGCGGTAGTGGGGGTTGGCTGCATGGTGGAGCGTCACAAGAGTGAGCTCGAGTCCGCCCTGCCCGAGGTCGATCTCTTTCTGGGATCGTCGGAGATGCAGCGGCTGGTCCCGGAGCTCACCGCGCGAGGACTGATCGGAGAGTCCGCCGAGCCGCTCCATCCGGGCGTCCGCATGTACACGGGTGATCTTCCGCACGTCCGCTATCTCAAGATCAGCGAAGGATGCGATCACGGCTGCGCGTTCTGCGCGATACCCCTCATGCGCGGGAAGCACCGGTCGTTCGCGCTCGACGAGATCGTGCGTGAGGCGCAGCTACTCGAGCTCCAGGGGGCGCGCGAGATCAATCTCGTCGCGCAGGATCTCGCGCATTACGGCCGTGACCGCAGGGACGGGAACAAGCTCCCCGAGCTCCTGGAGGCGCTTGTAAGCGAGACTTCCGTTCCGTGGATCCGTATGCTGTATCTGTACTCGACCGGCATCGGCGACCGGCTGCTCGAGGTCGTCTCGCGCGAACAGAGGGTTCTGCCGTACGTCGACATGCCGATCCAGCACGGGTCGGACGTCGTTCTCGCCCGCATGAGGCGGCCTGAGCGCCAGCGCACCATACGGGATCGCGTTGCACGGTTTCGCGCGGCTGTGCCCGACGCAGCGCTCCGCACGACATGTATCGTCGGTTACCCCGGCGAGACCGATGAGCAGTTCGAGGAGCTGCTGCGGTTTCTCGAGGAGATGCAGTTCGACCGGGTAGGAGCTTTCACGTACTCGCCGCAGGAAGGGACGCGCGCCGCAGAGTATCCTGACGACGTGCACGAGACCGTCAAGCGCGAGCGGCTGGAGCGCCTCGCCGAGCTGCAGCGGGGTATCACTGCCGAACGATATGAGACGAGAATCGGAAGGACTGCTCTCGCGCTCGTCGACCGCGTCGATGCGTCGACGGGAACCTCACAGGCGCGGCTTCCCTGGCAGGCGGATGACATCGATGGCATCACGCACCTGGACGAAGCGCTTGCCCCCGGTACGCTGGCTGAAGTAGCGGTCGAAGAGGTAGTGGACGATTACGATTTCCGCGTCTCGCTCATCCGGGTGGCGCTTCCGGCCGGCGCTCCGGAGCGCCGGCGGGCTCGCCGCGAGCTCCCAATGAGTCAGATCACGATCGGAAGCTACGGGCGGTAGATGGCAGCGCCAACCGTGCACATGCGTTCGTCCGAGGTAATGGAACGCGCACGGGAAATCTTTCCGGGCGGAGTCAGCTCCCCAGTGCGCGCGTTCAAGGGTGTCGGGGGCGAGCCGATCGTAGCCGCGCGCGGCGCCGGACCGCTGATCTGGGATGCTGACGGCAGGGAGTACATCGATTTCGTTCTTTCCTGGGGAGCGCTGGCGCTGGGCCACGCATCGCCGATCGTGCTCCAGGCGCTTGACGAGGCCATGCAGTCGGGGACGAGCTTCGGGATGCCGACCCTCCTCGAGGTGGAGCTCGGCGAAGCGATTCGCGAGCGCATGCCGCACGTGGAGATGATGCGCTTCGTGTCGAGCGGAACCGAGGCAACGATGAGCGCGATCCGCCTGGCTAGAGCGTTCACCGGGCGAGATGCGATCCTCAAGTTCGAGGGCTGCTATCATGGACACGCCGACTCTTTTCTCGTTCGGGCGGGATCCGGTGTCGCGACGCTTGGCCTGCCGGATTCACCCGGCGTACCGAAGGAGCTCGCGGCACTGACGCTCACCTCGCCCTTCAACGATCTGAGCGCCGCGCGCGGGCTGATCAGGTCCAGACCGCAGGGGGTAGCTGCGATCATTGTCGAACCGGTGGTTGGCAACTCGGGATTCATACCTCCGGTTCCGGGATTCCTCGAGGGGTTGAAAGAGCTCGCCGACGAGTCCGGGGCTCTTCTGATCTTCGATGAGGTGATGACCGGCTTCCGTATCGCGCCCGGCGGCGCCCGCGAGCGGTTCGGGCTCGCGGCCGATCTTACGACGCTGGGAAAAGTGATCGGAGGCGGCCTTCCGGTGGCAGCCTACGGCGGACGCCGCGACGTCATGCAGCTCATCGCGCCGCTGGGGCCGGTCTACCAGGCAGGGACCCTCTCGGGGAATCCCCTCGCAATGGCTGCGGGACTGGCGACTCTGACAGCCCTGACGCCGGCTCTGCACGCGCGGATCGAGCAGCGCACCGTCGCGATGGTCGAAGGATTGCGAAGGATAGCGGACGATCTGGGCGCTCCGTTTTCCGCTGACAGCGCCGGGTCGATGTGGGGCTTTTTCTTTTCGTCGAAGCCGGTCAGCAACTTCAGTGAAGCGGAGGCCTCCGATCTGGCCTTGTTCAGGAGATTCTTTCACGCCGCGCTCGAGCGCGGAGTTTATCTGGCACCATCACCCTTCGAAGCGGCTTTCATGTCGGCGGCGCACGGCGATCAGGAGATTGCCACGGCGCTCGAGCGACTGGGAGCAGCGATGGAGCAGGCCATTGCGTAACAAGACCATCTCAGTATTGATCCTGGCGGCCGCCGGCGCATGCGTGTCCGTCACGCCCCCACGCGGCGGAACCGACGCCCCGGTCACTACCGGGGGGCGGTACAAGCGCGGCGCCGACCAGATGGTTCGGATCGCTTTGGCTACTCAGGTTAGAGGCGGAACGATAGGAGCGACGGGGAATTGGGAGCTGTTCGACCGAAACGGCAGGTCTCTCATCGCACGTGCCTCCGCCAATGACGGATGGGGCATAGTCCACGAGGGTTCATGCTCGGGCAATCCGACCGCGCCAACCGGCAACCCAGTGTGCAAGGTGGATTTTTTTGTTGCTCTGGGCGACAAGACACACCCGGTTGAAGGACCCGTCGTCGCCCGACCGTCGGGAGCAGGGTCCCTGATCAAATGGAACGGAAAGCGGTACCGTGGTGAGCTTCTCTTTACAAGAGGTGATTCAGGCCTCGTGGCAATCAACGTCGTCCCGATGGATTCCTACCTCCGCGGCGTCGTGCCGCTGGAGATCGGGACGCGCACGGCGGCGGAGTTCGCGGCGGTTCAGGTGCAGGCGATAGCGGCCCGTACCTATTCGTACACGCGTCTCACAACCACCCGCGCCTTCGATATGTACGCGACGGTGCAGGATCAGGTATACGGCGGCGTGGATGCCGAGAAAGCGCAGACGGACACGGCAATCCTCACCACCCGCGATCTCGTGATCGCGTATGCAGGGCGGCCGATCAATGCCTACTACTCGTCCACCTGCGGGGGCAGCACCGCCGGCGCTTCGGAAGTGTGGAACGACAGGCCCGACGAGCCATATCTGCGGCCCGTAAGCGACCGAATTCCAGGCACCGACAGATTCTACTGCGACCCTTCTCCCCGCTTCAGCTGGACGCAGACCTGGGACAAGCCGGCCCTGCGCGCGGTGCTGGAGAAATACCTCTCGACTTACACCGCCGCTCCAAAAACCGGACTCGGCCGCATCACCAGCATCACGGAGCAGGGCAGAACGGCGTCCGACCGAATTGCCGTGCTCCGGATAACGACCGATGCGGGGACGTATGCCCTGCGCGGAAACGACACTCGATTCGTCCTCCGCAATCCTCAGGGTGCGATTCTCAACAGCACCTACTTCAGACATGTGACCACAACCGACAACGGTGAAGTCTCAAGTCTGACTGTCACTGGGCGCGGATATGGACATGGAATCGGGATGTGTCAGTGGGGAGCGATCGGCAGGGCGAGAGCCGGACAGGATTTCCGCACCATCCTGGAAACGTATTATCCGGGCACCAGAGTCGGACCAATCGCGGGCTAGGCAGGGAATTACGGGTGAGTAAAACCAACTGCAGAATTGGTCTCGTCGGCGCCGGGGCGATCGCGCAGCTCGCGCATCTCCCCGTGCTGGCGAAGATCAAGGGCGCGCAGCTGGTCGCGCTCTGCGATAACGATGGGCCGAAGGCGAGCGCGATCGCCGAGAGACTGGGGATCCCGGATGTCTTCACGGACATGGAGGATCTGCTGGAGCTCGACGAAGTGGATGCGGTGGTCATCGCGACGCCGAACCACTTGCACGAGCCGCACGTCCTCCGCGCGCTCAAATCGAAGGTGGATGTTCTCTGCGAGCGCCCGCTCTCACTCACATCGCGTGGTGTAGAGCGCATTCTCGCTGCCGCCAAGCAATCAGGCCGCAAGGTCGTCGTCGGCAACAATCACCGCTTCCGGAGCGACGTCCAGCAGCTCAACCGCTTCATTCAGGGTGGTGAGCTCGGCCGATTGATCGGAGTTCGTGCGGGACATTACCAGCAGGCCAGCGCCCGGACGGGTTGGCGCTTCAGGCGCCCGGAGGCCGGCGGCGGAGCGTTCTTCGAGCACGGCTTTCCGCTGGTGGATCTGGCGCTCTGGCTCGCCGATTTCCCCGAGCCCGTCCGGGTCAACGCCCATATGGACCGCGGCCGCGCGGCTGGAAGCGTCGAGGACGCGATGGTCGTCCACCTGGAGTGTGCCGGCGGCATCAGCTTCACCTTCGACGTCTCGTGGTCGTACGTCGGGCAGGAGGAGCGCTGGTGGTTCGAGGTACTCTCCGCGCGAGGCAACGCCCGTCTCGCTCCGCTGCGGGTGGTGAAACTGCTGAACGGAAAGCCGACCGATGTCTCGCCGAGCGGCGCGGCGGCGCGCGAAAGTGTCTTTCTCCAGTCCTATCGCGCCGAGCTCGCCCATTTCATCGCGGTCGTCAATGAAGAGACGCCTTACGATGCTCCGGAGGATCAGCTGGTGGTGATGAAGCTGATCGAAGCCATCTACAAGGCGGCCGAAGACGGCCGCGAAGTGCGTCTGTAGCCCGTCAGCCGGTACACCGTCCAGACCACCGCCAGGTTCACAGGCAGACCAAGAGCGACGATCTCGCCGTTGAGCTGCCTGAAAAACGGTGTGCCCTGCGCAATCAAGCCGAACAGCGAGAGCGCGGCGACAATAGCGCTGAGCTGTCGCGCCCTCGATATGCCGCGCAAGCCGTAGATGGAAAGAGGAATCAACACGGCCAGCGCGATCGACAATGGATTGAGCTGCAGAAGGTTTTCGTTCCAGCTCATGAAGTAGTGGTGCGTGAAAGCCCACGCGGCGAGCAGGGCGGTTCCCGTCAGGCCGGCGACGAGACTCCACAGGGTGGCGAGCATCGTAGCGGCAAACAGGGCGATGCGGCCTCCGGTTTCAGCGCGGCTCACGAGCGCAATGAGCGCGCCGCCCAGTACGATCCCGAGTGCGACGAACCAGGGAAGGTAGCCAGGAGGAGCGGCAGGCTCCGGTGCACGCCCCGCAGTGAAGAGCGCCATCTCCGACCGCACCAGTGGAATCTTCGCCATGAGGGTATCGGTGACACGAACGGTGCGGAGATGATTGGCCATCCGCACGGGCAGGAACATTTCATTCCACATCGAGATTGGCCGGTCGGCGGGATGTCCGAGGGCGAACGTAATTCCGGCGTACACCGGTACGTTGTCCTGCGTGAGGCGCTGGGTGTGGCTGCGGTAGGTTTCCGAAGTCATGCGCGTAGTCGTCGCCGTCTGGAGCTGGCCGCCAAGGGCGCGGTCGAGCATGTCGCGCAGCCGCGTTGAGCAGTTGTCCCTGTAGTAGTCGTACCGGTAGAACTTGTTCTCGGGGCGAGCGTTCTCTTCCAGAGCGTGCTTGAGCGACAACCGCTGGGCCGGAGTGAGGTTGAGCTCCTGCGCCAGCAGCGAGCGATTGCGCCGGGTGTAGGCCTGAAGCATGGCTTCCAGGTCGATCCCCTCCATCCAGTACTGCGTGTTACCGGTCAGGAACCGTCCCAGGAAGTTCGGCTGGGCGAAATCGAACATTCCCCAGTTGTAGGTGATGTCGCTGCCATCGGAGCGATCCTTTATCCAGATCGCGTTGTGCCCGAACAGCTCCCAGACTTCATCCCCCTGGCCGATCGTGAGGAGATAAACGGTGAGCTCCGAGCCGGGCTCTCCCGCCGGCGCGGAAGGGACGAAGGGAATTATCTGAGAGCGCGCGGGGGAAGGCGCGCCGGCCAGAAGGCACAAGCCGCAACAGAGGCCGAAAACACCGCGCAATGGCATCGGAGAAAGTTCGCACGATATGCGGGGTTAAACGAGAGCGGCTCCGGCGGCATGATGACAAAAAAAGGCCCACCTCGAGAGTGGGCCCGATTGGGGTGAAAGGCTCAGCGGCCGGAGGGAAAAGGCAACGGATATACCAGTCGATTTTTGCCATTTCGACAAGCTGGGCCGCCATGCGGGCGCCCGGTCAAAATTGCAGGGAGGATCGGGAGGGACTGAGCGCGGGGAGGGACAACTCCCTCGCATCTGAGTCGTTCCTGGTTTGCCCCTTGCAGCCTAACTTGTTTGGGGAGGGCTGTTTAGCTATAGTTAAAGGCTGTACACGAGACCCCCGAGAGCCTGCCATGAAACCCGATATCCATCCAGTGTACGCCACGGCCACGGTAAAGTGTGCCTGCGGCAACACATACCAGACCCGCTCCACTGTGGCGGAGATCCACACGGACATCTGCGCCAGCTGCCATCCCTTTTTCACAGGCAAGCAGAAGCTCGTCGATACCGCGGGACGCGTCGAGCGCTTCCGTCAGAAGTACGGCAAGCAGACCCCTGCGCCTAGCACGGAAAGCTGAGTCTCCGCGACCGGCTCGCGGACGCGCTCGCGCGGGCCGCTGAGGTAGAGCGCGAGCTCTCCGATCCGAAGAACGTGCGCGACCAGCAGCGCATGGCGACGCTGGGAAGGGAGCACAGACATCTCCAGCCTCTGGTCGAGCTGGGCGCCAGGGTCCAGAGAATCGAGCAGGAGCTCGCGGAAACCCGCGAGCTTTTGCGTTCTGACGATCCCGACATGGCGGCTGAAGCCGGCGCCGAGCAGGATCGCCTGGAGGCCGCGCTCGATGCACTCCTCGGGGAGATCAGGCCCGCGCTCATCCCGCATGACCCGCTCGACGATCGCCCTGCCATC
>Ga0136617_10002333_pt1 | contig 16929 bp, 19 predicted proteins | sample AntDrymUQ3222106_2_FD_129672 | JGI IMG/M metagenome (GOLD analysis project Ga0136617, IMG submission 129672) | Polar desert sand microbial communities from Dry Valleys, Antarctica - metaG UQ322 (21.06) | ecosystem: Environmental > Terrestrial > Soil > Desert | place: Antarctica: Dry Valley...
AATCAGCCGAAGGGCAGCTCGACGACTTCCGCGGTGGCGCCGCCCGCGACGTCCACCGTCTCTCCGATCGCGGCCTCGCGGCGCACGAGCGCGAGCGCGATCGGGCCGTGCGCGGGGGAGACGGCGGTGCTCGCCACCCGGCCGACCTCCTTCTCGCCGAGGCGCAGCGGCGTGCCGGGCTGTACCGGAGCGCTGAGCCTGAGCCCGCGCAGGTGGCGGTTCGGCTTGCCGCGGTAGAACAGCCGCGCGACGGTCTCCTGCCCGACGTAACAGCCCTTGGTGAACGAGACCGCGCGCGCGTTGAGACCGGCCTCCTGCGGGATGACCGAGTCGTCGAGGTCGAGGCCGTAGCGCGGGCGGCCGCGCTCGACGCGCAGCACCTCGGCCGTCGCCTCCCCGACCTCGACCGCACCGGCGGCCACCAGCGTCCCGCGCACGCCCTCGGTGCGTTCGGCGTCGCAGAACACGTCCACGCCGACGTCGGTGGCCACGAGCACGACGGGATGGTCGCCGATCCGCGCGCGCACGTTGTCGTGCTCGTCGGGGCCGAGCGAGCCGGCGCCCGCACCCGCGAACCGCCGCGCGTCGGGCCCGATCAGCGACAGCTCGCCCATCTCCAGCGTGCGCTTGTGCAGCTCGACGTCGCTGCCCAGCTTGTAGCGCCGGATCATGTTGAACAGCTCCTGCAGCCCGGCACGCTCGCAGCCCAGCAGCAGCTCGTCGCCGAGGTCGAGCACGCGCAGGTCGGCGAGCATCTTGCCCTTGTGGGTCAGCAGCGCGGCGTAGCAGCCGCGGCCCGGCTCCAAACCCTCGATGTCGTTGGTGATCTGGCCCTGCAGGAACGCCTTGGCGTCCGGGCCGGTCAGCGCGAGCCGGCCGCGGCCGGCGCGGTCCACGAGGCCGCAGCCCTCGGTCAGGCTCCGGTGCTCGACGGCCAGGGTGTCGGCGACGGTGCTCACCACTCCGTCTCATCGTAGAACTGTCGCGTGCGCATCAGCCGCCGCTCGACCTCGCGCTGCAGCTCGTCGAGCACCCGCTCCCCCGGCACCCCGGCCGCCAGCGCCGAGCGCACCACCTCCGCCTCCTGGAGGCCGTCGAGCCGCTCGAGCAGCGCCAGCAGCCCGTCGAGGCTCTGGCCGCGGGCCGGGGCCAGCGGATCATCGGGGTCGAAGGCGTCCATGTGGGTAGGCTCTGGGCGCATCATGGCGCTCGCCGACCAGTTCCAGGAGATCGTCGACTCGCTGCCGTCGGACTGGACCGACCTCGAGCTGGACCTGCGCGTGCAGGAGGACCGCTACGTCGACGCGGCGACGCTGATGGTCACCTGCAACGCCCTGCCCTACTCGCACCACGACTGGCACTGGATGATCCTCGTCGCCCACCAGTTCGGCCACGCCGCCGCCGCGCCCGCCGTCCACGGCACGCTGCGGCTGCTCGACGAGTCCGGCATCGCGGGGGAGATGGTGTTGCGCGAGTGGCGCACCGGCCGCGTCGAGACGACGCAGATGTGGGGGCGCGGGGAGTCCGTGCGCCAGGAGTTCCGCCGCATCCGGGCCCAGTAGGCCGCCGTGGCGCGCGTCGTCGCCGTCTTCGACGACCTGCTGCTGGGGTCCAACGTGCTGGGCATGCTGCGCGCCGCCGGCCACGAGGCCGAGCTGAGCGGCGGCGCCGACGTGCACCCCGACGGCGCCGCGGTGCTGATCGTCGACCTCGCCTCCGGGGGCTTCGACGGCGTCGCGCTGGTGGAGCGCCTGCGCGGCGAGGGTGTGCTGGGGAGCACGCGCACGCTCGGGGTCTACTCGCACGTCGACGCGGACACGAAGCGCCGCGCCGACGCGGCCGCCTTCGACCTCGTGGTGCCGCGCTCGCGGATGGCGCGCGAGGGCGCCGCGCTGGTCGAGCGCCTGACGGCCGCCGGCTGAGCCGCTCACGGGTTGCTCACCGGTCCGACGAGCGAGGTGTCGAACGCGGCCTCCGTGTCGATCTCGCGCTCGAGGATGCCGAAGCGGCGATCCCACTCGGCCCACGCGCGCAGCACGTCCGGCCGCAGCTCGCCGAACGCCCGCGCGCCGGCGGTGAACGCGGGGGCGACGGCGTCCATCTGGGCGTCCAGCTCGGCGCGCGTGAGCCCCCGCTCCGCCTCGAGCATGGCGCTGACCGCGCTCTCCGGGTCCACCTGCGCCTGGCCGTAGCCGCGCTGCAGCGCGCGGATCACGGCGAGGACGAGCGGGCGGCGCTCCTCGAGCGTCGCCCGCGTCACGCACAGCACCAGCTCCGGGTAGGCGGGCGCGCCGAAGTCGTCGACCCGGAACTCGCGGACGCTCGGCCGCCGCCGCCGCAGGGCGACGCCCTCGACGTTCCAGAACGCCGTCACCGCGTCGACCCGGCGGGCGAGCAGCGCCCGGACCGCCTGGAAGCCGATCGTGGTCGCCCGCACGCGCTCCGGGTCACCGCCGTCGCCGGCCACGATCGAGCGCAGCACCGCGTCGTCGGAGGGCAGGCCCGTGACGCCTGCGCGGCGGCCCTCCAGCTCGCGCGGCCGGCGCACGCCGGCCTGAGCCAGCAGGGCGGCCAGCGGGCGCTGCACGACCGCCATCACCCCGACGAGGTCGCGACCCTGCTGGCGGGCCAGCCCGAGGTCGTGGATGTCGAGGATCGCGAGGTCGGCGCGGCCCGCCTGCAGCAGCCGCAGCGCGTCGGTCGAGGCGCTCGGCCGGCGGATCCGCACCCGCGCCCCCTCGGCGTCGTCGAAGCCGCGCGCGTCGGCGAGGTAGATGCCGGAGTGGACCGCGTTGGGCGCGAAGTCGAGCAGCAGCACCGCGTCCTCCTCCGGCCGGTCCACGGCGCCGGTGCCGCCGCAGCCGGCCAGCACGAGCGCCGCGAGGGCGAGGAGAAGGACAGAACGCATGACGGGTATCGTGGCGTTCGATGCGCCGCCGCGTCACCTTCTCGCGCAACCTGACGCTGTCGCTCTCGCGGACGTGCCGCTGCTACTGCAAGTACTGCGCGTTCGCGACGCACCGGCCGCACCTGCACGAGCCCGAGGAGGTCGAGCGGATCCTGGACGGGGCGCGTCGTCACCGCGCCAAGGAGCTGCTGGTGCTCACCGGCGAGGCGCCCGACCACCATCCCGGGGTCCGCGAGCGCCTGGACGCGCTCGGCTTCGTGGACTTCACCGGCTACGTGGTGTGGGCGTGCGAGCGGGCGCTGGAGCGCGGCCTGCTGCCGCACACGAACCTCGGTGTCCTGTCCCGCGAGGACCTCGCGCGGCTGCGCGCGGTGACCGCCTCCCAGGGGCTGATGCTCGAGTCGGTCAACCCGGACCTGAGCGCCCACCAGGGCTCGTCGACCAAGCACCCCGACCAGCGGCTGGCCACGATCCGCGCCGCCGAGGCGCTGAAGATCCCGTTCACCAGCGGGATCCTGGTCGGCATCGGCGAGTCCGAGGCGGACCGCGTCGCCTCGCTGGAGGCGCTCGCCGGCTTCGAGAACCTGCAGGAGGTCATCCTCCAGAACTTCGTGCCCCACCGCCGCTACTACGGCGAGGAGCCGGCCGAGATCGCCGGCGACGCCGCCGAGGCCTACTGGCGCACCGGGATCGGCGCCGGGCCGGAGCATGAGCTCCCGGCGTGGGCGAACGAGGTCACGATCACCGACATGAAGCGCCTGATCGCGGAGGCGCGGCGGCTGCTGCCCGGCGTCGGCGTCCAGGTCCCGCCCAACCTCGCCGACTGGTGGCCGGAGCTGGTGCGGGCGGGCGCCACCGACCTCGGCGGCCTCAGCGCCAACGGCGACCACATCTCGCCCGAGCACCCGTTCCCGTCGCCGCCGCAGGTCCGCGCGCGGCTCGCCGCCGACGGCGTCGCCCTCGCCGAGCGGCTGTGCGTCTACCCGCAGTACATCGACGCGGAGTGGCAGGCGCCGCGGGTGCTGGAGGCGATCCGCGCCCATCACCCGTCGTTCGTGCCGCGCCGGCGCTCCGGCACGCTGTCCGCCCGCACGATCGCCCGCGCGGCCGCCGGCGCCCCGCTCGCCGCCGACGAGCTGACGGCGCTGTTCTCCGATGCCCGGCCCGAGGTCGTCGAGGACATGCGCCAGGCCGCCGACGCGCTGCGCGCCGAGCTGGCCGGCGACACCGTCACCTTCGTGGTCAACCGCAACATCAACGTGTCCAACGTTTGCGTGGTCGGCTGCTCGTTCTGCGGCTTCGGCGTCGCCAAGCGCTCACCCGACGCCTACGAGCACGAGCGCGACGAGTTCGTGCGCCGCATCCGCGACGCGGTCGCGTTCGGGGCGACCGAGATCTGCATGCAGTCGGGCATCCACCCCGATTGGAGCCTGGAGGACTACCTCGGCTGGCTGCGCGTCGCGAAGGAGACCGCGCCGCAGCTGCACCTGCACGCCTACAGCCCGATGGAGATCGCCCACATGTGCGACATCTCGGGGCTGGAGCCGGCGCACGTCTTCGAGCGGCTGCGCGACGCCGGGCTGGACTCCACGCCCGGCACCGCCGCCGAGGTGCTCCACGACGGCGTGCGCGAGCGCATCAGCCCGAACAAGCTGCCGGTCTCGCGCTGGGTCGAGATCATCGAGGCGTCACACCGCAGCGGCCTGCGCTCGACCGTCACGGTGATGTTCGGCCACATCGAGCAGCCCGAGGAGCTGGCCGAGCACATGCGCGTCGTGCGCGCCCTGCAGGAGCGCACCGGCGGCTTCACCGAGTTCGTGCCGCTCTCGTTCATCCCGTTCCACACGCTGCTCGGGCGCACCCACGGCGTCACGGAGATCTCGCGCGAGGACAACCTGCGCCACACCGCGGCGTTCCGGCTCGCGCTCGGTCGCACGATCTCCAACCTGCAGGCGAGCTGGGTGAAGATGGGGGTCGAGGCCGCCACCGAGGCGCTGCACTGGGGCGTCAACGACCTCGGCGGGACGCTGATGGAGGAGTCGATCTCACGCATGGCCGGTTCCTATCACGGCGTGCGCCTGGACCCGGAGGACCTGATCGCCGCCGCCCACCGCGCCGGCCGCCCGGCCGCCGAGCGCACCACGCTCTACGACATCCGCCGCCGCCACGAGCTGCCCGTGGCGGCCTGACATGGCGGAGCTGCTGGTCGGCCCGCTGCTGCGCTACGCGGGCACGGAGGACGCGACGATCTGGGTCGAGACCGACACGCCGTGCTGGGTCGAGATTCGCATCGAGGGCACCGAGGCGTGCGGACGCTGGACGTTCTCCGTCTCCGGCCACCACTATGCGATCGTGCACTGCGAGGACCTCGCCCCGGACGCGGCGGCGGCGTACGCGGTCCACCTCGACGGCGAGCGCGTGTGGCCGGAGCCCGACAGCGCGTTCCCGCCCAGCGTGATCCGCACCCACAGCGGGGCCGACGGGGACAAGACGCACATCCTGTTCGGCTCCTGCCGCGTGTCCGCCCCGCACGAGGAGCCGCACTCGCTGCGCAAGGACGAGCACCCCGAGGGCCGCGAGGTCGACGCGCTGGTGGCGATGGCCCAGCGGATGGCCATGCATCCGCCCGAGGAGTGGCCGCACGCGCTGCTGCTGCTCGGCGACCAGGTCTACGCCGACGAGGTCTCGCCGAACGTGCGCGAGTTCATCCGCGCGCGGCGCGACCCGGAGGTGCCGCCCGGCGAGACGGTCGCCGACTTCGAGGAGTACACGCAGCTCTACCGCGAGGCGTGGGGGGAGCCGACCATCCGCTGGCTGCTCTCGACCGTCCCGACGGCGATGATCTTCGACGACCACGACGTCCACGACGACTGGAACACCTCGGTGGACTGGGTGCGGACGATGCGCGGCACCGGCTGGTGGGACCGCCGCATCCAGGGCGGCTTCATGTCCTACCTGATCTACCAGCACTGGGGGAACCTGTCGCCGCGCGAGCTGGCCGAGGATCGGCTGTTCCAGCTCGCCACCGACGAGCAGGACGTCGACCTCACCGAGGCGCTGCAGGACTTCGCCTACCACGCCGACCGCGAGGTCGAGGGCACGCGCTGGAGCTTCTACCGCGACATCGGCCCGGCGCGCGTGGTCATGCTCGACTCGCGGGCCGGCCGCGTGCTCGAGCCGGGGGTGCGCCGGATGGTCGACCCGCACGAGATGCGCTGGATCTCCGAGCACGCCACGGGCGGCGTCCGGCACCTGCTGCTGGGCACCTCGCTGCCGCTGTTCCTCACCCCGGCGCTGCACGACCTCGAGGCTTGGAACGAGGCGGTCTGCGACGGCGCCTGGGGCCGGACGGCGGCGTGGGCGGGGGAGAAGGTGCGCCAGGCGGCCGACCTCGAGCACTGGGCCGCGTTCGGCGACTCCTTCAAGGCCATGTGCGACCTCATCCGCGAGGTCGGCACGGGCGCGCGCGGCGAGCCGCCGGCCACGATCGTCGCGCTGTCGGGCGACGTCCACCACGCCTACCTCGCCGAGGTGGCGTTCCCGCGCGGCACCGGCATGCGCTCGCAGGTCTGGCAGGCGGTGTGCTCGCCGTTTCGCAACCCGCTCGACGGGCGCGAGCGGCGGATGATGCGCGCGGCCGCCAAGCCGGGCCCGGCCGCCGTCACCCGGCTGCTGGCGCGCAGCGCGGGGGTCGGGCCGCCCCCGGTGCGCTGGCGCTACGCCCACGACGAGGCGTGGTTCGACAACCAGGTGGCGAGCCTAGTGCTGGAGGGGCGCCGCGCCACGTTCCTGCTCGAGAGGACCGAGCCGCCGCCCGACGAGAACGGCCAGCTGCGGCTGGAGCGGGTGTTCGAGCACTCGCTCACCTGAAGGGCGCGGGCGAGCCGCCTAACCGCGGCTTCTCGCGAACTTAAGACACACTCCGCGTCCAGCGTTCATCATCTCCTAGAGCGAACCTTCTGGAGAGGCGACGCACCGCGTGACCAGAACCGATGCTGAGCTGCTGCGGGCGGCCAGGCAGGATCCGCAGGCCTTTCACGAGTTCTACGACCGCTATGCGGTCTGGATGCGCGCGTGGCTGCTGCGCCAGACCGGTTCCGACAGCGCGGCGCTGGACCTCACCGCGGAGACCTTTGCACAGGCCTGGCACGCAGCCAGGCGAGTCAAGGACATGGCCGACGGCTCGGGTGCGCCCTGGCTGTTCGGCATCGCGAGGAACCTCGTGCGCCAGTACCACAAGCACAACCGGATCGAGACCGCCGCCCGCGCGCGGCTCGGGCTCCCGCTCGCGTTCGCCGAGTGCGAGGAATACGAGCGCGTGGACGAGCGGATCTCCGCCGGCGCGCTCGGCCCGGCGCTGCGGCTGGCGCTGCGGGCGCTGCCCGCCGAGCAGCGCCGTGCGCACGAGCTGCGCGTGGTCGAGCAGCTCGACTACGACGAGGTCGCCGGCCGGCTCGGCTGCAGCCAGAACGCCGCGCGGCTGCGCGTCTCGCGCGGCCTGCGCGCACTCACTTCATCGATGCAAGGAGCCGAGGCTTGAGCCTGACCACGAACACGAGCACCACGTCGCTGCCCGTCCGCGCCCGCGAGCGGCGGATCTCCGAGCGCTCGCGCAGCGGGCGGCTGATCCGAGACTCGATCTGCCTGCTCAGCTCCAAGTGGGCGGTCGACGTGCTGCTCGCGCTCGGCGACGGCACCCGCCGCTACCACGAGCTGCTCGAGGACCTCGAGCCGATCTCCGAGAAGGTGCTCACGCAGACGCTGCGGGCGATGGAGCGCGACGGCCTGGTGGCGCGCCGCGTGCACGCCGAGGTGCCCCCGCGCGTCGAGTACGCGCTGACGGCGCTCGGCGCCTCGATGGCGCCGCCGCTGAAGGCGCTCGGCTCGTGGTCGGTCGCCCACGGCAAGCAGGTCGAGGCGGCGCGCGACCGCTACGACGCGCGCGCCGCGCGGGCCAAGCACGCGGCCTGACCCCCTGCTAGAGGAACAGGTCGGTCTCGCGGGCGCGGACGAGCGCGGCGGCCCCGAGCCCGTCGCCGGCGAGGACGTGGCGTTCGAGGCCGCGGACGCGGACGGCCGGCTCGCGCGAGTCCTTGCCACGCACGAGGTCGGCGGCCGCGGCGACCTCGTCGGCGATCGCGATCACGGTGGCGGCCAGTGTGCGCCCGTCGTCGTCGGGGCGCCCGCGCCAGTCCTCCAGCGGCGCGAGCCCGGCGCAGCCGATCGCGATCTCGCACTGACCGTGGCGCCATGCGCGCCCGAACGAGTCGGTGACCACGACGGCGGCGCCGAGCCGGGCGCGCAGCGCGCGGGCGGAGGCGTCGGGATCCTCGGGGAGCAGCACGAGCGTTCCGGGCGCACCGGCGTTGGAGGCGTCGACGCCGGCGTTGGCGCACACGAAGCCGTGGTGCGTGCGGCAGATCAGCCGGCCCGCGTCGGCCCGCACCAGCTCCGCGGTCTCCGACAGGATCACCTCGACATGGCGCGGGTCCTTGCCGTGCTCGGCGGCGAGCGCGCGGGCGCGCGGGCCGGGCGTGACGTCCTCCAGCCGGACGACGCGGCCCTCGGCCTTGGAGACCACCTTGTGGGCGACGGCGAGGACGTCGGTCGGCCGCAGCTCGGCGGCGGCGGAGGCGAGCACGGCGGCGAGGTCGTCGCCGGGCCGGAGCTCCGGGAGCCCGCGCAGGGGCTCGAGCGAGATCACCCCGCGGCCGCCGCCCGGGGCAGCAGCCGCTCGAGCAGGGCGCGGGTGCGCGCGGCGCCCCCCTCGCGGGAGGCGAGCGCGGAGCGCAGCGCCTCCAGGTCGTCCGGCGTGTCCACGTCCAGGCTCAGCGAGGGGATCTCCGCGATCCGGACCGCGGCGCCGGCCGCTCTGGCGCGGGCGGCGTGGCGGGCCAGTGAGCCCGGCCCGAAGGACGGCGCGATCGCGCCCGGGGGCGTCAGCAGCAGCGCGTTCGTGCCCGAGCCGTGGCGGTCGGCCACGACCACCACCTCGGGCGCGCGGCGGCCGGGCGGGCCGTGGGCCGCCGCGGAGCGCCGCGGCGCCGCGAGCAGCGCGCGGGCGGCGCCGCGCCCCGCGAGCAGTGCGCCGACCTCGTCGGGGTCGAGCGCCGGGCAGTCGCCGGGCACGAGCAGGACGCGCTCGGCGCTGAGCGCGAGGGCGGCCTCGACGCCGAGCGTGGCCGCCGCGGACTGGCCGGCCTCGCGGTCGTCGTGGACGACCCGCGCGCCGGCGTCGCGGGCCGCGGTGGCGGCGCGCGGCTCGGCCGTGACCGCCACGACGCCGCCGAGGCCGGGGACCGCGACGAGCGCGTCGAGCACGTCGCCGGCCATCGCCTCGGCCAGCTCGCGCCGGTCCGGCGCACCCACGGCGTCGGCGAGGCGGTGCTTGGCGCGCGCGAACGTCTTGATGGGCAGGACGGCGACCGTGACCATGGCCGGCGGATCGTATCCAGGCGGTAGGCGGCTGGACGGCGTGGGACAGCCGCCCTGAATCCGGCGGATCACATCGGCGGTGGGAGACTGGACGGCGTGGGACAGCTCTATGACCGCATCGGGGTCGGCTACACCGAGGTCCGCGCCGAGGACCCGCGGATCGCCGCCGCGATCCACGCCGCGCTGGGTGACGCGCGGACGGTGCTCAACGTGGGCGCAGGCACGGGCTCCTACGAGCCGCGCGACCGCGAGGTGACCGCCGTCGAGCCGTCGGAGGTGATGATCGCCCAGCGGCCGCCGGGCGCGGCGCCCGCCGTCCGGGCGAGCGCCGAGGCGCTGCCGTTCGCGGACGGCAGCTTCGACGCGGCGATGACGGTGCTCAGCGACCACCACTGGCCCGACCGCGCGGCCGGCCTGCGGGAGATGCGTCGCGTCGCGCGGCGGCGGGCGGTCGTGTTCCAGTTCGACGTCGCCGCGCTGCTGGACTTCTGGCTCGCGCGCGACTACCTGGTCGCGTGGCGCCCGGAGAGCGTCTCGATGGAGGCCATCGCCGGCCATCTCGGCGCGACCCGCACCGAGGTCGTCCCGATCCCGCACGACTGCCGCGACGGCTTCCTGAGCGCCTACTGGCGCCGCCCGCACGCCTACCTCGATCCGCGCGTGCGCGACGGCATCTCGGTGTTCCGGCTGTTGCCGGAGGCCGATGTCGAGCCCGCGATGGCGGCGCTGCGCGCCGACCTCGAGTCGGGCGTGTGGGAGCGGCGGAACGCGGGCCTGCTCGACCGCGAGGCGCTGGACCTCGGCTACCGGCTGGTCATCGCCGAGTACTGAGCCCCTGGGTTACCGGCTGGTCACCGCCGAGTACCGAGCCCGTCGGCGAAGGCGAGCGTCTCGCGGGCGAGCCGGCGGCGGGCGCCGGCGTCGGGCATCGCGACGTCGGTCTCGAGCGTCGGCAGGCCGTCGGCGCGCTCGTCTGCGACCAGGCCGTCGAGCAGGCCGGCGTACGTCGCCGCGATCCCGTTCGAGTCGAGCGGGCGGCCGGCGAACGTCATGAAATCCGCCGTCGGGCCCTTGAGCACGTCCCCGTGGACCAGCGGCGAGACCGCCACGACCGGCGCGTGCGCCGCGAGCAGTGCGTCGCGGACGCCCGGCACGGCGAGGATCGGGCCGATCGAGATCACCGGGTTCGACGGGCCGATCACGATCGCCCGGGCGTGCGAGATCGCCTCCAGCACCTCCGCGCCGGGCCGCGCGGCTTCCACGCCGCGCAGTTCGACGCGCTCGATCGCCCCGGCGTTCCCGGCGGCCCCCCGGCGGATCATGAAGTCCTGGAACGGCCACCAGCGGCCGTCCGCGCGCACGTGCGTGCGCACCGGGTCGTCGGACATCGGCAGCACGCGCCCCGGTACGCCGAGCGCGCGCCGCGCCTCGTCGATCGCCTCCGTCAGCCGCGCGCCCTCCGCCAGCCGCCGGGCGCGGCGCAGGCACAGCGCGAGGTCGCGGTCGCCGAGGTTGAACCACACGTCCTCGCCCAGCTCGCGCAGGCCGTCCATGACGTGGAACGTGTCGTCGCGCAGCCCCCAGCCGCGCTCGTCGATCCGGTCGGCGAGCCAGAACGTCACCAGGTCCGGGTCGGGGGAGACGTGGCCGCCGTAGAGCTCCACGTCGTCACCGGTGTTCGCGATCACCACCAGATCGGAGCGGACCTCGTCCTGCATCCCGCGCGCCAGCTTCGCCCCGCCGGTCCCCCCGGCGAGCACTACGACGGGCGATCCCACAAGCTGTCGGGCAGCGCCGTGATCCGGACCCCCGCGCGGGTCTTGTAGCGGGCGTTGACGCCGATCAGGAGCGCGGTCAGCGCCTCGGTCGTGCGGGCGTTCTCGAGCCGGCCGCAGTCGACGCAGCGCAGGCCGGGGATGCGCTCGATCAGCGCCGCCGCGCGCGCCTTGTCGGCCTTGCGGTCGCCGCACACGAGCACGTCCTCCTCCAGCGAGGCGTCGAGGTCGCCGAGCGCGGCGGCCACCACGGTGTGCAGCGCGGAGACCACCCGCACGCCGCCGGGGACCATCTCGGCCGCCTGCTGGGCGGCCGAGCCCTGCCACACGCCGAGCATCCGCGTCGCCCGGCCGGAGACCGCCGCGGCCAGCGGCACGGTGGCGTCGACCACGAGCTGCCCCTCGCGCAGGTGCTCCGCGAGGTTGGTGAGCGTCTCGGACTGGTTGCGGAACGGGACGCACAGGAACACGACCTCGCCGCGCTCCGCCGCCGGGCCGTTCGCGTCGCCCTCGAAGCGGCTGTCCGGGGCCGCCGCACGCAGCCGCTCGACGGTCTCCCGCGCGCGGTCGGCATCGCGCGAGCCGACGACCACGGGCACGCCGGACAGGCCGAGGCGCAGCGCCAGCCCGAAGCCCAGGGCGCCCGAGGCGCCGATGACGGTGACCTCCTCGGCCATGGCGGCGAACCCTAGACTCCGGCGCGTGAGCACGTCGGTCCAGCACGTCCGGATTCGCGAGGTCGGCCCGCGCGACGGCTTCCAGAACGAGCCCGAGGTGATCGCCACCGCGGACAAGGTGCGGCTGATCGAGCTGCTCGCCCGCACCGGCCTGCGCCGGCTGGAGGTCACGAGCTTCGTGCGCGCCGACGTGATCCCGCAGCTCGCCGACGCCCGCGAGGTGCTGGAGGCGATCGACGTGCCCGAGGCGGTCTCGCTGTCGGTGCTGGTCCCGAACGAGCGCGGCCTCGAGCACGCCCTCGAGCTGCGCGAGCGCTTCCACGAGGTCAACGTCTTCCTGTCGGCGACCGAGGAGCACAACCGCCGCAACGTCAACCGCTCCGTCGAGGACTCGCTGGCCGGGCTGGAGCGGGTGCTGGCCCGCGCGCGCGAGGCGGAGCTGCGCTGCGAGGCGGTGATCTCGGTCGCCTTCGGCTGTCCCTACGAGGGCCATGTCGCGCCCGAGCGCGTGTTCGCGATCGCCCGCCGGCTCCTCGACGCCGGCGCGCAGGAGATCGGCTTCGGCGACACGACGGGGATGGCCAACCCGGCCCAGGTGCGCGCCTTCTTCCCGGCGGCGCGCGACGCGCTCGGCGACGACGTCGAGCTGACCGCCCACTTCCACAACACGCGCGGGCAGGGGCTGGCCAACGTGCTCGCCGCGCTCGACGCCGGCGTCAGCTCGTTCGAGTCCAGCTTCGGCGAGCTGGGCGGCTGTCCGGTCCCGAAGGGTGCGACGGGCAATGTCGCCACCGAGGACGTGCTGTCGATGCTCTCGGAGATGGGCATCGAGACCGGCGTCTCGCTCGACGCGCTGCTGGAGGCCTCGCGCGCGGCGCAGGAGGTGCTCGGCCGGCCGCTCGGCTCGCACCTGCTCACCGCGGGCCCGGTCATGTGGAACGCGTAGCGCTCGCGCCGCTGACCACGCTGAAGCTGGGCGGCCCGGCGGCGCGGATGGTCGAGGCGCGCACGGAGGGCGAGCTGGCGGAGGCGGTGCGCTCGGCCTACGAGCCGCTGCTCGTGCTGGCCGGCGGCTCGAACGTCGTGATCGCCGACGAGGGGTTCCCCGGCACGGTCGTGCGCGTGCTCACGCGCGGCGTCGAGCGCGACGGCGCGCGGCTGACGGTGCAGGCCGGCGAGCCGTGGGAGGCGCTGGTCGCGGCCTGCGTCGCCGCCGGCCTGCAGGGCTTCGAGTGCCTGGCGGGCATCCCGGGCTCGACCGGGGCGACGCCGATCCAGAACGTCGGCGCCTACGGGCAGGAGGTGGCCGAGACCGTCGAGTCGGTGCGCGTGCTCGACCGCGCGAGCGGGCGGATCGAGGACCTGCCGGCCTCGGCGTGCGGCTTCTCGTACCGCTCGAGCGTCTTCAAGTACCGCGACCGCCGGGTGGTGCTCGCCGTCAGCTTCCGGCTGCGCGAGGGCGGGGCGTCGGGCCCGCTGCGCTACGCCGAGCTGGCCCGGCGCCTCGGCGTGCCGGTGGGCGCGAGCGCGCCGCTGGCGGCGGTTCGCGAGGCCGTGCTCGAGCTGCGCCGCGCCAAGGGCATGGTGATCGACCCGGCCGATCCCGACCCCGACGCGGTCAGCGCCGGCTCCTTCTTCACCAACCCGATCCTCGCGCCGGAGGCGTTCGCGGCGCTCGCGGCGCGCACGGGCCCTGGCCTGCGTCCGCCCGCGTTCCCCGAGCCCGACGGGCGGATCAAGACCTCGGCGGCGTGGCTGATCGAGCGCACCGGCTTCCCGCGGGGCTATGGCGGCGGCCGCGTCGGGATCTCGACCAAGCACACGCTCGCGTTGGTCAACCGGGGCGGCGGGACCACCGCGGAGCTGCTGGCGCTGGCGCGGGAGATCGCCGGGCGCGTGCACGAGCGCTTCGGCGTGGCGCTCCGCCCCGAGCCCGTGCTCGTCGGCCACGAGTGGTGAGGAGAGCCAAGGGGTCAGATCTTGCGTTCCATCAGACCATCATCCGGTGCGCGAATGCAAGATCTGACCCCTCTCGGGGTCAGCGGCCGCTGAACTCGGGCGGGCGCTTCTCGCGGAACGCGGAGGCGCCCTCCGCGAAGTCCTCCGAGCGGGCGCAGCGCTCCTGCATCGCCACCTCGAGCTCGAGCGTCGCGGCCAGTGCGGGGCGCGCGGAGGCGTCCAGCACGCGCTTGGCCAGCCCGACCGCGACCGGCGCGCACGCCAGCAGCTCGTCGACCAGCGCCTGGGTGGTGTCCTCGAGCTCGTCGGCGGGCGCGACCCGGTTGGCGAGGCCGATGCGCTCGGCCTCCTCGCCGCCGATCAGGCGCCCGGTCATGATCAGCTCCTTGGCGCGGCCCAACCCGACGATCTGCGGCAGCCGCGAAGAGCCGCCGACGTCGGGGATCAGCCCGATCCGCGTCTCCGGCATGCCGACCAGCGCGTCTGTCGCGACCACGCGCAGGTCGCAGGCCAGCGCCAACTCCATCGCCCCGCCGATGCAGGCGCCGTGGATCTGGCAGATCGTCGGCTTGGCCATCTCCTCGGCGAGGTTCCACGCCTCCAGGCAGGCGCGGCGGAACGGCCGCAGCCGCTCCGGCTCCGCCGCCAGCGCCGCCAGCGAGCCGAGGTCCATGCCCGAGGAGAACATCGCGCCCTCGCCGCGCAGGACGACGCAGTGCACCGCCGGCTCGTCGGCGGCGGCGCGCAGTGTCTCGCCGACCGCCGCCACCAGCTCCTCGTTGAACGCGTTGCGCTTCTCCGGGCGGTTGAGGACGACGTGCCGGACGGCGCCGCGATCCTCGCTCTCGACGATGGCCATCGGCGCAGGCTACCGGCGGCGCTGCGCGGGTAGGCCACGCGGATGTCCGACCGACAGCCTCGCCTCAGCCACCTCGCCGAGCGCCTCGCGGCGCTCGAGCAGCTCGATTCCGTCGCGGAGCCGCTCGCCAAGAAGGTTCGCGAGCTGATCCCCGGAGGACCCGTCAAGGACGCGCTCAGCGGAACATGGCTCGGGCACGCGCTGCACCCGCTGCTCCAGCTCCTGCCACTCGGAACGTGGACGAGCGCCGTCATCCTCGACCTGATCGGCGGCGAGGACGGCCAGGCGTCGGCCGACAAGCTGATCGGCACGGGCCTGCTCGCGACGGTCCCCACGGTCGTCACAGGCTGGTCGGATTACGCGGACACCACGATCGCGAGCGACAGCGTGCGGCGCATCGGCATCCTGCACGCCGCCACGAACGTCACCGGCGCCACGCTGTTCGCCGGGTCGCTGGTGGCTCGCGGCAAGGGCAGGCGAGGACGCGGGAAGCTGCTCGCCATGGCGGGCATGGGCGCGGTGGGCGCCGGCGGCTGGCTCGGCGGCCACCTCGCCTACGCCGACGGCGTCGGCGTCGACAACACCGCCTTCGAGCACTACCCGCAGGACTGGACGCGCGTCGTCGATGACGCCGACGTGCGCGAGGGCGAGCCCCGACGCGTCGAGGTCGACGGGATCCCGCTGCTGATGGTCCGCGACGGCGGGCAGGTCCGCGTGCTGGCCGACCGCTGCACCCACCGCGGCGGGCCGCTGAGCGGCGGCGAGATCTCCGACGGCTGCGTGACGTGCCCGTGGCACGGCAGCGTCTTCCGGCTCTCCGACGGGTCCGTCGAGCGCGGACCCGCCGCCTACCCGCAGCCCTCGCTGGACGTGCGTGTGCGCGACGGCGGCGTCGAGGTGCGCAACCGCCGCATGGCCGCCTGACCTCCGGCCGCCACCCGGCGGCGGCCGGTCCGACCCCGGCCAATAGCCTCTGTGAGCGTGACGGAGGGACGAAGCCCCGGTGCACTCCTGCGCCCGCCGGCGCACCGTGGCCCGCTGATCGCGGCGGGCGCCGTGGTGCTTGCGGTCGGCCTGGCGCTCGCGGAGCTGCGCCTCGGCGACGCGATCGGGGTGGCGGCGCACCTGCTGATCCTCGCGCTCGCGGCGGGCGTGGTGCTTGGGATCGGGCTGCAGGCGCGCGCCGAGGCGGGCCGCCCGCCGGCCTACCAGTCGGTGCTGCTGGTCACCGGGCTGCTGCTGCTCTACGGCGCGCTGCTGCGGCTCGCCGACGCGCTCGGCGCGGACTTCGGCGGGCCCGGCGCGGCGACGGGAGCGCGCGACACGGTGGTCTGGTCGCTCCTGCCGCCGGGCGCGATGGTGTGGACCTCGCTCGCGCTCGCGGGCGTAGCCGCGTGGACCTCGTTCACGCGGCGCTCGGCGGTGGCGCTGCTGATCGCCGCGATCGCCGCCGGCCTCGCGTTGCTCGCCGCGCTCGCCTGGATCTTCGACGCCGACTCCCAGGGCGCCTACCGCTTCCTGCTGCTGGCGCTCGCGATCGGCCTCGCGCTCGGCGCGCTGGCGCTGCGCCGGAGCCGGCCGCACCACGCCGAGCAGCTCGTCGACGCCGCCGGGCTCGCGATCCTCCTGATCCCGCTGGTCGCGCTGGCCGCCGGCGTGCTCACCGTGCTCGGCGAGGCCCCGGGGGACCTGCTGCCGGGCTTCTGGGAGCTGGTCGTGCTCGCCGCCGGTTGCGGGCTGCTGGCCTTCGGCGCCGTCGACGGCGTGCCGGGCGCCGCCTATCTCGGCGTCGCGAACCTGCTCGCGTTCGTCGCGGTCGTGGCGATCACGCCGGACCAGACGCTGCTGTGGTGGCCGCTGCTGCTGATCCTGCTCGGCCTCGGCGCGCTCGCCGCCGGGCTGCGACCGCGCAGCCCGCTGCCGCCCGAGCCCGACCCCTACCGGGCCGGCGAGCAGCCGCTCGCCGCGCGCGCGGACGAGGAGATCACGCTTCGCGTCCGCGACGACTCCCCGCCGGCTCCAGACCGGCCCTGACCCGCTCGGGCGACGCTCCGGCCCGCTGCAGGAGCGCGGTCGCGTCCTGATCGTGCAGCAGGCCGAGCAGCACGTGCTCGGACCCGACGTAGTTGTCCCGGCGGGCGCGGGCCTCGTGCAGCGAGCGCTCGAGCGCCTGCTTGGCGCGCGGCGTGAACGGGACGTGGGGCGGGCGCCGGCGGCGGCCCCCGCGGCCTGGCGCCCGGTCGAGCGCGCCCGGCCCGAAGGCCGCCTCCGTACGGCGGCGGACCTCCTCGAGGTCGATCCCGATCGCGGCCAGCG
>Ga0136617_10002334_pt1 | contig 16929 bp, 14 predicted proteins | sample AntDrymUQ3222106_2_FD_129672 | JGI IMG/M metagenome (GOLD analysis project Ga0136617, IMG submission 129672) | Polar desert sand microbial communities from Dry Valleys, Antarctica - metaG UQ322 (21.06) | ecosystem: Environmental > Terrestrial > Soil > Desert | place: Antarctica: Dry Valley...
GCCGACCGGCCGCCATCACGGCCCAACACCCGCGACATCCCTCCGCGACGGCCTCAACTGGCCCCACCGCCGCGCGGCAAGCGCCTCAACGCCCTAGCGACCGGGACGAACGGTGGATCGAGGCTAAGTCCGCGACAACAGAATGGAAATTGCGAACTTAGCCGCGTCGGTCACTCGATCAGGCGGCGGAGCTGGATCTCGCTAAACGCGGTTTCGGCGCCTGCTAGGACTTTAGGTGTTGCCGCTCGAACGGCATGTGACCCGCGTTAGGAGCCAGGAGCGCCATTGACATGTAGATGAGCGGCGGGTACCAACGGGTAGTCGCGTGACGATTGAAGACGTTGTGCGGCATCTCCTCGATGAACACGAGGTGCCCGCAGTTTCTCCGGACCATTGGCAAGAATCGCGCCGAGGACTATCTCTCTCGCCTCGAGGCAGGCGGAGCGAGGGGAAGCATCCACCAGGGCAACGTCGCCGAGTGGGCGGATTGCGAGCGCGTCGTCTGCGAGGTGCTCGAGCAGCATGGCCGCCTCGACATCCTTGTCAACAACGCGGGAATCAGCACCGACCGGCCGATGCTCAAGATGACGGCCAGCGGGTGGAGGAGTAGCCCGCCGTCACCACCGCGCCCTGTGAGGCCAGGCTCTCGCCGATCGCAGCGCCGATGCCGCGCGTTCCGCCGGTAACGATGGCGACCTTGCCATCGAGCTTCCCGATCCCGTACCCGACAGTCGCGCCGTGGAGCCCGCTGGGTTAGGACGGTCGTCTTGCATCGTCAGATCTCCCTTGTGCGTTTGAGGTGAGCGGCTGGCCCGACGGTGCGCACGAACAGGTCGGGGGCGAGCTCGCCCTCCCCGTGGCTGTATCGGGAGAGATCAGTGACTCCCATGTCATGGAGCACCTCGTCGTCGAGGAAGAAGTTGCCCGTGCAGTCCCGAGCGGGGCGGCACAGGATGCCGTGGGCGGCGTCAGCGACGATCTCCGGAGAGCGCGCCTGCGTAACGGCCTCCTCGCCGCCGAGCAGGTTGCGCACGGCGTCGGTCGCAATCAGCGTGCGCGGCCACAGCGAGTTCGCGGCGATGCCGTCGCCGCGCAGCTCCTCGGCAAGGCCGAGCGTGCACAGGCTCATGCCGTATTTGGCCAATGTGTAGGCCAGGTACTGACCGGCCCAGCGTGGATCGAGGTCCAATGGCGGGGAGAGCGTGAGGATGTGGGCGTTCTCCGAGGCGCGCAGGTGCGGGATCGCCGATCGGCTGAGCAGGAACGTGCCTCGGCAGTTGATGTCTTGCATCAGGTCATAGCGCGCCATGTCGATTTCCGCCGTGAGGCGCAGATCGATCGCGGAGGCGTTGTTGACGACGATGTCGATGCCGCCGAACTGCTTCACGGTCCTCGCCACGGCGGCCTCGACCGCGGCGTCGTCACGGACGTCGCCGACGATCGGCAGTGGATGGCCGCCCGCCGCCGCGATCGCCTCGGCGGCGGTGTGGATCGTGCCGCTGAGGCGAGCGTCGGGCTTGTCGGTCTTGGCGAGCAACGCGATGTTCGCTCCATCGCGGGCGGCACGAAGCGCGATCGCCAAGCCGACCCCGCGGCTCCCGCCGGACATCAGGATCGTCCGCCCGGTCAGTTCGTCAGCCATGGGACACGTGCGGATCGCCGACCAGGACGACGCGGTTGCCTATGACGCCGGCTCCTTGTCATGGGTTCGCCGACTGCGACGGTGGAGCGGGATCCCGATGCTCGACCAGCCTTCGCGTTGCGCGCGGTCCGCCGCCACGACGATGATCAGGATGATGCCCGTCACGACCTGCTGCCAGTAGCTCTCGACGCCGGAGACGGACAGGCCGTTCTGGAGGACGCCGAGGAAGAGGACCCCGACCATGGTCCCGGTGACCCCGCCGATGCCGCCGGCGAGGCTCGTGCCTCCGAGCAGGACGGCGGCGGCGGCGTCGAACACCAGCGTGGCACCGACGAGAGGGCTGGCTGCTCCGACGCGCGCGACCTGGAGGATCCCTGCCAGCGCGGCCAGGAAGGCGGCGATGACGTAGACGGCGACGATCGTCCGTACGACCTTGATGCCCGACAGGCGCGCCGCGTCGGCATTGCCGCCGACGGCGTACACGTCGCGCCCGAAGTACGTCTTCCGTAGGACGTAAAGCGAGCCGGCGTAGACGAGCGCCATGATCCAGACGGGGATGGGGATCCCGAAGAGCTTGCCGAAGGCGAGCGTGTCGAGCGTCGGCGATGTCACCGAGATCGTCTTGGCCTCCGACCAGAGGTTGAGGACTCCTTGGATGAGCACGGACGTCCCGAGCGTCACCACCAGGAAGGAGAGCCCGGACCGTCCGATCAGCACCCCGTTCAAGATGCCCACGGCGGTGCCGGCCGCGACAGCGCAGAGCGCCGCCGGCACGAGGGTGAGGCCGGCGGCGTCGAAGAGCTGGCCGAACGCGATCCCGGTGAAGGCGACCGTCGCGCCGACGGACAGGTCGAAGCCCTCGCTGAGCATGACGAACGTCATGCCGATCGAGACGAGGAAGATGATCGCCATGCTCGTCAGCAGTTGATTGATGTTCCCCGAGCTGAGGAAGGTGCCCTCGGTGACGGCGAAGAACCCGAACATCACGACGAGCAGCGCGAGCACGCCGACGAAGCGGCTCGTCTGGCCGGCGCGGCGAACCGACCCGATGAGGTCGCCGAGTCGCCCGACCTGGCCGGGGATCCGGGTGTTCACTGCCATTAGTCGCCTCCTGTCGCGAGGTGGGTGATGCGCGCCTCGGTCGCCGCGTCCTCCGCGAGCGACGCGACGATCCGCCCCTGGAACATCACGAGCACGCGGTCGCAGAGAAGGAGCAACTCGCTCGTCTCCGACGAGGAAATCAGGATGCTCAGGCCGGCCTCGCGCGAGCGGGTGAGCAGCCGGTAGATCTCCGCCTTCGCGCCGACGTCCACCCCGCGCGTCGGTTCGTCGAGCAGCAGCACCTTGGGCCGCGTGCTCAGCCACTTGCCGAAGAGGACCTTCTGCTGATTACCGCCGCTGAGCGTGGCGACCGGCGCCGACGGGTCTGTTGCCGTCACGCCCAGCTCCGAGATCAGAGCGCCTGCCTGCTCGGCCTCCGCGCGCGACCGCACCGTCCGCCAGCGAGCGATGCTCGCGTTGCGTGCCAGGACGAGGTTCTCCTTGACGCCCATTCCGAGCACCAGTCCGAGCAGCTTGCGATCCGAGGGGACATAGGCGAGGCCTCGGCGCATCGCCTCGACTGGGCCGGTCTGTTCGATGGCGACGCCGTCGACCTCGACGGTCCCGGTCGCGTGGGGCTCCACTCCGAAGGCCGCCGACAGCAGTTCGCTGCGCCCGGCGCCGACCAGTCCGGCAAGGCCCACGATCTCTCCTGCGGCGACGTCGAGGTCGACGCCCTCCAAGCGGCCCGCGACAGACATGCCGCGGAGTCTCAGGACACTTCGGCCGCGGAGCTCATGCCGCTTCTCGCTCGCCGTGGGCGTCTCGAGCTCCTTGCCGACCATCAGCTCGACCAGACGGCGCTCGTCAAACTCCTCGACGGCGCCGGCGCCGACGCTCTTTCCGTCGCGGAGCACGGTGACGCTGTGGACGAGCGAGAACACCTCCTTCATGCGGTGCGACACGAAGATGGTCGCCACGTCCTCCTCGGACAGCTGGCGAACGACACGCAGGACGGCCTCGACCTCGTCGTCGGTGAGCGAGCTCGTCGGCTCGTCAAGGATCAGGATTCGCGCGTCCATGGAGACCGCGCGAGCGATCTCCACCATCTGCTGCTGATCAGGGCGCAGTCGCCAGACCTGCCGATGCGGGTCGAGATCGAGTTGCAGGCGCTCGAGGATCTCGCGGGCACGCCGGTGCGTCGCCTTCCAATCGACCCCGCCTCGCCGGCGGACGAGCCGGCGGCCCAGCAGCACGTTCTCGGTCACCGAGAGGTCGGGCACCAGGCTGGTCTCCTGGTTGATCGTGACGATCCCCGCGGTCAGCGCACTGTGGGTGTCGGGGAACGCGACCCGCAGCCCGTCCAACGCCAAGTGGCCCTTGGTCGGCTGGACCTGGCCCGAGACGATCTTCAACAGCGTCGACTTGCCCGACCCATTCTCTCCGAGGAGCCCGTGGACCTCGCCGCGACGGATCTCGATCGACGCGCCCTGAAGGGCGTGGATGCCGCCGTAGCTCTTGTGCAGCCCACTGGCGGCGAACACGACCTCCGCGGGTGCGCTCCGTGTATCGGTGGGCGTGGGCGTCGGGCTGGGCTCCGGTGCCGGCACCGTGCTCACTCCGAAGCTCCGTAGCGCTTCTCGAGCTGCTCGGGCCACGTCGGCACCGAGTCGACGTTCGCCTTGGTGATCAGCCTCGGATCCCCGGTGCGAACCGTCTTCGGGACCTCCTCGCCCGCGACGAGGTGATGCAGAGCCCACGCTCCGATCCGCCCGGCGTCCACGTACTGCATCTGGACCGTCGCGGAGATCTTCCCCGACCGAACCGACTGGAAGCCGAGGCTGTCACCATTCGCCCCGATGACCGGCAGCTGCGGCTTGCCCGAAGCCCGCGCGGAGGCGCGAGCTCCCGTCGCCGAGGCGTCGTGATACGCGAGCACCCCGTCGACGGACGGGTACTTGGCGAGCAGCTTCGTCATCGCCTGTCCGCCACCGGGAATGTCGCCGGTGGGGTTGCTGGAGGTCCCCAGCGCCTTGAGACCGAACTTGCCGGCCCAGAAGCGCGCTCGCTTGACGACGTACTCGATCGCGGGCACCCGGATCGCCAGATCGATGTGCGCGTACGCGCCTTTGCACGGAACCCGCCGGGCGAGGTGCTGCGTCTGGAGATACGCCAGCTTGTCGCGACCGAGCCAGATCTGGCTCGCCCATCCTTCGGGCGGGTCGGTCGACTCGAGATCGACCTCCACGCCGACCACGGGGATGCCCGCGTCCTTCGCCTGGCGAAGGACCGGTGAGAGCGCCCCGGGGTCGACGACGGAGACGAAGATCCCGTCGACCTTGCGGGCGATGAACTGCTGGATCTGGCTGACCTGCAAGTCCGGCTGACCCTTCGCGTCGTCGGTGATGAAGCTCCCGCCGAGCCGCTCGACCTCTGCCTTTGCGGCCAGCCCCTCGACGTGCAGCGGCTCCGAGGCGTCGAGCCCGTTCGCATACGCGATCGTCAGCTTCGCCGACTTGGGTTTCGGCACGTCCTTGGGGACCTTCGCGACCGAGCTGCCGCTGAACGGCACCGATGGCGGCTTCTCGCACGCCGTGGCCTTCTGCTGGTCCGATTCCCCGCTGCTGACGACGTCGCACGCACTCGCGCTGACGAGTAGCGCCATCGCGGCGCACAACAGCGCGCCGTGGCTTGCTCGACCCAACATGTCGCTCCTCTCCTTCAGCTCTCCGCGAAGGTCTCGGCCTCGCAGTGCGCTGACCGCTTCACCCCTCCAGAGGGATGCTGATCGTCTTCGTCTCCAGATAGCCTTCGATGCCTTCGCGACCGCCCTCGCGGCCCAGCCCGGAGGTCTTGTAGCCCCCGAAGGGCACGGGCGGAGGGCTCACGAAGAGCCCGTTGATTCCCACGCTGCCGGTGCGAAGGGCTCGCGCCACTCGGATCGCGCGCGACGGGTTCCCGGTGTAGACGCCCGCCGAGAGGCCGTACACGCTGTCGTTGGCGATCCGGATCGCGTCCTCCTCGTCGTCGAAGGGGATCACGCAGAGCACCGGCCCGAAGATCTCCTCCTGGGCGATCTCCGTCGTGTTGTCCACCTCGGCGAAGAGGGTGGGCTGGACCCAGTTGCCGGTGCCGAGATCGTCCACGCGCCCGCCGCCGCTCACGAGCCTCGCGCCGTCATCGACGGCTGACTCCATCAGCCCGAGCACCCGCTCCGTCGCCGCCTCGGTGATGAGCGGGGCGGATGTGGTCGCGGGATCGAACGAATCGCCGTAACGAACATCGCCCAGCTGGCCGGCCGCCGCGGAGACGAACTCGTCGTAGATCGGCTTGTGGACGAGCGCCCGTGTCTGGGTGCCGCAGATCTGCCCCGACAGGCCCATGCTCACGGCGGCCATGACGTAGCGCGCCGTGGTGGCGACGTCGGCGATGTCGTCGAAGACGAGGCCCGGGCTTTTGCCCCCGAGCTCGAGCTGGACGTGCTTGAGGCCGGGCACGGCGGCGGTGAGGATCTGCTCGCCGACCGCGCGGCGGCCGGTGAACGCGACCTTGTCGATCAATGGGTGGCGCACCAGCGCCGTCGACGAGCTGGCCGGCCCGGGGATCAGGTTGAAGACTCCGGGCGGCAGGTCGAGCTGCTCGATCAGGCGCGCGTAGAGGGCCGAGACGTTGGTGGCGTACTCGGAGGGCTTGAGGACGATCGTGCACCCGGCCGCGAGGGCGGGCGCCACCTTCTGGGCGAACTGCATGACCGGAGCGTTGAACGGCGTGATGGCGGCGACGACGCCGACCGGCTCCTTGATCGTGAGCATCTGCGCCGCGGCGTGCTCGCTGTAGACCGGCGGAGCGCCACCGTCGAGCTTGTCCGTCCAGCCGGCGAAGTACTCGAAGAGGTCGGCCGAGAAGCTGCCCGAGAAGCGGAACGCGCTCCCGACGCTGATGGGCAAGCCGTTGTCCAGCGACTGCAGCTCCGCCAGCTCCTGCTCGTGCCCGCGGATGAGCTCGCCGAGCGGGCGCAGCAGCAGCTTGCGCTCGCGGGCGTGCATGCGCGGCCACGGGCCTTCGTCGAAGGCCCGGCGCGCCGCTCGCACCGCCCGGTCTACGTCCTCGTCGGAGGCGACCGGGATCGTGAAGTCTTCTTCCCCCGAGGCGGGATGGACGTGCTGCCACGCCGCATCGCTGGTGGGTTCGCACCACTGTCCGTCGATGTAGAGCTGCGAAACCCCGGCGCCGAGCGCGCGAACGCGATCGAGGACCGTGATGCGGCCGGGCGCGGTGGTCAGCGTGTTCGGGCTGTGATCGGTATCCGGTTGCGGTGGATCGGAAGACACGTGCGCTCCTTCCTGCTTGGGCCTGCAGGTGGTCCGGGAGCGCATCATGAACAGAACGTTTCGTTCTGTCAAGCGGGCGGCTACACAGCCGAGTCGTCCGCTCCATGCTGGGCGCCGTCCGGGGGCCGGACGGCGATGCCGTCGAAGACGTAGCCGATGAGCGCGTCGTAGAGGGCCTCGTCGATCGGCTCGTGGCCGATGAGCAGTCGGAGGTACGCGGGGGCGTAGAGGGCGTCGATGACCACCTCGGGCTCGAGGTCATGCCGGAGCTCGCCCCGGTCGATCCCTCGCTGCAGCGCTTGGCGTCCGTCGGCGCGGCGCTTGGCCATGAAGCGGGTGCGGACGTCCTCCGCCAGCTGACGGTCGTGCTGGGCCTCGGCGATGAGGACCCGCAGGAGTTGTCCCCCTGGCCCCGCGAAGAAGCGGCCATGGCTGGGCATCTGACGGCGGAAGTCCTCTCGCGCCGAGCCGGTGTCCGGGAAGCGCACCTTGGGCTCGTTGAACGCGAGGAACGCGTCCATCGCCACGGCCGCCTTGTGCGGCCACCAGCGGTAGATGGTCACCTTGCTCACGCCGACGCGCTCGGCGATCGCCTCGATGGAGAGCCCGCGGTAGCCGCGATCGAGCAGCAGGTCGATCGTCGCCTGCAAGATCTTCTCCCGGGCCCGCGGACCGCGCGAAGCCGGCTGGGGGTTCGCGGAGCCTGACGACACACCATGAGTGTAGACCGAGGCCTTGACAGGGAACCGCCAGTCAGCATACTGAACAGAACGTATTGTTCTCTCGTTGGGAGCGGACGGTGAACTTCGACTCGATGATCGCCAGCAGGACCTGCGCAACCGGGCCCGCGCGTTCGCACGCGACGAGGTTCGTCCGTCCGCCCGGTCGCTCGACCGGGTACCCGACCCCGCCGCAGCCTTTCCGCGCGAGCTGGTCCGCCGGGCCTCGGATCTCGGCCTGCGCACGATGGCCGTTCCCGTCGAGCACGGCGGGGCGGGGGCGGACATGCTGAGCCAGGTCATCGTGCTCGAGGAGCTGTGCGCGGGGGACGTCGGCTTCGGTTCCACGCTTGCGCATGGCTGGCGCGAAGGGGCCGCGCTTGCGCGCTTCACCGACGATGGGCAGCGGGCGCGGTTCCTGCCGGGGTTCATGGCCGGCGATGCGTACGTCACCTCGCTCGCGCTCACCGAGCCCCACGCCGGGACCGACAACGCCGTTCGCTACGACGACTCCCTGGACGCCGGCACGCTGACGCGCGCGGAGCTGCTTGGCACCACGTGGCTGATCAACGGGCGAAAGCGCTTCATCACCAACGGCAATGTCGCCGACATCGTCCTGCTCGTCGCTCGCACCGACGCCACGGTGCCCTGGACACAGGGCATCTCGCTCTTCCTGGTGCCCTCCCGCACACCTGGCTTCCGGCTGGGACGAGTCGAGGACAAGCTCGGCCTACGCCTCAACCAGAGCGCCGAGCTCGTCTTCGATGACTGCCGCATCCCGCGCGAGAACCTGCTGGGCGACGAGAACGACGGCCTGGCCCTGCTGAACGCGATGCTCGCCGGCTCCAAGGCCAAGAAGGGCGCGAAGTGCGTCGGCATCGCGCAGGCCGCGTACGACGAGGCGGTGGCCTTCGCTCGTACCCGCGTTCAGGGCGGCCGACCGATCATCGAGCACGGCGCTGTGGCGACGGTGCTCGCTGAACTGGGCATGGAGATCGAAGCCGCGCGGACGATCGTCTGGCGCGCGGCGTGGGCGGTGGACCACGACCCGGCCCACGCGGCCCAGCTGGAGACCATCGCCAAGGTCTACGGTGGCGAGGTCGGGCGTACGCACCGCCGTCCGCGCACTCGAGATCTGCTGCAGCTACGGCGTCATGCGCGAGAACCCCGTCGAGAAGCTCGTGCGCGACGCCGTCACGATGCTGCACGCCGGCGGCGGCAACCACGCGCTGCGCACCCAGTTCGCCGGCCGTCTCGTCGCGACCGATGTCCTGGCCGCGGCGTGACCCGGCGATCGCGAGGCGGCCGTGGGACTGTTTGACAGTGACGGTCGCTGGCAGGGCTTCCTGGCCTGCCCGCTGACCCCCTACGACGCAGACGGCCGGGTGGACGCCGACGTCTACGCCGCACAGATCGAGTTCCTCCTCGCTCACGGCGCGCCCGCGCTCTGCGCGCTCATGCACATGGCCGAGTCGCTGAACCTGTCATGGGAGGAGCGCAGGCTGCTCGCCTCGCTGACCGTCGAGGTTGCCGGCGACCGGGCGCCCGTCGTGGTCCATGTCAGCTGTCCCGGCACCGACCACACCGTCGAGCTGGCGCGCCACGCCGAGTCGGCCGGCGCAAAGGGTGTGGTCGCGGTGACGCCCTACCACTGGCGCCCCGGCGAGGAAGGGCTGTTGCAGCACTTCATGGCGGTGGCCAAGTCGATCGAGGGGGCGCTGGTCGCCTACACCTTCCCCGCCGCGCTCGGCGTCTCGATCACCCCGGAGCTGGCCGCGAGCCTGATCGAACGGGCACCCAACTTCCTCGCGATCAAGGAGGCCAGCCACCATCTGCCGACCTTCGCCGAGCTCGCGCAGGTCGCTGCTGAGCTACGTCCCGAGCTGTCCGTCTTCAGCGGCGTCGACTACATGCTGGCCAATCGCGTCTGCGGGGGAGCCGGCACGTTCTCCGCGTGCGCGGTGGTCGCTCCCCGGCTGGTCGGCGCGCTGTGGGAGGCGGTCGCGAACGACGACCTCGCCGGCGCCCTGCCGATCCAGGATCGCGTCTCGCGACTGCTCGGGCCGCTCCTCCGCGCTTACCCCGCCACGATCAAGGCGGCCGCTGAGATCATGGGACGCCCGCTGGGCCCGACCCGGCTTCCGACCCCACCGCTGTCCGCCGGGCAGCGCGCCGGCCTGGCCGTCGAGTTGGACCGCGCCGGGCTACTCGACGACGAGCCCTACGGCTGGGACCCCGGCGCCGGGCCGGATCCCGAGCGCGCCCGCCGGCAGGCGGGCATCACCGCACCGGCGGTGTCAGGCGACGTGCACCCCGATCCGAGGAGAACGCCATGACCGCCGCTCCGTGGACGCTCGAGACCGTCGAGGAGCTGGCCCGGCGGTATCGCCGCTGGGGCGCTTGGGGGGACGACGACGAGCTCGGCGCGCTGAACTTCATCGACGCGGCGGCGATCGTCCGCGCCGCCGCTCTCGCGCGCCACGGCCGGACCGTCTCGTGCGCCCTCGCCCTCGGCGCCGATGGCCCGCAGACGGGCGCCTACGGACGTACGAACCCGGTGCACTACATGCTCCAGGACGGCGGCGACATCGCGCTGGGCGCCCAGGAGCACGTGGCTCGGCTGCGCTACGCCGACGACGCGATCGCGATGCCGCTGCAATGCGCCACCCACTGGGACGCCTTCAGCCACATCTTCTACGAGGGCAGGATGTTCAACGGCTACGGGGTTGCGGAGGTCACCAGCTCCGGCGCGCGACGCGGCGGCGTCGAGCAGATGCGCGAGAGCCTCATCGGCCGGGGCGTCCTGCTCGACATCCCGCGCCATCGTGGCGTCGACTGGCTCGACCCCGGCGATGGCATCGACGACTCCGAGCTTGCCGCGTGCGCGGAGCGCCAAGGCGTGTCCGTGGGCCGTGGCGACATTCTCCTCGTGCGCACCGGGCACCTCGCGCTCTCGCAGGCACGGGGATGGGGAACCTACGCGGGCGGCGATGCGCCGGGGCTGTCACTGGCCTCGGCGCACTTCGTCTGCGATCGCGAGGTCGCCGCCGTCGCCACCGACACGTGGGGCGTCGAGGTCCGCCCCAACGAGATCGACGCGATCTTTCAGCCGCTGCACCTGGTTCTGCTCGTCAACGCCGGGGTCATCCTCGGGGAAATGCTCGACCTCGAACGGCTCGCGGAGGACTGCGCCGGCGACGGCGTGTACGAGTTCCTCTTCGTCGCCCCGCCCCTGCCCTTCACCGGTGCCGTCGGAGGCCCGATGAACCCGGTCGCGATCAAGTGAGCCCGAGCGGCGGCCGCCACGCGGCCGAGCTTCCCCACCACTTCGAGCCCGACCGCTGGGTTCCCGACCCGGCGACGCTCGCCGGCTGGCGTGTCAGCGGGCTCATGCGCCGACACGGCATCGAGGACTACGGCGCGCTGCTGAGCCGCTCCGTCGCCGAGCCCGAGTGGTTCTACCGGGCTGCGTTCGAGGACCTCGACCTGCCGTGGCTCGAGCCCTGGCACACCCTGTACGACGACAGCGAAGGCGAGCCCTGGCGACGCTGGTTCGTCGGTGGGCGCACGAACCTCGTCCACCTCGCAGTCGAGCGCTGGCGCCGGGACGCGCCCGACCGCGCGGCCGTAATCTGGGAGGGCGAGGCCGGCGAACTGCGAGAGCTCAGCTATGCGGAGCTCGATGTCGCGGTCGGCCGCGCGGCGCGCGGGTTGCGGACCTTGGGCGTCGCGGCCGGCGACGTCGTCGCGCTCTACCTTCCGATGGTGCCGGAGGCCGTCGTCGCGCTCCTGGCCGCCGCACGGCTGGGCGCGATCGCCGCGCCGGCGTTCTCGGGCTACGGCGCCGACGCGCTCGCCGAGCGCCTGCGGCTGGCGGGTGCCAAGATGCTGGTCACCGCCGACGGCTACCAACGACGGGGGAAGGCCGTCGATGCGCTGAGCACCGCACGCCAGGCCCGGGCGGAGGCGCCAGAGGTGGCCCATCTCGTCGTCGTCTCGCGCCGAAACCAGCGACAGGAGGCACCCGCCGACGGCGAGGTGGCGTGGGAGGCGCTGCTCCCCCACGACGACGACCGGCCCGTCCCTGCGCTGGCGTCCGAGACGCCGTTCCTGGTGGCCTTCACCTCGGGATCGACCGGACGACCCAAGGCTGCCGTGCACACACACGGCGGGCTTCCCTATCGCTGGGCGATCGACGTGGCCTACGGCTTCGACCTGCGGCCCGGCGACCGCCTCACCTGGGTGAGCGACATGGGGTGGATCATGGGTCCCCTGGCCGTCATCGGGGCGCTCACGCACGGCGCCACGCTCGTGCTGCTCGAGGCGTTCGACTATCCGGCCCCAGAGCGGTTGTGGGAACAAATCGACCGCCACACGATCAACGTGCTGGGACTGTCGCCGACCATCGTCCGCCTCCTGGCCCAAACTGACGACGATCCGTGGGGGAACTCAGATCTCGCGAGCCTGCGCACGATCGGCACGACGGGTGAGCCCATGACCGAGGCGGCGTGGCGCTGGCTGCATCGTCACGTCGGTCGCGGCATGGTGCCGATCATCAACGCCACCGGCGGCACCGAGGTCGGGTCCGCGCTGCTGATCGGTAGTCCCGTCGTGACCGCCCCAAAATGCCACTTCTCCGGTCCCGCGATCGGTATCGATGTCGACGTGGTGGACGCCGCAGGGCAGCCCATCACCGACACGGTCGGCGAGCTCGTCGTGCGCCACCCATGGCCGTCGATGACCCGGGGCTTCTGGCGCGAGGCGCCCGGGCGTTACCTGGACACGTATTGGTCGCGGCTGCCGGGCACCTGGGTCCATGGCGACCGTGCGATCCGCCATTCCGACGGCACCTGGGCGGTCCCCGGGAGGTCTGACGACCTCATCAAGGTCGCCGGCAAACGCGTCGGCCCACTCGAGTTCGAGTCCCTCGCCCTCGACGTCGACGGCATCGACGGGGCACTCGCCGTCGGCGTGCCCCACGCCCTCAAGGGCGAGGTCGTCGTCGTGCTCATCAGCGGCGCCACGAGCTCGACCCGAGAGATCACGGTCGCGGTCGAGCAGCGCATCATCGCCGGCCTGGGCAAGGCGATGGCCCCGGCCGCCGTGCTTGCCGTAACTGAGCTGCCGCTGCTGCGCAGCGGCAAGCTCCACCGCCGCGCCGCGCGGGCGTGGCTGAGCGGCCACGACCCCGGCGACCTGTCCAGCCTGGCGAACCCGGCGGCACGCGAGGCGCTGCTCGCCGCCCGCGAACGGCTGACCCCCGACGCCGCCGGCTGACCGTCCGACACCAGGAGAAGACCCATGCACACGCGAGCCCTCGGACACGACCGCCTGAAGGTCGGCGCGCTCGGCTACGGCGCCATGACCATGTCCGGAATCTACGAGCCCGCCGACGAGAACAGCGCGGTGGCTGCCCTTCGTCGCGCCGTGGAGCTCGGCATCACGCTCGTCGACACCTCCGACTACTACGGCAAGGGACAGCGTCAGCCCGACTCCGAGCAGGGACACAACGAGAAGCTCGTCGGCCGCGCGCTCCAGGGCCACCGCGACCAAGCCGTGCTCGCCACCAAGGTCGGCTACGTCTTCACCGGCGACGGCACACCTGGCCTCGATGGGGGCCCGGACCACATCCGGGCGGCCTGCGAGGCCAGCCTCCAGCGACTCGGTGTCGACTACATCGATCTCTACTACCTGCACCGCGTCGACCCGAAGGTCCCGGTCGAGGAGAGCATCGGCGCGATGGCCGGGCTGGTGGAGGAGGGCAAGGTCCGTCACCTCGGTGTGTCCGAGCCCTCGGCAGAGAACGTCCGCCGTGCGCATGCCACCCACCCCGTCACCGCCGTCCAGAGCGAATACTCCCTCGTCACGCGCGACGTCGAAGCCGAGGTGCTGCCCACCTGCCGCGAGCTGGGCATCGGATTCATACCCTTCGCCTCGCTCGGCCGCGGCCTGCTCACCGGAACGATCCGGCGAGCCGAGGACATGGCCCTCACCGACTGGCGACGGACGACCGCCCCACGCTTTCAGAGCGAGAACCTGCAGGCCAACCTCGACCTTGTCGACCTCCTGCGGGAGATCGCCGACCGACGGGGCGTCGCGCTGGCCCAGCTTGCGCTGGCCTGGCGGCTCCACCAAGGCGATGACGTCGTGCCCCTATTCGGCGCGCCGTCGCCACCGATCGTCGACGCCAATTCGCCGGCGGCCGACCTGTTGCTCAGCGACGGCGAGCTGACCGAGATCGACGCCATCTTCCCTCCCGACGCCGCCACCGGCGAGCGCTACCCGGAGGAATACCTCAGGGACGTCGCGCGATGAGCCTCCGCGTCGCCGTGGTCGGAGACGTCTTCATCGACCGCGACGACCCCGCGAAGAGCGTGCACCGAGTCGGTCCGCTCATCCAAGCGGCGGATGTCGCGCTGGCCAACAACGAGGGCGTGTACGCGCATCACACCAGCCGGCCGCCGAGCGCCGCTCACCAGCTGATAGCGCCACCCGATAACGCCGAGGGCGTGCGGCTCGCCGGCTTCGCGGCGGTCTCGTGCGCCAACAACCACATCGTCGACGGCGGCCACGAGGGCCTGCAGGAGACGATCGCGACGCTTCGTGCGCTGGGCGTCCAGACGGCGGGCGCCGGCCGCGACCTCGACGAGGCTCGCCGGCCGGCGATCGTCGAGCGTTCGGGTCAACGGCTCGCGCTGCTGGCCTACAGCTCGGTGTTCCCCGTCGGCTACGACGCCCGCCCCGGCGTGCCCGGGGTCACTCCCCTGCGCGTCGACACACTGTACTCGCTGCCCGACCCGCACTTCTGGAGCCCCGGCGTCCAGCCCCGCATCGCCACCCTGCCGTGGCCAGTAGACCTGCAGGCGATGGTCGACGACATCACCGCTGCCCGCGGGCAAGCCGACGTGATCGTGGTCAGCATGCACATGGGAGACTCGTTCTTACCCCTCGCGTTGCACGACTACGAGCGCCAGCTGGGACGCGCCGCCGTCGATGCCGGGGCCGACCTTGTCTTCGGTCACCATCACCACAGCCTGCGTGGGGTGGAGCTTCATGGCGGCAAGCCGATCTTCTACGGCCTCGGCAACTTCGCCTTCGACCTGCGCGACGTCGAGCGCCGCTGGTCATCGCAGGCGCTGGCGCTCTTCCGCCGGCGCTTCGGCGAGTACGCATTCGGCCCGCGCGACGAGTACCCGGCCTTCCCCTTCCACGCCGACTACCGCAAGACGGCGATCGGCGTCGTCGAGTTCGATCGCGGGGAAGTGCGCAGCGTCGGGCTGGTGCCGTGCGCGATCCGCCCCAACGGCCCCGAGCCGCTCGGCCTCGACCATCCCGAACGCCAAGACGTCATCGATTATCTCGCCCGTGCAACGGCGGAGGTGGATCGGCGGACGCGCCTGGAGCCGCGGGGCGCCGGAGAGCTGGCCGGCTTTCACGCCGCGACCGTGCTGCCATGAACCGCCAACGACACGAGAGCGAGGAACCCATGTCCTATGCGCTTCCGTCCGACGTCAACGAGCGCCCTGTCGTGCTCATCGGAGCGGGCACGCTCGGCCGGCGCCTCGCCGCTGCGTTCGTCGCGGGCGGAAGCGACGTGCGCATCTTCGACCGCTCCGCCGAGCAGCGCGAAGCGGCGCGCGACCACATCGCTGAGAACACGCCCGCGCTCAAACGGAAGCTGAGCCTGGCTCCGCTGCGCTCCGGAGACGTCGGCGTTGCCGACGACATGCAGGAGGCGCTTGGCGATGCCTGGATGGTCATCGAGGCGGTGCCCGAGAAGCTGGAGGTTAAGATCGAGGTCTTCGGCCAACTCGACCGCCTCGCACCCGCCGACGCGATCCTCGCCAGCAACTCCTCGTCGCTACCCAGCAGCCAGTTCATCGACGAGGTCGCGCGACCAGAGCGCGTGCTGAACACCCACTACCAGATGCCGCCGGACCTCAACGCGGTCGAGCTCATGTCGTCGGGCAAGACCGACGACGGCGTCATCGAGGCGCTCATGCGCAAGCTGCCGCAGTACGGCTTCGTGCCCTTTCACGTCCGCCGCGAGAGCGACGGGTTCATCTTCAACCGCATCTGGACGGCGATCAAGCGCGAGTGCCTGATGGTGGTCGAGGCGGGCGTGGCCACCCCGCAGGATGTCGACCGCATGTGGGAGATCTTCACGAGCGCCGGAATCCCTCCCTTCCGCCTCATGGACCGTGTCGGCCTTGACGTCGTCCTCGCCATCGAGGAGCACTTCGCCGCCGTCCGCGGCCCCATCCCGGAGGAGCCGCGCAAGCTGCTGCGCGAGTACATCGACCAGGGGCGGCTGGGCGTCAAGACCGGCCGGGGCTTGCACGACGCGCTCTGAGCGCGGCGACAAGTCGCACGACGATGCCTAGCGCCGTGGACTGGAATCCCACCTTCGTCAGGGTGGCCGGCCTTCGCCTGCGCGTCGGGCGCCATGGCGCGGGCCGCCCGCTCCTGCTGATCGCCGGCATCGGGGCGAATGTCGACATGTGGGCCCCGTTCGCGCGGCTCGCCGGAGACAGCGAGCTGATCGCGTTCGATGCACCTGGCGCCGGCCTGTCGCAACGTCCCCACCTTCCCCTGCGGATGCACGGCCTTGCCCGTATCGTCCACGAGCTCTTAGACGCGCTGGAGCATCCGCGCGGACGTGCTCGGCTACTCGTTCGGCGGAGCCCTCGCCCTGGAACTGGCCCGGCGGGCCCCGGACCGCGTCCGCCGGCTCGCGCTGTGCGCGGCCACGCCGGGCCTCGGCGGTTCCCCCCCGCGCCCACTCGCCGCGCTGATGTTGTCCACGCCCGCGCGCTACTACCACCCGCGCCTGCTCGCACACACCGTCCCCCACATCGCGGGCGGCCGCACCGCTCGCGAGCCGGGCCTCCTCGCGAGCACGCCGCTGCGCGCCTGAACCGGCCGCCCAGCCCGCTCGGTTACGCCTACCAGCTCTACGCCATCGCCGGGTGGTCGAGCCTCCCCTGGCTGCACCGGGTAGTGCACCCGAGCCTGATCGTCGCAGGCGAAGAGGACCCCAGCGTCCCGTTGCGCAACGCGCGGCTGCTCGCTGCCCGCCTGCCCGACGCCCGCCTGCATGTGATCAAAGGGGGCGGGCAGCTCTTCCTCATCGACGAGCCGGAGAACGCGGTCCGCCCGATCCGCGCCTTCCTCGACGAAGGTGACCCCCCCCCCC
>Ga0136617_10002335_pt1 | contig 16926 bp, 18 predicted proteins | sample AntDrymUQ3222106_2_FD_129672 | JGI IMG/M metagenome (GOLD analysis project Ga0136617, IMG submission 129672) | Polar desert sand microbial communities from Dry Valleys, Antarctica - metaG UQ322 (21.06) | ecosystem: Environmental > Terrestrial > Soil > Desert | place: Antarctica: Dry Valley...
GATCGAGTACTTCATCGAGCACTACAACCAGCGCGCTCAACCGTTTGTCTGGACCAAGACCGCCGAGGAGATCCTCGCCAAGGCAATCAAACAACAACCCACTTCAGGAACGCTGCACTAGGCGGGAGACCTAGAGGACGCGAACTTCATCCACCGCGAAGACGTGAGTGTCGCGTCGTACGAAGCGGGATTGAAGAACTGATCGCAGCCTGAGGATCGCAGCAACGCGCCATCAACCATCCGCCCGGTCGGGCTGCACTGGGAGACCCGCGGCCCGCCACCCTCGGAATCCACCGATGACGTCCGTCACGCGGCGGTGCCCGAAACGCTGGACCGTCGCGGCGGCGAGCCTGGACTGATAACCCTCGTCGCAGAGCAGCACCACCACGGTTGTGGAAGTTCATCGACGGCGCCACGACCCCCGGCGAGCTCTATGGGCACGCGCTGGTCGTCATCGCTGCGGAGCAGCACGCCACGCGGCTCGTCGTGCCGTCAAGCCAGCGTATGCCCGCCATCCGTTGGAGCTCGCATAAGGACATCGCCGCGAAGGCGCTGCGCAAGCTGGCTGGCCCGCACGTTCCGGCGTCGCTGACGAAGCTCGAGCGGGCGGTCAAGCGCGCCCACAGCGCCTACGACGAGGCTGAGTCCGCGGCACGCGAGCAGCACCGCGCCGAGCGCCAGGCGGTCGAGACCGAGCCCGACGATTGCCCGGTCGACGACGAGCTCGACGCGGACCTCTCCGGCGCCGCGTAGCCGGTCCGGCCTGCGCGCGGGCCGACCCGCCACCCGAGGGTGGCACGCCCTGACGGGCGTGCGGGTGGCGGGGGATCGGCCCGCGCACCGGGCGCGGACCACCCGACCGAAGGGACCGACGATGGCTCGTCGCTTCAACCGCCGCCCGCTGAGCGAGGCGAGCGCGACGCCCGCCGCCACGCCGACCGCGAGCGGATCGAGCAGGCCGCGCGTGCCTTGCTCACCACCGAGGGGTGGCAGCGCTGGATCCGCGTGCGCGCGATCAACGGCCTGTCCAGGTACAGCCTGCGCAACCAGTGGCTGATCGCGATCGCGTGCCACGCCCGCGGGATCACGCCGACCTACGTCGGAGGCTTCGGCGCCTTCCTCGCCCTCAACCGTTGCGTGCGCAAGGGCGAGAGGGCGATCCGGATCCTCGCCCCCTGCGCCGTCAAGCAGCGCGACGACGCCGGTGGGGAAACGGGTGAGAAGCGCATCTTCTCCGCACAATGCCGGTCTTCGACACGTTATCTCGAGTTCGTTGCTGGGGCCATCGAATCTGCGGTAGGCCGGTCGTTGGCGGGGAGTGGAGCAGTGGTGTGGTGTGTCCTGCGCCGTGGCGCGGGTGAGGAGCGCGGAGCGGCGACGATCCCGTGCCCCGGCGCGCGCGTCTTCGCGGGAGGGGGGACTCGCGGCCGCCGGGCCTTTGATGCGGCGGCCCGTCAGGACTGCGGCTCGGCGGAGATGTCGACTTGTGGAGCGTGTTCGGGCGCGTGCTGGACGAGCGCGGCGGCGAGGAACCGGTAGGTGTATTCCTCGGCGAGCTTGCGTGAGTCGGCGAAGACGATCGGGACGGCGGCGTAGCGGACCTGCAGGCGGGCGACGAGCTCCAGCAGCCAGCCCGGTTGCGTGTACTGGTTGTCGAGCAGCGCGCCGTAGCGCTGCTCGACGACGACCGCGGCCGCCGGGAGCGCGGCGAGCTCGGCCAGCGCGTAGTTCAGCGATCCGTCGATCAGGGACTTGGAGAAGTCCTCAGGGGTCTTGCGCTCGACGACGGCGATCAGCTGGTCGTCGTGACGGACGGCGTAGTCGCCGGCCGCCAGCGCGACGCGCTCGCATTCGACGGAGCGACCGGCGAACTTGTAGGGGTAGCGCTCGCGGGTGTCGATGAGGATCGTCAGCTGCTCGAGCTTTGAGGCGCGGCGCGTCGGGACGCGTTGCCCGGGCCGCGCGGCCTGGGCGGTGCGGGCGGTCTGCCAGAAGATCATCGGCCGCCCGCCGGCGCGCCCGGGGTTGGGCGTGGTGAAGACGATCTGCGAGCGGTTGTTGCGCCCGCGATCCAGGATGAGGTCGATCGCCGCGCCGCGCCGACGGCAGCTGCGCACCGCGACCTGCTCGACGATCTCCGCATCCGGCGGCCACTCCTGCAGCGGATGGCAATAGACGCGTGCGGTGGTGGGCCAGCGGTCGCGCGCCTTGAGCAGGACGCCGCCGTCGATCGGCAGCCGCAGCAGGTAGGGCAGCGTGCTGTCGGGGTCGGGGTTGCGCGCGACGAGGAAGCTGTCGGCAGGATCGGTCATGCAGCGCCGCGCAGCGTAGTCACGCGCCGAGCAGGTCGAGGAACTGGCGCGGGGTGAGCACCGGCGGGCCGGGGTCTGTGAGGTCGAGCAGGTGTCGGTCGCCGGAGACGAGATAGTCGGCCTTGGCGGCACGCGCGAGCGTGATCAGGTAGTCGTCGTCGGGGTCGGGCGAGAGCCCCGGCTGTGCAGGCGGGTCGTCGAGGATCTCGGCGTCTTCGGCGAGCCCGTCGATGAGGTCACCGGCGGTCGCGATGCTGATGAAGCGGCGAAATCGCGGCCGCGCCAGCACGTCTGAGAGCTCCTCCAGCAGCGCAGGGCTGGCGACCAGCTGGAAGCGGCCGTCGACCCACGCACTGACGATCTGGCGTGGCGGCCCGGCCGCGGAGATCGCGGCCGAGACGAGCACGTTTGCGTCCAGGACGACGCGCACGCGCCGCTATCGACGCTTCGCGCGCCGCTCGCGGCGCATCGCGTGCAGCTCCTCGTTTGCCAGCTCGAGCGCCGCGTCGGCGTCCAGCGTCTCGCCGGCCTCGCGCGCCTGCTGTTCCAGGGCGGCGGCGACGCGTTCGCGGCCGCCGGCCAGCTGCAGGTAGCGCTCGTAGGAGAGCACCACGGCCTCTGGGCGCCGGCGCGCGCCGATCACGACCGGCTCGGCGTCGGCACCGGCCTGGCGGAAGCGTTCCAGCAACGCGGGCAGCTGCGCGCGCGCCTCGCGCGTGGCCAGCACGTCATGCGGTTTGCGAGTCATAGGCGACATCGTAGCACGAAGGTGTACACGTTAGCGACCACCTCTGCGCGGACCGCCGATCCCGTGCTGCGCCCGCCGGCGGGCCAGGGCCGCCCATCGTCGCACCGTCCGTGGGTGCGGCTGGACGGCACTGGCCCGCGACGGGCGGGCCCGAGATCAAAGGAGCGCCGTGGTGGCCAACACCAAGCGCCAACTGTCAGAGGTCGAGCGCGAGCAGCGCCGCGCGCAGGACCGTGAGCGACTGCGAGCCGCGGCCGAGCAGCTGTTGTCCTCGGAGGGCTGGCGGCGCTGGGTCCGCACGCGCTCCAGCAACGGGCTGGCGCGCTATTCGCTGACCAACCAGCTGCTCGTCGGCTGCAGTCGCAGGGCCGCGCGACGTTCGTCGCCGGGTTCAAGCAGTGGCTTGAGCTCGGGTACTGCGTCAAGCGCGGCTCGCGAGCGATCCGGATCATGGCGCCGATGCCCGTCAAGGCCGCGCGACCGCCACAGCGGTGAGGAGACGGGCGAGACGATCACGCTGTTCAAGGCGGTGGCGGTGTTCTTCCAGGAGCAGGTCGAGGCGCTGCCCTGCGGCGAGCCGACACCGCTGGAGGCGCCGCGCGAGCCGCTGACCGGCGACTCGCATGCGCACCTGCTGGGGCGGCTGGTCGCGTCCGCGAGTCGCTCGGATACTCGGTGGCGTTCGAGCCGATCACGGGGCCGGCCGGCGGCTGGTGTGACCGGCAGGCCAGGAGGATCGTTGTCGACGCCGCTGTGGCCCCCAACGCGCAGCTGCGCACGCTCGCGCACGAGGCCGCGCACGCGCTCGGTGTCGACTATCAGCAGTACTCGCGCGAGCAGGCCGAGGTGCTGGCGGACACGATCTGCTTCGTGGTCTGCTCGAGCGTCGGCTGTCGGTCGACGGCGAGTCGATCGCGTATGTCGCCGGCTGGGGCGAGGACGGTGCGCTTGAGGCCGTCAGCGAGTTCGCCGCCACGATCGACACGCTCGCGCGGCGCCTCGAGGACGCCCTCGCCTCCGACCCGAGTCAGGGCACGGTCGCGGCGTAGGATCGCCGCCGGTGGCGATCACGCACTATCCGCCCGTCGATCAGGTCGGCGCCTGCGCGACGCGACCGTCGCCTGGGCCGCGCTGCTCGGCGAGTTGATGGCGGTCGGCCTGCGGCCCTATCTGGAGCTCGAGGGCGGCGAGCGCGACGACCCGTTGCGGCTGTTCTGCGAGCTCGACAACGGGCTGCTGCTCGGCGTCTCGCTCGGCGATGAGGGCATCCCCGACACCCCGCCCGCCGCCAACGACATCTACTGGACCGCGTTCGTGCAGAACGACGACGGCTATCTGGCCGAGGTCACGATCGAGGAGTCGATCGCCTTCGACATGCTGGCCGCCAAGCTGCGCGGCCTCGTTGACGCCGTCGCCGCCGGCGAGCGCCTGTTCCTGGACGAGTGGTAGCCGCGGCGCTCAGGCAACTGCCTCCAGCGCCGCGGCGACGTCGTCGCAGAGCTCGCCGGCGCGGCGCAGCGCACCGCCGATCCGCCCGATCTCAAGCTCGCGCGCCGCGATCTGGCCGGCCGGCTCGCGCGCCGACCGCGCCCGCTCACGCGCCCGCTCGTGACTGGTGAGCATGCGCCGGAAGACGGGGGCGGCGCTGCGCTTGGGCTGGGCGTGGCTACAGCCCAGGCAGGGCAGGCCGCGGCTGCAGTGATCGCCGGTCGGCAGCGCGCACAGGTGCGTGCCCATGTCGCGCAGGTTGCACGCGGCTGAGAACTCTCCCCACTCCTCCATGGTGGGGGCGCGCAGGCTGTCGGGGCCGTGGAAGTCGCTGTAGGTCGCCCGGACGGCCTTGCGGTACTCGTCGATCAGCGTGCTCGGGTAGAGCCTGGCGTAGACCATCACCGTTTCCAAGGCGGCGTGCCCGAGCAGCGCCCCGATGACGTGGACCGGGACGTTGTTGTCGAGGAGCTCGGAGGCGAACATGCGCCGGCAGTCGTGCGGGCGCAGCACCAGCTCAGGCCCGCCCAGGGCGCCATTCGGTGCCGGCGCGGCGGCGTGAAAGCCACGACCTCGGCCAGCGCATTGCGAGCACGTCCTCGCCTGTAGCAATCTCCTTGACATGCCCCGGCAGCCCACCGGCCAGATCCGCGAGCACTCCGACGTCAACGGCGCCGTGAGCTACAGCGTGCGGTTCCGCGGCCGCGGCTATCCATCCGAGACGATCCCCCTCGGCCGCAGCGACGAAGGCATGACCCGAGCCGGCGCCGAACACGAAGCGCGGCTGATCGCCAGCCAGATTCTCGCCGGTACCTGGAGCCCGCTGCTAAAGGCAGACTACGTCGAGCGCGACGTCCCGACGATCGCGCAGCTCGCCGACGGAGCACTACCAGCGCAAGATCCGCAAGGGCCTGCGGCCGAACAGCCTGGCCGACATGAAGCGCAAGCTCGAGATCCACCTGCTCCCGCACTTCGGCCAGATCCCGGTGACAGAGCTCACCAGCCGCGACGTCGAGGCCTACCTGGATCGCAAGCTCGCTGAGAATCGCCGGGTTGAGGCTGCGCTCGGGATCGGCGAGCCGCTGATCGACCGTCGCGGCCGCGCACTCCAGCCGCTGCAATCCCAGACGATCAACTCGCACTTGCACCTGCTGTCCGAGATCATCGCCCGCGCGCTCGTCGAGGCCGCCGGCACGCTCGACCAGCGCCCCGCCCCGAGCGACGAGCTTCTCCGCCGGATCCTCGATATGCCGTGCCGCGGGCAAGGCCTGGAAGGCGCTCGCCACCGACCTTGGCATCGCAGAGTCGACGGCCATCTACCACGCCAACCGCATCGTCAACCGCCCGCAGCCACGCTATCAGCCGGTGGTCGCCACGCTCACACTCGCAGGGCTACGCGTGAGCGAGCTGTGCGCGCTGAACTGCGAGCACGTAGATCTCGCCCGCCGAGAGCTGCGGGTTCTTGACGCGAAGACGCCCGCGAGTGTCCGGCGCGTCGACATCCACGACGACCTGCAGGACGAGCTGGCCGCGTACAAGGCCGCACGCAGTGCCACCTGGCAGCCCGGCACGCCTGCGTTCCTCAACGCCCGCGGTAAGCGCTGGACGCGCAACGCGATCGCCCAGCACGTGATGCCGCCAGCGCTGAAGGAGGCCAACCGGCAGCGGGCGAAGGCGGGCTACCGGCGATCCGCGAGCAGGTCACGCCTCACACGCTGCGGTACACCTGCATTGCGTCCCTGTTCGCAGCCGGCGCCGACCAGGACTACGTTGCCGCCCAGGTCGGCCACGAGGACGTGACGACTACGAACCGCATCTACCGGTATGTGCTCCAGCGACGAAAAGGCCGACGGCGGCGCTTCGAGCGGTCTTGCGCTCTCCCGGCACAACATGAAAGTCCGGGGTTTGCAGGACTTACAGAGATGGCGAGACCGAGACTCGAACTCGGGACACCACGATTTTCAGTCGTTACGTCCGAGCTGCTCGACGAGGCGAAATCCCTGGAAAACCTGCAGTTCGCCCAAATCTGGCCCACTCCATGGAAAGTTGTAGTTTGCGGGCTTTTCGCCTGAGTTCAGGAGATGGCTGGCGGCGCATCTCCGCTTTCGCGGGTGCGTTGGCGGATCCACTCGACGACCTCCTCGTGGCTGGTTTCGCCGGCGGCGACGCGCTCGACCAGGCCGGCGTCAGTGCCTACGTCCGGTGGTCCCCATGCGAGGCCGTTGGCGTCGAGGAACCGAACAGTGACCAGGAACGCCGCGCGCTTATTGGCGTCCGGTAGCGGGTGGTTCTTGGCGAGGTGCTGGAGCAGTACGGCCGCCTGCTCGACCAGCGTCGGGTAGGCCTCGGTGCCGCCGAATGACGCGAACGGCGCGTCCAGCGCGGACTCGGCGAGGGTGATGCGCGGAAGAGCCGCCACCGCGGCGCGGTCGGCGCCGAGCAGGTACGCGGCGAGGTCGATGTAGTCCTCGACAGACGGCTGCCAGCGTGGCGGCACGGGAGCCGCCTACTCGGCGAGCCGGTCGAACGTCTCGATGTGCTCTTCGGTGAAGTGCTTGGCGAACTCTAGGTTCTCCGCGCTGCGCGCGGAGGCGGCGAGCCGCGAGCCGAGTGCGCGCACGTCCTCGTCGTCGAGGCCATACCGGGTGCGCAGATCGTCGGCGACCTGCTTGACGAGCTCGTCGGTGATGCCCTTGGCGCTCACGCCTCAAGTGTAAGTGGCGAGCCGGGCACGCCCATCGTGTCAGGATCGAACGACGCCGGCGGCCCGGTTCACCGTTCCGCCTCGATCAACGCGACACCGAGCGCGATCACTGCGACCGCGTAGACGCCGACGGCGAGCGCCAGCGCCGCCGTGAACTGCAGCGGGAGCATCACGACCATCCACACGCCGAGGGCCACAGGGGTGAACCGCCGCCATCCCGTCCAAGTGCCGTGGCGCAGCAAGGCGACGCCCGCCAGTAGCAGTCCGATGGCACCTAGCACCGTCCCGACCCCGAAGCAGGTCAGGACGACGATCGCCGCCGGGTCGTCGAGCGCGGCATCGGGGACGAATACCGATACCAGGTGTGCGACCCCGTACAGCGCGGCACCGGCTACGGCCAGCCACGCGCCGCTCCGCCCGAACCGGGCGTGAGGCGCTCCTTGGCGCGCGAAGACGATCAGGCCGAGAACGAGCAGCACCTGCGTCGCACCCCAGATGAGCGAGGTGGTGACGGCGGTGGCCCCCTGCCACGGAAAGCTGAGCTGATCGTCCGAGACGGGCGACATGCCCCGGTACGCGGTCGTGATCAACGCGCCATCGCCCTGCACGGCGCCGGCCACGACGATCATCAGGCCGGGCCAGAACGTCCTGGTTCGCGCGGACGAGGCCGCCGTCTCGAGTGCGCCTACGTCGATTGCTGCGGTCACTGCTGCTCCTCTCGATGTCCGGCCTCGACGGTACGCGGCGGCGTGCCGTGGCGAGAAGAGGGAAACCACTCAACTTTCGGGTCGCGCGCATACGCTTCGCCATGTGGATGCCGGTGTGGAGGATCTGCTCAGCCAAGCGCGCGCGCAGCACACTGCAGGGGCCGTGTCTGACGCGATGCAGACATGCGCAGACCTCATCGAGCGGTGCAGGGTGTCCACCGACCCCGCGATCGTCGCCGAGGCCGCCACGATGATGCGGCGCCCGGTCGACCCGCTGCTGCGCGCTCGTGCGCACGCCCTCGCCGCCGAAGCGTTGGTGCTGCTGGACGCGATGGGAACGACGGCCCGCGGCTTCGCCGCGCGGGTCCGTGCGCAGCTGGATGCGACGCGGGATCCCTTCCACGCCGAGCAACTCGCGGAGTGCGCTCCGCCCTCCGAGCCCGAAGCGGCCTTCACCGAGCTGCAGACCGCCATCGGCGAGGCGCAGCATCCGCTCCGCGCGAGCGATCGTCTCGACCTCGCCCGGCGCGCCGTCGTGCTCGGGCGAGCCGCTGCGAACCTCGAGTACGAGGCATGGGGGCGGTCCTGGACGATGGACGCCCACGCGATCCTGGGGCGGCGGGCCGACTCCCTCGCAGAGCTGGCCGCACTCACGGCGATCGCCGCGCGGCTTGGGCCGTCGTGGAAATCCCGCGTGCTGCTGATTCGCGCATCCCAGGCGCTGATCGACGGCCGGTTCGATGCTGCAGAGCGACTCGCAGCGGACGCCCGGGACTGTGGCGGGCCGATGAGCGATGCGGCATTCCTGCACCTCCCGTTCACCTTCGAGGTGGCGCGCAGGACAGGCTGCGCGACGGCCGTGCTTCCGGCGGTCCGGGACGCCGTCGAGCATCTCCCCTTCGTAGCCAGAACGTGGCTCTGCGTCGCGCTCCTGGCGGTCGGCGATCGCGGTGAGGCCACCGACCTGTGGCTTGCGCTGGCCCCGCTGATCGCCGACGTCCCGACGCAGGCGCCGGAGTTCCTCATTGCCGCCGTCGATTCCGCAGAAGTGTGTGTCGGACTCGGCGACGAGCAGACGGCGTCGTGGTTGTATCCGGCTCTATCGCCTTACGCCGGGCTGCACGCGATCCCGCACGCGCACGCCCCGTACCAAGGTCCCGTGGACCTGGCCCTTGGGCGGCTCGCCGGCCTGCGCGGTGACGGTGTGGCTGCCAGGCGGCATCTGGATGCCGCGCTGCGAGACGCGGAGGCTATTCACGCCCTCCCGGAGCGGGCGCAGATCCTGGTCGAGCTGGCGACCCTCGACCGCGCACGCACGCGGGTCCGCCGTGAGCGCGCGGATGCCGCCCTGGCGATCGGGCAACGCCTTGGCATGGCGCCGCTGATACGTCAGGCGGAGGCGCTCATCCAAGCGGGCATCCCGGTTGACCCCATGCTCACCCCGCGCGAGGCGGAAGTCGTCGCGCTCGTCGCCGATGGCATGAGCAACGCTGCGATCGCGAGACGTCTCACGCTATCCGAGCGCACCGTGGAGAACCACGTCAGCCGGGTCCTGGCGAAGCTCAGCCTCGGCTCGCGCACGGCCCTGGCGGTTTGGTACGAGCGCCGCACCGCCAGCCTCTCGGCAGGATCCGACTAGGGCCGAACCTCCCGCTCGAAGAGCCGTGGACGCAGCATCGCGACTGATCCGACGCACAGGGCCTGTGCCCCGACGCAGGCCACCGCAGGCGGTGGCCTGTGCCCGGATGAAGGCCACCGCAGGCGAATGCGCGCCGCTCACGATCGGGCGGTCGGTCTGGGCGAGGAGCTCATCCGCATCGGCGTCGTCGAAGGCGGCGCGGGTCTCGAGTTGACCTGCCGACCGCTTCGGCCTTCCGCTGAGGGTCGAGCGCCGTAGTCGATTTAGCCCTCGATGACCCCGACGCAACCCCGAGAAACGGGAGACAAAAAGGAGATCGCGGCGCCTCTTGGCCGGATCGTCCACCGTCGCGCGGTACCGAGCAGGCCGAGACTCGCCCGCAGCAAGCGGTTCGCGCCCCTCGTGCCTCGAACTCAAACGACCACGATTTCCGGTCATGTCCGGAAACTTCGAGTCGCTGTTGCACCGGGGATCAGAGAATACCGTGGACAAGCGGAATTTCGGTCCAAGGATGGCGAGACCCGGACTCGAACCGGGGACACCACGATTTTCAGTCGTGTGCTCTACCAACTGAGCTATCTCGCCAGCGCGCGAGAAGGCTAGCGCCTGAGGGCGATCCCCTAGGGGACCGCGTACGGTTAGCCGCACCTCCCGGAAAGGCGAGCATGGCAGCATTCGCGCCATGGCTTCCTCAGTCGTCGCGGGTCGCGACCTCACCAAGCGCTACGGCGAGGGCGACGCAGCCGTCAACGCGCTCCGCGGCGTCTCGCTGGACATCGCGCCCGCCACCTTCACCGCGATCATGGGCCCCTCGGGCTCGGGCAAGTCCACGCTGATGCACGTGCTGGCCGGCCTCGACCGGCCGACGGAGGGCAGCGTCGAGATCGCCGGGACGGAGATCGGCACGCTGGACGACGGTGACCTCACGCGGCTGCGGCGCGACAAGATCGGCTTCGTCTTCCAGGCGTTCAACCTCGTGCCGGTCCTCACCGCCGAGGAGAACATCCGCCTTCCGCTCACGCTCGCCGGCCGCGATGACGCGGGCGGGCGCGTCGAGCGCCTGCTCGAGGCCGTCGCGCTCGCCGACCGCCGTACCCACCGCCCCGCGGAGCTGTCGGGCGGACAGCAGCAGCGTGTTGCGGTGGCGCGCGCGCTCGCCTCCGAGCCCGCGGTGATCTTCGCCGACGAGCCGACGGGCAACCTCGACTCCGCGACCTCGGCCGAGATCCTTGGCCTGCTGCGCCGCGCGGTCGACGAGTTCGGCCAGGCGGTCGTCATGGTCACGCACGAGGCCACCGCCGCGGCGATCGCCGACCGCGTGATCTTCCTCGACGACGGCCAGGTCGTCGCCGACGACTCCGGCCTCGACGCCGAGCAGATCCTCGATCGGATGAAGGCCCTGGCGTGACCCGTCTCGCGCTGCGGGGGCTCGCGGCGCGCAAGCTGCGCACCTCCCTGACGATCGTCGCCGTCCTGCTCGGCGTGACGATGATCGCCGGGACGTTCGTCCTCACCGACACGATCCAGAAGGCGTTCGACGAGATCTTCAGCGCCTCGACCAAGGGCGCGGACGTCGTCGTCTCCGGCCGCACCCAGGTCGAGACGGAGTTCTCGATGCCGCGGCCGCTCGATCAGACGGTGCTCGACGACATCAAGAGCCTGCCGGAGGTGGCGCAGGTGGCGGGGCAGATCAATGACGTCGCCGCGGTGGTCGGCAAGGACGGCAAGATCGTCTCCACCGGCGGGGCGCCGACGATCGCCGCGACCTACATGCCCAAGCCGTTCGCGCCGATCGGCTTCACGGAGGGCCGCGCCCCGCGCGGTGAGGGCGAGATCGCGCTCGACGCCGCGACGGCCGACAAGGAAGGCTTCGAGCTCGGTGACGAGGTCACCGTCGCCACGACCGCGCCGAAGCGGCCGTTCAAGCTCGTCGGCCTCGCCACCATCGGCCAGTCGACCGGGCTCGGGGGCGCGACGTTCGTCGTCTTCGACCTCGTCACCGCCCAGGCGCTGTTCGACAAGCGCGGCAAGGTCGACTTCGCGTTCGTCGCCGCCCGCCCGGGCACGACGCAGACCGCGCTCCAGCGTAAGGTCGCCGCCCTGCTGCCGCCGACCGCCCAGGTCCGCACCGCCGCGCAGGAGGCCGACAAGCTCGGCGACGACATCCGCGAGGGCCTCTCCTTCCTCACCACCGGCCTGCTGGCGTTCGCATTCATCGCGGTCCTGGTCGGCGCGTTCCTGATCTTCAACACGTTCTCGATCACCGTCGCGCAGCGCTCGCGCGAGCTGGCGCTGCTGCGGACGCTCGGGGCCTCGCGCCGCCAGGTGCTCAACTCGGTGCTGCTCGAGGCGCTCACGATCGGCCTGCTCGGCTCGATCCTCGGCATCGTCGCCGGGCTCGGCTTCGCGAAGGCCATCAACGCGCTCTTCAAGGCCCTTGGCATCGACCTCCCGACCACGAGCCTGGTGCTCGAGAGCCGCACGATCATCATCTGCCTGCTGGTCGGCACGCTCGTGACCCTGGCCGGCGCGCTCGCACCGGCGCTGCGGGCGACGCGGGTCGCCCCGGTCGAGGCGCTGCGGGAGGCGACCGCGCCCACGCGCGGCCGCTGGGCGCGCCTGACCCCATGGCTCGCAGGCGGCCTGATCCTCCTCGGCGCCGGGCTCGTGATTGCGGGCCTGCTCGCCGAAGGCGGCGACACCGAGACCAAGCTGCTCGGCGCGGCCGGCGGCGCGGTCATCCTGATCCTCGGCATCGCCCTGATCTCGCCGCGCTTCGTCGGGCCGGCGGCGCGCATCGTGGCGGCGCCGATCGAGCGCTCCACGAAGCTCGTCGGGCGGCTCGCGCGCGAGAACTCGACCCGCCACCCCGGCCGGACCGCGGTCACCTCCGCCGCGCTGATGGTCGGCCTCGCGCTCGTCGTGTTCGTGACAGTGTTCGCGAACGGCCTGCGGGCCTCGATCGAGGACCTGATCGACCGCACGCTCGCGGGCAACATCGCGGTGCTCCACGACGACGGCTTCTCGCCGATCCCCGCCGCGATCGGGCCGGCCGTGGCGAAGGTGGACGGCGTCGAGGCGGTGTCGGCGTTCCGGGACACGCAGGCGCGGATCAAGGGCGTCGACGGCAAGTTCTTCACGCACGCGATCGAGCCCTCGACGGTCGGCGCGGTCTACAACTTCGACTGGGAGGACGGTTCCGACGAAGCGCTGCGCTCGCTCGGCGACGACGGCGTGCTGCTGGAGGAGAACACGGCCACCAAGGGCAAGGTCGAGGTCGGCGACCGCGTCGACGTCACCGGGCCGAGCGGCAGCGTCGAGCTCACCGTACGCGGCATCTACAAGGACGACGCACTGCTCGAGGGCATCTCGATGACCGCTGCCGGATTCGATCGGATCGTCGACCAGAAGCGGGTCTCGAGCGTGCTCGTCAAGACGGACGGGGGCGCGAGCGTGCCCGCGGTGCAGAAGCGCGTGTCGCAGGCGATCTCCGGCTTCCCCGAGGCACGCGCTCGCTCGCAGGAGGAGCTCAAGGAGGAGAACGCCGACCAGGTCAACCAGATCCTGGGGCTGTTCTACGCGCTGCTCGCGATGAGCGTGATCATCTCGGCGTTCGGGATCGTCAACACGCTCACGCTCTCGATCTTCGAGCGCACGCGCGAGCTCGGACTGCTGCGCGCGGTCGGCATGACGCGGCGCGACGTGCGGCGGATGGTGCGCTACGAGAGCGTGATCACGGCGCTCTTCGGTGCGCTGCTGGGGCTCCTGCTCGGGCTGTTCTTCGCGTTCGTCGTGATCCAGGCGCTCGAGGGCGAGGGGATCACGTTCTCGCTGCCGATCGGCCAGATCGTCTCGCTGATGGTGTTCGCGATCGTGGTCGGGATCGTCGCGGCGATCTTCCCTGCGCGCCGGGCGTCGCGGCTCGACGTCCTGCGCGCGATCTCATACGAGTAGCCGCCCCTGCCCGCGTCCTTGGCGGCGTACATGGCGAGCTCGCCGGCGCGGATCAGCTCGTCGGCGCCGTGCAGCTGGTCGCTGGAGATCGCGATGCCAATGCTGGCGGAGACATCGATCTCGGCGCCCGCCACGACCACCGGGCTCGTGAGTGCGAGCAGGATCCGCTCGGCGACCCCTACGGCGGCGGCCGGCGCGGCGAGCACCGCGAACTCGTCGCCGGCGAGCCGCGCGACGGTGTCGGCGGGACGCAGAACTCCGCCGATGCGCCGGCCGACCTCGACGAGCACCTCGTCGCCGCGGCTGTGGCCGAGGCTGTCGTTGACCGCCTTGAAGTCGTCGATGTCGACGCACAGGACCCCGACCGGCGAACGCTCTCCCGCGCCGCCCCGGGCGAGCGCGTGCGTGATGCGGTCGAACAGCAGGGCGCGATTGGCGAGACCGGTGAGCGCGTCGTGCAACGTGCGGTGGCTGAGCTCGTCCCGGCTCTGTCGGAGCCCAGCGGCCATCGCGTTGAAGGAGTCGGCGACCTGGTTGAGCTCGGTGAACGACGCGAGCTCGACACGATGGGCGAGGTCGCCGCTGCCGAGGCGGCGCGCCGAGCTGCGCAGGTCCGCGAGCGGTCGACGGATCGACGCGATCAACCGGCGGGCGACGAGCAGCGTGATGATGAGCGTGATCGCAAAGCCGAGCAGGATCCCCTTCAGCTGCATGCGCTGGGCCGCGCGGTCCCGAGCTTCCTGGGCGTGCAGCGAAGTGATGACGTCGTCGGCCAGCCGCCCGCTCGCGGTATGCAGGCGCTCGATCCCGCGATCGAGTACGGGCAGTTCGGAGCGCGACACGCCGAGGCGCGCGACGAGCGGCTCGAGCGCAGTGATCTCCCGCGCCGGGCCGCCTGCGCGGCCGCGTCCGAGCCGGGCAGCCGGCGCAGCGCGGTCAGGTCCGAGCGCGCGCGGCGCAGCGCCGCCCGGATGCGCGGCGGCACCGACGCGTCATCGTGGCCGGCGGCGCGCAACAGCGCGTCCTCCGCGTCGTCGACCGAGACCTGGAAGTGCGCGACGAGCGCGAGCCGCGTGGCGGCCGAGCGCCCGGCATCGCGTGATTCGCTGATCTGGCGTTGCTGGGCGATGATGCCCGCAACGGCGCCGGCGAACTGGGGGAGCAGCATGAGCGCGAGCGCGAGCAGGAGCCAGGCGTTACAGCGAGCGGGGACGGCGAGCGAAACGGAGACGCACGGTGTTCCTTCGTCTACCGGTGGGTGAAGCTTGAGCGGGTGGGTGCGTTGCGGCCGCTCAGCGCGCGCCGGCCCACGCGCGCAGGTCCGGCGCGGGGTCGATCGGCGCCGATGCGTCGGAGGCATACCAGCCGTCGGGCCAGATCTCGAAGTGCAGGTGTGGGCCCGTCGCGTGACCGGTGGAGCCGGCGCGGGCGAAGACCTGGCCGGCGGTGAGCACGGCGCCCTTGGCCACGGTCACCGAGTTGCTGTGCAGGTGCATGAAGACGAAGTCGCGGCCGTCGTCGGCGTGGACGACGACGTAGTGGCCGGCGCCGGCGGCCTGGTAGGCGCGCCACGACACGACGCCGGCGCGCGGGGTGGCGATCGGGGTGCCCGCGGCGGTGAGGAGGTCCTGGCCGCGGTGCTTGACGTTGCCGCGCGGGGCGCCGAACGGGTCGCCCCAGGTGAAGGCGCCGCGGATCGGGAAGACCCCGGACCCGGTCGCGACCGGGGCGGCCGGGACCGGCGCGGGCAGCGAAGGCGGCGTGACGACGGTGAGGGTCGAGCGGCCGGAGGCGGTCGCCGTGCGCCGCAGGGTGCGGCCGTTGCGGTCGACGGCGTGCAGGCGGGCGACGTACGCGCCGGGCGTCAGCACGCCGGCGAGCGGCGTCCACGTCCGGGTGAGCGTGCGGCCGGTGCGCTTCCAGCCCATGCGTATGCGCGCGGCCGGGCGCCGTGAGCCGACGGGGAGCAGCTCGATGCGCACGCGGGCGCTGCGCTGCGCGCCGTCGAGGCGGTAGCGGAACCTCGCCGGCACGCCCGGCTCGAGCGTGCGCGGCGTGACCGCGAAGCGCGAAGCGGTGAGGCCCGGGGCCGAGGTGCCGTAGCCCGCGCCTCCGGTCGGTGCCGTGACGGTGGCCGCACCGTTCTGAGCCTGCCCCGTCGCCGGCAGTGCCGGCAGCGCGAGCGCGGCCCCTGCGAGGAGGAGAAGGCGTCGCATGCACAGAGCTTCGGGGGTCAGCCGGACGCGGTGAAGCGCTGCACGGCTTCGTTCAGTCAGGATCCGCGAGGTGCGAGCGCACGCGGGCGGCGACGAGGTGCGGATGCGTGTCGCACAGGAAGTGCCCGGCGCCGGGCACGATCTCGACGCGCATGTCGTCGCCGGCGCGCTCGAACCCAGCGGCGAGCTTCGGCGTCACGGCTGCGTCGCGCGCGCCGATCATCAGCAGGGTCGGGACGGCCGAGCGCGGCTCGGGGGTCGCGTCGCCGCGGGCGGTCGCGGCGAGCGTCCGGAGGTAGGCGCGGTAGAGCCGGGTCGTCGCGGCGGCGGACGCGGGCTCACGCAGGCGTGCGACGAACGCCTCGACCTCGGGGTCGGGCATCCCCTCGCGGCGCATGAACCAGGAGGCGAGGCGGCCGCCGTCCCGTTGCATCAGCCCGGCCGCGAACAGCCCCGCGTACCACGCGCGCCACAGCTCGAGCCCGAGCCGCGGCGTCACCCGCAGCCACGGGTGCGGGGTCGAGATGGCGAGCAGGCGCCGCACCCGGCTGGGGTGGCGGGCCGACAGGAGCAGGCTCGAGAAGCCGCCCCAGTCGTGGCCGGCGACGTCGACCCGCTCGAGTTCGAGCGCATCGAGCAGCGCGAGCAGGTCGCCCACGAACGCCTCGGGCCCGATCGGCCCGGCGGGCACGTCGGACCAGCCGAAGCCGCGCAGGTCGGGCATGATGAGCCGCCGCTCCGCGGCGAGCTCCCCGACCACGCCGCGCCACTCGTACCAGTGCTGCGGCCAGCCGTGGACGAGCAGCAGCGGCCTGCCCTCGCCGGCCTCGGCGACGTGCAGCCGCACGCCGCCCGCCTCGACGAAGCGGTGCTCGACGCCCTCGACGTGCGGGAAGTCCGTCATCCGGCGGCGAGCATGCGGCCCATGACCTCGGCCGCGCCGGCCTTGGAGAGCGGCTCGTTGAGGTTGCCGCACTTCGGCGACTGCACGCACGACGGGCAGCCTTTCTCGCACGGGCACTCGCTGATCAGGCGGTGCGCGTCGTCGACGAGCGAGTCGAAGACGAGGAAGCCGCGGCGCGTGATCCCGATCCCGCCCGGGTGGCCGTCGTAGATGAAGATCGTCGGGCCGCCGGTCTGCGGGTGCAGGTTGGTCGA
>Ga0136617_10002336_pt1 | contig 16926 bp, 13 predicted proteins | sample AntDrymUQ3222106_2_FD_129672 | JGI IMG/M metagenome (GOLD analysis project Ga0136617, IMG submission 129672) | Polar desert sand microbial communities from Dry Valleys, Antarctica - metaG UQ322 (21.06) | ecosystem: Environmental > Terrestrial > Soil > Desert | place: Antarctica: Dry Valley...
AAAGCCCCCCAGAAGCCGGCCGGCGACGGCCGGATCGAGACGCGCGCCGACAAGGCTGAGCGCAAGGCGCTGGAGGGACGCGCGCCCAACGTTCCCGGCTTTCACGAGGTGATGCGATGCGCCCGGTGCGGCAACGTGTTCACCGATGCGATTGCCGCCGACACGAGGTGCAAGCGGTGCGGCTCCGACCTTCGCTCGTGCGCGCAGTGCGAGTCGTTCGACACCGGTCAGCGATTCGAATGCACGCAGATAATCGTGCTGCGCGTCTCACCGAAGGATGCGCGTAATACCTGCGAACTGTTTTCGCCGAGAGTCACTGTCGAGCGCGAGACGCATTCCCAGGTACAGCCCCAGGGCCCGAGCGGCGCGCGCAAGGCCTTCGATGACCTCTTCAAATAGCGTCCGCGTGATTCTGTTTGAGCAGTCGATCGGCTGCGTCACGTGCGCGCCCACGCGCCGCGCGCTCGAGGAGATCGCCGCGGAAGACGAGCACGTGACCCTCGTCACGCTGAATCTGATTCTCGACAAAGACAAGGCCGCCGAGTACGGCGTGGACCGGGCGCCGGCCATCATCGTGGAGGCACCGGACCGGAACCGCATCCGCTATTACGGCGCGCCGCTCGGCAACGAGTTGCCCACGCTGGTAGAGGCGGTCAGAATGACGGCAACTGGACATACGGCCCTCAGCGATCGGAGCCGGGCGCACTTGGAGACGCTCACGGCATCCGTTCGCCTTCAAGTGTTTTTCACGCCCAGCTGCGTGTACTGCCCGCGCATGATCTCGTTGGCGAACCAGCTCGCCGTGGCGAGCCCCTTCGTCTCGGCCGTGGCGATCGATGCGACCGAGTATCCGGATCTGGTTCGTCGCTACAACGTGAACGGCGTGCCGAAGACGGTGATTAACGACCGCGTCGAAATCATGGGTGCGGTGCCGGAAGACGAGCTTGTGGCGGCCCTCATCTGACGACTTTGAAAAACGTGCTCTGGGTTCTCATCGGGTTTCTGGGTCTTTGCCCGCCGGCGTTTGCCCAGGCCCCGGTGACCTATCGCGTGTCGTTTCCTGAGGCGCAGCATCACCGGATGCAGGTTGAAGTGACATTTCAGGACGTGCCGCCCGGCACTCTCGAGGTGCGCATGTCGCGCGCCTCGCCGGGACGATACGCGATGCATGAGTTTGGGAAAAACGTGTTTGATGTGCAGATTGACAACGGGGCGGGTGCGCCTCTGGCATACGAGCGGCCCGACCCCAGCCGGTGGAACGTCTCCGGTCAGACTGGCGCGGTTCGCGTGCGCTACAAGGTATTTGGCAATCAGGTAGACGGAACGTTCCTGGCCGTGGACGAGACCCACGCGCACATCAACATTCCGGCGGCGCTGATGTGGGCCCGTGGGCTCGAAGAACGGCCGGTCCGCGTCACGTTCGACGGCCTGGAAGACTGGAGAGTGGCGACGCAGCTGCACGCCACGAGCGATCCCCGGACGTTTACCGCGGAGAACCTGCAATATCTCGTCGACAGCCCCACCGAGCTCAGCAACTTCAGTGTCCGTAAATTTCGCGTGGATCAGGAATTCCGGATAGCACTGCACCACGAAGGCAGCGACGCTGACGCCGATCGGTTCGCCGCAGACGTCGAGAGGATTGTGCGCGAACAGCGCGCTGTTTTCGGCGAGCTGCCTTCGTTCGAAGCGCCGTACACGTTCATTGCCGACTTCCTCCCTTACGCGTCGGCCGATGGGATGGAGCACCGCAACAGCACCATCCTCACCGGCCCTGCGTCATTGCGGGCGACCGATCAGCTCGTTGAAATGCTCAGCACGGCGGCGCATGAGTTTTTCCACGCCTGGAACGTTGAACGCATCCGGCCCCGGTCGCTGGAGCCCTTCAAGCTTGATGCGCCGAACCCGTCCGGTGAGCTGTGGTTTGCTGAAGGCTTTACGAGCTACTACGAGCCGCTGACCATGCACCGTGCCGGACTGACGGGCATCGACCGGTTCGCGCGCCGGCTTGGCGATACGCTCGACGCGGTCATTCAGAGTCCGGCGAGGAAGTACCGAAATGCCGAGGAGGTGAGTCGTCTTGCGCAGTTCGTCGATCAGGCCTCCTGGCGCGATCCGACGAACTTCGACAACCACTTTCTTTCGTATTACACCTGGGGCGAGGCCATTGGGCTGGCGCTCGATCTCTCACTGAGGGCGCGTACCGATCACAAGGTGACCCTCGACGACTACATGCGCCGTCTGTGGCAGGACTACGGGCGCGTGAAGGCTCCCGCCGCAGGCAGCGTGGCACGACCATATACAAGTGAGGATCTGAAGACGGTCCTGGCGGAGGTCTCGGGCGATCGCGTGTTCGCCGGTGAGTTCTTCCGTCGCTACATTCAGGGTCGTGACGTCGCCGATTACGGGCAACTGCTCGGGCGCGCCGGCCTGCTGCTGCGGAAGATCAGGCCGGGCCGTGCATGGATCGGCCGTCTGGAATTCGATTTCACCGCGGGCTCGGCACGCATCAGCGCGCCCGCGATGGAAGACACGCCGGCGTATGCGGCAGGCCTCGATCGCGGCGACGAGCTGCTGTCGTTCGATGGGAGGGCGGTATCGGGGCCTGGCGCGCTGGACGACGCCTTAGAGCGCCGCAAGCCTGGCGACAACGTCCGCATGTCGATTCGGCGGCGAGGTGTCGCGCGGGATCTGACGATCTCCATCCAGGAAGATCCCGCTGTGCACGTCGTGCCGGTCGAAAACACCGGCCGTCCGCTGGCCCCGGTAGAACGCGCGTTCCGCAGCGCCTGGCTCGGATCGAAACAGTAGGGCGGACGGTATACTGCACCAGCCGATGCCGCAGGAATCCACCCGCAACTGGTCCGTCACCTACATCGCGGTGATCGGCGTCGAAATTCTTTCGTTGCTCGCGCTCTGGTGGCTGCAGAACCACTACAGGGTCTGAGGGATGCATCTTCTCGATTGGGCGGTCGTGGCCGCCTACATCGCATGGCTCGTCTCCGACGGCATCAAGCGCACGAAGCTCGATCGCACGACCGAGTCGTACTTCCTTGCCAACCGCAGCATGCCGTGGTGGGCAGTCGGGCTGTCGGTGATGGCGACGCAGCTCAGCGCCATCACGCTCGTCGGCACGACGGGCCAGGGGTACAGCGATGGTCTCCGCTTCGTCCAGTTTTATTACGGCCTGCCGCTCGCGATGATCATCCTGTGCATGACCCTCGTGCCGTTTTTCTATCGCGCGAAGGTGTACACGGCGTACGAGTACCTCGAGCGGCGCTTCGACCTGAAGACACGCGCGTTTACGAGTTTCCTGTTCCTGCTCTCGCGCGGCATGTCGTGCGGCGCGATTGCGGCGGCCCCGGCTGTGGTCCTGTCGGTGATCCTCGGATGGAGTGTCACACTGACGGCTCTCCTCATCCTTGTTCCGGCGGTTATCTACACGATGCTCGGCGGCGTGCAGGCGGTCACCTGGACCGACGTCAAGACCATGGGGCTCACCATCGTCGTGCTGATTATTGCGATGGTGTTTCTGGTGACGGGGCTGCCGAGCGGCGTCGGGGTCGATGATGCGCTGACGATTGCCGGCGGCACGGGGCGGCTGCGGGCATTCAACTTCGATTTCACGCTGACCGAGACCTACACGTTCTGGTCCGGTATGCTGGGCGGGTTGTTCCTGATGCTGTCGTACTTCGGCTGCGACCAGAGCCAGGTTCAGCGTTATCTCACAGCCAAGTCTGTGGACGACGGGCGCACGTCACTGCTGATGAGCGCGTATTGGAAGATTCCGTTGCAGGTGCTGGTGCTGCTGGTCGGTATTTTTACGTTCCTGTTCTATCTGTTTCATCAGCCGCCGCTGTTGTTCAATCCGATTCACGATGCGCGCATCCGTTCGAGCGCCGCCGCGCCGGAGTACAGCGGTCTCGAGCGCGAATTCGAAACAGCGTTCCAGGCGCGGCGTCAGGCGGCGGTTGCGATTGCGGCGTCGCGCGACGCCGGCAATGTGCGGGAGCAGGCACGGGCAACCGACGCGTTCAGCGAGCACGATGCCAGGGTGCGGTCGGTCAGGGCGAGAGCGGCATCGCTGGTGAAAAAGACGACGGGTGATGCCTCATACAACGACGTGAACTACGTCTTTCCAACCTGGATTATCACGGCACTGCCCGTCGGTATCGTCGGTCTCTGGATTGCGGCGATTGTCACGGCGGCAACCGATTCCATTGCGGCCGAACTGAATTCCCTCTCGACTGCGAGCGTCATAGATTTCTATAAGCGGCTCGTTCGTCCGGAAGCGTCCGACGAGCACTACCTGCTGGTGTCGAAGATGACGACTGGATTCTGGGGGCTGTTTGCCGCCGTCGTCGCGGTTTACGCCAGCAGCCTCGGATCACTTATTGAAGTGGTGAACCGGTTCGGGTCGTTTTTTTACGGCTCCATCCTGGGCGTGTTCATGCTGGCCATCCTCACTCGACGCACCACCGGCACCGGGGCATTCGTCGGGCTCTTCGCGGGCATGATCTCAGTAGCCGCAGTCGCCTTCGGCCGGCCCGATATTTCCTTCCTCTGGCACAACGTGATCGGCGCAGTCGTGGTATTCACGGTCGGGCTCACATTAAGCCTGGGGAAGCAATCTTCGGATAGATTCAGGCCGGCCGCGTAGCTTATCGTGTCGTCATGGCATTACAGATTGAACAGATTCAACGCGCGTGCGACATCATCCGGGCGAATCCGGAAGAGCGGCACACGCTCGGCGCCCTGGCCGGCCGCGTCGGGTTGAGCCGTTTCCATTTTCAGCGGGCCTTCACCCAGGTCGTCGGCATCTCGCCGCGGGCTTACGCCGAAGCGTGCCGGCTTCGGCAGGTGAAAAGCGCGCTCAAGACAGGCCAGAAGGTGACGCCGGCGCTCTACGACGCCGGCTATGGCTCCAGCAGTCGCCTCTACGAACGGGCGGACGCGGCGCTTGGGATGACCCCCGCGACCTATCGCAAGGGCGCTCCGGGCATCAACATCGATTTTACGATGGCCCAGTCGCCGCTCGGCCGATTGCTCCTCGCCGCGACTGCGCGCGGGGTATGCCGAGTGATGATCGGCGACAGCGACACGGTGCTGGAGCGCGAGCTTCGCCAGGAGTATCCGCACGCGATCGTCCGACGGAACGATCGCATCCTCAGCGCCCAGGTGCGCACGCTGGTTGAGCACCTTCGGGGCGGATCGCCGCATGCGGATCTCCCGCTCGACATCAGGGCGACCGCGTTTCAATGGCAAGTGTGGCGGCAACTGCAGGCGATTCCTTTCGGCGAAACCCGCACGTATCGAGAGGTCGCCGCGGCGATCGGAAAGCCGTCAGCCATCCGAGCCGTGGCTCGTGCCTGCGCCACAAACCCCGTGGCGCTCCTTATCCCGTGCCATCGTGTCATCCGTACTGACGGCTCGATGGGCGGCTACCGGTGGGGGATCCCGCGCAAGGAAAAGCTGCTCGCGCAGGAACAAGACAAAGGGCGACGGTTGCGATAAGGTGCGATGGGTGCGATGGGTGCGATGGGTGCGATGGGTGCGACGATGGACGATGGACGATGGACGACGACCCATCGACTAGAATGTTCCCACCTTGCCGACCACACGTTACGGCACCGTCTACTGGCTCGATCGGTTCTCCGCTTCGAAACGGCCCGCCTATCCGCGGCACCGCGGGAATCTCAACACCGACGTTGCGATCGTCGGCGGAGGCGCGATCGGTTGTGCGACGGCGTACGTGTTGGCTGCCGCCGGTATACACGTCACGCTGTTCGAGCAGGGCAGAATCGCGCAAAGCCAGGCCGCTGCCTCGACTGGCGCGGTTTTGCTCAACCCCGAGCCGGACTTCCACAAGCTTGCGAAGCAGCACGGCGTCCGCGACGCGCGGGCCATTTACCAGATTTCCAGGCGCGGCTCGCTCGAGTACATCGCCGCGCTGCGGCGACTTCGAATCGAGTGTGGTCTCCAGGCGCGCGACGCCATCCATTTCGCTTCCACGCCCGAGGGCATCGAACGGCTGACGAAGGAGTACAAGGCGCGCCGCGACGCTGGACTCGAAGCCGCCGGCCTGAAGGGCCCAGGGCTGTTCCGTCACATGGGGACGAGCGGCTTCGGCATCATCACGCGCGGCAATGCGAGCGTGGATCCCTATAGAGCCACGGTGGGACTTGCGCGAGCGGCAGCCGCACGAGGCGCGGCAGTGTTCGAGCGGTCGAAGGTGCTGCGCATCCGCCCGCTGCGGCGGGGCGTTGAAATCACAACCGACGGCGGGATGGTCACCGCCTCCAAAGTCGTTCTCGCCAGCGGTTACCCCACCGACGATTTCAAGCCGTTGAGGCGGAGGTTTTCCCGCTGCGACGGATATGTCGTGCTCACGCCTGACCTGCCGGCAGCCGTGCGCCGAGAGATGACGCCGCCGGGCTATATTCTTCGCGATACGTCGTCCCCCGATCATTGGCTGCACTGGACGGGAAATCGCGTGCTGTTTGCCGGAGCCGATCAGTCGAGCGTTCCCGGCCGGGCGAAGCAGCAGGCGATCATCCAGCGCACCGGCCAGTTGATGTACGAGCTTTCCGTTCTGCGGCCCGCGATTTCGGGTCTGATGCCGGAATACTCATGGGACGTGGAATACTCACGGACCATCGACGGCGTGCCCTATTACGGACCCCACCGCAATTATCCCCACCACTACTTTGCGTTCGGCGGAGGCCCGGGAGGCCTCGGCCTTTCGTTCGCAGCCGCGCGAATCATTCTTCGTCACCATCAGGGGCGCCCCGAGAAGGCCGACGAGTCGTTTTCCTTTACCCGGATTCGTGAATGAGCCGGCAGATCGATCTGCTGGCGTTCGGTCCCCATCCCGACGACCTTGAAATCGGTCTCGGCGGCACTCTCGCAAAGCATGCGGCGCTGGGCCACGCCGTCGCCCTCTGTGATTTGACGCGCGGCGAGATGTCGAGCAACGGATCGCCGGAACAGCGTGTCAATGAGGCGCAGCAGGCCGCAAAGGTGCTCGGTGTTGCGTGGCGCGAGAATCTGTCGCTGCCGGATCGCGCGATCGGGTCGGCCGACCACGTCCGCCGCGCGACCGAATTGATTCGCCGCGTGCAGCCGCGGGCCGTGTCCATACCGTACTGGCACGATCGCCATCCCGATCACCGTGCGGCAGCGGTCATGCTCCAAGAAGCGGTGTTCAATGCGAAGCTCCGGCGATACGATGCCGCCGGCGACCCGTGGCAGCCGCAGTGGGTGTGCTACTACTTCATCAACGATGCCGGGCCGGTGTCGTTCGTGGTTGATGTGTCTGCCCACTACGAGACAAAGCGGCAGGCGCTCGCCTGTTATGCGAGCCAATTCGCCCGCGCCACCGAATCGGCCGAAACACGCCTGAACTCCCAGAATTTCGGCCAGTTAATCGAAAGCCGGGACGCCCAGTTCGGCGCGCTGGCGGGTGTCCGATATGCCGAGGGCATCTTCGTCAGCGAACCCATCGTCCGCGAAACTCTGGTTAAATAGGTGCGCGACGCGGCGCGGGGCAAAGGGGCCCCGACTAGTAATGAATATCGGGGTCGTGTGTTATGCCTCGGTCGGTGGCAGCGGCATCGTCGCGACCGAGCTCGCGAAGGCGCTGGCGCGCCGCAATCATCAGGTGCATCTCATCAGCACGGAGCCCCCGTTCAGGCTCGGCGACTATGAGGCGGGCCTCGCGTTTCATCGCGTGCATACCCCGACGTACCCGGTGTTCCGAGAGCCCCAGTACCTCCTGTCGCTGGCAAACAAGCTGGTGCAGCTGTCGCGCGAGTTTTCACTCGACATCATTCATGCGCACTATGGCATTCCCCACGCCACTGCCGCGTATCTCGCGAAGCAGATCCTGTCGGCCACCACCATCGGGAATGAGAGACGCGTGCCGAAGGTCATCACGACGCTGCATGGCACCGACATCACGCTCCTTGGCAGCGATCCGTCGTACTCGGAGACGGTCGCGTTCTCGATCGACCAATCGGACGGCGTCACCGCCGTGTCCGACAGCTTGAGACGCGATACCTATCAGGCGCTGCCGATCAGGCGTGACATTCGCGTGATTCCGAATTTCCTCGAATGCGCCGTACACAAGCGGCGCGCGCTTCCCGAGTTGCGCGCACGGCTCTGCCCGTCCGCCAAGTACGACAAGCTGATCATCCACTTGTCGAACTTCAGGCCCGTCAAGCGCGTCGACAGGGTCGTTGATATCTTTGAGCGCGTCCGTGAGCAGGTTCGCGCGAAGCTGATATTCGTGGGTGAGGGACCCGAGCTGGGCCGCGCCATGCGGATGGTGCACGAACGCGGGCTCGCGTGCGATGTCGAGGCTCTCGGCGAGCAGGATCAAGTCGTGCCGCTATTGTCCGTGTCCGATCTTTTCCTGCTCCCCTCGGTGCAGGAGTCGTTCGGGCTGGCCGCGCTCGAGGCGATGGCGTGCGAGGTCCCGGTCGTCGCCTCCCGCGTCGGGGGGCTTCCGGAAGTCGTCGAGGACGGCGTGTCCGGATTTCTCTGCGAGCCGGACGATACCTTTGGGATGGCAAAGGCCGCGATCGCGGTGCTTTCGAACCAGGCGCTTCACAAACAATTCGCGAATGCCGGACTCGATCGCGTCAGGCGCCACTTCTGCTCGGGACGGGTCGTGCCGCAGTATGAGGCGTATTATCACGAAGTCACCAAGAGCTAACCGATGAGCCTCAAGCGCGCAAGCCTCATTGCCCTCGCCGCGGCGCTGCTGCTGACCGACGCCATGGCCCAACTGCGCGTGCGGCCGGTCGATCTCGAAGATGGGGCGATTGCGCTCGGACTTGTATTAAGGCAGCTCGACACAACCGCGGTCTTCATGCAGGCCACGGCGCATCCGGACGACGAGAACAACGCGCTGCACGTGTATTTGAACCGCGGAAAGGGCATCCGCACGATTCTCGCAACAGCGACGCGAGGGGACGGCGGTCAGAACGAGATCGGTCCCGAGCTCTACGATCCCCTCGCGGTTCTCAGAACCGAAGAGCTCGAGGCCATGCACCGTTTCGATTCGAGCGAGCAGTATTTCAGCCGTGCGGTCGACTTTGGTTATTCATTCAGCATCGAGGAGACGCTCGAAAAGTGGGGCCGGGATGAAATCATCGCCGATTTCGTCCGCCTGATCCGTATGACCCGTCCCGATGTGGTCCTCGGGATGAACCCGACCGGTACCGCCGGTGGATTGCACCACCAGACATCGGGGCTGCTGAGTCGCGAAGCGTTCAAAGCGGCCGGCGATCCTTCGCGATATCCGGATCAGCTGCGCGAGGGATTGATGCCATGGCAACCGCGGAAGTACTACTACCCGGCCGGTGGACCGGGCGGCGGCGCGCGTGGGCAAGGCACGCCCTCTGCCGGCGGGGCGCTTCCCCTTGGAGCGGTGAACGCGGCGGTGTTCGACGTGTCCGGCTTCGATCCGCTGCTCGGGCGCACCTATGTTGAGGTCGGCACCGAAGAGCGGGGCATGCACAAGAGCCAGGCGATGGCGCAGCTGCTCGCGCTGCCGTCGGGTCGCACGCAGCAACGGCATCTCCTGATGGACACGTTCGTGCCCCGCGAAACGGGCGACGAGGCATCGCTGTTCTCAGGGATCGATACAACGATTCAGGGTCTCGCGGCGTTTGCGGCCGCACCGCCTCCCGCGGCCCTCGTTTCCGGTCTTCGCGTGATCGCTGATCACGTCTTGGCTGCGCACAGGCAGTTCGATTTGGGCGGGCCGTTTGCGGCGGCTCCACCGGTCGTCGCCGGGTTGCACGCGGTACGATCACTGAGGCAGAACCTGACGTCTATGGGCCTAGCGCCCGATGCACGATTCAACATCGACGCCCGCCTGAAGACGAAAGAGGATCAGTTCACCGCGGCGGCGGTGCTGGCGCACGGTCTTCGTCTCGAGGTGCTGGCCGATGAGGGTGCCGTGGTGCGCGGCCAGGATATCCGTGTTTCGATCAGCATCGGCGATCGTGGCCTTCCGGTTTCCGTGTCGTCAGTGGCCCTCGCCGGCTTCGTGGGACCGGCAACCTGCACCTCTGGACAGATCGAGGTTGGAGGCGTGTACCGATGCGACGCGTCGGTGCGGATTCCACAGGACGCGAAAATCACGACGCCTTACTGGAAGCGTCTTTCTGATGCGGCCCGATACGAGTTCGAATCGGATGCCCCCTTCGGCCTCCCGTTCAGGCCCACGCCGTTCCGCGCGGCGATCACTCTGGCTGCCGGCGGCACGAGCATCAATCTCGATCGTCCGGTGCAGTATCGCTACGAGGGCGCCAATCTCGAAGGCGAGAAGCGGATGGAGCTGGCCGTCGTTCCGCAGCTTGCGTTACGCGCGACGCCTCCGATTATCATCGTCCCAGCCGGCAGGGGGTCGACTGCCGCGGTCGATCGCGAAATACGTGTCACGGTGACGAATCACGGAAAAGGTCCCGTTACGGGGACGGCGCAGTTGAACGCGCCCTCTGGTTGGAGCGTGATGCCCCCGTCGCTGGCGGTCACGTTTACGCGCGAAGATGAGTCGCAAACCGTCCGCTTCACGGTGCGCCCCTCGGCCAAGACCGCGCCAGGCGAATACATCGTCAAGGCGACGGCATCCATAGGGGAACAGGCGTTCGACACCGGCTTTCAGATCGTCGAGTACGCGCATATTCGGCGCCGGCAGCTGCAGCTCCCGGCGAGCGTCGCCGTCAAAGTGATGGATGTCCGGCTCGCATCTAATCTGAACGTCGGCTACGTGATGGGCACGGGAGACGAGGTTCCCGCGGCGCTACGCGGCTTGGGCGCCTCGGTACAGATTCTCGGGGCCGAAGAGTTATCGTGGGCCGACCTCGGCCGTTACGACGCTATCGTGATCGGCGTACGTGCGTACGACAGCCGGGAGGACCTTCGCGCCAATAACAAGCGGATCCTGGATTACGCCGCGGCCGGCGGGACGGTCATCGTTCAGTACAACCGCAGCAGCACGTGGACGCAGTACGCGCCGTTCGCGGCGCGTTTCAGCAACACGCGCGTCACCGACGAGAACGGTCAAGTGCAGGTCCTGGCCTCTGACGATCCCGTTTTTCACTACCCGAACGAGATTGCGGAGTCCGCGTGGCGCAACTGGGTGCAGGAGCGGGGCACGTACTTCATCGAGCCGCAGGACCCGCGGTACACCGAGTTGATTCAGATTCACGAGCCGTTTGAGCACAATGTGGGTTGGAAAAAGGGGGCGTTCGTCAGCGCGCAGGTCGGCAAGGGCCGCTGGGTGTTTGTGGGCCTCGGTTTATGGCGCCAAGTCGCGGCCGGCACCGACGGTGCGTATCAACTCCTCGCCAATCTCGTCAGTCGTGGAAAACTCCCGGCCAGATAGAACGCTGTGCAATAATTAGGGGGTTCCCCCAATCCGGTACAAAGCCAGAACTATGGCCCAAGACCCGCGCATTCAACATCTCCTTCGGCGTGCCGGATTCGGTACTACGGGTGCGGACGCCGCAAGGTACAGTCAGCGCGGCTTCGCGGCCACCATCGAAGAGCTCGTCGACTTCGCCAGTATTCCTGACGCCGTCGACGCGGCGTTCACGGCGAGCGAGCCGTCTTCATCTCCTTCCACGGCCATCAACGACGCCCGTCAGCGGTGGCTCTACCGGATGGTCAATAGCCGGCGGCCCCTGCAGGAGAAGATGGTTCTGTTCTGGCACAACCATTTCGCGACGGCCTACAGCAAGATCGCCGGCCGCGTCGGCGCGCTGGGCGCGACGCAGATGATGGCCGCGACGCGGCAGGAGCATCCGGCAGGAATGCGCGGCCAACTTGAGCTATTCCGCGAATACGCGCTCCCCAATTTTCGTGACCTGCTCTTCGAGATTGCGAAGGATCCGGCCATGCTCGTCTGGCTCGACGGCCGGGCGAACACCAAGGCCCGCCCGCAGGAAAATTTCGCACGCGAGATCATGGAGCTGTTCACGATCGGGATCGGACAGTTCGCAGAAGCCGACGTCTATGCGGGCGCCCGAGTGTTCACGGGCTGGAACCTGCAGCGTGTCGGCGAAGCCAACGAGCCGACCACGTATTACCAGTTCTTCTACAACCCCGGCCAGCATGACACGGACGCCAAGGAGTTCAGCTTCGCGATCCACGGCAACGGAAGCCGGACGATTCCCGCGCGTGCCGCGTCGGCTGGGATGCAGGACGGTCTGGATCTGATTGCTGCGCTTGCGCGACATCCCGAAACTGCGCGGCGGCTCGCGCGGCGGCTATGGTCGTTTTTTATCAGCGAGATTCAGCCGCCCGATGCGGCGTTCGTCGGACAGATCGCCAATGTGTACCTGCAGAGCGACTGTCACATGGCGCCCACAGTGCGCGCCGTGCTCCTGTCCCGAGGTTTCGCCGCGCAGTCGAGCTATTTCGCACGTTACTCCTGGCCCGTCGAATACGTTGCGCGTGCGTTGAAGGAGGTTGGATCCGCCGGGTTTCCGCTCAGTAGCGCATTGAGCCCTCTCGCGAACATGGGGCAGCAGCTGTTCGAGCCGCCCGACGTGGGAGGCTGGTCGCTCGGAACGTCCTGGTTTTCGACGGCCGCCATGCTTGCCCGCATGAACTTCGCCTCCAGCCTTATCGGCAGGCAGCGCGCGGACATCGCCCGGGCGGCGAGTGGCAACGGGCCGACGCCTGAAGCGTTGTTATCGTTCTACCTCGATCGGCTCACGCCGGCGCCTCTGGAGCCGGGTGCGTACGAGGCCCTTCTCGCATACTTGCGAGGCGGGGGTGACTGGGCCGGCTCAGATGCGCAGCTCCGCATCAAGGCACCAGGGCTGCTGCATCTGATCGTCGGATCTTCGGAGTACCAGCTCGTATGAAGTTCAGCAGGCGCGATTTCGTCCGGGGCGGTGTGGCCGCATTCAGCGTTGGCTTCGCGGCGCCGCGGTTTCTTTGCGACGTCGCGCTCGCGCAGGGCGCCGGCTCCCGCAACCTCGTCGTCGTGTATCTGTCTGGCGGCAACGATTCGCTCAGCATGCTCATCCCGTACCTGGATCCGTTCTACGCCACCCGTCGTCCCACGCTCGCCGTCCCTGCCGGTCAGACGCTGCAGATTGGCAGCGACCGTGCTGGAAACGCGCTGGGCCTTCATCCCCGGCTGACAGGCTTGAGGTCGATATTCAACGAAGGCGGGCTCGCGTTGATTCAACGAAGCGGCTATGAGAACTCGAGCCGGTCGCATTTTGAGGGAACCGACATCTGGTCGACGGCGAATCCTGAGACCACACAGGGACCTGGATGGCTGGGGCGATATCTCGATTCCTTTCCTCCTCCACTCGATCCGCTCTCGGGGTGGAACACTGCCGGCGAGACGCCGCGCTCCTTGCAGGCACGAATGACCGCCGTGCCCTCCATTCTCAATCCGTCGGCCTACGCGTTTCAGAGCCCTAACGGCGCCGCAGAGGTCGGAGCCGAGCGCGCGTGCGCGACGCGCATGTCGTCTCATCTGCCCGTTCATCGCCCGCATCTGTCTTTCGTGAACGCCAGCGCGCAGGCGGCCTTCGCCACGCTAGACCGGGTGGCGACTGTCGGCGCCTACGCGCCGACAGTGGTGTACCCGAACAACGGCTTCGCTCTGGCGCTGCGAGGTGTCGCCGGAGCGCTCGCGTCCCGAATCGGGACTCGCGTGTTCTGGGTACAGACAGGCGGCTACGATACACACGCAGCGCAGAACACGCTCAACGGCACGTACGCGACACTGATGAGCACGCTCAACGACGGCCTCACGGCGTTTTATCAGGATTTGCGCAACCAGGGATTACTGAGCGACACGCTCGTGGTGCAGTTCTCCGAATTCGGCCGGCGTGTTCAGGAAAACGGCAGTGCGGGAACCGACCATGGCGCCGCAAGCGTGATGATGGCGTTCGGGGGGCCGGTACGAGGCGGAGTGTACGGCACGGCGCCTTCGCTCTCGCCCGATCCCTCCAACCAGACGCTTGAGAATGGCGGCAGCGACGTTCGCTACGAAACCGATTTCCGATCCGTATACGCGCGCGTCCTCGACAACTGGCTCGGCGCCGATTCGGTCGGCATTCTGGGCGGCGACTTCCGCGCCGGCTCCCCGGAATTCCTGTAACAGACTCCGGTCTTTCGGTAATACTTCTCTGTTGCATGGTTCGTACGGGTTCGTTCCTGCTAGCTGCCATCCTTGGACTTTCGAGCACGGCCGGCGCACAACAGCGTGCCGCCGAGCTTGGCTCCCTTCTCCTTCAAACACCCGCAGTACGCGCCGCGGTTGAGTTTGCGCGAGAGGACGAGATGCAGACCCTCGCCGATCAGATCCGGATCTGCGAGGTTGAAGCGCCGCCGTTCCAGGAGGCGAAGCGCGCGCAGGTATACGCCGAGATGCTCCGCGCCGTCGGCCTCAAAAATGTGCGCATCGATGTGGAGGGAAACGTCATCGGCGTGCGGCCGGGCGCCAATGCGCGGCCGAACGTCGTGATGAGCGCGCATCTGGACACCGTGTTTCCAAGCGGCACGAACGTCAAAGTCCGCCGGCAGGGATATGTGCTCCGCGGGCCCGGCGTCGGCGACGATTGCCGCGGGCTTGCAGATCTTCTCGCGGTGGCGCGGGCATTGAACAAGACCGGCGTAACCACGCCGGGCACCATCACGTTCGTGGGGACGGTCGGCGAAGAAGGGCTCGGGGATCTGCGCGGGGTAAAGCGCCTCTTCAGCGAAACGCTGAAGGACAAAGTGGATCGGTTTGTCTCGATCGACGGCGACGGGCTTGGCATTACGCACGTTGCAATCGGAAGCGCACGCTTCCGCGTCACGTTCAGGGGGCCGGGCGGGCACAGCTTCGGTTCATTCGGAACCGTGAACCCGGTGCACGCGCTCGGACGGGCCGTCGCGCGCATCAGCGATCTCGAAGTGCCGAGCTCGCCACGGACCACGTTCAACGTCGGGCGTATCGGAGGCGGCACCTCGATAAACGCCATCGCCAGCGAGGCATGGATGGAAATCGATCTCCGGTCCGGCGACGCGTCGGGACTGCGTACGCTCGAGAAACAGTTCCACCAGGCGGTACAGGAGGCCGTTGCCGCAGAAAACCTGCGATGGCGCAGTCAGGCGTTGACCGTGTCGATCGAAACGGTCGGTATGCGCCCGGCCGGACGTCTGCCGGCGAATGCGCCGATTGTACAGGCGGCGGTTTCGGTGTCCAGAGCGCTGAATCTTCCGGTGACGTTTGCCGAAGGGTCGACCGATGCGAACTTGCCGGTCAGCCTCGGCATACCCGCATTGACCATCGACACCGGCGGGCGCGGGCAGGGCGCGCACACGGAGAACGAAACATTCGATGCCACGGACGCGTGGAAAGGTACGCAGCGCGCGGTGTTGCTGAGCGTCGTGCTCGCACAGCCCTGAATCGTTTGCATTAGACTTGGTTGTTCGATGCCCCCCATAAAAAGAACAAAATTCAAACTCACGACCGAAGAGCTCCTGCAGATGTTCTACTGGCTCAAGCTCATCCGCTCGTTCGACGAACGTCTGAGCCTCGGCGTCCGCCAGGGAAAAGTACGCAGCGGTGTATACACCGGCATCGGACAGGAAGCGATCGTGGTCGGAAGCTGCTTCGGCCTGCGCAAAGAGGACTGGATTTTTCCGCTGCACCGCGATCTCGGCGCCATGCTGATGAAGGGCGTGGAGCCGCGGGTCATGATGGCGCAGATGTTCGCAAAAATGACCGGCCTCTCAAAAGGGAGGGACTCGGCGCTTCATAGCGGCGTCAACGAGCTCGGCATCTTCGGTAACACCAGCATGCTCGGCGCGAATCTGCCGGTGGCGGCCGGCGTGGCGCTCACGATGAAGATGGAGCAGAAGGACAATGTGTGCGTCGCCTACTTCGGCGAGGGCGCGAGTAACACCGGCGACTTCCACGAAGCGATGAACTTCGCCGGGGTCCACAAGCTGCCAATCGTCTTCATGTGCGAAAACAACCTCTACGCCTACTCGGTGCCGATCGAGAAGAGCATGGCGATCGAAGACGTCGCGGTGCGCGCCGAAGGCTACGGGTTCGACGGCGTCGCCATCAACGGCAATGACGTGCTCGCGGTGTACCAGGCGGTGAAGGGCGCCCGCCGGCGCGCGCGCGCGGGCGAAGGTCCCACGCTGATTGAGTGCAAGACCTATCGATGGCACGGCCACTCCGAGCACGACAAGGCGTTCTACCGCACGAAGGAAGAGCTCGCGATGTGGAAGAGCCGCGATCCGCTCCCGACGTTTGCGACCTACCTCCAGCACATGAGCGTCCTGACGCCCGAGAAGGAGCAGGAACTCGACCAGCGGATCAAGGACGTACTGGACGATGCCGTCCGGTTCGCCGAGGATAGCCCCGACCCGGCTCCCGAAGAAGCCGTCACCGATCTCTACGCGTAAGTCCTCCATCATGCCAAAAGAACTTTCATACCTGGAAGCCATACGCGAAGCGCTGTTCGAAGAGATGCGCCGCGATTCGAAAGTCTTCGTCCTTGGTGAAGACGTTGGAGCGTACGGGGGTGCGTTTGGTGTGACGGCCGGCCTGTTTGACGAGTTCGGCGAGGCTCGTTGTCTGGATACGCCGATCTCAGAGTCGGCGATCGTCGGGGTGAGCATCGGTGCGTCGCAGCGCGGCTATCGCCCCGTGGCGGAGATGCAGTTCGCCGACTTCATCACATGCGGGTTCGATCAGATCGTGAATCAGGCGGCGACGTTGCGCTACCGCTACGGCGGTCGCACGACCTGCCCTATCGTTGTGCGCGCCCCCGGCGGCGGGAACGTCGGGGGCGGCTTGTATCACTCGCAGAATCCGGAAGCCTGGTTCATCCATCGCGCGGGCTTGAAGGTCGTCGCGCCATCGACGCCGTGGGATGCGAAAGGGCTGCT
>Ga0136617_10002337_pt1 | contig 16921 bp, 8 predicted proteins | sample AntDrymUQ3222106_2_FD_129672 | JGI IMG/M metagenome (GOLD analysis project Ga0136617, IMG submission 129672) | Polar desert sand microbial communities from Dry Valleys, Antarctica - metaG UQ322 (21.06) | ecosystem: Environmental > Terrestrial > Soil > Desert | place: Antarctica: Dry Valley...
AATACCGGAAAATAAAAGAACCTGACGAGGAAGAAGATTTTACGATCCGGTACTTTATCGGCTCATCTGCCAAGCAATCGATCAACCGCATTCAAGGTCATATTCTCAACCGGAGAAAAAAGGAAACGACCGGACAAGTTTCGGTCAAGGAAAGCGCGGGCAGCGAAACCGCCGAAAACGCGATTCTAAGCCCTTCAAAATTCCGAGATGATACAGAACTACCCTTAGCGATAAAAGACGCGAATAAGGCGGCAAATTTCGCCGCTGGCGAGGAACCGGAGAGCAGGGAAGACCTGGTTTTAGCGATGACGACGCTGGAGACCCATTTGCTGCCAGGTCAGAAAGATTTATTCAGGCGATTAATCGCCGAGTTTTCGATCACCGAGACGAAAGCTTACGAGCTGGTTAAAAACCATCCAATCGAAAAGATCACCAGTCAAGTCGAAGCATTCCAGTATCGCGGGGAAACAGTCACGGCAAACCGAGCCGGATTTCTAATCCGCGCCATCGAAGAGAATTATTCATTCCCGGAAAGTTATCTCGAGGAACTCAAGGGAAGGGAAGCGAAACAAAAACGGCTCGCTCGCCAGAAGAAGATTGACGACTGCGCCCTTTGCGACGAGAAAGGCTACCGCCACATCAAAAGCGACAGGGACGTGCATTACGGGCTGATGCACCAATGCACTCACAGCCCGAAAACCGAGAGCCAATTTAAAGACCACAAATTGTGAAACGAATCTAAAAATTAAATTCGCTCCGGTAACGAAAAGAGAGCAGGGAAGTCCCGCTTTTTTTATTTTAATCACGCCACAAATCTGCAATCCAGTCAAAAAACTTGCCCGGTTAAATGAAGGTTTGGGTAGTGTGCAAAGCACATTGAGTCACAGTATATAGTATGTGTAACTAACCGCTCGCTAACGCGCACGAAACTTACTCCGCCCTTGCCATGCTCACCGCAGGCTACCCTCTCCACCTCGCTCTTTCGCAACCGCAGCTAAACGCTGACGGTTTATCTGACCGATACTCGCGCCAAATAATTTGACGCGAGGGCGAAAGAGACGACGGCGCTTTTGCCCGATTAACCATAGGCGGGCAAACCGAAAAATACGAGATAAAGCGCAACGCCATTTCCGATATTTTTCGGACGCTTGGGTTTCGTCGCTAAACGCTTCCTCAACCGGCGGAGAGGGTAGCCTGCGCTAGCACTAACCGTTAGCGTGGCAAGGGCGGGGAAGAACCGGCTACTTACTATCGGCACAAAAAGCAGAGGTCAAATCGTCAATTTTCTTTCCAATTCCGAGCCGATTTACTACAATCAAAACACCCGTCTCGCCTTTAATTATTCAAATCTTTTCCCAATGGAGCGCATAAAAAATTCAAGATTAAAAAAATACTCACGCGAGAGAGCCGAGAATTTGCCGCCGCGTCGGATTACCGAGCGGTCAATTGAAATCATTGAAATTATAGAACGCTACCGGTTCGTCCCGACTTCCTTGATTGTCCGACTGGTTGAGGGCGACGTGCGGACGACCGAGCGGCATCTGCAAAATCTCTATCATCAGGGACTGGTCAATCGGTTTGCCTTTCCTTCAACATTTTATCCGACCGAGTTCATCTATTATTTGGACGACAAACGCGCCCTCGCGTTGCTCGTGAATGCGGGACGCGATGCGGAAAAACTCGATACTGAGATCGTCAAGCGAAACCGCGAAAAGCGGTATAGCGAGATTACAATGAGCCGGGAGATGATCAAGATGCAGGGACGCCTGATGCACCTGCATCACGAACTAATGATCTCGCGGTTCCAGTTTATGATTGAAAAGGCGTGCGGCAAATCGAACGGCAGGGTTGAACTGTTGGGGTTTTATCAAGGCTCGGCTTTGTGGAACACGGTTGAAGCGGCAAAAGTTTTTTATGACAAAGAGGGAAGTTTGTTTGAAGCAGGCGAAACGGAAACTTTGCCGCACCGACCCGACGCGTTTTTCGCGCTTTATTTTCCAGATAGGGAAGGCGAGGAAAAAACGCAGCACTTTTTTTACGAAGCCGACCGCAAAAACACCTCGATCAAGAAATTCAATAAAAAGCTGCGGGCGCATTTTCACTATATCGTTAAGCAGAAGCGGCACGTTGCCGATTACGGCGTCAAGCGCATTAGAGCCGTCCTGACTGAGTCAATCCAAGACCACTGGACAAACCAGCTTCGCCTGCATTCGAGGCATCCGGTAGTCGCCGGTAAAAAGCCGTCGCCGCTTTTTTGGTTTACCACATCCGATTTGATTTTCGAGCAAAAAACAACGGTTCGGATTAAAGGCGCAGAAAAAGAAATACCTCTATTTTTGGAAAAGCCCGAACTTGTTTTTGAAAAGATTTGGGCGACGCCGGCAGATGACGATGAGCGACCGCAGTTTTTATCGCTGGTCGAGTAAAATTCGAGATAAGTTAAAAGAAGTGTTTACAGACAAAACGGAAAAGAATATACTGGCTCTCGCTTTTCACACTACAATCCAGGCTGGAAAAAAGATATGGCATTTCTCGATCGTCTCTTTGGCGATTCGCTCGAAACGCACATTACCAAAGAATGCGCCGCTTATAAAAACTTAATTGATCAAATGATCGCTCGTGAGGACACCTTGCTTCGTTCGTTCGGCATAGAGCCGCCGCGCCTTAATTCTGGCTTCAGCTACAACATAAAGGAGGGTCAAAATAAAGAGCTAATCGTCGAACTCACCCCGCCGCAGTTTGATTTTCCGTTGCATCGTCAGTTCGTCATCAACGAATATTATGACCTATTCATCACTCTCTTTGAAAATCTCGGACAAGCTACAGATGATTACACTTGGAGAGGAGGATTAGGTAGCGTCGTTGGTAATCCGTTATTTGGCGGACTCTGGACTAATCGTGATCCGTTTGAATTCTACCGGAAACTACAAGTAAAACCGCGCAACAATGTCGTTTGTGATCAACAGGGTAAATTTACCTCTACGATTAAGAGTGACGATGTTTGGACTGCCAATTACGGTATTCACTATCGAGCGCAAATCGTGGGGGCTCTGCAAGTCGTGCAGGGTTTAACGAGTAAAGAGGCGGCGAGGGTGCATTTGAGAGTCGGTTTGTATAATCTCGTCACGGCGAATAAGTATAAAAATCTCCATCAAGCGAAGACTTACTACAGGTCAAGCGAAGCTGCCTCATCATATATACCAGCGGATATTCTGTTGCGCCTACCTGTCCCGCCGGCTCAGATCACCGTTCCCTATTCAGTTATTAAAATTCTACCGGCTGGTGAAATAAAACCGCCGCAGATGGTCGAGTTCTTAAATAGCCTGCGCGTCCTTAATCACTTCATCGCTTTTGAAATAATACGCGAGGTAGAAACAGTTTATTTTCGGCTTCAATATCCGACTGAGTCCGAAAATAAAATTGTCCAAAAACTAAACCTTTATTTTCCCGACTTTGAACTGATCCGCGCCGGTATATTTACCGACCCGATGCGATACCATGTTAAATGGCTCACAAATAAGCAGACGTATAAGCCAATCAGATATTTGCGCGAATTTTCAATAGATCCTTATGCTCATTTCTCCTCGCTTTTTGATAACACCGCGCCCAAGGATGTGTTGTGCTACCAAATTCTGTTCGCGCCTCTGACGGATGCGGCAGCAACAATGCTTAAAGATCATCTGACCACTATTGACGAAAGGTATAGTGAATATGACAAGAGTTCAGTGAAGAATTATTCTGGGAACCTAGCCAAGAAAATCCCCGCCTGGATCGTCAGTTTTACAGTAAGCAGCACAAACGAGCAACTGACTAATCAGCTCGCTCAGAGCGCGGCATCAAGTTTAGGCTCATCCGACTTAAAATTGTCTAGCACGATCCTTCGCACCAATAAAAGCGAGTATTTTCCACCGCCGCTGCTTCCGGTCAGATTCAGTTTACTTGAAACGGCAGAATTAGCTTCACTCGCCCACTTTCCGATTACAGAGTTGCCGATTGAACGGCTCGAAAAAATATCTATGAAAAATGTTCCGCCGCCCGAACTGTATACGACCGGCGACATGCTGATCGGCGAAAGCCGGGCACGCGGTCAGATGTTTCCCGTCACGCTGCCCGAAAGCGTCCGCGACCGCCACGTTTATCTCGTCGGCAAATCCGGCACCGGCAAGTCAACGCTCATCGAAGCGATCGCCCGCCGCGACATCGAAGCCGGTGGCGGCGTCGCCGTCATTGATCCGCACGGCGACCTGATCAATCACCTGCTCGAGACGATGCCCGAACACCGTGTTGCGGACTGCGTTCTTTTCAGTCCGAAGCATTTTCCCGTATCGCTCGAAATTCTGACCGCCGAAAATGAGCAAGAAATAGATTTATTGAGCGACGATCTGATCACTATGTTTCGCCGCACCAGCGAGTCGTGGGGTGATAAGATGCAGGCGATCCTTCAGATGGCGTTTCAAACGCTGCTGCGCGTTCCGGGCAGTTCATTTACCGACATCACTCGGCTTTTAACGGACGAGAGTTACCGCCGCCAAATCCTCTCAAAAATAAATCACCCGCAGCTCGCCGGTTTTTGGGAACAGCGCTATGACGTGCGCCAAGCCGAGCCGATTTTAATTCGGATGGACAGGCTGACGACGAGCGGCACATTACGCGCGGTACTCACGCAAAACAAAAACAGTTTGAATTTCTATGATGTTATCACCGAGAGCAAAATCTTTTTAGCTGACTTAAGCAAAGGATATTTAGGCGAATCCACCAGCCATTTGCTCGGCTCGATTATCGTCTCGCAGATTCAGCTGGCGGCGATGAGGCAGGCGCATCTGCCAACCGAGCAGCGCATCCCCTTCTCGCTGTTTGTCGACGAAGTGCAGAACTTTACGACGAGCGCTTTTTCAACAATCTTGTCGGAGGCGCGGAAGCAGAAATTGCGGTTAACAATTGCCCACCAATTTGTTTCGCAACTTCCGACTGACTTGCAAAAAGCGGTTTTCGGAAACGTCGGGACGCTTATTTTCTTTGCCCTATCGCCTGACGATCTCGGCGCAGCACGGCACGAACTCGGCACCTTTGAACCGGCAGACGTTGCCAATCTGCCGAAATACCACGCCCTCTGCCGACCGGCGACCGCCGCCAGAGACACATTTTCTTTTGAGACCGCAGCACCGCCCCCTCCGCCGATGAATAATTTTAAGGACGTGATCATTGAACAAACACGGAAAGAGTATGCGACGCCGATGGCGTCAGCCGGACAACAATTTTCGACGCCGCAGGCTTCGCATGTTCAACCTCAACCAAATCCAACCGCTCACCAAACCGCATCGCCGACCGTAGATAATCGCCGCCCGGCGACCGCTTCACCGTTCACGTTTGCGACGAACACGGAAAAGATTCTGCATTTTCTCCGCCAGGCTGAATATCTGACGCAACCGCAGATTATCGCATTGACTGATCTGCAACCGTCGAACGCCAGCACCGCGCTTAAAAAATTGGTTGAGACCGGACAGATAAAATCGCTCGACGACCGCCGCCCAAAAATCTATTTCATCGGACGCGCGTGCAATCCAACGACGCACAATCTTCTAGTGAGAGATTTGTTTGTCAAAATCAACGCTTCAAATTTCGCCGTCCGGTCTGTAAAATTTAACGACAATCTTTCGGATTTGAATCCCGATCTGACGGTTGAATTTGTCGCCGAGGGCGACCCCGCTCCCCTACTCGCTTATTTTGAACTTGATCGCGGGACCGAAGGCGTGCAGGAGCTGGTTAGAAAAGCTGAACGCTATGCACGAATCGAAAACAACCCGCGTGTCGGTTTTATATTTGAACGTGAACCTGATCTCGTGCTGGCACGAAAGACCATTCATTACCCGTTCATTTCGTATGCGACGCTCGACGGTTTTACCTCGCTTCGGGACGCAGCGTTTTACGCCAGCGACGGCGCGCTGGCTAACAACATTCAACTACCGTTTTTCGGTAGTTAAAGCCCCTATAACTTAGCCGCGTAAGTTGTTGATAACATTGTAGATTATCGCCTGTCGCCTATAACTCTCTTATAGGCTGATTAGCGGTAAATTATAGCCTTTATTATACCCCTCTTGACAGGTCTTGCCGTCCTGCTAGGCTATAAAATACCTGCCGGTTTACCCGGAACAATTCTATTTCGGTTCACCCGGCAAAGCCGGAATCAGAGATCGTTTATTGCAAAGATTTCGGTAGCGCCTCGCTCTAGCCGTTTGATTATTTACCTCGCCAGCAATGCCTGAAGAAAAAGGAAAGCGCCTCAAAAAATACTCACGCGAGAGAGCGGAGGATTTGCCGCCGCGCCGGATCACGAGCCGCTCAATTGAAATCGTTGACATCATTGAGCGTTACAAATTTATCCCAACCTCGCTGATTGTCCGTCTTGTGATTGGCGACATGCGGACAACCGAGCGGCATCTGCAAAATCTGTATCATCAGGAACTGGTCAACCGGTTTGCCTTTCCCTCGACTTTTTATCCGACAGAATTTATTTACTATTTGGACGATAAACGCGCCCTCGCGCTACTCGTCAATGCCGGACACGACGCGGAGAAACTCGATTCGGAAATCGTCAAGCGCAACCGCGAAAAGCGGTATAGCGAAATTACGATGAGCAGGGAGATGATCAAGATGCAAGGGAGATTGATGCACTTGCACCACGAGCTGATGATTTCACGGTTTCACTTTATGTTAGAGAAGGCATGCGGTAAATCCGACGGAAAGGTTGAGTTATTGGGATTTTATCAAGGCTCTATGTTGTGGAATAAGATTGAAGTCGCCAAAATATTTTATGACCAAAGCGGACAATTAATTGAACTGGAAGAAACGGAAACTCTACCGCACCGACCGGACGCATTTTTTGCTCTCTACTTCGCCGACCGCGAAGGCGAAGAAAGGACGCAATACTTCTTTTACGAAGCAGATAGAAAAAACACCTCAATCAAGAAATTTAATAAAAAGCTCCGCGCTCATTTTCATTATGTGGTGAAGCAAAAGCGGCACGTCGCAGAGTACGGCGTAAAGCGCATCAGAGCCATCCTGGTTGAATCAATCAAAGATCATTGGACGAATGAATTGCGATTGCACGCACGGCAACCAATCGTCGCCGGTAAAAAGCCCAGTCCCCTGTTCTGGTTTACGACTTCAGATGTGGTCTTTGAGCAGAAAACAACCGTTAAAATAAAGGGTGTTGAAAAGGAAATACCGCTCTACTTGGAAAAGCCGGAACTTGTTTTTGCAAAGATTTGGGCGACACCGCTCGACGATGACGAGAAGCCGAATTTTCAATCATTAATTGATTAAACCTATGACTAATCGACCATACACTTGTTCAAATTGCCGCCGCTCTTTTTCAAGTTACACGATGCTTCGGAATCACGCTCGGGACCACCAGAAACAGACTAAGCACTGCAATAATTGCGGCGCGAATTACCCGCGCAACGGCTTTCACCGTTGTTAAAAGATATCGTTTCCGCTAGACGAAGAAACGGAAAAGGTATCTTTTAAACATTACACACTTGATACTTTGATATTCGCCGTTGATTTTTAAAGTGACGGTTACGTCGGCGCTACCTCGATTGCGCCAAAACGTTACGGACACTCTTGCCAAAGCGAAAATCGCTGAAAACAAGTTTTTTATCCCGAAATTAATATTCCGTTTCCGAGTATTCACGCGCTAATTGACGCAGTGCAAGCGGAATATGAAAATCCGCAGTCAGTTAAATTGATAGTGGCTCACAGCCGATATCTTTGATCTTTATGCGCAAATCCGCTCGCTCAGTATTCGGCATCGCAGACCATTTGCCCGCTGATGTCATAGACCATAAACCTCCACGAGTTGCCGATTTGCGTTGCGACTCTCTTTCCTGATGCGTCGTAAGTTGAGATTGAATCCGCAGGTGACGGAGCGACATTGTTCAGATGCGCCTTGACCATTCGGTTGTTGGCATCATAGCTGTAATCGAAGCTGCGAAACTTGGTGTCCCGCGTGACGTTGCCCGCTTCGTCATAAAGAGTCCTAGTTGTTGAAGCAAAGCGGTTGGTGGTTTTGTTGATCTCGGCGTCTTCAATCGGCTTGTATGGAAGTGGCGTTTGCTGACCGGCAGTCGAATTGTTGGCAGCCTTGTGATACTGGTTGCCAAAACGGTCGTAATCAAACTTTTGTTTGTAACTTAAAGTATTCGTGTCGCCGCGCATTTCTCTGGCTTCGCTTAGTCTGCCGAGACTATCGTAATCAAAACGCTGCTCGAATTGTTTGGTTGGATTGGTCTGCGTCGCCGATGAATGACTCGACTATCCCTAGCTGCCCGTTGTTTTTTGAAGTGTCAACATTTCCGGTCGCCAGATCAACTTTCCCGTAACCGTAATTGTAGCGCTCTAGAACGTTTGCGCCTTTGAGCAAAGTCTGACCGGTCAGTTGCAGCCTATTCGCATCATAAGAATAAGTTTCCTGTGTCCCATTGCCCATGAAGATCGCAGCCAGCTGCCCGGTTCCGGCATATTGGAGACCGGAGACATAGTTTTGCTTGGCATCATAAACGCGAGCTACTCCCCATCGCATCAACTGCTGTGCGAATTGTTTTGCCGGTCGGGTTATTCTTCCGGCACCATCTGATTGGCCAGATTATAACCGTACCTCACTTTTGAATTTATGATTAATCAGTACACTTAACTAAATATCCAATATGGTTTACACGATTATCACTTTGTATTGACACGTACATTCCTTTATTAGGGTAAACAAGAGCTATTGGATATTTCATTTTCTTATGGCTTTCACCTGGTTGACGCTCTTTTTCAATACACATTGGCTCCCAAGACTCTATTTCAAAAAAATCCAAACCATACTCTGAAATTATTTCTTGTTTTGTCGGTCTGCTATTAGAATAAACTGCAATTGCTTTGACAACTTTGCTTTTTTTCCCAACTGTAATGTCAAGGTAATCTTTGGCTTCACCAACATTTGCATATTGCAATAATATTTCATCTTCAGAGTCTTCTGAGAAAGAATTATCTTCTGGTGCGCCTTCCGGCGGCCCTTCCCATTCAGGTTTACCAAAAATTCTTTTCACGTCTTTAACGGTTGATTTGCCAAATTTCAGACCTAAATAAGTGGGTGGTATCCATTGTCTTTTATCTGAAGAAGAAACAACACTTTTCTCTCGTGCCTTCTGTGTGTTTGCAATCATACTTTCAGATGAAACTTTATTATAGGACTTTTGGAGTAATAGATTGCTCGTGAGTCCTCCAAAAACTATTATAATTATTGAAAATAATTTCATTTAACTTTGCTCCTTTTATTCCGGACAGGGACTATTAAGATAAGGAGTTGGATCCATCCAGTTCTCTCTAGCAGGACGAAACCTGCTATTAACTTCACCAGAAAACACGCCGAAATGAACATGGTCTTCTATAGCTTTTTGACGCTTAGGAACATTTCCAGTTCTCCCAGCAGCTCCTATTGTTGTCCCTTCTGTTACTTTATCTCCTGTGGCAACTGAGATACTGCTTAAATGACTATATTGAGTGTATATTCCACCGGAGTGAAGCAATATCACTGTATTTCCATAACCGCCATTCTTTCCTTCTTGAATTGCGGCTACTTCACCATCTCGATTAGCGAAAATCGGCGTTCCAACCGGTGCAACAATATCGTTTGCGTCGTGTTTACCCCCAGTTCGATCTCTAAAGCCGCCGGAACCGCCGACTCCTGGTCTTAAATTTCCTAATCCACCGGGTCTTCCACCTCTAGGATTTTTTCCAGGGTGCGTTGCTATACCAGGTTTTCCAGTTACAGGATTAACTCCGCAATTCTTATCTTGTTGTGGATCAGGCGCATTGACGAAACCGCCACCGCCGCCCGGCTCCTGCGGATTCCAACCTACATCGCCCCCGCCGCCAATTTCCATATAATGACATCCGCTATGATTAGTTGTGGTGAGTCCGTTTTTGTCATTAGTGAATGTATCATAATTCCAGCAGAATGCTATTAGATTTAATCCGCTCGGATCAACAAAATTGACCGGATCATTCTGCGTGTAAGCATAACGATTGAATGACTGTGGATCTCCGAGCGACATTGAGCCTTTGTAGGGGTCTGGCGATGTCCAGCGTCCGGCTCGGTTTTCATTCTTTCTCCAATCAGTGTGGTCAAGTTCGGTTGCCTCGTCTCTTTCTGTCAAAGCATATTTCTGTCTCGTTGGGCTGCCGTTCCCGTAGCCTTGCGCCGTCGTCCTCATTCCGACTCCAGCTCCAATTTCTTCGCCAAAAGCCGTGTAATCCAGCCGCCCCTGAACTATTCCCGCAACATCCGTGATTGCTCTAGTCGAGCCTTGTCGGTCGGTGAAAAGGTATTTTATTGATCCGGCCCCGCTTGGCGCCGAGTTGGTGTATTCGCAGACCATTTGCCCGTTGATGTCATACACCATAAATCGCCAGGCGTTGCCAATTTGCGTTGCGACTCTCTTTCCTAAGGCGTCATAAGTTGAGATTGAATCAGCCGGCGTCGGCGTGACGTTGTTGAGATGCGCCTTGACCATTCGGTTGTTGGCATCATACTCATAATCGAAGCTGCGGAATTTGGTATCGCGCGTGACATTCCCGGCTTCGTCGTAAAGAGTTCCGCTTGTGGTGGCCAAGCGGTTAGTGGCTTTATTGATGTCGGCGTCTTCAATCAGAGTATAAGGCAGCGGTGTTTGCTGTCCGGCAGTCGGGTTGCTGGCAGCCTTGTGATACTGGTTGCCAAAGCGGTCGTAATCAAATTTCTGTTTGTAAGATTGAGTGCTTGGGCTGTCGCCGCGATATTCTCTGGACTCTGATAACCTGCCCACAGAATCGTAATCAAAACGCTGCTCGAATTGTTTGACGGGGGCGGCAGTCGTCCCTCCGGCATACGAATCAACTTTTGCCAGTTGCCCGTTGTTTTTAGTCAAGTCAACATTTCCGGTAGCAAGATCAATTTTGCCGTAAGCGTAATTATATCGCTCAAGAATGTTAGCGCCTTTGAGCAGAGTCTGTCCGGTCAGTTGTAGCCGGTTCGCGTCATACGAATAAGTTTCCTGCGTGCCGTTGCCGACAAACAGCGAATTTAGTTGCCCAGTCCCGGCATATTGGAAACCCGATACGTAATTCTGCTTGGCGTCGTAAACGCGAGCCACTCTGCCCATTGCGTCAACTGATGTGCGAACGACTTTGCCGGTCGGATATTCTTCCGACACCATTTGCCCGGCGAGATTGTAGGTGTATTTCAGAGTGTAGCTCTGGCTGCCGATTTGCTGTGTTTGCTGGCTAACCTGTCCCGTTAGATTGTAATCAAAGGTCTGCGCCGTCGCCGGAAAGATCGAGCCGGTTGCGGGCGTCGTCTCTATTTTAGTTATTCTATCACGGCTAAACGGTGGCGGGTTCGTCGCCTCGTCTCCATATGTGTAGGCTACGCCCGGCGTCGCATCGCCGGTTTCGTCCGTGTAAGCAACGGTTTTAGCGCGGTTGAGCGTGTCATAACTGATGGTGGTTTTGACGCCTCTGGCATCCACTCCCCAATTGAGCAAACCGAAGGCGTTATATTTATAAAATCCGGTCCATTTCGTACTGCTCGCCGTTCCTTTAAAACCGTTGTCATCCAGCGTCGGCGACATCTCCGGCTGCCGCTCCTTAATGAGGCGTGATAATCCGTCATATACGAAAACACGTTCTTGCGTTACGCTGCCCGCCGTTTGCGTGACCTTCGTCAGGTTATCGTTTCCGTCGTATTCGTAGAAAGTAGGTTGGGTCGGCGAGTTGATACTACCGGTGTCAAGGTTGCCCGAACCATCCGGTTCATCAACTCTCGTAATTCTGCCGAGCGCATCGGCAATTTGACGCCGCTGTTTCCCGGCTTGGTCGGTGACTATCGTGACTGTGCCGCTAAACATGCTGTTTACTGTAGTATCGTCCTGCAATTTGACCGTCAGCGTGCGTCCCAGCGCGTCATAAGCGGTTACTTCGGTTGCTTTAATATTTGCCGGTCGCGAATCGTTAATGGTCGCCGCAGTATAGGGATTGAAAGATTTCCTGACTCGTCCCATCACGTCATATTCGACGTCGCTCGACAGGTACGTGCCTTCGGGCGTTCTCGTCCTCGCGCGATACGCCGCCCCGCGCCCGTCGGCGTATTGCCAAGATTCCGACTCCTTGAGTGCGTCTATCCGAGTTTTGGTTTTGACCCAGCTGATTGCGCCGTCCGTGTATTCGTTTGTCGTGTAGCCGCCGTTCGGGTAATCGGTGCGAATAATTCGCAAGCTCGTCGGATCGTAAGTATTAGTGGTGATCTGACCGTTTTCGTCGGAAGCAGTTTTCATCAAACCGGTGTTTTTATCGTATGTGGCGTTCGAAATCAGTTGACCGCTTTGTCCGCGAGCCTGCCCAATTGGATAGGCATAACCGGTGACGCTGAAATTGTTGCCGTAATCCCAGGTTTTCTTTTGACAGCAGTTAACCGAGGCTTCAACCGGATTGCCTAAAATGTCATATCTGGTTGTCGTGACCGAAGCCAGCGGATCTGCGGTTTCGTTTACTTTAGTGGCATCGGATAAGGCCACAACCTTTGTCGCGTTGCCGCGATAAGCGCTGGCTGGTGAATACCCGTAGCTAGTGGTTCTGACACAACCGTCTTCTCGTACACCGGGAGCGTAATTGTCGCACAAAACCTCATCTTCAATATTAGGACAAATATAACGGCATTGCGAAGGATGCGCCGGATTAAAATAAGTGTCATGCGTGGTGGTACTAACGTCGTCGCGTCTGACAATGTTGGCATCGCTCCCGTTGTTGTCATATTCAATCAGCGTTTTGGAGACTGGTTGATTACCGACTTTGAACGTGACAGCAATCGGTAGCCGCAAAAGGTTGGCGCCGACCCAGCCGGCTCCGGTTTGATATACAGTTTCCGTGCGTCTCAAAGGCGTAGTTGGATACGCTCCGCTCACCTTAAAACCATACTCTTCAACCGCCGTTTGATTGTTGTAGCCATCGTATTCATATCGCACTTTCTTTGGTTGTTGTGCGTCATCAAAGATTTCTACGCTGCGCAGAATCGGATTCCGTCTGGCGCCGAAACCCACTGCGCCTTGTTCCCACGAATAAACGGTTTTTGAGATTGGCGCATCGGTGTACAGTCTTTCACCGCTGCTCGGATTTCTCGGACCAGAACGTTTGACCACGGATGTTTCCTTGACCATGCCGTTCATCCAGTCAATTGTATATGCTGACTTTGTTTTATATTCGATATCGAAATCGGTATCCCAAACCGTGATTGATGAAACGGTATCCGTCCCAAAAACTGGGTCGGGCGAATTATACCGAGTAACGCCGACAGTGGCGCTGGTGCGTCCTGCCCAGTCGTCGGTGCGCTGCGTGTATTTCGGAACATCAATCAGTCCGGGACCACTTTCGTAATTATATTCGGTAGTCGCTGCAATTGTTCCCTCAGTCGTTACCATTCCGGTCTGATCGGTGGCGAGTGTCGAGACGTTCATCCCATGAAGACGCGTGATTTTAGTAATCATCCCGTAACTCGAATGATAGTCATATTTGAAACCCGTCTGCGTCGCCGGAAAATAAACGAATTGAAGCGTGCGAATGGTTGCCGGCGCGGTCACCGTCCCGGTAAAAGCGGCAGCAGTATTTAAGGCAAAATTTTCTTGATAGTAGAAACGAATTGTCTGACGATCCTGACTACCGTCGCCAAAGCCCGGCACCGTTACGGCGATTAGTCTTTCGGCTCCCGTCGGTTCGTAGATAAACCGAATGTAGCGGTTCAAAGTGTCAAGAATGTAATCTATTTTGCCGCTCGCATCCTTATAATTGATAATAATCCGGTTGCCGTTGCTGTCTCTGATAGTCGTCACATAATGTCGGCGATTATTTCCGCCTCCGAGCGGCGTACTGTATGAAACTTTTGTTCCGTCGGAATGGATAACCGTAAAATAAGTTCCATTATAAATTGAAGAATTGGCGGAAGTAGAAACGATCCTGGTTCCGTGGTAGATAATTTTAACAAACGAGCCGTCCGATGTTTCATACTGAGTGCAGTATTGGGCTGAGCTGTGGCCGCCGGTGATCTGCGCCCAGGTTCGGCATTGAATTTGGTGACGAGTGCCGTCCGAGTCGGTGAAACCAGACGGGACAACCTCATTGTAAATTCGGTTGACGGTATTGCTGCCGTTCATCATGACGACGTTTCGCGCTTGAAAATAACTATCGAGATAACCGAAACCGGAAGAAAAGCCGGGCGCGATCCAACTGGCTTCGACGTCGTATGTAAAGTGATTGTTACTGCAGTTACCGCCAGCACCATATTCAGTACAAGATTTGTTCCATGTGCGGCTGTTGTAAGTCATGCCTACCGAAGCATTAACGCCTCTGCCGGAAAGTCCGGCGAAAGGCACGCCAAAGCTGTAATTGGCGATTCCGACTCGGTGTTTGATACCGAGTGCCGCCGCCAGATTAGGGGAATCCATTTCGACTTGTCCCGGCGGGCTGCCAAGATTGTTTTGCGCCGAATAAACCGAATCGCGCTCGGTATCAGGCAATTGATTGAGCAGCATCCGAGACGGTACTACTGCTGTATTCCCAGTTGCGGCAACTTTATTTGGTATTGCCGTCGCGTCTTTGGCTCGAACCGAATCGTTCAAATTGTTACCGGCGGTTTTATCAATCTCAGTTATTTTAACCGTCACGCTGTCGGTGACGCTTCCGGCTTTAACAGTTAATGTCGTTTCGCCCTCCGCACGAGCCACTGCTTGACCGCCGGCTATCTGTAAAACAGTTTCATTGCCTGATATCCATTCCGGGCTGACTCCATGAACGGCGTTGCTTCGCTCGTCGAGCGGCAGAGCGGCGAGCGGCACCGCCTGCCCGACCGTGAGAGATTTCAACGATTCAAAATTCGTTTCGATTCTCCTCACCCGTTTGACGAGAGCCTCCTTCTTTGCCAAGTTTTCAACCGCTTTGCGCGCATTATCCGTTTCATCAACCTCATTGCCAGTCTTACTACCTGCTCCGGCAAAGAAGCCAAACGTGCCGCCGAGCTTGCTGACCACTCCTTTAAGCCATTCCGCCTGCGTTGTCGCAAAGGTGGTTGCCGCAACCGGCGTTTCAAACATCCCGGCGGTAAACTCCTGCTCCGGCGTTCTTCTGTAACTCGCCAGCGCCGGAATCGGGAGCAAAAACTGAATCAACAATGCCGCCAAGAGCATCAACGCCGCGCTTTTTCGGACGGGCAAATTTTTAGTGATTGGCATGAAAGCAGCGACAACATCGGAGTTGAGAGTGATAATCGTTTTCTTCGCGCGGGCAATTAAAGTTTGGATCATAGCTTTATTTAATTTCTGCTGGTTAAAGATAAATAGTAGTTTATGTGTGCGGATAATTTTTTTCATTTTAATCTCCATTGCCGTGCCGGTTATCATTGGAATTTCAGATGTGGTAGCTTGTCTAAGCTACCTTCTCCAGAAGAGGGACAGTAATATCGGTCTTCTAAACTAAAAATAAATTTCATCGTTTCATCGGAGCGGCAATGGGCGTGTCACCCTCCATTCCCCATTGATCCGCTCGCATCTGTCCATCACTCGATTTTCTGATGTACCACACCCCGTTTGACGGTCGCCAAACCGCCGCATCCGTCCGCCCGTCCGCGTCGTAATCTCCCGTCACCGTAACATCTCCGCTTTGCACCCGCGGCTGCAACTGAAATGAGACCACCTGCCCGTCGCTGCTCCGGAGATACCCCCATTGATCTCCCGCTGATGAATCTCGCCGGATGGCTAAATCAAACTTGCCATCTCCGTCGTAATCTCCTCTGACCGGAACATCCAGCGTTCCATCTCCAAACGGCTGCACTCTCACTTGTCCATCCGTTGATTGCCGGATCTGCCAGGTAGAGTCCTGAGCGTGATAAACCGCCGGATCAGCCGCTCCATCGCCATCGTAATCGGCCGGGACCGGCTGGTCACCGCTTTGACCCATGACCACTTGCCGCAAGCTGTTGTTTGAGCTTTGCAAAATGTAAAACCGGTTGTTGCTGTTGCGCCAAACCGCGATGTCTGCTCGTCCGTCACCGTCGTAATCGGCCGGAACGGGAACATCAGTGTTGAGTCCAAACTGGAGACTGGAGTAGTTCGGAGTGGAGGCCTGAGAGTTGGGTTGAATGAACCAGGTGGCATTTCCTGCCGATGGAGTGTTGGGGCGATAAAGGCTGAAATCCGTTAGTCCGTCACCATCAAAATCGCCCGGTGCCGCCATGTCAGTGCTGCCCCCGAACTGGTTGGTGGTATATAAGCCGGTGGTTGAGTCTTTGATCCACCAAGTGCCGGTCGTAGGCCGCCAGACGACCAGATCCGAGGCGGTCGGGCTGGGAGTGCTGCCGGTTGTACCATTGGTTTCGACGGCAACGAGCTTGCCGCCGGCGTAAATGTTCTGGCGGTCAAGATAGGGCGTCGGGAGCGGCGGCGATGTTGGGAAAATGGCGCCCAGCCATGATCGTGATTTCGCATCGCCTGAGATGTTAGCGCCATTGACCGTCGAATCATTCGCCGCGCCGGACGAGATGAAAATATTGATAGTCGCTCCCAGCACACCGAACGCCAGCAATAATCCGACGGCAACCGAGGCAAATAAATATTTGCGCCGTTTGGGTTGAATCTTAGAATTGCTGTCAGCTAAAAGCTGTTTACTGATTGCAGCAGCCGATGCCTTTGCACCGACTGAACCTTTGCTATTTTTGCAGTTTCTTTTGGACATAAAATGTTCGTCCTACAAATTCCTGGATGACTGATTATTAAAACATTCTTCTGGTTTATTGATGACCACCGGCTTAACACCAGTTCCCGCGTTAGCAGGAACAATAAAATCAATGCTGCCGGCG
>Ga0136617_10002338_pt1 | contig 16920 bp, 17 predicted proteins | sample AntDrymUQ3222106_2_FD_129672 | JGI IMG/M metagenome (GOLD analysis project Ga0136617, IMG submission 129672) | Polar desert sand microbial communities from Dry Valleys, Antarctica - metaG UQ322 (21.06) | ecosystem: Environmental > Terrestrial > Soil > Desert | place: Antarctica: Dry Valley...
GTCTTGGCCAGGCCGGGCACCGACTCGAGCAGGCAGTGGCCCCGCGAGAGAAGGGCCACCAGCAGACGCTCAAGCAGGCGGCTCTGCCCGACGATGACGCGACGCAACTCGAAGAAGATCTGTTCGACTTCCTCGGCGGTGCGCACGTCGTCCATCGGGGCAGTCTCGTACGCCATCATCGCTCCATCATGGTGCCGTCGCGCGGATGTGACGGGTCAGCACCAGGTAGACGGCACCGGCCAGTCCAGCGACCCCGGCGAACGTGGTGATCGCCCACTGCACACCGACCGCCGACGACAGCAGGCCCGCCCCGAGGCTGGTGAGGCTGAGCACCAGCGTGACGATGGCGAAGTCGCCGGCCATGACCCGGCCGAGCAGACGGTCTTCGACCCGTAGCTGGAGGCCGTAGGTGGAGAGTGTCCACTGGGCGCCCCCACCGAGATGGGCGAGCACGACGAGGGTGAGGGCCAGCGCCAGCACCGGTACCCATGCGGCCGCCGTGTAGGCGACGGCGAAGGAGATGGACGCCCAGCCGCAGACGGTGAGCACCCGGCGCAGCGAACCGCGGGCCCACCGCGCGGCCAGGACGGGGCCGAGGCCGGAACCGACGCCCCGGGCGGCGAGCAGCAGACCGCGGCCACGATCGCCGCTGTTGAACACGTCGGAAGCCAGCACGGCGAGTTGGCTGACCACTCCCGCGCCGACGGCGAACGTGGCCTTCGACGACATCAGGGCCAGGATCACCGGGTCCCGGCGGGCCACCGCGACGGCCTCGCGCATGTCGGCGATCGGGCGCACCCGAGTGGTGGGCACCCGATCGGGGGCGACCCCCGGCTCGGCGTCGGCCGCGCCAACGGCGGCGACCCCCGGCTCGGCGTCGGCCGAGGCAACGGCGGCGACGGGCCCGCAGACGACCGAGGTGCCCTGCATCGGCCGGCGCACGAGGGCGAAGATTAGGCCGGCCACGGCGAACGTGCCGATGTCGGCGACGACGGAGGCCGTGCGCCCGAACGCCTGGCTGAACAGCCCGCCCAGGCCGGCGCCGAGGGCCAGCATGACTCCCCACGTCGAGCCCATCAGGGCGTTGGCGGTGCGCAGCTCCTCGGGAGTGCGGGCCAGGTTGGGGATCGACGCGTCGATCGCCGGCTTGACGAAGGCGGCCAGGGCTGCGACGAGTCCCTGGAACACGAACACCACCCAGATGCGGTGCTCAGCGAGGAGCAGCAGCCCCGAGGTGGCCAACGCCTGGGCTCCGCTCACCCCGATCAGCAGGCGCCGGCGGTCGATGCGGTCGACCACCGGCCCGGCCAGTGGCGACGCCAGAAACGACGGCAGCGACAGCGACACCAACACCAGCGACACCAGGAACTCGGAGTCGGTGGCGTCCTCGACGTAGCCGGCCAGGGCCACGAACACGAACCAGTCGCCGAGGAACGAGATGACCTGGGCGATGAACACGAACCGCATGTCCCGGTTGGTCCGCAGGAGCTGCCACATGCCCGAGCGACCCTACGGCCCGGTCCCCCAGTTGGTTTATGTCAGGATGCGCGACCTGGGACGTCGCGCATCCTGACATAAACCGGATTCGGGGTGGCCGGTAGCGTGAGCGCCGTGAACGAGCCGGAGTTCGACGAGGCCGCACTGATGCGCGACGCCTACCTGGCCGAACGCAACCGTTCGATGCGCGAGCGCGGCCGCCAGATCGGCGGCGTCCCGGGAGCCATGGTCGCCGGGCTGATGATCGCCCTGCGCGACATCTATGAATCCCCCAAGCGGGACAACGGGGCGGTGGAGGTCGATTCGCCGTCCGAACCCCACGACGTCGATCGCGACGGCGTCGACCTCGACGCCGCCGACATCGGTGCCGACGCCGGTGTCACGATCGCGGCGCAGTCCCGGCGTCCGCCGATCGAGACCCCCGCCCGGCGTCGACGGCGTTCCCGCTCCCGCCTGCGCGGTTGAGGGCTCTCGCGGAGAGGCCGAGAAAGCGCACGGCGTTGGCCGACAGCAGCTGGTGGCGTTGATGCGGCGATAGGAACTCGGCGTCGCGTACGACCTGGCCCACCGGCCGCTCACCGAAGGGATACGGATAGTCGCTGCCCACGATCACCTGGTCGTCGCCCAACGTGTCGACCAACAGGCGCAGCGGCGCTTGATCGAAGACCACACTGTCGACGAAGAAGCGGTCGACGTAGTGCGACGGGGGGTGCTCGGAGTGGCCCCGCACCACGTCGTTGCGCCGGTGCCAGGCATTGTCCATGCGCCCCAGCCAGAACGCGAAGCTGCCGCCACCGTGGGCGAAACAGATGCGCAGGGAGTCGGGCACCTGGTCGAATACGCCACCGAGCACCATTGACAGCAACGACAGATGGGTCTCCGCCGGCATCCCGACCAGCCACTCGGCCATCCAACGCTCGGCGCGGGCGCCCTTGGGCATGTCCCAGGGGTGCACCAGCACCGGGGCGCCGACGGCTGCACAGTGCTGGAAGAACTCGACGATCCCCGGGTCATCGAGGTCGAGGTCGCCGACGTGGTTGCCGATCTCCACGCCCCGGTGCCCGGCGGCCAGGCAGCGGTCGAGCTCGGCGCACGCCGCCGCCGGATCCTGCAGGGGCACCTGGCAGAACGGGATGAGTCGCGCGTGGTCGACGCATTGGAGGTTGAGATCGTTGAAGATGCGCGCCACCTTGACCGCTTGGTCGGCCGGGCGGTCGTAGTTGAAGAACACCGGCGTGGGTGAGACGACCTGCACGTCGATGCCGTCGGCGTCCATATCGGCGAGCCGCTCGTCGATGTCCCAGCACGGCGACCCGACGGCGCGGAACTCGGCGTCACCGAGCATCAGCATGGCGTCTCGTTCGGAGTCCATCCGCAACCACGGCCACCCCTCGCCGCCGCACTCGCCAGCCAGGTCGGGCCACCCCTTGGCCACCAGATGGGTGTGCACGTCGACGACGGGGTGCTCGTTCACGCCCTCCCCCGGTGGAGGGCGCCACAAGCGGGGCACGTGCGGGCCGCTGCGCTGGCGTAGAACGCGTCGAACACGGGCGGCAGATCGGCCACGATGTCGCTGACCTGGAGCTCGGCCTCGTGCACGATCGCGTTGCACGTCTCGCAGTACCACCGGAAGGCCTCCCGCGTGCCCGGTTCGCGCACCCGCTCGACCACCAGTCCGATCGATCCGGCCTCGGGTCGCTGCGGGGAGTGGGGCATGCCTCGCGGCAACACCCACATGTCGCCCGGCCCGATGTCCACCCGCGACCGGCCGGCGGGCGTCTGCACGTCGACGTGCATGTGGCCCTCCACCTGGTGGAAGACCTCCTCGTAGGGATCGACATGGAAGTCGGTGCGCTGATTGGGTCCGCCCACGACCATCACGATGAAGTCCCCGCCGGTCGGAAAGACCTGGCGGTTACCCACCGGCGGCTTGAGCAGGTGGCGGTGCTCGTCGATCCACTCCGGCACGTTGATCGGGGCCAGCGGGTTCATCGCCGACCGAGCTCGGGTCCGGTGTGCGGCGCCATGGCCACCGCCTGCATCTCCACCAGCAGGTGGGGGTGGGGGAGCTGGTGCACGGCCACGGTGGTGCGGGCCGGCCCGCACTCGTCGAAGAACTCGCCGTACACCTCGTTGTAGCCGCCGAAGTCGTTCATGTCGACGAGGTACGTGGTGATCGACACCAGGTCGTCGAGGTTGGCGCCGACGTCGGCCAGCAGGGCGCCGATGTTCTCGATGACCGCCCTGGTCTGGACACGGATGTCGAGGGCGGTGGTGCCCAGCTCGTCGACGTGCACGCCGGCCAGGGAGTCGTCGGCCCGGCGGCTGCTGGTGCCCGAGACGTAGACGAAGCCGTTGGCCACTTTGACGTGGGGGAATCGGCCGCGGGGTCGGGCCTGCCCGGCCACGACCCGGGCCTCACCGGTCACTGCTGCCCCACGACACCAACCCGACGGTAGCCCCGCCATTGCGAATGATGGGTACAACAGTACGCGTCGGTACTGCCAGTACCCTTCATTCCTGTCCGGTCGGTCATTGGTGGCGGCTGGGGCGCGACGCCCCGGCCAGGCGGAGCACGCCGATGGCGGCGGCCGCGATGAGGGCGATGAGGGCGCCGAGAGCGAGGTACTGGCGACGCACCCGCCGGCGCACGTCGGCGTAGGGCACGGTGGAGAAGCTCACCAGCTCGTAGCGCGACACCCACACCCCCGGTAGCAGGCGCTCCAGGGCGTGCTCGATGCGCTTCGTCGTGCGGTACACCGGCGAGGCCACCTTGTCGCGCATCTCGACGAAGTTGTCCAGCGCCATTCCGGCGATGGCGTCGGTGTCGGCGCGGCGGCGCTGCTCGAACAGCACCAGGGCCCGGGGCCAGTTGTCGGCGGTGTCGTCGAGGCAGCGGTCGAGCACCACCACGTCCTCGAATGCGCAGTTGGCCCCCTGGCCGTAGAACGGCACGATGGCGTGGGCGGCGTCGCCGAGCAGGCCGACCCGACCGCACGCTCGCCAAGGCCACGCGTGCACCGTGCCCAGCACCCCCACCGGGTTGGCTCGGTAGTCGGCCACCAGGTCGGGAGTGATGGCTTCCAGATCGGGGTACTCGGCGGCGAAATGCCGCTGCACCTCCTCGTCGGTGGTCAGCTCGGCGAAGCTCTGCGCCCCCGAGTTGGGCCAGAACAACGTGACCGTGAAGGAGCGATCGGGGTTGGGCAGAGCGATGGCCATCGACGCTCCCCGCGGCCAGATGTGCAGCGCGCTGGGGTCGAGGGCGAACTCGCCAGCAGCGGGCGGGATGTACAACTCCTTGTAGCCGTGGTCAAGGAAGTCGACGCGTTCGTCGACCAGGCCCTGCTCCACCAGTTGGGCGCGCACCGCCGATCCGGCGCCGTCGGCTCCGAGCACCACGCCGGCCCGCACGTCGATGTCGCCATCGGGGGTGGCCAACGTGAGCGCTCCGGCAGCCGGGTCGACGGCGCTGAGCCGGTGATCGAACACGATGTCGACTCCCGCGGCCTCCGCCGCGTCGAGTAGGGCGTTGTTGAGGCCGCCGCGGCTGATGGAGTTGATGGCCCGGTCGCCGCCCGCGCTGTAGGGCTGGAAGTCCAGCGGACCGGCCTGGTGCCGGTCCGCGGCCGGGGCCGGGGGCGGGTGGATCAGGCGACCCCGCATGGGTAGGGCGTCGGCCATCACCGTGGTGTCCAGGCCGACGCGGGCCAGCGCATCGAGGCCCCGTTCAGAGATGGCCAGGTTGATCGAGCGGCCCTGCTCGCCCGCGCTGCGCCGAGGGTCGGGGCGCCGCTCGAACACGGTCACCGCCATACCCCGGCGAGCCAGGTAGCGGGCCAGCAGGCAGCCGGCCAGCCCGGCGCCGATGACCGCCACCTGGACCTCGGTCGCCGGCCCCGTCGCGTCCCCCGGCCCGGCTAACGCCGGCCCCGGCCGGTCCGTCGCCCTCACGGGGCTACGGTCAGTTCCCGCCCGAGGGCCTCAGCCGCCCGCCAGCAGTCGTGAAACGTCGAGTACAGCGGGACAGGAGCCAGCCGCACGATGTCGGGCTGGCGGGCGTCGGCCAGCACCCCGTGGCGTTCGAGCAGACGGGCGGCGAGCGCGGCGGCGTCGGGGACCCGCAACGACAGCTGGGCGCCCCGTCGGGCGGGGTCGCGTGGCGTCACCATCGAGATCGCCCCGCCGGCGGAGATCACCTCGTCGAGCCGTGCCTCGAGGTACCCGGTGAGCCGTTGGCTGCGGGCGCGCAGGGCGACCATGCCCACCTCGTCGAACATCTGCAGAGCGGTGCGCACCGGGGCCATGGAGAAGATCGGCGGGTTGGAGACCTGCCAGGCGTCCACGCTGCAGGGCGGACGCGCCGTCGGCGCCATCTCGAAGCGCGTCTCCTCCTCGGTGCTCCACCAGCCTTGGAAGCGATGGAGATCGGCGCGGCCGAGGTGGCGTTGGTGCACGAACGCCCCGGCTGCCGCCCCCGGTCCGCCGTTGAGGTACTTGTACGAGCACCAGGCGGCGAAGTCGACGTCGTCGTCGTGCAGCGCCAAGGGCACGTTGCCGGCGGCGTGGGCGAGGTCCCAGCCCACGACGGCCCCGGCCGCGTGGCCGGCGGCGGTGATGGCGGGCACGTCGAACAGCTCGCCGGTGAGGTAGTTGACGGCCCCGAGCAGCACCAGGGCCACGTCGCCGGCTCCGTCCAGTCGAGCCACCACGTCCTCGGTTCGCAGGGTGTCCTCCCCGTCGCGAGGCGCCAGGCGCACGACCGCGTCGTCGGGGTCGAAGCCGTGGAAGCGGGCCTGGCTGCGCACGGCGTAACCGTCGGACGGAAAGGCGCGGTCCTCGATGATGATCCGGAACCGTTCGACCGTCGGGCGGTAGAACGACACCATCAACAGGTGCAGGTTCACCGTGAGCGAGTTCATCACGACGGCCTCCTCGGGGAGGGCGCCCACCAGCGTGGCGGCCGAGTCACGCAGCAGCCCGTGGTAGGGCAGCCACGGCCGGCGGGCGGCGAGGTGGCCCTCGACGGCGAGCTCGGCCCAGTCGTCGAGATCTTCGAGCAGGTCGGCCCGAGTGGCGCACGGCTGCAAGCCGAGCGAGTTACCGGCCAGGTAGGCGACCTCGGCGTGGTCACCCCCGGGCGCCTTGGGCACGTGGAACCGCGCGCGGTGGGAGGGATCGCCGTGGTCGAGGCCGAGGGCATGTGCTTCGTCGTGGCCCGGTCCGATCACCCCACCAGTGCTACACCATGGTGACCCATCAGCAGGCGAGCGAAGCCGGATCGATCCCGACGCGCACCGGGCCGATCGTGATCTGAGCCCCGGTGAGTCGCTGCCGTTCGAGGAAGACCCCGTCGACCAACTCCAGCACCGTGAGGCGGCAGTGGTCGATATCAGCGATCCAGTACCAGGACAGGCCACCGGCGGCGTACTTCTGCCGCTTGGTGACGAGGTCGTCGAGCCGGTTCGACGGCGACAGGATCTCGACGATCAGCAGCGGCGGATCGACGGCGATGTCGCCCGGACCTTCGAGCGCCAAGATGATGAGGTCGGGTTCGAACCAGCTACCGCCGGTGCGCCATCCCCACTCGATCAGCAACTCGTGGCCGTCGGGAACATGGAGGCGCAGTGCCTCGTAGAGTGCCCGCTCCGCTCTCGCGTGACGTCGGTTGGGCGGGTTCACAACGCACATCCCGTCGTAGTACTCGTGATGCTTGGTCTCCCCGAGGGCGAGGAACTGGTCTTCGCTCATCTCGGTCTTGACGAGTGCCGGTGTGGTCGCCACGCCCAGCAGGGTAGTTGCGTTCGGCATGTCACCATCTTGACCGCGGGGGTCGCAGCCGGCGGCAGCTCCGCCCCGAGACCGGGCTGCTGGGCGGGCGGGCGCGAAGAGCGAATGCAGACCAATAGCTGTGTCTTGCGGGCCGCGCTGGGGTTCAGCCGGCGTCGCTGGTTGCGATGGTCATGTCAGCCGGTTCGCGTTGGCGGGTTGGTAGCGACGATGGTGGTGGTGACTCCGGGGGCGAGGCTTTGGCCGGCGGTGGCTTCGAGTTCCTGCCAGTCGTTGTCGGTCATCGGTTGCAGCGACTCGGCCGCTTCGAGCACGTCGTCGACGCTGATGTCGCCGGTCCCGGAGACGGTGATCATCAGGTCGGGCCGCGCGAGCCACATCACCGACGGTTCGGTGTCGCCGTCGACGTCGCCGGGGCGGTTCGTCACGAACGCTTGCTGGCCACGCACGGTGGTCTCGGTGAGATCGATGCCCATGAACCAGTACTGGAAGTCGGCGGGCGGGTTCACCTCGAAGCTGACCGAGATCGCGTTTACGTTGCTCGGATCGCCGTAGGACAGCGTTGTCGGTTCAGAGTTGTCAGCCTCGGCGTGCCAGGGACCCGACGTCAGGAGCTCGTAGCCGATGGGAAGAGGCCCGGTGAGCTCGGCCGTGCCATCGCCGACCGTGAGACCGTTGGCGATCTGGACCATGTCGTTCAGCATCTGCTCGTCGTCACCTGCAGCGGCCTGAACCTGCACGGCTTGTTCGCCCAACTGGTACTCGACGATCACCTGGTCACCGTTGACGTCGCGAACGATCTCACCAGGAACCCCAGCCAACGTGATTGCCTCCCGGGTATACCCGGCCGTCGGCGACGGGCCGAACGTGCGCCCATAGTCGACCGACACGTCGATCTTGTCGACGATTGTGCCGGGCTCGTCGCGGCGGCCGAGGATCATCCAAACCGTCCCACCATCGGGCCGCTCCGACGCGTCGCCAACGGTGAACGCGGGCCGCACCTGACTCAACACCAGGCCGTCGGGCAGCACCGTGACCTGGAAGCCCGGATTGCCCGCCGCGGTCGTCGGCGCTGCGGAGGTGCCGGCAGTCGAGTCGACCGGGGATGATGCGGCCGGGCTGTGGTCGGCGCGGTTGGTGACCACGAGCACACCCGCGATGCCGGCGGCCGCGGTCATCCCGGACCCGATCGCCACCAACCCGGGAGCGAAGCGGCGCGGCGCAGCCGGTGCCGTCACCAGACGCATCGAGGGTGTCGCGCCGGGCTGCGGTGCGGCGGCGAAGAAGTCGTCGAGCACGGAGTGGACGGCACGGTCAAGACAGTTGCTCATTGCAGGGCCTTTCTCAGCAGAGCCTTGGCTCGGGTCAGATTGCGGTGAACGGTGCCGGGCGACACGCCGAGCAGCTCGGCGATCGCCCGCTCGGGAAGGTCTTCCCAGAACGCGAAGTAGATGACGCTGCGCTGCACCACCCTGAGGCGGGCGACCGCGTGGCGCACATCAGCGAACTCGTCGACGCTGTCCGTTGCGTTGGGGCCGACCGCAGCAAGATCGCGGCGCCAACGACGCTCCCGGCTGCGTCGGAACGACATGGCATGGTTCGCCACGGCTCCGAGCAGATAGGACCGGGGATCACGAACACTCGGGCCGAGCGCCGAGCGGCACGCCCCGAGGAAAGCCTCCGTGGCGATGTCATCGGCGTCGGACGGGCCGACCAGCAATCCGGCGAAACGCAGCAGGTCGGCCGCGTACTTGCGCCACAGCTGATCGATCTCGCTTCCACGTGGCGTCATCATCGGTTGACTCATCCACCCCTACGTGGTCACCAACCCCACCCGCCGCGCGACTCGGCCATCGGCAATTCTCAGCGCTGCTAGTGAACGAGCCGTGACCAAGTCCATCCCGCCTCCACTTGCGATGTTGGCATCCGTGCGACATACTCTGCGACAGATGGGCGACAAATTACTAGCGCGCAACTCGAGTGGGGGAATCGCATGGCACGGGTTGTGGATGTTTTAGACCAGGTGCTGTCCGGCGACACCGTTGACGCCGCCGACATCGCCCGTGTGCTCGGCACCACCTCGCGAAGCGTCGCTCGCTGGCAGACGGCCGAGGTCAGTCCCCGCCGCGAATCCGAGGAGCGGCTCCTGGAGCTCAAGGTCGTCGTCGATCTGACGCGCCGCTACCTCCGGCCCGAACCGGCCCGACTGTGGCTTCGCAGCCCTCACCCAGAGCTCTCCTACGAGAAGCCGCTCGATCTGATTGCACGCGGCGAGTACCGACGTGTGATTGGCGCGCTCTTGGCGATGGCCGAGGGCGTCACCGCATGACATGGCGGTCGACCTGGCCGATCGAATCAGCGCCGCGCCACGCTCATCGTTCTCGGGACCGGGCTATCGTCAACTCGCACCCAAGTACGACCCGCAGAGGGGCGAGGGTGCTCGCATCCATGGCGGTCGGTTCAACTCGCCAGAGAGCTTTCCCGTTCTCTACCTCTGCTCGACGCCCGGCTGTGCCGCAGCAGAGTTCATGCGATACGCCGAGCAACATCCCCTCGGCCCGACCGGATTCCTCCCCCGCGCCCTCTATCGGTACGACGTCAGCTTGACCTCAGTCCTCGATCTCGCCGACGACGAGACGCTCGAGCATCTCGGAGTCCCGGCGTCACAGCTCGTGGACGACGACCGAGCACTCACCCAGCACATCGGCGAGCTCGCCCACCAGTTCGGCTTCCAGGCAATCTTCAACGGCTTCGCGACTGGGGTCGACACCGTCCTCGCGGTACTCATCGACAATCTCCGGAGCGGACACCTCGGCTACGAGCTCGAGAGCACTTGGGAAACCTTGGACGACGTGCCGAGCGACATCCCCGCGGCCCGACCGGAGATGGACCTGCGTACAGGGTCACGATCACCGCGATCCCAACCACCGACGTCGCGGTGAGCCGTCGGCGGGGCGTCGTGTCGGCAATGGGCGGCCCACCCAACGTTCAGGGTGGTCGACGACCTGGGCTAGGACCCGGCCCGCGACAGCCTCAGGCGGAGTGCGACGACGAGAGGATCTGGGAGAGGAACAGCTTGGTGCGGTCCTCCTGCGGATCGGTGAAGAAGTGCTCAGGCGTACCGACCTCCACGATCGTTCCGTCGGCCATGAACACCACCCGGTCAGCGACCTCGCGAGCGAATCCCATCTCGTGGGTGACGACGATCATCGTCATGCCCTCCGACGCCAGATCCTTGATGGTGTCGAGCACCTCGTTGATCATCTCCGGGTCGAGCGCCGACGTCGGCTCGTCGAACAACATCACTTTGGGCTTCATGGCCAGGGCTCGGGCGATGGCCACCCGCTGCTGCTGCCCGCCCGACAACTGGCCCGGGTACTTCTTGGCCTGGTCGGGGATGCGTACGTGGGTGAGCAGCGCCATCCCCAGCTCTTCGGCCGCCCGCTTGGGCAGCTTGCGCACCTGCCGCGGCGCCAACGTGACGTTGTCGAGCACGCTGAGGTGGGGAAACAGGTTGAAGGACTGGAACACCATTCCGGTCTCCCGCCGGATCTCCTGGATGTTACGGATGTCCTGGGTGAGTTCCGTCCCGTCGACCAGGATGCGACCGCCGTCGTGCTGTTCGAGGCGGTTGATGCAGCGGATCATCGTCGACTTCCCCGAACCCGACGGGCCGATGACCACCACCACCTCGCGGCGGCCGACGTTGAGATTGATGTCGTGGAGGGCGGTGAAGTTGCCGAACCGCTTCACCACGCCGCTCAGCTCGATCATCGCCTCGCCGCTGCCGCCCATCTGGGTGGCATCGGCGAACACGGCGGTCGCCGCCGCCGGTGCTTCCCCAGCCGACATGCCCATGCCCTCGTTTCGTTCGGTCATCGTGTTCCAACTCCTAGCTTTCGTTCCAGCCGCTGGCTCTCCCGGCTCATCGTGATGCAGCCGACCCAGAACACGAGCATCACGAAGGTGGTGGTCTCGGGGATCAATCGGGCTCCGGCGAAAGCATCCTGGCTCCGGATCGCCTCGCCGATGTTCAACATGTCGCCGAAGCCCATCGCCGCGCCGGCCAGCGTGGTGTCCTTGAACAGGCTGATGAACTGGCCGACCAGGGCCGGGATGACGTTGCGGAGCGCCTGGGGGAGCACGATCAGGAACGTCGTCTTGACCGGCGACAGGCCCAGCGCCTGAGCAGCTTCGGTCTGGCCCTTGGGCAGCGACTGCAGACCGCCGCGCACGATCTCGGCCACGTAGGCAGCCGTGAACAACGTGAACACGACGATCGCCCTGACCACCAGGCCCGGAGTGTTGAAGTCCTCCGGGAAGAAGAACACCAGGGCGGCGAAGCTGATGAGCAGCAGAACATACAGCGGCATCCCACGGATCAGCTCGATATAGCCGACGGAGACGGCGCGTAACAGCGGGAGCGTCGAGCGCTGACCGGCGAAGAACCCGAACGCAGCGAAGCCCGCCGCAGCAATGAGCAGGGTCACCGTCAACGAATCCCCGAAGTTGATACCGCGGACGATCGCGACGGCGAGCGGGATCCCGCCAAGCACGAGCGCAGTGATGATGCCACCCGTGACACTCGATGTCGGGTTTCCGGCCTGCCGCCCGAGGGCCAGCAGCACGCCGAGCGGGAAACACAGCGAGATGCCGGCGATGGCGAGGAACAGGTTCATCATCAGCCCGCCCCAGCCGTCCCATCCGACCGGACGGGTCAGCAACCGGACGGCCGAGATCGTGAGCACGAGGCCGCCGAGCACCAGCCAGAAGGGCACGGACACGGGGAGTTGATGCATCCGCAGGACGGCGGCGACCGTGAGCAGCCCGACGAGGCCGAGCACCACGACTTTCATCCACGTGGACAGGTCGGCCCGGAGAGCGATGAGCCCGCTCGCGCCACCCAGTAGCACCCAGGCGACCACGGCCGGCGGCTGAGCCAGCCGCAGACCACCGGCGACCGTCGCCGCGGCCACGATGGCGACGAGCACCGCCTTGACCGGCTCGTTGGGAACCCAGACGAGCAGCGCGCCGACGATCGTGGCCCCGAACAGCGTCCACACGATGACTCGATCCGGGATCCGCTCGCCGATCAGCATGCTGACGGCGCTCGTGGCGACGATGGCCACGACGAGCAGCCATGGCAGCACCGTCTCGGCCATCGCCAGCAGGAGCAGCGCGCCGAGGATCAGCGGCCACAGCCGGACCCCGAGGTCGCGGGCTCGCCGTGTCCAGCGCACCGGCGTCGGTGGGCCGTGCTCGAGGCGCAGGCGCTTGGTCCCGTTGCCGAGGGCCAAGCCCAGGAAGCACGCGACCGCGAGTACGATGATGACGATTCGCCACAACTCGTCGCGGGGGTAGTTCCCGATCATGAAGCGGCTGAGGTTGACCCGGACGATGTCCCACCGACCGGTGACGAAGACGAAACGGAGCGCGCGGTACAGCAGGTAGCCGACGACGAGACCGGACACGATCGTGATCAGGGCGTCGACCGGCGACCGGAACAGGTTGCGCCGCAGCCACCGCAACGCGGCGCTGGTCCCGTCGGCGGGGATCCCCTCGGGTGCGCTCACCGTTCGACGATCCTCAGACGACGGTTGAGCAGGTTGACGAAGATCGAGAGCACCAGCGAGATGCACAGGTAGATGCCGAGCAACAGCAGCAGCGAGGCGACAGGTGGCACGGTGCTCGCCGAGATCAGTAGTTGGGTGATCTTGGTTAGTTCCGGGAACGTGACGACGGCGGCGAGCGACGAGTTCTTGGCCAGGTTGAGGTATTGGTTGCCGATGGGCGGCAGGGCGATGCGCATGGCCTGGGGCAACACCACGAAGCGGAGGCGTTGCGATCCGCTCAGCGCGAGGGCGTCGGCGGCTTCGCCCTGACCCTTGGCCACCGCCTGGATCGACCCCCGCACGATCTCGGCGACGTGGCTGGCCGTGTACAGCACGAGCGCCGACAGGGCGGCGAAAAAGGGGATCGTCATCTCGATACCGCCGGATGTGCGGAGGCCGTCGAGTTCGGGAGTGGTGAGCCGGAACCCGAACGCGACCGAGAGGCCGACGATGACGATGAGCGCCGCGATGACCGAGAAGGCGCCGGCTTGGCCGGTGCCGCCCCGGCGCTCGCCGACGCGTAACCGCCACCAGCGAACGGCCATGACGGCGGCGATGACCGCGGCGACCATCATTGCGAACTTCCAGTTGGCGGTGGCGTCAAACGTGTACAGGCCGCCGAACCGGTACCGGGATGGGTCGGCCCGGTACCAGGCGGTGCTGACGCCGCGAGTGTTGGCGACGGCGATCGGGGTCCAGTCCAAGGACAGGCGCGGGTTGGGCAGGTAATTGAGCGCCACGCCGGAGTACATGATGATGAAGATGGCGATCAGCGGGACGTTGCGGACGACCTCGACGTACCATTGGGCGGCGGTGCGCAGAATGAGGTTCTGCGACAGCCGGAAAATGCCGATCAGCGTGCCGAGGACGGTGGCGAGCACGACGCCGGCGACGACGAGGCGGGCCGTGTTGGCGAGACCCTCAATGATGGCGTCTCCGACGGGTTGGGTCTGGCGGAAGTCGCTCCCCGTGATCGGGATGCCCGACCGTTCGTCGAGGTACTCGTAGCGGATCCGGAAGTTCCGCTGTTTCAGGTTGTTGCGGATCCACAGGACGAAGACGACGACCGCGCCGACCACCGCCAATTGGAACGCCCACGCGAGGTAGCGAACATCACGCCATGGCGGCGGTCGGCCGGTCGTCGTGGTCATCGGCGCACTGGCGACTGTTCCGGGGCCGTTCCGGGGAACGGCCCCGGAACGGCACGGAACAGTGGCCGACTCACCCTGGGTTGATTCAGATCAACGGGCCGAGCGTCGATTCAGCGATACGGCGGGGCGTACTGCAGGCCACCGTCGATCCACAGGGCGTTGAGGCCGCGATCGAGCCCAAGCGGAGCGATGTGCTCCTCGTAGATCTCCCCGTAGTTCCCCACCAAGGAGACCACCTGGTAGGCGAAGTCCACGGGCAGCCCGAGGCCGGGGTCGACGACTGTGCCGTCCTCGTTCTCGCCACCGAGGAACGTGACGATCCCCGGGTTGTCACTCGTCAGCATCTCCTCGACGTTCTCGGAGCTGATGCCGAACTCTTCGGCGGCGATGGTCGACAAGATCACCCAGTCAACGGCTTGCGCCCACAGGGTGTCACCATCGGCGACGGCGGGTCCGAGCGGTTCCTTGGAGAACACGTCCTCGAAGATCACCAGCGCTTCGGGCCCGTCGGGGTAGTTCGACCGCAGCCCGGTCAGCTGGCTGACGTCGCTCGACCATCCGTCGCAGGCCCCGTTGATGAAGGCTTCCTGGATCAGGTCGACGTCGGGGAACGACGACACCTCGACGGACAGGCCGCGACGAGCGAACTCGGTCTGGAGGTTGCCTTCGTTGGTGGTGCCGCCCGAGACGCAGACGATCGCTCCGTCCATGTCGTCGATCGATTCGAAGCCCGAGTCAGCGGCGACCATCATGCCCTGGCCGTCGTAGAACGTGGTGTGCAGGAACTGGGCACCCTCGGTGCCGTCCCGGCTAGCGGTCCAGGTGGTGTTGCGCACGAGAACGTCGAACTCACCGGCCTGCAAGGCGGTGAACCGGGCCTCGGTGGCTACGTCGACGAACTCGACCTTGGTCTCGTCACCGAGGACGCCCGCGGCGATCGCTCGGCAGAAGTCGGCGTCGAAGCCGATGTGCTCGCCGGCGTCGTCAACGACGGAGAAACCCGGCAGGTCGTCGCGGACGCCGCAGCGGACCACGTCGTTGGCGATGACGGTGTCGAGGACGGAGTCGCCCGCCTGCACTTCGCTGAGCTGACCCCGGCTGGAGTCGGGGCTGTCGTCATCGTCGTCGCCGCAGCCGGCGGCCACCAGGGCCAGGGCGACAACGGGTACCAGTACCCGAATTGCGGATCGTTTCATCAATGCTCTCCCCTTAGAGATCGTGGCGATGCCGTCCCGGATCGGACGGCGCGCCGGGCGTCCGGGCCACAGTAGTGCAGTCGTCGGCGCCGAGGTTCCCCGACGCCAGCAGCCCGCCCAGTGAGCGCTTGCGGGGAGCGGGAGTCAGCACGACTCCGAAGCGGCCGGCCGCTCGGTCGCGCCGGCGGACCGGTCGAGCAACCCGGCGATCTCGCCGGCCGTCACCGCCACGCCTTGGGCCGTTTCGTCGTCATTGAGGATCACCATGCCGGCGAGCCGCCCCTGGTCGTCGACGAGCGGTGATCCGCTGGCGCCCTCCTCGACGCCCGGCGTGAACACGATGACGTCCCGGCGGTAGGTCGCCCGATCGGTGGCGTGCTCGATCACGAGCGTCTCGCGGCTGTCGACGACCACCTCGTGGGGTCCGTCCTCGCCGAGCAGCACCAGGTTCGCAGGACGGAGCGCGCTCAACGTCACTCGCTCTGATCCGTGCGGGGTTGGTCGCTCCGGGAACCGCAGCACGGCCAGGTCGAGGTTGCGGTCGACGACGACCACCTCGGCCGGCCGGTCGTCAACGGTCAAGCGGCGTAGGTCGCCTTCGACGGTGTGGCCGGCCGTGAGCACCAGACCGTCGCCGACCATGACCCCGAGCCCCCGAGCGGGGTTGGGCCGGGCGCACCGTTGCGCCACCACCGCCACCACCGAGTGGCGTGCCGCGACGACCCCGGCCCTGGCTCCGTCGTCGGCGCACCCCGTTGTCGTCCCGATGGCCATTGCCCCCAAGGCGATCGCCGTGCGGGCGGCGCGCTTCACGTCGTCACGTCGTCACGTCGTGACGGGGTCGACGGGCGGGCCGACGCGGCGGGGACCATGCTGACCGAGGTTTGCGTCAGCGAATGCGCCGAGTGGCGAGCCGGGTTCAGGTGGCGCGACGTCATGGTGGTTGGGTTCGTCAAGAACGAGCGGGGCGGTCGTCGCGAACGGGTCTGCAGGGTTTGCGACAGACTCTGCACCGGTCGTTTCGCTGACCCAAACGGTGACCGGCATGTTTGTGCCCTGGCCACCTGGTCATGCTGCCGGAGTGAAAGCGCCCGGCCGGCGCAGGAGGCGCCGGTGCCAGTGGCGGGGCGTGACGGCGACGGCCCGGGGCTCGTCCTCGAACATCCACCGGCCGAAGCTGCGCCGGCCCCGCTCTCCAGCGTGGGCGAGGATGGCAATCGCGGCGTCGGCACCGCCCCGATGGGCGAGCACGCGACCGAGGGTCCCCGACATGCGGTGGTCGGCCACCAGTTCGCGCCGCACGGCGGCGCGGTAGCACTCGGCCGCCGCCGGGGGCCGCTCGCCGGAGCCAACGGTGGAGCGGACGATCGCCGCCGCGGCCAGCCGACCGGTGAGCAGCGCCTGACCGATACCCTCGCCGGTCATCACATCGGCGGCGGCGGCGGCGTCACCGACGAACAGCGCCCGGCCGTCGGCCAGCGTTGCCCGGTCGACCCGGGCCGGGATCGGCCAGGCCAGGTGACGGCCCTCTGGTGTTGCGTCAGGTCCGAGCGCGGCGGCGATGTGGGGGCGCCGAAAGAGGTTGGCCCAGGTGGCGTTCATGTCCTTGGCCGAACGTCCGGACTCCCGCAGCATCCCGAACCCGACGTTGGCACGACCCTCGGGCAGCGGGAA